>Ga0315280_10008624_pt1 | contig 13304 bp, 10 predicted proteins | sample YL17G06_40_MG_FD_203697 | JGI IMG/M metagenome (GOLD analysis project Ga0315280, IMG submission 203697) | Sediment microbial communities from Yellowstone Lake, YNP, Wyoming, USA - YL17G06_40 | ecosystem: Environmental > Aquatic > Freshwater > Lake > Sediment | place: USA: Wyoming | collected...
CGCCGCAATCGCAAACAGGGTTGCCTCATCCCAATTCCGTGATGATGCCTGAATTGTTTCTTCCGTGCTCATGACCTCTCTTATACCGCTCTCCTGCGATTCGTCCAGCCCCCAAGGCCGAATTGGTGGAGGTAGATGCAATTTTTTCACAGGCTCTCAGAACAATTGCATATTTTTTGCTTTTCGCAGGATCTGTTGACACTGATCTATGTTTCTGTCACCCAGTGCTCAACGTCCGAGTATAAACGCCGGTTCGGACAATCTCGTATTGCGTATCTTTTTGGGATTCCGCAACGAATTCTTGCCGTTGCCGCAGCACCGACTGCTAAGGCAAATGGACAAAGGCTATTATGGTCGGGATTGGCGGGGAAAGCAACGAGAAAGGGCAAAAGAGTCTGCCTCACGGCACATAAACTCCAGTGCACAAGGGCAAAAGTTTAGCCCCCGCCCCCTTCGACAGGCTCAGGGCAGGCTCTGTGGCAGGGGCCGGTGTCGGCGGTTAACAGCAATAAGAAAAATTTCAAATTTTCACATTTCAGGCGCAGGCATTAGCGTTTTTGATAGAAAATGCTTGTCTTCGGGGCAAAGATGGGCATAATCTCTACCTTAGAGAAGACAGAAGACCGTATCCTGACCTTTATCGTCTGGATTCTGCTAAAGAGTACATAATAGGCTTGGATGACAGTATCTTGCTGTTGGTAAGATTCAAAATAGGAGGGAGGCTGAGATTCCTTTCGCACGCCGAAACGCTGCGGGTCCTTCAGCGTGCCTGCGCTCGGGCAGGAGTAACTATCCAGCACACCCAGGGATTTAACCCTCATCCGCGAATGAGTCTTCCTTTGCCCAGGCCTGTGGGTGTGGAGTCGGACGATGAATTGCTTTGCATGCGGGTGCTTGTTCGTGATGCGTCGTGCGTGATGCGTCGTGCGAAAGAAATCCCAAACGCGATAGAATGCGTTTTGGAGGCCCAAAATGCACCTATAACGCAAGACGCAATACGCAATACAATTATGGCCAGGCTCTCTGAGCAATTGCCGGAAGGTTTTGAGCTACTGTCGGTAAGCATCACGAAAGCTGACACATCTTTTGTGCCGAGTTCTGCCACTTACGTATTGCCCGTGCGCCCGCGATGCGTGACCGCCGATTTGAAGGCCAGGATTAAGCAAGTGTTGGCCAGCCAGAGTCTTCGCCTTGAGCGAAAAAAGGATCCGGAAAGTCTGAAATCCAAGACTTTGGACGTTAGAGGTTTTCTGAAATCAATTGAGTTAGAGGATAGCTGCGTGATTGTCCGGTGCAACGTCAGTCCTGCCGGTTCTATACGAGTCGAAGAGATATTACAACTGCTGGAGTTGGATGTCGAGAAGCTGGCGGCACCAGTCAGACGTACAAGTGTGCAATGGAACAGTAATTGACAATTGAATAGTGACTATTGCAAAGGACATTGGCAGTCTCAAACAATATCAAGTAGTCAATAGAAAATTGTAAATGCAGTAGGGATGCGAAAATGGCAAGAGAGATGTTAATAAATGTAGCTGAGAGCGAGGAGTGCAGGGTGGCTGTAGTTGAAAATGGGTCGCTCGAAGAGCTGTATGTGGAAAGAGCGGGTGTGGGCAGCCGGGTCGGCAATATCTACAAAGGTAGGGCCGTAAATGTTGAATCCGGCATCCAGGCTGCGTTTATAGACCTCGGCACCGACCGCAATGGGTTTTTGCACATTAGCGACCTTCATCCGCGCTATTTTTCGGCTGGTCGCGGCAGCATAGTCGAGAGCGTCGGCCGAAGAAAGTCGCTAAGGGAGCGGCCGCCCATCCAGAGCTGCCTTCGCAAAGGTCAGGAAATTGTCGTTCAGGTCACTAAAGAAGGAGTAAAGACAAAAGGACCGACCCTTAGCACATATCTTGCGCTGCCCGGCAAGTATCTGGTGATGATGCCCTGGATGCGAGGTCACGGAGTCTCGCACAAGATCGAGGATGAGGATGAACGCAAAAGACTAAGGGAATTCCTTGAGCAGAGCAACCCTCCGAAGAGTCAGGGCTTTATTATCAGAACCGCTGGATATGGATGCTCCAAGAAGGATATCCAAAATGATTTGAGATACCTGGAGCGGTTGTGGACGGCTATCGAAAAGCGGATTGAAAACGGCAAAGTGCCCGGTGAGCTGTATCAGGAATCGGACCTGGTCATAAGGGCGATTAGAGATGTTTTCAACAGCCGAATAACCAATATAGTATGCGACTCGGAGAACGTGGTGCGCAAAATTAGGGAGTTTCTTTCCATCGCTGCGCCGCGCGTGAGACAGAGGATTACGTATTACGACAACAAAATTCCACTATTCCATAAGTATCAGATTGAGGACGAAATAACAAAGATCCAGTCACGCACGATTGGGCTTAAAGGCGGCGGCTCAATCGTAATTGAGCAGACCGAGGCGTTGGTCGCAATAGACGTAAATAGCGGACGATCTCGAAAGCAAAAAAGTGCTGAGCAGACCGCTTACGAAACTAATATGGAGGCAGCACCGGAAATTGCCCGACAACTGCGATTGCGAGACCTGGGCGGACTGATAATCTGTGATTTTATTGACATGCGCAGTCAGAGACATCGCAAAGAAGTGGAAAAGGCTTATCGCGACGCCGTCAAGCCCGACCGTGCCCGCACCAGAATTTTGAAGATAAGCAGGTTTGGCGTGGTGGAAATGACGCGTCAGAGAATGCGTCCCTCACTGCAGTCCAGCACCTTTCTGGCGTGTTCGCATTGCGCGGGCACAGGGTTTATCAAGAGTCATGAATCATCGGCTATCGAGCTTATTCGTGTGCTGAATCTTTCAGCCGCGAAAAAGCAGATAAAGCGCATCGAGCTATCTGTATCGCCGGAAGTTGCCGCTTACCTGCAGAACGAGAAGAGAGCGGCGGTTGTACAAATAGAGCAGCTTAACGATAAACGGGTTGTCATCCACTCGATGCCGGAATATACCGGCGAAAAATATGAGCTGCTCTGTTATAACGAGCGAGGAAGCTTGATAAAATTGTAGCATCGGTTCTTAAATGTCTAAGAGAGCAAACACACAGTTTCTTGCCGATATCACACAGACACGCCTCGGCGCAAAGGCAAAGCTGGATAAGGTCGTTCGGGTTGGCAACTCGGTGAGATTTGACCTTGACTACGCCCGAAGTGTGATCGAAGCGGAAGCTGATGCGATAGCGTCTCTGACGCCAATTGTCGATGCGTCTTTTGCCAGAGCCGCGGAGATGATCTTTAACTGCGCCGGCTCGGCCATTGTAAGCGGCATCGGCAAGGCGGGAATAATCGGGCAAAAAATCAGCGCAACTCTCGCTTCCACCGGCACGCCAAGCCATTTCCTTCATCCGGCTGAGGCTGTCCACGGCGACCTCGGAAGGTTACGTAAAAGCGACATAGTTCTTGTGCTAAGTTATGGCGGCGAAACGGATGAAGTCGTTCGGCTGATAAATCTGGTCAAGCACTTGGAGATTAAGCTGATCAGCATAACCGGCGAAAAGAACTCCACCCTGAGTAAGTATGCCGATGTGGTGCTTTGCATGGGCCGGATGTCCGAGGCCTGTCCGCTTGGCGTCGCTCCGAGCGTATCTACTACTTGCATGCTGGCGGTCGGTGACGCCCTGGCTTTTACCGTAATGAAGGCCCGCAATTTCAGCGTTGAGGACTACGTCAGGTTCCATCCCGGAGGCTCACTCGGCGCAAAACTAATGACGGTTGAGCAGTCGATGATGTTCAAACCGGGCGAAAAACTTCCCGTCGCTCAATTCAGCAATACCATAGAAAAACTGCTTGCCAAGACCAGTGACGTCAAGCGGCACGGAGCGGTGATGGTGGTCGACCAGATCGGCAGATTGGTGGGCCTCATAACCGACGGGGACCTGCGGCGTTTACTGACTAAGGAAGGACGGCGTGCCTTTGAAATGAAAGCCGGCGACATTATGACTGCTAACTGCAAAAGAATAAGAGCCGACGCCCTTGCCTGCGAAGCGACAGCTATTTTCCATAAATATAGAATAGATGAGCTTCCGGTGGTGGATGCGAATGATAAGCCGGTCGGCTTAATCGATGTGCAGGATATCGTGACCATAAAAGTTGTTGGATAAAATTGGGTGTTGCTCAGTTCAGAGCCGCGACCGTAAGGGAGCGGCAAGCGCTATGCCAAATCTCGCAGACATCGAAATGCTGGTGTTGGATGTTGACGGCGTTCTGACCGATGGGACGTTGGTGATTAACGCCGACGGCAGCCAGAGCCAGACCTTCAACGTTCTGGATGGGCACGGAATCCGAATGTGGCAAAGGGCAGGCCTGAAAGTGGCATTTCTCAGCGGCAGAGCGTCTGAAGCGACAATGCACCGGGCTAAGGAACTTGAGGTTAAATATGTGTTGCAGGATTGCCATCAAAAACTTGATGCCCTGAAAGAATTCCTTGCCCAGGTCGGGATTGCGCCGGAAAAGGTGGCCTATGTTGGCGATGATTTGCCGGATTTGCCGGCGATGAGATACGTTGGTTTTGGAGTAGCTGTTGCCAATGCCGTCGATGAAGTAAAGCATTATGCCGATTTTGTAACGACCCGGCCCGGCGGCGCCGGTGCGATAAGAGAAGTAATTGAGTACATTCTGAAAAATGCCGGCAGATGGCACGAGCTTATGAGGAGGTATCTGCCGGACTGACGAAATACAGGCGCTATGAACCTTAGTCTTCGCACAATTATTATCGGGATCATTTCGCTGGGCGGCCTGTTCGCAGTATATCTACTGTACAGCCGGATAAGCCAGACGCCAGAGATGGATATTAGTAAAGCAGGCAGATTGACCGAGTCAGTCGAGCAGCCCGATGCCGACGACTTTGACAGTAAGCTCGGCAAGATCGGCGGGGTCGGAGTCGGTGCTATCAAGAAGTTTGAGTACTTGCACCGTGATAACAATGGCGAGGTGGATAGAAAATTTGGGTTCAGGGAGCTGCTGCACCAGACAAAAGGCCAGTGGGAAACCGACAAACCCTATATGGAAATTCTTTTGCCCGTTCGGTGCAGCATCACTGCCGATAAGGGAAGGGTTCAGGTTGAGGATGCTGCCGGCGGCCTTAGCATAAAAGATGCGACGTTTGACGGCAACGTAGTGATACACATCCGGCCGGCAGAGCATAGTGACATCAAGGAAAGCTTCATATATCTGGACGATATTGCCTTTGACAGTGAGAACTCGCGGTTTTCGACGCCAGGGCCGGTGAGATTTGTCTCTGAGGATGGGCGCATGGAAGGCCGAGGCCTGGAGCTTATCTTCAACGAGGCAGTGAAGCGCATCGAATATTTCAGGATAGTTGATTTGGACAGCTTTCGTATGAAGAGCTCGCAGACAGCTTTGTTTGCCCACGCTCCGCCGGCAAGGACCGACCCTGCCAAGACGCCCCAGTTATCACAAAATGCCGACCCTAACGGTTCAGGTAAAACCGGCAGTGCACAGCAGGCCGACCAGAAACAGGGCGAATACTATAGATGTATGTTCCGCGAGAATGTGGTGATTGACAGTCCGGAGCATCTAATTTTAGCCCATGATAAGATCTCTATTAATAACATCTTCTGGTCCAATGCAGCGGTCCAAAAGGCTACCGGATCAGAGCCGAGCGATGCTAATGATGCCAAGCCGGTCGCTGCCCCTGTCGAGGCAGATGCTGACGCGAACAAACCGCCCGTGGAATCCGGCGAGGTCGTGATTACCTGCGACGGCGGCCTCGTCATTGCCCCGATGAGTGCTGAGCAATCACCGACACAGGAAAAAATCGCAGATCGAGAAGCGCAAATCGACAATCCCAGCCCACGGCCGGGTGATGCCGTAGATAAGCCCACTACCGTCGCCCAAAGCATCGACTATGACGTTTCTACGGGCGACACTATTCTATCTGGTCCGGTTGAGCTTGATTTCTACGCCGATATGAATGACTTGGTCAGAGGCGAAGCCGGCAAAAAAATCTTGCCCGTCAAGGTAACCGCCCAGAAGAACGGGAGATTTTTGGCGGCATCAAATCAGGTCGTCTTGCAGGGCGACTGCCTGGCGACGATGCTCCTTGCGGACCCAAACGGCCAGCAGAAATATACGCTCTCGGCTGAAACGTTCACCATAGACTTGCTCGAAGATGTGAGCTACCAGTCGCGGTTACGGGCAGGCGATATTAAGTACCTGGCCGCCAATGGCGGAGTAGTCAGGCTCACAGTTTTCAAGACAGCCGGGCAAGAGACCCTCGGCGGCGTCGAACTGCAAAGTCGTAGAATCGATTATGATGCCGGCCAGCAGTTATTTGTAGCTCTGGGCCCGGGCAAGTTAATGCTCGACAATTCAAAAGTCGCCGATCCCGCCCCAAAGCCCGCGGGATTTAGCTTACGAAAACGATGCTATGCGTTTCTACAGTTTTTCGATACGTTGAAGTATTTTATGAAAACCAATCGAATTGTCGCCGATGCTAAGCCGCAGGAAACGCTCCAAATAGATTACTTCCCTATAGTCCAGGGCCAGTACAGCCAACAGGCAGTGGCTACGGCAGGCCACGTGGAAATCAGCTTGGTGGAAGGCGTGGATGGTCGAAGTGAGCTTTCGACGCTTACCGCCACGGAGGCAGTCACCTACACGGACGAAGATAATCAATTCGCGGGAAGTAGGCTATTCTATGAACGGGAGAAGTCGCAGCTTTTGGTTCAGGGCGACGAATCGTCTCCCTGCTACTTTAATGGAGCACTTGTTCAGAGCATTTTGTACGACCCGAAGACCGGCAAAGTCGAAGCCCCGCTCGCTGCGCCCGGCGCAGTGCAGATAAAAAGATAATCGTTGTCATTAGAACAAGAGTTTTGCAAAAGTTCAGATTAGAACAGAGCCGCGGCCGTAATTCCACCCATAGAGCCACGACCGTGAGGGAGTGGCGACTATCCCTCGTCAGACGCAAATCTGCTGAAGCTCTTCTATACTTAGCTCGTCCAGCCTGGCGACGATTTTTTCCGCCAGGCTCAATTGGTCGGCATCGTAGGAGTTGGTCACGGCAACGGTGTGCATCCCCGCCGCCCTGGCGGCTTGTAGCCCCCAGTGTGAGTCTTCAATAACGATACATTCTTTTGCGGCGATGGGTTTCTGTCGGTTGTGATTTAACTTTTGCAGCGTTAGCAAAAACCCTTGCGGGTCTGGCTTACCTTTCTTTACCTGTTCGGCGGAGACTATCACCGCAAAAAGTTCACGCAGGCGGGCTTCTTCCAATATAAGTTCGATCTCTGCCGATAGTGCCCCCGAGCATATCGCCATAGGGACATTATTGCGCTGGAGCATCCGCAAAAATTCGGACACGCCTTCGATTATCCGGCCTTCGGTTTTTGTCAGTTGTTCGAATAGCTGGGCTTTTTGCTTCATAAGACTTCCAATTTCCTTGCAGTGAACCGGCAGGCGGTATCTTTTGGCAACCAGATTAAAGCAATCCGCATCGGTTAAGCCCAGATATTCTTTGTAATAATCCTTCGTTGATATTTCGATGCTGAACTGTGCCAATGCGTTGTTGAAAGCCCGAAGGTGGAGAATCTCCGAATCGGTTATCACACCATCAAAATCAAAGATAACGGCTTGTAGCATAGCGTTGTTTCTCTCACTATGTCATTGCGAGCGAGGATTAGACGAGCGTGGCAATCTTATCCATAGAATTCAGATTGCTTCGTCCGCCTTTAGCGGACTCGCAATGACAGTTCTGTCTTCATTATTCACACTTCAGGTGTGTTAGGTCCTACCAGTGACTCATATTCCGTTAATGTCGATCTATCGCCACTGCAGATCAGTTCCGCCAGCGATACAATCTTTGCCACATTTTTACTAATGTATCTTCGAGCAAGTGCCGCTTTGTGCAGTTTTGAATTCTCGTTATTTACCTTTGTGCTGGCTTGGCCGCACAGTAAATAACCGTTAATCAAGTCTACTGCAATATCGACCAGCGCTCTGCCGCAAAGGTCCATATATTCAGTGCCGTTTCCCTTGACGAAGGCAACGGCTTTTTTCAATTGCTCGGTTCCTCCAGCAAGCATTTCGATCAGGTCGTTCACTTCGGGAGCGAAATCCTGTTGGGCCATTTCATTGATGATATTTTCGGCTGTTCCGCTGCAGACGCCGCGAACCGCGGCGACGACTTGAAGCTGGCTTGTCCCTTCGTAAATGGTGGTGATTCGGGCATCGCGGGCGTGGCGTTCACAGGCGTAATCTCGCATATACCCGCTGCCGCCGAGCACTTGAATCGCATCGTAGGCGACTCTATTGCACATCTCAGAGCAATAATACTTACTCATCGGCGTCAGCATCGCTGCGTATCTTTTATATTTTCGGGCGGCGTTTTTGAGCTCTTTGGCCTCTGTCGCATCTTCAGGCGGATTTGTCTCCAGTCGCCTGGCGTAGGCAAGCTCCATATCTACCACCCGCGAGGTCTCATATAGAAGTGCCCGCCCGGCTTCGATGGCGACCTTCATATCGATTAGCATGTCCCGCACGGCTGGCAGCCTTTCAATAGCGACGCCGAACTGCTTTCGGCTGGCAGCATAATCACGGGCGACACGAAACGCGGCTTCGGCAATGCCAACCGATTGCGCTGCGATGCCGATACGCGCACCATTCATCAGGCTCATAACATATGTTATAAGTCCGCGCTGCCGTTCGCCGATTATCTGACAGGGCGTATTATCAAAGAATATTTCACAGGTCGGTGAACCGTGGATGCCGAGCTTGTCTTCGAGGCGACGGATGCGTACCGTGGGACCTCTGTCGCAGACAAACAGGCTCAGTCCCCGCCCGTCAGTTATCTCCGGCTCACTGCGAGCCAGCACCAAGAGCACGTCACCGCAGCCGTTGGTTATGAAGCGTTTTACGCCGTGCAGATACCACTGGCTGTTGCCATCCTGAAACGCCCGCAGCATAACCTTCTGCAAATCAGACCCAGCGTCCGGCTCGGTCAGCACCATCGCGCCGGTTACTTTGCCGGCTGCAAAATCATACAGGTATTTTTCTTTTATTTCTTCGGAGGCGAAGGCGTTGATGGTCTCAGCGATTCCCTGCAAGCCGAATATATTCATAAGTGCGGCGTCTGCGCGTGAGACGATCTCGATGGCCATCGAGTAGACAAGGTTTGGAAAATTTAGCCCGCCAAACCAGTAGGGCAGGGTAAAACCCATTACCTCAGCCTGGGCAAGTTTTTCCAGAGACTCTTGTATTCCCTTCGGACGTGTCACGGACCCGTTTTCGTTAAGACGATTGCCCTGGCGATCTATTTCTTCGGCGCGCGGAGCGATGAAGTCTCCGGCAAGTTGCCCGAGCGCATCCAGCACCATATCGTAGTTTTGTACGGCTTCCTCGGCGTCGGCCGGAGCGTATTCGAATTGGCCTGCGAACTTGAAGTTCTCCTCGCAGATTTCCGCCAGCTCGGCCAGGTTTATGTGCCTGAATAAAAATTGTATATCGTCGTTATCCCTGTAGAAATTTGCCATAATTTGTCTCTCGTATATCGTATTCTGTGCACCGCGCTCCAGATGCTGAATGAGCGACGAGTCACGAGCCACGAGCGACGGATTTAACTGCTTTTATCATTTTGGGCACAACATCATTCAGGTCGCCGACTATTTTGTAGTGAGCGATCTGGAAGATGGGGGCTTCAGGGTCCTTATTGATGGCGACAATTTTTTGGCTCTGCGACATTCCAGCCTGGTGCTGAATTGCACCGCTGATCCCAACTGCTATATATAAGCTCGGCCGGACCGTTGTGCCGGTCTGGCCAACCTGGTGGTCTTTGTCGATAAAGCCCAGGTCAACGGCGGCTCTTGAGCCTGCGGGGGCTGCCCCCAAGCAGTTTGCCAAATCCCATATAAGGCGGAAGTTTTCTTTGCTGCCCAGGCCTGCACCGCCGGCTACAATTATTCTTGCTCCCTTCAAGTCGACCTTTTTGGGGCGTTTCTGCTCGGCGAGAATCTCCAGAGGCAAGTCCTGCTGCGAAAGCTGAGCCTTTACCTCGATGATTTCGCCCTTGCGTTTGACGTCCGGCTGCGGCATCGGCATCACACCTTCGCGGACGGTAGCCATTTGCGGCCAGCGGTCGTAATTTATAATGGTTGCGATTATATTTCCGCCAAAAGCCGGCCGGATTTGAAACAGTAGATTCTTGTGCAGTTTTGCGTCCCTTATTGTTTGGTGGTCGCCGATTTGCAAGTCGGTGCAGTCGGCGGTAAGCCCGGCTTTAGCTGCGCTTGCAATCCGCGGCGCCAGGTCCCTGCCGGTCGTAGTTGCTCCGTAAAGCACAATTTGCGGCCTGTGCTTGTGAATCAATTCGAGCATTACCTTTGCGTAGCTATTTGCCTGGTATGCCTGCAAAAGCGGCTGTTCGACCACATATACTTTGTCCGCGCCATACTGGACTAATTTTGTCGCCAGCGTTTTGACTGTGTCACCTAAGAGAACCGCGGCCAATTTTACACCAAGAGAATCAGCTAACCCGCGGCCTTTGCTCATCAATTCGAGCGGCGTATCCTCCAAGTGCCCACCGTGCTGCTCGGCAAAAACCCAAACCTCACCTTTTCGATTCACATCTATCATAGCTACGACCCAGACAGTGCCTAAAATGTGGAGTGACTAAAGTGCCTAAAATTATGACTTTGTACTTTAGCACACTTTAGGGACGCGAGCCTATGGTCTGGACAGGTCCGGCACCAGAGGCCACAATCTGGCCGGTCGTTATGTCCCGTATCTCAACTTTGCCCTCGGTAGAAATTGTCTTGTCCTCCAAGGAACCAGCAAGCCTATACGTTCGCCCCGCCAGCGCTTCAAATACAAGATGAAGTGGTTGCTCTGACTGAAGCCCACCGGCAATAGGCGATTGTATGCCCCCGGCCACAGCCTGGCTTGGGGCCTTGAAGTACACGGCCTTAACAGCGTGGATCCCCGGCAGTAGTTCAATGTCCTTTAGCTTCTCGACATCGAACGATTCTCCGTCAATAGAAAAGATGCCGACATCAGGGCCCAATTGTAGCACCGCTACTTCACTGGCAGGCCGCGCCGGCCCCGGATACATCCGTACGGCCCCCTCACAGCCAGCCAGAATCAGGCAACACCCCGTCAGCAGGATGAGTCCGAAAACCCGTGCCGTTTTCATGACCTGTTTCTCCTTTATTTACCGATCCGTTCAAATACAACCTGGCTGCAAGTTTCATCCGTAAACTTTGCGTAGTAAAGTTCAAGGCTATAGCCAAGATGCGAAAGAAAACGATTGAAAATCTTCTCAATCAAGAGCATATCGTCACGTGGCTGCTGGAGTAGGAACTGTGCATGTTGGCCAAGAACGCCAAGGACTCTCTGTTTAAGCGTTTTGTAGTATGCACAGTCCTCGTGATTTATCAAGACAATCCGTTTGATCGAAGGGTAATTCTGGCGAAAGAGCTCAAATCTCTCCTTCATAAATTTGAACTCCTTTGGCAATTTTTCCGGATGCGCAAGCACCCCTGCACCTCCTCCAACAACAAAAGGAACAAACTCTCCCTTTTGAAGCCCAAGCTCTTCTGCGATAAATCGGTCAAAAGCACTCTGAAATCGGGGATCGCTGCAGTGAACAACGATAACTCGCGGCTGCGCTTCAGGTTCGATCTGGTATGTCTGTGCCACGCCTTCTATTTTTTCTTCTTTGTCTTCCATATCTGATTATTCTTCCTTCTCCGTTTCAGCAGGAGTCTGGGGTTTTTGTCCAAGCGTCTGGAGAACCTCGTCAATATCAACGCCGAGTTTAGACAGAAGTGCTTTCACGTCAATGCCTCGGACCTGAAGCCCTGCTAAGAATTTAAAGACAGTGTCCGGCACAATGCTGCTCAGTTGTTGAAGTCCCCGGCCGGTGCCGCCAATGTCGATAATTCGCAGCTCATCAATGTTCCCCAGAGGCGCAGCGACACTTGAGAAGACAGCCTCTGCCACCTTGCTCATTGCTTCACCGCCCTTATCAAACAAACCAGGCAAACGGTCGAGGACGAGTATTAGCCTTGCATCGGTGGTCATTTTTGCCAGCGCATCAGCAAGTTTCTGTGTGCCTTCCGCTTCAGCTTTCAGGACGAGTCCTTTCTTGGCCGCCTCACCCTCTGCCTGGGCAACAAGAGCCTGCTTGGTTTTTGCCGCCTGGCCTTCCGCCTCGGCAATCATTATTGCTCTGGTCTTTGCCGCTTCACCTTCACCTATTAGGGTGTTAGCCGCTTTTTCACCTTCTGCCTTCTTTCTTGCACTTTCACCTGCTGCCTCAGCCTGCATGATAAGCCTTTTCTTTTCAGCCTCAGCCTGAATGACCGTTTTCCCGCGTTCGGCCTCAGCCGGCTTAATTACCGTTGCCACTAATTCTTTCTCTTTTCGCTCAGCTTCTCTTTCTTGGACCTCAACCTGCGCCTCTTTTTCAGCCGCGTCTCTTCCGGCCTGTGCTACTCTCAAGATTTTCTCCTGCTGAGCGGTTGCAATATCAAACGCCTTTTCTGCCTTTGCTTTTTCACTATCAGCAGCCGTTTTGAACTGCGCTTTCTTTATGTCTCTCTCTCTTTGAGCGTCTGCGACCTTAACTTCGTTATCAGCAACTGTTACTTCTGCAGTTCTCTGAGCATCGCTTACTCTCTTCTTGGATTCTGCTTGAGCTTCAGCCGTTTTGATGTCTGCATCGCGGATAGCTTCGGCAACAGTTTTCCTGCCCAGCGCATTGATGTATCCGTACTCGTCGGTTACTTCTGTGATAACCAAAGTGACAATTTGGATGCCGAGCCTGCTAAGCTCGTCGGTAGATTCTTCTACTACTTTTCTATTGAAGGCGTCCCTGTCTCTTAAGATTTCGTTGATGTCTAACTTGCCGATGATGGAACGCAGATGGCCTTGAAGAATGTTCTTGACAATCATCGCTATATCAAGGTCGCTTTTTCCCAGAAATGCCGCAGCAGCATTGTGAAGCGCTTCGGCGGTGGTTTCAATTTTGAAGGTTGCCACGCCTTTTGCACTAATCTTGACATTATCTTTATTGGGAATGTCATGCTCATCGATCTCGGCCTGGGTTACCGCTGTTGACATTATTTGTAGATGTTCAACAATAGGCCAGAGTAAAGAGCCGCCGCCTGCTACGACTCTGAAGCCGCGGTAATGAATTTGCCCTTCAGCGTCTTTATATTTGTACTTTCTTCCATAAAAGATGCCAACCTGGTTTGGCGGGATTTTTTTATAGCGTGTCGCCATTACTCTTACCACAACAAGAAAGGCGACCACTAAGAGAAGAATCA
>Ga0315280_10008626_pt1 | contig 13303 bp, 7 predicted proteins | sample YL17G06_40_MG_FD_203697 | JGI IMG/M metagenome (GOLD analysis project Ga0315280, IMG submission 203697) | Sediment microbial communities from Yellowstone Lake, YNP, Wyoming, USA - YL17G06_40 | ecosystem: Environmental > Aquatic > Freshwater > Lake > Sediment | place: USA: Wyoming | collected...
TCGCCAGCAGGTACTGCCTCTTGATGTAATCGTTGTTTGGCGCCAGACGATGCGCCCGCTCGACCCACTCGGCGTGCTCCGTCGTCTTGCGCTGTTTCTCGGTGATCATTGCCATCGCGACCAGTGCGGGGACGTATCCTGGGTCAGCCTGGGCCAGGGTCGTGAAGACCTTCTCGGCCTTTTCCAGGTCGCCTACCTGGAGTTGGCAATGCCCCAGCAGCAGCCAGGTGGTCTTCAGATCCGGTCTTTCGTTGGCAGCCTGCGTCAGCAACTCGATGGCCTGGGGATATAGATTCTTGGCCATGGCGAGTTGGGCGGAGAAGACCTTGCCACCTGTCTGATCCAGGTTGCCTGCGGCGGCCTTGGCCGCAAACTCCTCGGCCCTTGCCCAGTCTTCCCGGGACAACGCGTATCGGAACATCTGCTCAATGACTATCGGGTTGTTCGGATCTAACTTGTAGGCCTCCTGGAGATACTCTCCTTGCCGGTCCAACTGGTTGTATTCGGCGCAGATGTTGGCCTTCGCCAGTGCGCGGGGCAGTGGGTCTTGGTTCTGGTCGGCGAGCTGAAGCATCAGATCGAGACGCTTTTGGAGGTCTTCTTCGCCGATCAGTTTCTCCTGCAACTCCAGTGCGGCAGCCCTTTCGGGGGATGCCGCCTTTATTTCCTCCAGCAGGGCCTTGGCCTTGGCGGTGTTGTCGGTGTTGACGTACGCCAACAGAAGTGCGGAGCTGGCTGTCCTGTTATCGGGCACTTTCTTGTGAACTTGCTCCACGATGGCAATTGCCTCGTCGCGCTGGCCCTGTCCCCACAGATCGGAGGCGCGCCCCAGCATCGCCTGGATGACGGCTGGCGACAAGTCCTGCCTGCTGAGCGTCTCCTCCGCAGGCATCTGACCCTGGGCCACCGCCACCTCCACCCGCAGCCGCTTGGCCTCGGCATTGTTGGGGTCCGCGCGCAACACCTGCTCAACGTACTGCTGGGCCTGCTCGAAATCGCGGTACTTCATCTCCAGCCTCGCCTTGGTCAGCAGGACTACGGGACTGTTGGCAAAGGCTGGGGTTCTTCGCATTCTGTCCAGGATCTGCTCGGCCTTGCCGGGCAGGTCTTTGCGGAGGTAGACGTTGATCAGCGCCTCGGCGACCGCCGGGTCGGGGCCCAAGGCCGTGTAGGACTGCTCCAGGAGCGGCAGTGCCTTGGTCATGTCGCCCTCCAGGAAGGCTATCCGGCCGGCGAGCTTGTCTTGCTGACCTTTGGCGCCGAGCGGCCACTCCGTCTCATCCAGCAGCTTCTTGGCCTCGGCCATGTATGACGCCGCGTTGTCGGCGTTCTTATCCACCTCGTCCAGTAGCGTGTTGGCCAGCACTGACTTCAACTGCCAGCGGTTGAGCGTGAGGTGGTTCAGCAGCATCTCATTGCCAGGGGCAGTGGCGGAGGTCTCCGCGAGCCGTTTCTCGATCATGGCAAGCCCCTCGCGCAGGGAGGAGATGGCCTTATCCACCTCCTTCTGCTGCCTGTACGCCAGGGACATCATGTAGTAGATCCGGTAGTCGCTGTCGTCGATCTGCTTGGCCTTGTCGAACGCCTCCAGCGCTGCGTCGGTCTGTCTGTCTGCCATCAACCGATCGCCAAGGGCGATGTATCCGGCTGGGTTATCGGTGTCCTTTTCGACGGCCTGGCGGATCTGGGCCATGCCCTCGTCGGCCCGGTTTCGCTCTATCAGCAGGGAGGCGTACCTGACGCGCAGGTCGCCGTCGTCCGGAATCTTCGAGATGGCGTCCTCGTAGGCGGCGAAGGCTTCATCCCAGCGCTGCTCATCTCGCAGGAACTGGGCGTACTCCAGGCGGTAGGTCGGATTATCGCCCTTGAGTTCCATGGCGCGGCGGAAGTCGGCTATCGCGTTGTCGCTGTTGGCGCCGGGCACGGCCCGGGCCATTGCCGACCAGGCCAGCGCGCGCATGAACACTAGCTTGTCGTCGTTGGGCTTCAGCCTCAGCAGGCTGTCGGCCTCCTTGATGAACACCATCCACTGGCCGAAGTAGCTGGCGACTGCCCAGGCGCGATCGGTCAGCATCTGCTGGGCGGCCAGGTGGTTGGGGTCTTGGAGGATCGCGTTGTACAGCGCCGCGTGCGACCGGTCGCTGAGCTGGCTCCGCTTGGACCTGGGCAGCTCCTCGCCCTTGGCCTCGATCCAGTCGGCCATCAGCCTGGCATACCTGTAGAAGTACTCCGCCTTGGCCGGCGTGTTTGGCGCGTAGATGATGGCCTCACCGAAGCGCTTCTCCGCCTCTTCCCAGTCGCCTCGCTGCTGGGCGGCCTCACCGGCGCGCAGGCAGGCCTCGGGGTTCTTGGGGAAAATCTTGCGATACAGTCTGGCCCGGTAGGCGCCGTAACCTCCGCCGGCAAGCAGCAGGCCCCCAACCAGAACCACGATCAGCAGCAGACGCTTGTTCAGCCTTCTCTTTCTCTTGGCCATTGTGTGCCTTGCCTTTAGTGTGGGGCCTTGCCGTCCGACCCGGCCGCCTCGCCGAGTGAGTCTATCTCTGAGGGCATCGGCAGCATCGAAAGGGCGGCGGGCATCAAAGCATTCACGAACTCACCGGCCGCCTTGTCGGCCTGGGCAATGTCAGTGACTTCGCCCAGCGGGGCCAGTTGGATCTTCGCGAAATAACAGTACCGCACCCAGGGCTTGGTCAGCTCCAGGCGGACCATCTCCCAGGAGTTCTCGGGCATGCCGTTGAGGCTGAAGAGGTAATACTGGACGTACCTCTTCACGTCCAGTCCCAGCCGGTCGGAGAACTCGTAGGCCGTGCGGTTGAAGCTGACGTTGTCCCAGGGGCTTGGCACTGACGGAGCCGGCATGGGCACTTTTCCTGATGCCGACGGCAGCAGGGTGGCTCCGCCGGCGACCAGGCATCGCTCCGGCACGTGGGGCACCTTGTCCAGCCCGCCGGTGTAGTAATAGACCTCCAGCCGCCAGTACCGGAATGGCTCCTGCGGAGAGGTTACGCGCGTGTCCCGGTATAGCCGCGCCAGGTACCAGTTGCTGCTCCTTTCGCCCAGGCGGCGCTGGTCCAGCGCGGTGTTGATCCTCAGGGATTCCAGGTCCTCATCTCCCAGGATGATCTCACCGTCGGGCCGGCCGTCCGAGGCGCCCGTAAACTCACCGTCCCCCGTTACCAGGACGAACGGTCCCAGGCGGTCCGGAAACGACGTGAGGCGGCAGCCGTTGTCAACGCGCACATGCTGCGGCCAGGGGACCGGCTCCTTGCGAGTGGCCCACTTCAGTTGTGCCACCGCCCAGTTCCAGCCGATCGTCACCGCCGCCAGTACCCCCGCGGCCATGACGAAATGGCGGTCGGACCACAAGGCCGACAGGGCCTTTAGGACCTTTGGCCTGGTTGGGTTCCCGGCGTCTGACACTACTTAGGCTCCTTTGCGGCGCCCTCGGTAGGGGCCTCCTCGTCTACCTCGATGAATAGGTTCGCCAGCACCCAGCTCAGCAGCCAGAGCAGCGCCAAGGCCGGAATCAGCATCACCATTCCCATGAAGGTGTGCATGAAGTTCTGTCCCAGCTCCGGGCGATCCAGCACGTACATCATGCACGTGATCGTTACGCGGATAACGTTGACCAGAATGGCTACAGGTATGGCGGCGGCCACCAAGACCACGCGCTGCCAGACTGGCCTGTATTCCAGATAAGCCCATGCCACGCCGAGAGCCAGATAGGCGATCAACGACCGGATGCCGCTGCACGCCTCCGCTACTGTCAACTGGTACGTCGCGCCGCTGAGGCTCACTACGTCGAGCCTGCTTGCGGTTACAGACATTTCTACGCCGCAGAGCTGCAAAAAGGTCGTGGCACCTTTGGCGGCGAATTCCTGGAGGGGGACGGCGATCCGGGCGTAGAGCATCTCGGGGATGGGCATGGCTAGGGCCAGGTAGACGATCGGCAACCATGCCAGGCGGATGACCTTCGGCCCGGCCAGGTAGAGCACCAGCCCGAAAAGGACCACCACCATGTTGAGCTGGCTTATCCAGTATGTGCCGATGGGGTAGAAGCCCAGGATCGTGCAGATGATCCCGACAATCATGATGGGCAGGCCCAGGAGGCAGATCTCTCTTGGGGCGGCCAGCAGCTCGGCTCTCCGGGCGTACAGCAGATAGAGGCTGAACAGCGGGATCAGAAACCCGTGCGACCAGTTGGGGTCGGCGATCCACATGTCCACCAGCGGCCTGAACTGCCAGTTGTTCATGGCCACGAACAGCCCGCCGAGGATGGCGATCTTCACGATGCTGCGTGGTGAGAGGCGCTGCGCCGGCGCCGGTGCCTCGGCCGCTCCGACCATGTCCGCCAGCGAGGTGGGGGCCTGGGCGGGCGGTTGGGCTTGAGGAGAGCTTTCTGTCATGTTGCAGCGGGCAGGCCGTCGGTTACCACCGCGTGAAGCGGTTGCTCTTGGGCGTGTATCCGGGAAGCATCGGGTCGGAGAAATTGCGGTCGTAGATGAACCCGAACCCATACGTCATGCGGAAGGCATTCCTCAACACCGCGTAGAACGGTGCCCGCACGTCCGTGCCCACGGCGATGATGTCGTTGGGCTTCAGGAATATGTCGGGTTCCAGCCCTCTGAAGATGGACTCGACGTTAATCGGGATGATTTGCTCCTGGTGGTTGCCGATCCGGCGGATGAGGATGGAGTTTTCCGGCCAGGCCAGCGGCCCGACGTTGCCGGCAGCGGCAAGTGCCTGCTTGATCGTCACGGGAGTGCTGGGCAGAGCGTACACGCCCGGCCGAAGCACCTCGCCCGTGACGTAAAACTCACCCACAGGCAGGAAGGGAACGTAGATGATGTCGTTATCGCGGACAACTATGTTCTGCGTGGCGTCTCCGCTGTTGAGCCTGGTCAGGTTGACGGCGATTATCCTGGCCATGTCGCTCTTGCTGGCCTTGCGCCACCCGAAGGGGTCCTCCTCGTCCTTGGCTGGGGCGGGGGGCGCCGGCGGCGCGGCTATCTCCGGGGCCGGTAGCTGGACCGGAACGGCGGGCGGCGCCCCGGGCGCCTCCGGCCGGGTCGGCGGCTGGACGGGCGCGACGACAGGCTCGGCGGGTCTTACCGGCTCGACGGGCGGGGCCGGCGTAGGCTGCGGTTTTGTGGCCGGGGCGGGCGCTGGCGCCTGCTCCTTCGGCACGCGCACCCACTTGCCGTTCCTGTAGACCCACTTGGCATCGCTCTGTCCGGCCGCGGCGCTGCCTTCCATTATCTCGGTCAGCTCCGCGAAGTGAGGCATCTCTGAGGGCGAGGGCGTCTCTTCGGGTTGGGTGGCCGGCTGTCCGGGCGGCATGGCCTGGCCCAGTTCGCGCAGCGCCGCCTCGATGTCATTGGCCTCCGCTGCGGTTTGGGCCTTCTTCACGGCCTCCTGGCTGGACGGCGCCGAGGGTGTGATCCGCGGCTGGATTATCTCCGGCGGCGCGGGCAGCTCCTCAGCCGGAGGGGGTGGAGGGGCTTCGGGCAGAGCTGGCAGAGGCTCGACCTTGGGCGGGGCAGTGGGCTCTACGGGCTTGTTCGGTTCCTGCGGGGCGGGGGCAGGGGGAGCCTCCGGCAGCAACTCCGGCAGCGACGGCAACGGGGCAGGCAGCCCTCCGCCGGCCTCCTCCACGACGGCCTGCTCGGAGGCCTTGCGAATCGCCGGCGCCGGGCGGATCACGTAGACGTACTGTATGTTGTTCTGGATCACCCCGCCGGCGATCGCCATCGCCTCCAGAAGGCGCATGTCACGCCGGGTCACCATGTATTGCGACGGCCTGGAGACCGCCCCCAGGATGTAATAGGTACTCTGGCGTCGGGCGAGGATGGTCACCGATACCGACGGGTTGCGGATTATGTTCGGGCTGTACGCCTGCTTGATGGCCTCGGTCAGCTCGTCCTTTGTCAGGCCCTCGGCCTTGATCCTCTCCGCCAGCAAGGGCAGGTCGATGAAGCCGGTGTCGGATACCTCACGCTGGAGCACCGTCTCCAGGCCTTCCTGGAACAGGTCGAGTATGGCCACGTTCACAACGTCGGTCGGGCCGATCACGTAGTCTTTCTCCACGTACTCCCAGTCGCCTTCCCTGGGGAACGTGGCATTGGGGACGAGCTCCTGTGTCTGGTCCGCCAGCGAGATGCTGTCGAGGATCGGGTTGATGGGCGAGCGCTCGGGAGGTTCGATGAACTTGTCGGGGGACAGCAGTCTGTGGCTGTCGGTCTTGGTCCAGTCCGACACGACGCCGCAGCCGATAAGAGCCAGACATGCAGCCAAGAGGGCCCCCCAAACGCAATGCAATGCGTTTGGCGACCCCACCAATGGCAGCGAGATTGCGGCCCTCAAGCGCGGTACAACGCGTTTGTGGAGGCCTGCGGCAATGCGCGACGGTCTGCTCAAAATAGGCCCTTCCCTGCTCGCGCGCATACTCCCTGGCGAGGGTACATGTTTATTATCGGTCATTGCTTCCGGCATCTTGATTAAAGATAAGGGCTTGGGGTCCCTGTACGGGGCCCACTTCCGCTTCGCCCGAGGCGACAGCCGGGCCAACGCAGCGATCAAGTAACGTTACTACGGGTGAGTATAGACGGAAGGTTTGCGCTTTAGAAGAAAACTTCAATCCCCGGCGCGTATGGGGCTGGCCGGGTGAACCCCGACGACTTCCACGGACAGTGGGGTGGTGATCGGCCCTGGCAGTGCGAACAGGATGGACCCGTCAGCCAGGCTCACCACGTCCCGTATGGCCGCCCCGGCGCAGGTTACGCTCACCGGGCCGCTCCAGTTACCTACCACGCGGAACACTGGCCAAGATGCGGCCGCCGACTGAGGACGGATGCTGAACCGGCAATGGCCGGCCAGGGCGGTGAGCAAATAACATCCCTGCGATTCATCGAACGCATGGGCGAGGGCATCTCCGGCATTGCCAGCCCCCTCACCCCCCAGCAGCGGCGTGATCTCGGCAGGGTGGGTGTAGTCCTGCTGCATGGTCTGGCACAGCAGCCCCGGCGGGGCCATGAGATAGCTCCAATTCCGAATCGCACCGGCGAACGGCTGGACCAGGCGCTCCCCCGTAGCCCCGTCTGCCCAGATGGCCTGGGGGGGAGGGGATATGCGAAGGGCACCGATCTCGCGCCCGCCGGCGTTGTCGACCGCCACGTGCGTGATCCACCTGCCGTCGGCGTAGAAGGTGTATTCCCAGCGTATCTGCCCGACGGCCAGGCTGACCCATTCCCCGCTGCGGGGTGGGAAGTACCAGACACTTGCCAGCCTCAGGCGGATCGGGTTGCACTCCAGCACCTCGACGCGGCCGATCTTCCTGGTCCCCATAATGTCTGTCTGCTCGCCGCCTCCGGTCGGCCCCTGCCCGGGCGCGGCCAGCTCGATGACGGATTGGGCCCCGCCCAGCCGCCACAGCCCGTCGGGGCACCTTGCCAGCACGAACTTGCGGTCCCAAAGCGGCAGGGACACGGTGTAGTCCAGCCCGGAGACGCTGGCGGTCACGCCCGCCGGCGTGTCGGGCAGGGTGCGGCGGTTGTCGATGAGCAGGACGTCGTCGAGGTTAAAGGTCACCGGCCCGCCGGCATGGGGGAAGGCGAGGCGTATCTCCCTGACGGCTTTGGGGTCGAAGGGCGGCGACGAGGAGACGGCCTGGATGTCGAACAGGACGTTGTTCCAGCCCGGTCGCAGTAGGGCGGGCTGGCAGCGCCACCGGCCGGTGTCACTCACCAGCGCGACCTCCAGGTCGTCGCGGATCACCTCCACATAGACGGCCAGCGACAGCAGCGTGTACTCGCTGAAGTCCCGCGGGTAGGGCAGTCTAAACATCAGCTCGCCGCCAACTGGCAGTGTGACCTCCAAGGCGGCTGCGCCAGTCCGCGTGATGTTGACGACGAACTTAGGGACCCCGCCCCCGGTCCCGACGATGGTGAAGTAGTTGACCTGCTTGTAGCCCGGGGGGCCGCCGGGTGAGTCCTCGAAGTCGGCCAGCGACGCGAACAGGCCGGTGACTGCCTCCGGGTAGGCCTTGAGCTGCTGGACAGGCAGGGGCAGGGGGGGAACCGGGCGGGGCTGCACCGGGCCAGATACCGGACGCCCGCGACAGCCGCCACCCAGCAGACACGCCAGGGCGATTGGACCGATGAGTCTATTCACTTTGGCTGGACTCACGGGATCGAGGCGCGGGTCGGGGGTCCCCAACGCATTACGCGGGCAGCCCTTCCCCGCCGCGTTGTACTGCGGCGGGGGTACCTTTCACTGCGGCGGGGTGCCCCTGCGGGCTTCGACCCCTCGGCCTTGCTCGGGGTGGGGAGCTTGTCGAACCGCTCGCTCAGCCCGCCCTGAGCCTTTGGGGTCTCCGCCGCGCTGTACTGCGGCGGGGGTCCCTTGTGCCGAAGGCCGGGAGGTGTCCGCAATCCCCACATTCCGGGATTGGGGGCTCGGGGCCGCCCTCGCCAGGATCGCCTTCCTGAAGCCCATCAGCAGCGGCGCGGCCACCGCGATCGAGGAGTATGTCCCGAACGTGATGCCGACCAGCAGGACGAAGGTAAACGCGTGTATGCCGCTGCCGCCGATGACGTACATCGCGATCACGACGAACAGCGTCGTGCTGCCGGTCAACATGGTCCGGCTGAGCGTCTGGTTGATCGAATCGTTTATGATGTTCCAGCTCACGGCCGCCAGCTTGCCGCGGTTCTCGCGTATGCGGTCGAAGACCACGATCGTGTCGTTGACCGAGTAGCCGATGATCGTCAGCAGCGCGGCCACCAGCGTCAGGTCGATCTTGAACGACTGTATGTCCAGCACACGCCCGATGAGGTGGGCGCTCAGCCAGCCAGAGGCCGCCACGAGCCCCACCGCGATGGTCACGTCGTGAATCAGGCACACCACCGCCGCCAGGCCCCAGCGAACCGAACCGAAGCGGAACCACAAGTAGCCGATTATCGCCGCCCAGCTCAGCACCAGCGCCATGATCGCCCGCTGGGCCGTCTCACCGGCGATGGCGGGGTCGAAGTTGGTGGCCACCATGGCCTCTTCCCGCTCTATGGCCGCGGTCAGCAGACTCAGCTCCTTGCCGGCGAAGGCGTCCCACGCGCCTGGCTCCTCAAGGCTCTGGGGGTCGGAGGAGGCCACCAACACGGCCAGGGAGGAATACCCGCCTTCGGCGGGTTTCAGGCCCAGCACCTCGGTGCGGTTGAACTGCTGGCCGGGAAAGTCGGACTGGAAGCGCATCTGCCTGACGCGCTGGAGCAGGTCCGCTCGGGTGATGGGGGGTGTGATGTCCTTCAGGATGAACATCGCGCCGCCCTCGAAGTCGGTCAGTTCCTCGCGATACGCCGGATTGGCGGCGCGGATCACCTTGGTGTCGATCTTGGTAATGCCGTCGGGGCTGACCGGCATGTTCAGTTCGGCGACGTACTCTCCGCCGCCCTCCTGGTCGGCTGTGGTGAGCTTGAAATCGTGCCGCAGGTTCTGCTGAAGCGCCGTGCCGAACGCCTTGGCCGCCACATCGCGGATTATCGGCACGTGCGTCTCGGTGGTGGCTACCTGGTAAGAGGTCTCCGGCAGATTCTGCTGGATCTCCGCCCTGCTCAGCGCGCCGTTGCCGTCCGTGTCGATCTTCTTGAAGAACTCTTGGCTGCCCTGGGCCTGCTGCCACTCCTGGAGCGAGACGCTGCCGTCGCCGTTGGTGTCGTAGGCCCGCAGGAAGTCCTCCACTCTGCTGGGGCTGATGATCGTCTCCACGCGGGCGGTGTCGGCCAGCTTGGAGTAGCCCTCCTTCCTGGCCTGCCTGACGAACATCTCGCGCACCAGTCCGTCATTAGGTAGCTGCCCATTGATGAGCGCATCTTCCTTGAACTTGATTACCGCCTGCGTGCCGGCGGAGAACTCGATTCCCCAGATGTTCTTGCCCTGCCATACCACCGAGCCGATGCCGATTGCGGCGGTAGCCAGCGAGAAGGTCCAGAAGTAGCCTCTCAGGCCCATCCAGTTGATCTTGGGCACTCCGATGAGGCCCAGCATGTGCAGGTGGCCTTTCAGCAGGTGGCCCTCAAGCATGGCCTGGAATACCCACCGCGTGACCCACACGGCGGTGAACAGGTTGAACACCACGCCCAGGCCCAACGTGATGGCGAAGCCTCGCACCTCCTCGGTGCCCACCCAGCCCAGGATCAAGCAGGTGAGCAGCGTGGTCAGGTTTGAGTCGAATATCGCGCTGAACGCCCGCTCGTAGGCGTTCTTCAGGGCCATTCGGATGGACTGCCCCTTGTTCTGCTCCTCCCGCAGCCGCTCGTGGATGAGCACGTTGGCGTCGACGGCCATGCCTATCGTCAGGATCACGCCCGCGATGCCGGGCAGGGTGAATACGGCGTCCAGCACGCTCATCGCCCCCAGGATCATCAGGACGTTGAGCATCATCGCGACGTTGGCGACAAGCCCCGCCAGCCAGTAGTAGCCCAGCATGAAGGCTACGACGATGATCATGCTGTAGTAGCCCGCCCTCAGGGCCTCCTTGAGGTTCTCGGCGCCGATGCCCGGACCGAAGGTGCTCTCGGCCACCGGGTCGGGGTCCAGCCGGGCTGGCAGCGAGCCGGCGCGCAGGATGCGGACCAGGTCCTGGACCTCCTCCGGCCTGAAGTTGCCCTCGATGGTCCCGACGTCCGTGATCATCGAGCGGACGACCGGCGAGGAGTAGACCTCGTCGTCCAGCAGCACCGCCAGCACGTCGCCGACGTGGTTGGCCGTCAGGTCGCCGAACAGCTTGGCGCCCTTGGCGTCGAACTGGAACCGCACCGAGGGCCGGCCGGCCTCGTCGTGCCAGACACGGGCGTCCTTCAGCGTCCAGCCCTCCGGCCCGGCCTGGTGAAGCATCACGTCGCCGGGCTGGTTGGACAGGAGAATGTAGGTCTTTCCCGCGTAGTCGTGGACGACGAGCCTGTTTTCGACCTTCTCTTTTTCCTCGCGCAGCGGGAACCACAGGTAGGGCTCGTTCTTCCTTCGCAGGCCCTCGGGGCCTTCCTTGTCGAGTATCTCGACGTAGCGGTCGTACTCCGACTGGTCCAGGGCCATCCGTTGCCCCGTCCCGGGGGCGTAAGGGGCAATGCGGTACTCCAGCACGCCCGCCTTGGCGATCAGGCGCTTCAGGTCGGCGGGGTCTTCAAGCTGCTGGCGGCCTTCGGCCCAGGCCTTGTACTTCGCCACCGCTTCCTCTATCTGTGCCGCGCGAGTGGGGTGCCTAGCCAGCAGGTCGGCAAGCTCCTTGTCGAACCGCTGCCTTCGGGCCCGGACCTCGGCGCTGTTGCCGATCGCATCGGCCTCGGCCGGGGAGACGTAGTTGGCCAGCACCGCCTGAAGCCTGTCCAGCTTGACATTCTTTGTGTCAAGCTCGGCCTGCTTGGTGTCGTAGTCGATGTAGGCGCTGTCCAGGGCCTCCTGGGCCTTCTGGCGCTCTTGCTCGCTGCTGCCCGCAGGCAACTTCGCCTGGGCCTCCTGCACGGCGTCGTGGGCGGCTGTTAGCTGCTCCAGCAGCTTCTTGACCGACTCATCCCCGCGGGCAAGGGCGTTGATCTGCACCTGGCGGGCCTGCGGGGCGGCCAGGAACAGTGCCCGCAATTCGCTGCGGTGGATGTTGCCTTGCTCCACCTTTTCCAGGGCGTCGCTGTAGGCGTTTCTGGCGGCTTGTGTCTCGGTGCCGGCGGCCGGCATGCGGACCTCGATGCGGTTGCTGCCAAGCGGCCTCCACTCAAGGGATCGCAGCCCCTGCGGATCGATGCGATCCTTGAGGATCGATATCACCTGCTCCGGCAGGTCTCTGGATTCACTGCCCGACGCCTGGAGGCGAGTGATCTCCGCGCCGACCCGCTCCAGCTCCCCCTGGACCGTCTGCCGCTCCTTCTGGCCTTGGGTTTGGGCGAGCTTGTTGGCGAGCCCTTGCTTCTGAGCCTCCAGCCGCTTGATCTCCGATTGGCTGGTGCGGATCTCGAATATCAGGCTGTGGCCGCCGCGCAGGTCGATGCCCGCGCGCAGCTTGTTGCCCATGAACAGTGCCCACAGGCAGACGGCAATCAGCACGGCTACGAACGCGAACTTCAGCGGAAGGTTCTTGGCATTCATTTGTTACTCGTCAGGCGGCGTCGGATGCGCGGCCTGTTCGGGCAGAAACACGAACGAATCGCCCGCCTCTGCCCGCCGCCGGGCAGGGGCGCGCGCCGGTCTGGCGGGCAGCTATCGACGCGTCTGCCGGCCCGGACGGGGCGTCCACTAAAGACCGGGATTGTCCGCAATACCCCCTGAACGGTCAAGCAAAACCTCACCGCCGCTGCGCCCTCACCGGCCTGCCTTCTGCCGTCGCACGGGAATACGCAGGATGGTCCGCACCCGCTGCGGGGCGACGCGACGCGGGTCGGACAGGTATATCTCGTGGTGCAGGCCGTGGAACGTCAGGCCGTTGCCCTCGGCGAATTGGCGCATGAGTGAAATCGTCTGCGGCTCGGTCGCGTATGGCCCGGCGTGCAGCATCTGCACGCACAACCCCTCCTTGATCGTCTCCAGCTTGACCTCCTGGCACTCAGGTCCCTTGCCGCGCTTGGCCAGGGCGGCCTTGGCCTGCTTGAGGTCCGCGGCTGTGATGGAATCGGGGGTGCGGATGAGCAGCTTCCAGTACCAAGTCTGTCGCGGCTGGTTGAAGAACTCGCCCTCCCCCTCGCCCCACCACAGGCCCTCAAGACCGCAGACCTTGTAGTCGCCCTTGCCGGCCTGCCGGGGCGAAGCCGCGCGAAGCCCGGCGAACTTGCGGCTCATCTTGATCGTGAAGGCCGCCCCGTAAAGCGCGGCGACCGCGGCGGTGAACGCCCCGTCGCCCGGCTCACCCCGCCCGGCCACCGTCAGATACCTCGCGGGCGAGACCTCAACCAGCGCGGGGGCCTTGACGGACGCGACATATTCAGCCTTGTGCTCCTTGTACAGGTCAACCTTGTCCGTTTTGGACATAGTGATTCTCCTGACTCCACCCCGCCGCGGCGGGAAATGCGCCAACCGGCCGATAGTTGCCCTGAGTCCGCCGGCGTGTGCAATTGCGTTCCGCGCACGGCCCCGCCGGCGGGCAGTCGCCCGCGCCGCGGCTACCCGGCCTACACGGCTATGCCGTTGGCCCGCAGGCAGGCGGTGATGGCGGCGAAGTCGGCCAGGCCCTCGTTAACCACCGCGCGGTAGGTGAAGATCCCGCTGAAGATGGGCGTCCGCCCGGCGTCCGTGAGGATGCTATGCTTGTAGTCCAGGATGAGCC
>Ga0315280_10008627_pt1 | contig 13302 bp, 11 predicted proteins | sample YL17G06_40_MG_FD_203697 | JGI IMG/M metagenome (GOLD analysis project Ga0315280, IMG submission 203697) | Sediment microbial communities from Yellowstone Lake, YNP, Wyoming, USA - YL17G06_40 | ecosystem: Environmental > Aquatic > Freshwater > Lake > Sediment | place: USA: Wyoming | collected...
TTATATACATTACCATCATAAAGTATTTGATAGCTTGCAGTCGGAAGCTTTAAAGAAAACGGCAATTCCGATGTTAATACTAATTTAAAATTCATTTATATTCTCCAAAAGTATTAATATTATTCATACCATCTCCTCCATCCCCTGCGCTTTTTTGCGACCCTTGGGTTTACAGCCACGCGGCAGGGTGATGTTCACCTGTCCCAGCGGTGGCATCTCCACGCCCTTCCCATCCAACAGCTCGGCGATGGTCAATATCTGTATGCGGGGATAGCGTTTGCCCCACCCCGGAGAATCGTAGAAACCTGCTGCCAATGACTCTGTTTTCATGGGCTGGGTTGGCTCTTGCAAAGTAATAAGAACGCCTATTTGCGCATCCTCTCGCTCCACAGTCCCCCGAAGATCACGAATATCCTTAACGCTGGTATGACCACCTTTTACGCTGAATAGAACTCTTTTAGGTTTACCTCCGCCAGCTTCATCAAAGAATATCAATTTTCCGTCAATGCCTCTATCTGCGCCCTTTTTTTGTTCCTCCGGCCGCGCACCAACCAAGCCTAATGCCCAGGATTGAAACTGGAATTTATCCTGCTCTGCCAATGCTTCCGCACCGGATAGCGTGGTTGGCTCGCCAATGACCGTCCAAATAACTTCCGTTCCAAACTCGTTTTTAAGCCGGTTCTTCATCAGGTTGATGGCAAGATGGGTGATGTCTATGCCTATCCAGCGTCTGCCAAGCTTTTGCGCCGCCACAATGGTAGTGCCGCAGCCGCAGAAGGGGTCAAGCACCAGATCGCCGGGGTTGGAGCTGGCTTTAATGATGCGTTCCAATAGTGCCACCGGTTTCTGTGTGGGATAACCAAGCGACTCATTTCCTGCTGCTTGTTGAATATCATCCCAATTGTCCGTGACTGTCCTTCCGAGTGAATCAGCTAGATATTTTTTATATTGAGGAACAGCCCCAGGTTTTAATTGAACGACCAATCCATCTTTATACGATTGTTCCATTCTTTCTCTCGTCCATCTCCAAACCCTAGTGACTCCTAAAAATTCATATGTTAGATGTGGTCGATCATCATTTGGATTTAATAATGGTAAAAGCCTATACCTTCCATGTTCATCTTCATATTTATAGGCACTCTCTACATATTCCGGATTGTGTTCCCCATAAATAATATTAAAAGTGAAATTCTTCCCCTTGGAATAACGCAAGATAATATCCCTGCAATTAGGGAAATTAATCTTAATGAGGCTCTTTGGATTTGACCTTTTCCAAGAAATCTCATTACCAAAATTTTCCGGTTCAAACACAGCATCCATCAGCAGTTTCAGGTAATGGCTGGCGGTGGGATCGCAGTGCAGGTAAATGCTGCCGGTCGGCTTTAGCACCCGGCGCAATTCCACCAGCCGCGGCGCCATCATGGCAAGATATGCCAGCATATTGCTATCGCCTAATAAAGTATGAAATGCCAGCATGGCTTCAGCGACTTTATCCGATTTCTTTACCAAATCATAGTAAGTATCATGCGCTTTGGTATCCCATTGCCAGGTATCTTCAAAGGCATGTATCTGCGCTGATGCTTTAGTGCCATCATGCTCGGCAAACAGCACATTGTAGCTGGCGTTGCTGTTGAAGGGCGGGTCCAGATAGACGAGGTCAACCGAATCGGCGGGGATGTAATCGCGCAGGATTTCCAGATTATCCCCATAGTAGAGAGTGTTTTGTGTCATGGCAAAATGATTATACAACAATATCATCGTAGGGGCGATCCCATGTGATCGCCCCGATAATATTACCCATGTGCAGGATCTGCAATCACACGGGGCAGACACCTTGGTCTGCCCCTACGGTGCAATTCTCAATATATATATTAAATAAATGTAGGGACGATCCGCCGGATCGCCCCTACAATCGCATAATCTCCTATTCCACCCGTATCTTCTCTTTGCCGGTGAAGAAGCGCATCATGTCGTCAAACAGCGTATAAACCACCGGCACCACCAGCAATGTCAGCATCGTGCTGGTAATCAACCCGCCGATGACGGCAATCGCCAGTGAGGAGCGGAACTCTGCACCCTCCGCCAGCGCCAGCGCACTCGGCAGCATCCCCATAATCATGGCGGTGGTTGTCATCAATATAGGTCGCAGCCGTATCGGTCCTGATTCCATAATGGCGGTGGTGCGGTCATCACCTTTGCCCTGCTTCTGAAGGATGAAATCCACCAACAGGATGGCGTTTTTGTTGACTATGCCTATCAGCAGTATCAAGCCTATCATGGTCATCATATCCAGGTTTTTGCCGGCGATGAATATGGCGATGAAGGCGCCGACCACCGCCAGCGGCAGGCTCATCATGATGGTGAAGGGGTGGATGAAGCTGTTAAACTGGCTTGCCAGCACCATATAGATGAAGATTGCCCCCAGAATGAGCGCCAGAATCATGTCGGAGAACATTTCACCCATTTGTTCCGCCATCCCCTTTTGGATGATTTTATATCCGGCGGGCAACGGTGTGTTGTCTATCAGCTTTTGAATATCGTTGACGATATCTCCAAAGGGGCGACCGCTGTAGTTGGCGCTTATACTCACGCTGCGCACCCGGTTGATGCGGTTGATGGTTGCCGGTCCCACGGTCTCTTCTATGCTGGCTATGGAGCTTAGGAGCACGGGTTGCCCGGCGTTGTTAATCACATAGAGTCCCTCTATATCTGTCTTGGAGGCGCGCTGGTCAGGCGGAAGCATCACTCGGATGTCAACTTCATCCTCACCCTTGCGCAACCGGGTGGCGACATTGCCGTCCACCAAAGTGCGCAGTGTTATAGCAACGGCGGCGTTACTCACCCCCACACTGGCGGCTTTATCCTTGTTGAGTATCACCCGGTATTCCGGCATCCCCTGGGTCAGGCTGCTATTTATATCAACCAAGCCCTTAACCGATTTAAGTTTGGCAATGAAGCTGTTGGAGATATCATTTAGTGTAGCCAAATCGGTGCCGCTCACTCGGATAGCAATAGGCAGGTTCATGGCAATATCAGCTGATGAACCGCCGAACATACCTACCGGGATAACCGCCGATTTTAGTTTCGCCTGATGTGACATCATCTCGCGCGTTTGATTCTCTATTTCTTCCTCTCGGCGTTTACGAACTGAAAAGGGAACCAAACTCACTCGTAAGATGGCTTGTTCCACATTACCTCGTGAAGAACCGATATTTGTATAGACATTTTCTACTGCCGGATTCTGCATCAGTTCTTTTTCCACATCACTAACCATGGTTTGCATTTCCTTAATACTTGTTCCTTTACGACTCTCCAGTTGGATTTGAAATTCACCCCGGTCAGCATTCGGCATAAACGATGTCCCCATTACACCAGTGCCCAGCATTCCGCACGATCCCACCAGGAAGAAGATGGCAATGAGCAGCACCCATACCCGGTGCTTGAGCGACCAATGAAGGATGTCCTTGTAAAGATAGTTCAGCTTCTTGTATGCCCGGTCAAAGGGACCAAAGATGCGCTTTTCCAGCGTGATGCGGGTGGGATCAACCACACCCTTGACATAGATCTTTGCCGAGAGCATAGGCGCCATGGTGAAGGCATCCCAAAGTGAGTAGACTACTGCGAAACATATGGTAAGGGCAAAGCTGGTGAAGAAGCGACCAGCTATGCCGCTCATAAAGCCAACGGGAACGAAAACTGCCAGGATGGTCAAAGTGGTGGCGATGACTGCCTGCGACACTTCCTGGGTGCCGTCGCGGGCAGCGTCCTCCGGTGCTTCGCCAAGCTCCAATCGGCGGTAGATATTCTCCCGCACCACTATGGCGTCATCTATGAGGATGCCCACCACCAGACTCAGTCCCATCAAGGTCATCATGTTGATAGTGAAACCGACCATTTGCATGCACAAAAAGGTGAAGAGAATACTAGTGGGGATGGCTAGGAAGCTGATTATAGTGGAGCGGATATTGCCCAGGAATATCAGAATGACCAGTGAGGCAAAAATGGCGCCCAGGATGAGCGAACTCATGGTGTCGTCCACCGAGCGGCGGATGAATAGCGATTGATCGTTGATAATCTTGACGACCATGTCGGATGGAATCTCGCTCTTCATCTGGTTAAGCTTTTTAGCAATATCCTGGCAGGTCTGAACTGTGTTGCTGGTGGGTTGTTTTTGCACCACCATGGAAACGCAGGGTTCGCCATTCAGGCGGGCAATTTGGACCTTCTCTTTTGTCGTATCCGTGATTTTTGCTATATCAGAAAGATAGATGTTGGCGCCGCCTCGGTTGGCGACAACCGTATGGGCTATTTCATCAACATTCTTGTATTCACCGGTTACACGCAGGTTAAGGTTCTTGACATCGGTTTTGATGGTGCCGGCGGGCAGGTTCAGGTTATCGCCGGCAAGCGCGGCAATCACCATCTGCGGCGGGATGACATAGGCAGCCATCGCCGAGCGGTCAAGGTAAATCTGGATCTCTTCCTCCTCGCCACCGATGACCTCTATCTCTGCCACACCGGGGATGTTCTCCAGGCGGGGTTTGATCTGCTTTTCGGCATAGGTGCGCAACTCTGTCAGGTTGCGTCCGCTTGCCACGCTCATGGTCATAACGGGGATGGAGCGGATGTCAAAGCGGCTGACCAGAGGGTCATTAACATCGGTGGGCAAATCGGCAGCGATGGCAGCCAGCTTCTGCCGCACATCATTCTCGGCGTTGGTGGAGTTAGTTTCCAGGGTAAATTCCAAAAAGACCATGGAATAGCCCTCAGCCGAGATGCTGGTCATGTTTTTAAGCCCTGCCAGCGAGCTGAGCTTATCCTCAATCTTCTTGGTGACCTGCGACTCAATTTCCTCGGCACCGGCACCACGATAGACCGTGGTCACGCCGATGTAGGGGAAGCTGATGTCCGGCATGAGGTCAACCGGCAAGCGTTGATAGCTTAAAAATCCCAATACCAAAACCGCCGCCACCTGCATGAGTATCAGGATGGGGCGTCGTATGGCTAGATTAGGCAGATACATGAAATGACCTTTTTATAAATTTGAACTGATCCGTCAAATAATGACTGATGAGTCAATATTCTCGCATAACATAATGGGCAAGTCAAGCGAATAAAAACTTTTCCTGCGATTCTCAAATCTTTAAACAGGGAAATTGCATGTGGAGTTCTATATTAGTTAAAATAGGGGTGAAATGATAGCAGGTTTGATTGGCGCCCCTTATTCCGGGAAAACCACAGTATGCCGCCTACTGTTGGGTGGGGCATTGCCGCATAAGGGCGATACTGGTGTAGTCATCATCCCCGATGATCGCCTGACTAAACTGGCAGAATTATACAAGCCAAGAAAGATCGTGCCGGCGGCGCTGGAGGTGCGGGACTGCCCTTCCACCGTCAGTTGGACAGGGGAGGGCGGAGCGAAAGAGATCGCCGAATTGCGCAACCTGGATTCGCTATGCATCGTGCTGGGGGGAGCCAACCTCGCCGACAAAGCTGCAATCATCCCGGAACTAAGGACGATACTAGACGAACTCCACCTGGCGGATCAGATCGTGTTGGAGGGCAAGGAGGAACGCCTGCACAAGGAATTGCCCCGCGCCAAGCCCGATGTAAAGATGGTGCTGGAGCAGGAAGCCCACATCGTGAAGGCGGCGCGGAAGGCACTGGACTGCGGCGATCCATCCGGTCTAGCCGACCTGGGCAATGCCGGCTTGGAGAAGTTGAAGGGCTATGCACTGTTCATGCAAAAACCCAAGATAGCCATTGTGAACCTGCCCGAATCCATGCTCGCCGTTGTTGCCACTATCGTGGATGGGCTGCAACAGGAATTTAAAGGGATAGAAGCGGTGGCGTTTGATGCGGCGCTGGAGTTGGAACTCAGCCTGCTATTACCAGAGGAGCAGCAGGAGATGCGCGCCGCCTATGGCATCACCGAAGCGGCGGCGGGCGACCTGACAGCCAAACTTATCGCAACATGCCGCCTCATCCACTTCTTTACGGTGGGGGATGATGAAGTGCGCGCCTGGGAAGTGCCACAGGGGACTACGGCACAACGGGCGGCGGGAGCCATTCACAGCGATTTGGAGCGTGGCTTCATCCGTGCTGATGTCTGCCAGTGGGACGATCTGCTCAAGCACGGCGGATGGGCTGGCGCCAAAGCGGCGGCACTCGCCCGCACCGAGGGCAGGGATTACCTAGTGAAAGACGGCGATGTGATGTTGGTCCGCCACAGTGGCTGATACAGGGGGAACTATGAATATACCTTTGGTTTTGGGCAACTGGAAGATGTATAAAACCTGCGCTGAGGCGATCCGGCTGGTGCAGCAAATCAAATCGGGATTGCCGTCGGGTTGGGTAGAGGTGGGGGTGATCCCTCCGTTTACCGCCATTGCTGCTGTGAGCCGGGAACTGGCGGATTCGCCCATTGCGCTGGGGGCGCAGGATGTATATCCGGCAGCGGAAGGCGCCTTCACCGGCGAAATCGCCCCGCCCATGCTGGCTGAACTGGGCGTGCACTATGTTTTGTGCGGGCACAGCGAGCGTCGCCACATCCGGGGTGAGGATGATATGTTCGTGGGCAGGAAGGTAGCTGCGGTGGCAGAAGCGGGCATGTCGCCGGTGCTCTGCGTGGGGGAGAAGCTGGAGGAGCGGGATCACGACGAGGCGGAAGCCGTGCTCTTGCGGCAATTGAGCGTGGGATTGGCTGGTTTCAAATCAGATGGTAGCGCGGGGCTTGTGGTTGCCTACGAGCCGGTGTGGGCTATCGGCACGGGAAGGGTTGCCACGCCGGATCAGGTAGCAGCGGCACATCGGTTCATCCGCGACTGGCTGTCAGTCAACCTGAAGATGACGAATCCACCGCGGATACTTTATGGCGGTTCGGTCAAGCCCGAGAATGTAGATTCCCTCTACAATATTCCCGAGGTGAATGGTTTCTTAGTGGGTGGCGCCAGCCTTAAAGCCGATTCTTTTTTGGGTATAATCAATATTTATGGGTAATGAAATGAGACCACTTTTAATTGGTATATTCGTGCTCTCGGCAGGTATCGTTATTGCTGACGCCGAGGATTCCCGTATGTCAGGGATGCACGATATGAATGGGATGCAGGACATGCAAATGGAGGAGCACGGGTTGCTTGGCGGTTACCCCTGGTCGCAGGAGGCATCGGGGACAAGCTGGCAGCCTGAATCAACGCCGATGGAAGGGATTCATTTTATACCCGCAGGCTGGGCGCTGATGCTGCACGGCTATGCCGATGTGGTTTACGACCGCCAGGAAGGACCCCGGGGCGGGGAGATGATTTACAGCCCTAATATGATCATGCTTGTCGGGCAACATAAAATGAATAAGATAACACTGGGCGTTAAAACCATGTTCTCCGCCGAGCCATTGACCATAGGCAAGGAAGGGTATCCGCTGCTGTTTCAGTCGGGTGAAACTGCCGACGGGAGATCGGAATTGGTGGATAGGCAGCATCCACACGACCTGTTTGGAGAACTGGCAGCATCGTTGAGCCTGCCGCTATCTGCAGAGAGTTCGGCGTTCCTCTATACCGGGCTGCCCGGCGAACCGGCGCTGGGTCCGCCCACATATATGCACCGATTCTCGGGGCAGGATTTCCCCGAGGTGCCGCTCAGCCACCACTGGATGGATTCCACCCACATCTCATTTGGCGTGGTCACAATGGGATGGATACTCTATGGGCTAAAGGTGGATGCCTCGGCGTTTAACGGTCATGAGCCTGATCAATTTCGCTATGATATTGAGCAGCCTGAACTTAAATCATATTGTGGACGGCTCTCCATCAACCCTTCTCCCGATTTGGCGGGGCAGGTAAGCTGGGGCTATCTCTCACATCCTGATGAGATAGAGCATATTGTTTCAGAGACCAGAGCAATCGCGTCGTTAAGCTACAATCTGCATTGGGGAGAGCATAACTGGCAGACCACTTTTGCCTGGGCAACCAAAAAGAGCAAGGTTGAAGTGACTTCGGGTACTCTTTTGCATCTAATTGAGGAACCAACTGGTGCAGTTTTACTTGAATCAGCACTGAATTTTTATCAGCACAACATTTTTGCCCGCGGGGAAAGAGTATTAACCCGTGGGTTGCTACCATTTGCGCCGTACTATTATATTGGAGATCCAGTTGACAAGTTGAGTTTTGGTTATCGCTACGATATTGAGCTATGGCAGCACCTGCACCTGGGTTTTGGTGGCATGGTCAGTCTTTTTTCAGTTCCCCATACTCTAAAACAATACTACGGAGAATCGCCCCGGGGTTATATGTTAAATATGAAGCTTAGTTTGGGATAATGAGTGTGTTTTCCAGCAACATTTGAATATCAAGGAACTTTTGGACACCTTAAAGTTTTTATACAAGATGAACGATCGCTAGATCGTGGAAAGGGGGGAATCAAGTGATCAAATCAGGTATCATAATAATGAGTCTGATGTTGGTTGTAACCCTGGTGGGGCTGGCGTTGCCGGAGCAAGGCGGTGCCTGTGGCGATAAATGCACCAATGGTCCCACCGAGGCGCTCATCAAGGAACGGTGCACCGTGTGTCACAACACCGATCGCATTTACGCGGCAAAGAAGGATGAAGCCGGCTGGTCCGCCACCGTGGACAAAATGATTGGCAAGGGCGCCAAACTTAATGTCGCCGAGCGGCAGGCTGTCATCGCTACGCTGGTGGCGGGCATCTGCGATGCATGCAAGAATGAAACAAACAATTAGAATAAAATTGGGGCAGAGCGAAGAATCTGCCCCTTTGTATTTATCACGGGTCATGTAATAAAGGAGGAAACATGCAGCCAATGCAGTTACGCAAGTTACATCGCACCATAGGTATATTTCTGGCTCCCTTCTTTATGATTACTGCCCTTGGTGGTGGGTTTCTGCTCTATAGAAGGATTTGGAATGACATCCAATTGGAATCAACGGTTAAAAGCATCCATAATTACGAGATTATAGTTAACTATGCAGGCACCATAGTCGCTTTAAGTCTTCTGGCAATGGCAATAACGGGAACAATGATCTGGTTCCAGATTCGCAAAGCGTTAAAGAAGCGCACGGTGGCACCAAAGCCAACTCCGGCACAAGAACCAGCAAAGCCTGACACACAATAGAAGAATGTGGTAGAATGTTATAGAAAGCTGGGTGATGTCTATGAAAACAATCACATTTATACTGGCTGGATTCAGCATGCTTTTTGCCGTAGCATCGTGGCATACAACCAGCATCACATTGGTTGGGATAGGAGGCGATGCCGATACCGATGGCTCCGGAGGAGCGCAGGTATGCACAGATCAAGGCAGGATCTATAAATATGTCACTACAGGTTCCGGAAACTGGATTCAAATATTCCAGGCACCGTCCAGTTATTATCAGTTAAACACAATTGACCTCCAAAACACGAACAATGGTTGGAGCGGCGGGAACCTTTACGGCTTTCCCGGCAACTGCATGTTCCACTACACCGGTGGCAACTGGTCAATGTGGAGCAGTCTGCCGCAGGTGTCCCAGATATGGGATATGTGCTTTTACGATCAATATCGCGGTTGGAGCGCCGGCGGTGACATAATGTATTGGAATAACACCAGTTGGATAGTGCAAACTCCGGGAAGTGTTCCCGGTGCTGTTTACTATGGCATTTCTAATTACGGATATAACTTTGTGGAGGCGGTTGGCGCACAGGGTGGTTCGCGAGTGGCAATCCGTTTCAATGGTTCCATCTGGTCACAGGATATGACCATGCCCAGCGGTGCAGGAGCGCTCTATTGCTGCTGGATGCTCTCTGCTACGGATGGCTGGGCAGCCGGCACCAATGGCAACATCTTCCGCTTTAACGGATCCACCTGGACATCGGTGCCAAGCCCGGTGGTTACCAATTGGAATCGCATGTGGTTTCTTAGCGCCAGTAACGGCTGGATGGTGGGCGATGGGGGACAAATCGCACATTGGAACGGCAGCAATTGGACTCAAGTTCTTGCCCCAACGCTGCAAAGCCTTTACGCCGTTGTATTCCTGGATGCAAACAATGGCTGGGCTTTCGGCAATGCAGGCTTGGTGTTGCACTACTACGATGATAATGCGGTTGAGTCAACCTCTTTGGGGATGATCAAGGCGGCATTCCAATAAGCGGATATGTGACCTGGGGTCGGCGGCTGCCGACCCTTCTTATTTACATCGCTGTGTGGATGATATAATTCCAGAAATATCCTTGCAGTGAGGTAGCAATGAATCGTCTGCCCATAGCCATCCTGGACTTTGGTTCTCAGGTCACTCAGTTGATTGCACGCCGGACGCGTGAGATCGGCATCTACAGCGAGATAGTGGCACCTGATATTCGTGCTGATGAGCTAAAGTCACGCGGCGTGCAGGCGCTGATACTTTCCGGCAGCCCCTACTCGGTTTATGACCGGGATGCACCCATGCCCGACGGTGGAATATTAAATCTGGGGGTGCCTGTGCTGGGCATTTGTTATGGGCAGCAAGCCATGGCGCTGCTTCTGGGTGGGAAGGTGGAGGGCAGGCACAAGGCGGAATATGGTCCGGCATCGGTCGTGTTCTGTGATGAATCACCCTTGCTGGAGGATTTAATCTCGCCGATGAGCGTGTGGATGAGCCACGGTGACAGGATCACCGAGGTTCCGCCCGGATTTCGGGTGTTGGGGACAAGTGCTGGCGCTCCGGTTGCCATTATGGCTGATGAAGAGCGGCTTTTCTATGGTGTGCAATTCCACCCTGAGGTGATCCATACCGAAGGTGGAACCATACTACTGGCAAATTTCTTCCTCAACATTGCCGGCATCAAGCCTGATTGGAACATGCATAACTTTATTCAGGATGCGGTGACTCAGGTCCAGTCGCAGGTTCCCGATGGCGAGGAGGTTATGTGCGCGCTTTCCGGCGGGGTGGATTCAAGTGTGTTGGCGTATTTGCTTGCTCGTGCGCTTCCCGGCAGGGTCAGATGCGTGTTTGTGGACAACGGGCTTTTGCGCAAGAATGAAGCACAGGAAGTATGTGCTACCTTTGCTGCACATGAAGGTATAGAATTTCACTGCGTGGATGCGAGTCAAATGTTCATTCACAACCTGATTGGGACAATTGATCCCGAGGAAAAACGACGGATTATCGGGCACACCTTTATTCGTGTGTTTGAGGAGCAACTCAAGCAGTGGGAAAAGGTCAAATGGCTGGCACAAGGCACACTTTATCCCGATGTGATTGAATCACAAAGCGTAAAGGGACCATCGGCGACCATTAAAACCCACCACAATGTCGGGGGATTGCCCGCAGAGATGAAACTCAAGTTGTTGGAACCATTACGCGGGCTATTCAAGGATGAAGTCCGCCAACTGGGCAGGGAACTTGGCTTGCCGGAAAAAACCATCAAACGCCATCCCTTCCCCGGACCGGGGCTTGCCGTCCGTTGCCTGGGTGAAGTCAATGCCGATAAACTGGCGCTCTTGCGCGAAGCCGATTCCATCGCCATAGAGGAGCTTTACCGCTCGGGATACTACGATGCGGTGGCGCAGGCGCTGGTGGTGTTGTTGCCGGTGCGCAGCGTGGGCGTGATGGGTGATGGGCGAACTTATGCGTTCTCAGTAGTCTTCCGGGCAGTGACCACCGAGGACTTTATGACTGCCAATTGTGCCCGGCTTCCCTATGAACTGCTGGAGCGGATAACCAGCCGGATTGTGGGCGAAGTCAAGGGGATCAATAGAGTGCTCTATGACCTTACCACCAAGCCGCCGGCTACTATTGAATGGGAATGAGTTTTATAGTAATCGGAGCTATTCTCTTCAAAATAATTGCGTGTAGATTCCCACAAAAAGATCCTTGAAAACTTATGTATTGGCTTGATTTATCTATTGACATATTAATTTATCGTTATAAAATTTTCCTGAAGGCTTGTTTGCAATATTTTAGTGAGGTGTGCCATGAAAAAAATGTTCTGGATTATTCCCCTGATGATTCTTCTTCTGGTGGGATGCGGCTCCGATTACAGGAAATATTACGAGCAAGTTCATGACAAGCTGCTGATGGAGCAGATAGCGCCACTCCATGATGAGCTTTTAACCGCACTCAACGATGCGATGGATGTTACGCCACCTGATGATGCCGCCCAGAAGCCAAAGTATGATCAGATTGCAACCCGCACCGATGAAATAATCGGGGAGGTTTCCAAGCTAAAACCGCCGGAGGAGTTTAAAAATCCCCACACTAAGTTGGTCGCCTATTTGGAGGATTTTAAAAACGCCGATTTGAATGCACAAAAGGCGGCTGCAGGTGATCGCAATACCGGCAAACTCGCCCGGGATGCATTTAAAAGCCAGATGGTGGTGTGCGGCAAATGCGGAACCGAAAACTATCTGGATCGTTACAACTATACCGAATGCTCCAACTGCAAGACCGAAATCGCCGGGGGATATGAAAAGCTTGGTCTTACCGATAAACTCAAGATTATTGAAGATGAGTTTTACGGCAAGAAGATGATTCTGGATAATAAATAGTAAAGGGGGGATTTATCCCCCCTGGTTTTTATTCGGTTTTAATCTCAATCGCGTGAGGCTTTACTTCTTCAGCCTTGGGCAGTTCAATGGTCAACACACCGTCCTTGAACTTCGCAATTATATTTTCCGCCACTACTCTGGTTGGAAGCTCCACACTGCGGTAGAAAGAACCATAAGTCCGTTCAATTCTGTGGTAATTCTCCTCCTTGACTTCCTTCTCCTGTTTCTTCTCGCCCTTAACCTGCAAACTATTGCCAACAATTGATATATTGACATCATCCTTGGAGACACCGGGCAGATCCATCTTTACCGTGATCTTGTCATCCGATTCCGAGACATCCATCACCGGAGCCCAAACTCCTCCTGCACCTGCCTGAGCCGGGCGGCGGAAAAAGTCCTCAAAGAGCCTGTTCATCTCATCTTGGATGTTCATCAGGTCTCTAAATGGTGTCCATCTGACAAGAGCAGCCATTTTGCTCACCTCCTTTCGCATTTGTTATCGGAAATATGGAAGCAAAATTTGTGCCATAAAAAGAACCAGCGAAGGAGTGTAAAAAATTCCCGAAAGGGATGGCTCAGGTCATTTTGATGCATCAAACATTAATGATGTAAAAATCAGATTTCTCAAGGTTGGGAACGATGCAAGGGTAAAGTTTTCCATCCTTCCTCGCAAACACAATTTGCCCATTAGGCATGTCACCCATTGGTTGATCTGCCCCAAGGTAGTGCCAGATTCTGCACTCCCAAGGGCTGCCCCACCAGCTACCCTTGGCAAGCTCGACAA
>Ga0315280_10008629_pt1 | contig 13301 bp, 6 predicted proteins | sample YL17G06_40_MG_FD_203697 | JGI IMG/M metagenome (GOLD analysis project Ga0315280, IMG submission 203697) | Sediment microbial communities from Yellowstone Lake, YNP, Wyoming, USA - YL17G06_40 | ecosystem: Environmental > Aquatic > Freshwater > Lake > Sediment | place: USA: Wyoming | collected...
GTGAGCACGACAGTTGCGGGGTCAATCCGTTTCTCGCGCAGCAGCTCGTGGCAAGCCTTGAGCACGAACCAGTTCGCGACGCGGTGGTCCACGTGGCGCTCGTCCGGGTGCGTAGTGGCGATCATGGCCGGTCGGAAGTCCGCGATGATCTGCTTTACCAGATCAATGACCGGCTCGCGCGCATAAGGCAGGTTGGGCTTTAGAACGTATTCGTAGGGCGCGTGGTCGGCAGCGAGGTAGATGGAGAGGAACGGATTCGCGGCCTTGATGTTCTGCGACCAGATCGCTCCCGACCCGCCGTCCGGCAGGCCGAGGAAGATCAGGTTCTCGCGCGCCAGGCCCAGGTGCTCGAGCGTCTCGGCGCTTTCTTCCATGCGCACCATCCCAAACTCGCGCGCCTCGTTCGGTCCGCAGGGCTTCGCGTAGTACCGCTCGCAGGCGCCCACGTCCCCGCTCGTGAGGAACACCATGCGTACCGGAATGCCCGCCTCGACCGCGGCACGAACCAGGCCGCCGTATGCGACCTCGTCGTCCTCGTGGGCGTTAAAGATCATCAGCGAAGCGGGGAGAGAGTTGACGGCGATATCCGAAGTCGTCGTGGCCAGCGTCCGGCCCTCGGGAGTGACAAGCGCCAGCTTGAGCTGGTAGTTGCCGGGCGTGGCTGTGGAGGGGAGTGGCCACGCGGCCGCTTCCACGGCGCGCGTGGTCCCTTTGTCCAGCGCCAGTCCGGAAGCAAGCGTCGCGGATTGCACCGGCTTCCCGCTCGCGTCGGCAAACTCAGCGCGCAGGGCCACGTCGCGCCACGCGGCGGCCTCGGGATTCTTCACTGTCGCCTTGAGGCGCACCGTATCGCCTGGGCGAAAGAGTGAATGCAAGCGGTCGAGCGTGATGGCTGACGAGAGCATGCCCGGTGGATAGAACTCGCGATACTTCGTGAAGTCGATATCGGAGCTGTAAGGGTGCGTAAAGTTGCGGCTGTAAGGTTTCGGGAGGTCGCGGTTCGGCGGGCGGACGATGGCCGGCGAGGTGAACTGCATGTCGTAGAGCACCGTGCGGTCCGCATTCCACACGGCCACGGTGTAGCTGTCCACCTCCGGCGGCGCCACCTTCTCATGCCGCGCCGGCCCGCCCGCACCGAGCACGGCCACTTGTTGCCCCTGCAGGAACGTCGCCCTCCCCGCGGGCATCATGGGGATAGTTGTCTCGCTGCTCGCGGGCAGGTCGAGGTGCTCGCGCAGGACTTTGATCGCAAGCTCCGGGTTCGAAGTATCGCTTGCTGCGCCACCTTCGCTCGAGAAGAGCGAAATCCAGGGATAGTTGGCGTTGGAGAACTCAACCTTCAGGTCCTTCATCGGGCTGCGGGAGAGATTCTCGAGCACGACCTCGCACTCGATAGGGTCGCCCGCCGTGTAAAACGTCTTATCGAGCGTCAGCCGCGCGATGCGCACCAGCTTGTGGTAAGCGGCAAACCCGCGGATCTTCTGCCGGGCGAAGACCTTGTGCTCCGCGCGGTCCTCGACGCGCAACGTGACGCTGTAGACACCGGTCGGTGCCTCGTTGGGAATCAACCACGCTCCCTCGAACCGCGCCTCGCCCGACTTGCTCTCCGCCTGTCGGTCGAGCTGCACGCTGCTCACGGCGGTCGTGCCGATGTAAGAAATGTCAGCGAATACGGCGACATGCGCAACGTCGCCCAGAACCCCGCGCAGCGTGGCCCGAATCGTCGCCTCCGAGCCCACGTTGTAGCCCGTATCGGAGGGCGCGCCCTCGATCGAAATCGTCTCCCCCCCGCGCGCCGGGCCCACCAGCAGGAGGCACAGCGCCATCGCCCAAAGCCCGCTTCGCCTGATCATTGCGTCTCCTTGGCCAAGAGGATTAGAGGCCATTATTCTGGCCCGCGCCCGGGAGTTCAACCCGAAACTCACCCGGCAAGAAAAGCTCTTGCGCGCGTCGCAGTCACCTCTTAGAATTGGCGCGATCTCAAGGTTTTTCCTTTACAGGTAGAACAGTGCCGAGCGCGCTCCGATCCCGCCGATGGCCCATGCTGTTCGCCGTCGTGCTGTTGCTCGCCGGGCTGGCCCTGCTGGGCCGGCCTGGCGAAGGCCTCACGGCTCACCTTGTGCGGCAGTCCGCCGCATCCGGAAAGATTGCGGAGCCCGTTGCGCCGATCTCGCCATCTCCCGATTGGCGCGACAGCTTCGGCGATGGCTTCCCAGATGCTGCGCGGCTCGACCGCGTCGCCGACCGCGAGAACTTTGTCCGCTGGCTGACCTTCCTCGCCGAGGCCGCGTATTACCGGCCCACGGCGCCCGTGCGCGACGAGGTCGGGGACTGCGCGGCGCTGATCCGCTACGCGTACCGCAACGCGCTCGTGGCGCATACACCCGCCTGGCGGCGCGAGATCGGGCTCGCGGCGGACCCGGGCTTTGGCGACGTCACAAAGTTCTCCTATCCTGATTGGCCGCTCGGAAGGAGCCTCTTCCGCACGCGGCCGGGGCCACAGGCGCCCGCGGATTTCGAGCGTGAGACCTTCGCGGAATTTGCTGACGCCGCGACGCTCCTTCAATACAACACATTTGCAGTTTCGCGCCAGCTCGCCGCCGCACGGCCGGGCGACTTGTTGTTCTTCCACCAGACCCAGCAGGAGCAGCCGTTCCATGCAATGCTCTACGTCGGTCGGTCGTACTTCCAGCCTGAGGGCGCGGACTGGATTGTCTATCATACCGGCGACCTCGACGGGCGGCGAGGCGAAGTCCGCCACCTAAGCACTGCCACGCTCTTGAACCACCCGGACGCGCGCTGGCGGCCGCTGGCCGCGAATCCGCGATTCCTGGGCGTGTACCGTTTCGATCTGCTGCGCTAGAAAACGATGAGGCTCCGCTCGCTCCCAACTCCGCTACGACGCGCTCGCGTCGCTGCCGGGCTGCTCTTGAGCCTCGCCGCGGCCATGGCCCCCGCGCTCGCGCAGGAGCCCGAATCCACCGAACCCTTCTTCACCGTCTCCTCGCAGCAAACCTATTCGCCGTCGCAGGACCCCAGAATCTGGATCCAGTTCCGGCAGGTGGACCGCCTCGACTTCCGCATCTACCGCGTGAAGGACCCCATCGCCTTCTTCGCCAAGCTCCGCGACGCGCATTCGTTCGGCAGCGAGAAGCAGGAACTTGCGCGCGAGAAAACCTGGCTCGAGCGTTTCCACGAATGGAAGCGCGACCTGCGTCTGGCGATCCGCGACTTCTTCCGCCTGCAACTGCGCTACGACACCCGCGCGCGTTTTCGCTCCGAGCGCGTGCGGGAACAGAAGCTGAAGCGCATTCCGCTCGACGTGACCGCTTACGCGCAGGTTCCGCTGCTTAACCATCAGCAACTGGTCCTCGCCTGGCGCGAGCTTCTGCCCAAGACGCGCGACTCCGAATATCGCGAGATTCCCGTCGATCTCCACCAGAAGGGATTGTTCCTGGTCGAGGTCACTCACCGCGAGTTGCGCGCCTACACGCTGCTGATGATTACTGACCTGGCGGTGGTTTCGAAGACCGCGCCCGGGCAGATTCTGCTCTTTGTTGCGCACCGCACGTCGGGCGAGCCCATCGTAGGCGCGACGACGGTCGTCTACAACAACCACGAGGAGCTGGCGCGCGGCACAACCGATGCCTCCGGCGTCTATCAATCCGGGTTCGAGAGTATCAAAGTGCAGGACGCCATCATGGTGGCCGCCAAGGACCAGGACGTGGCGGCCACGAGCGTCGAGTCGTTCTTCTTCTACGACTCTTCCGCCACCGATTACGTCGGCTACATCTACACGGACCGCCCCGTCTATCGACCCACCCACGAGGTGGATTTCAAGGGCATCCTGCGCGCGCGCCGGGCCGGTCGCTACACCCTCGACCTCCCGCCCTCGGTCACCGTCGAGATCACCGACGCGACCTCCAAGACGATTTTTCAGCAGAAGCTCAACCTATCGCCGTTCGGCTCCTTTAACGGCAAGATCACGCTCGGGCCGCTCGCTTCGCTCGGCGCCTACTCCATCATCGCGCACCTCGGTGAAAAGAGCGTGTACGGCGGCTTCGAAGTGCAGGAGTACGTGAAGCCCGAGTATGAAGTCACGGTCTCGACCGACAAGGCGCGTTATCTGCAGGGCGAGCCGGTTCAGGCCACCATCAACGCGCGCTACTACTTTGGCGCGCCGGTCTCCGGTGGCCGCGTCAAGTACTCCGTCTACAAGTCACGCTACTACTTCCCCTACTGGCGCGTGCTCTGGGGAAGCGACGAGCCGGAAGGCGACGAGGGCGAAGCAGGCGGCTACGGTTACTACGGCGCGGAAGTCAGCCAGGGCACGGGCCAGCTCGACGCCGAGGGAACCCTGCGGATTACCGTGCCGACGGAAATCGACGCCGAAAAGCAATCCTACCGCTATCGCATCGAGGCACACGTCACCGATGCAAGCAACCGCGAAATTGCCGGCAGCCGCGGGGTGCTGGCGACTTACTCCACCATCGTCGTCCTGCTCGATGCCAATCGTTACGTTTACCGCGCCGGCGACCAGGCGGATATCACGGTGCGCACGGTGGACTACGATATGCAGCCCGTCTCCGCCACTGTGCAACTCACCTTTGAAGAGCGCACGGGCTGGGGCCAGGAGGCGACGCGACGGCCGCTCAGCGGGGCGCGTGTCACTACAGACGCCAAGGGGGTCGCGCACTATCTCTACACCGTGCCGCGCGTGCCCTGGCTTGCAGTGAGTGCGAGCGCCTTCGATTCCAACCGGCGCGAAGCACGTCACGAAACGTCCCTCTGGGTCTCGGGCGTGACTTACGCGCAAGCGGGGCCCGAATACCAGCGCCTGGAGATTTATCCCGACAAGCGCTTCTACCGGCCGGGCGACACGGCTCACATTCTCATTGTCACCCATCGACCCGGCGCGCACGTCCTGGTCACCACCGAGTGCCAGCAGGTTTACACCTGGTCTGTTTACACCTCGAACGAGTCCTCACTGACTGTGGACATTCCCATCGAAGAGCGCTATGAGCCGAACTTCTTCCTCGGGGTCGCCTTCCTTAAGGACGAGCAGCTCTTCGAGGGCAGCCGCAACCTCTCCGTGCCCGCGACGGAGAAAGTCTTGAAGGTCACGATTGAGACCGACAAGCCGCAGTACCGGCCGAATGATCAGGTGACATACACCATCACCGCCCAGGACGAGCAGAGCCGGCCGGTCAGCGCCGAGTTGAGCTTGGGCGTCGTGGACGAGGCCATTTATGCCGTGCGGCCGGACGCTGTGCAGCCGCCCGAAAAGGTTTTCTACGCGAAGCGCTGGGACCAGGTTTACACACAGTTTTCGACCGCCTATTGGTTCACCGGTTACTCTGGCCTGCACAAGATGGAGCTGACCTCACTGCGACCACCCACGCGCATGGCGGATTTCAAGGGCGGCCAAACGGTGCAGCCCAAAGTGCGGAAGTATTTCCCCGACACCACCTACTGGGCGCCGACCGTGGTGACGGATGCAAGCGGCAAGGCGCGTGCCAGCTTTATCTTCCCCGACTCGCTGACCACGTGGCGGGCCACGGTCCGCGCCGTCAGCAAGAGCACGCTCGTCGGCCAGGTAATTCAGAAAGTTATCACGCGTAAGAATCTCATCCTTCGCCTCGAAATTCCGCGCTTCTTCACGCAGGGCGACACGGCGACGGTTACCGGCATCGTCCACAACTATCTTGAAAACGATAAGACCGCGCGCGTCTCGCTCGCGGTACAGGGAGTGGAACTTGAGGGTCAGGCCGAGCGCAGCGTGACCGTGCCGAAGAACGGCGAGGTGGTCGTCGCCTGGACCGTGCGCGCGCCGAAAATCGGCGAAGCGAAGTTCCTGGGCAAGGCGCTGACCGATGAAGAGTCGGACGCGCTCGAGCTTACCGCGCCCGTCCACCCCTGGGGACTGCAGTTGAGCGGCGCGCTCTCGGGGTCGATCTCAGGAGAAAGGGCGGAAGTGGTCGAGAAACTGATGATTCCCGCCGACGTCAACCCCGAGGCGACTTCCCTGCGCATCGATCTGGCGCCTTCGGTCGCGGGCACGCTGATGTCCGCACTGGACTTTCTTGCCACTTATCCTTATGGCTGCGTCGAGCAGACGATGTCGAGCTTTCTGCCGAACATCCTGGTCACCAAGGCCGTCAAAGAGCTGGGCCTCACCCCGCCCGGAGATTCCGTCGAGCTTGAAAAGAAGATCGCCGCCGGACTGCAGCGGCTCTATCAATTCCAGCACGAAGACGGGGGCTGGGGCTGGTGGGAGACGGACGAAACGCACCCCTTCATGACCGCCTACGTCGTCGCCGGACTCGCGCAGGCGAAGGACGCCGGCTACCCGGTCGACGAGAACCGCCTGAGGCGCGGCCGCGAGGCCCTTCTGCAACAGATCAAGGAGAATCCGCGCGCCATTGCCGACGTGCGCGCCTACCTGGTTTATGCGCTCGCCGTAAGCGGCGAGTTCGACCGCAGCCTTATCGATGGGCTCTACGAATCGCGCGACAAACTTTCGCCGAACGGCCAGGCGCTAGTAGCGCTCGTGCTCGCCCGCCTGAAAGACGGCCGCGCGCAGGAGTTCGCCCGCTCGCTCGAACAGTCGGCGAAGACTCAGGGACCGTACGCGTGGTGGAAGTCCGAGCGCCAGGAAATGCTCGACTTCTCTTCTGACAATTCCTTCGAGACCACGGCGTACGTGGTCAAGGCGCTCGCGACGCTTGATCCGAAGAGCGATTTGCTGGCGCGCGCGGCGCGCTGGCTCGTTGAACACCGCTCGGACGGCTATTACTGGACTTCCACCGAGCAGACCGCCACAGCGATCTTCGGGCTGATCGATTACCTCAAGGTCTCGGGCGAGCTGAAGCCGAACTATGCTGTGAGCGTCTTCGTCAACGGCAAGAAACTCGCCGAGCGGAAGGTGACGGAAAAGGACGCTGCGAATCCGCTGCCGATCCTCGTGAACGCGGGGTCCGCCGATCTCCGCACCGGCGCAAACGATATCCGCGTGGTGAAGGCAGGCGCGGGGGTGCTCTACTGGTCGGCCTTCGCGTCCTATTTCACCCGCGAGCCCCGACCGGCGCCGGCGGGCAGCGTGAAGCTGAACGTCGTCCGCGAGTATTTCAAGCTTTCGCCCGAGCGCGTGCAGAATCGCATCGTCTACGCGGAGTCGCCGCTCGCGGGCACCGTGCAGAGCGGCGATGTGGTCGTCGTGCGCCTCACGGTCAACGCCACCGAAGAGCAGTCGTACATCGAAATCGAAGATCCCATCCCCGCCGGGTTCGAGTTCATCGAGCAGGAGAACCTTTACGAGCTGAAAGTCAAACCCGACTGGTGGGATTTTGATTGCACGCGGCGTGAGTTCCACGACGACCGCGCGGCGCTTTTCGCCACCAAGTTCGAACGCGGCCAGCGCCGCTTCCACTATCTGCTCAAAGCCGTGACGCCCGGAACGTTCCAGGCGAACCCGGCGCGCGTGCTACCGATGTACGAACCGGCGCGGCAATCCTCCACGCGCAGCGTGACGGTCACGGTGAATCCGCGTTGAACGAGTTGAGGTCCAAGGGATGAAGAACGCTTTCGCCACCTGGAAGTGGAGCCTGACGGTCGTGGCGCGCAGCCCCGCCGTCGTGGTTGCGCTTGGGGTGATTGCCGCGCTCTGGGGCTTCGGCGCCTATCAATGGCTCTGGCTTCCGGAGTCGTCGCTGCTCCTTCTGATCGTCGCCCTGCTCTGGGCCATCGTTCTAATCGCTGTGGCGGTGGGCGTGATGGCAGGCACGGCCGCGACTGCCTCGCGCGCCACGGCGACGGCGGCAACCCGCCTGTACGTTCGCAGCTTGATCGGATTCGATCGTCGCCAATTCGGGCGCGCTTTGGGGATGTTCGCCGCGGCGGCCATCCTCATTCTCATTCTCCACACGCTGTTTTCTCGCGCCGACGATTACGCTCTCGAGGTTGCGTCATTCCTGACATTCCACTCCGAGAAAGCCGTAAGCCCCGAAGATGTGGGCAGAGTCTTCTGGGTCGTTGAGTGCATCGTGTGGATCGTCGTCGGAGGATTTCTTCTTAGCCTCTTCATCATTGTGCAAAGTACGGGCTGGCGCGCAGCCGGCCGACGCGCTCTGCGGACGCTGGCGAATTGCTGCTGGCGCGCCCCCTTCTTCACCAGCCTGCTCAGTCTCGCGGTTTTTGGCAGCCTGGCCTGGCTGCTTTCCACCTGGCATCCCAAGGCTCCCGCGGGCTTCTGGGACTACGCGCAGATGCTCGTCCGCATGGGAATCTCCCTCGTCCTGATTGTGGGGGGATGGCTCTTCTGGACGCTCTCGCTCGCGCGCTTCAATTCACCGCCCGCTGATAACACCGCGCAGTGAAGTTCGCCACACTCGAGTGAAACATCCGCAGAATCTTACGGTAGGCTCTTGAACCAGCGCCGGTCTTCGGAGCTTGGCCGCTCGAGCGTCTTCCAGAGAGCCGCCTCGCCTTTTCGCCGAGCGAGGTCTCGCACCCGCTCGAGAGCCAGCGCGTAGGCGGCGCGCATCTCACTTTCCGAGCGCGGCTCCGAAAGGCTCACCTCCAGGCTGCGACGACGGTCGAGCGCTTGCGGCATGCTCTCCACCTGCTCGCCGGTCAGGTAGAGGACCAATCCTTCTTCGAACCAGCGCGGCACGTCGGCCGCACGCAGGCGCCGCACGACGAGATGCGTCAACTCGTGGCGCAGCGTGGAGTCAAGGATGCCCTTGCGCTTGAGGAGGTCGAGAGGCTGGAGATCGATGACGAGGCCGTCATTCGTGCCCGCCACCCAGCCGGGCTGTTTGGCGGCGCGGATGAAATCGGCCGTGGTGGCCCAGGTGCGCACACGGACACGCGTCGGCAGCACGTCAACTCGTCTGCCGAGTTTGGCGCGCTGCGCCTCCAGAGTTTCGAGAGCGCTCGCGGCCAGATGCTCCTGGCCGGGAGAGAAAACCATCTCGAAGTGCTCACTGGAAAGAAATCGCGCGTCGCCTTTGTCGTCGAGACTGGCCAGAGTTACGCCGGGGAAATAATGGGCGAGGATTCTTTCGAACCCGATGCCCATCTGGCCCATCTGCTCGGCGCCCGCCTGGCAGAGGCCGACGCCGTGACCCAACCCCCGGCCCCTGAAGGCCAGCGTGTCGCCGCGACGCTCGATGGTGTAGAGATTGCTCTTCAACGTGTTCCAGCCCAGCCGCCGGTTGAGGGCATAACGGAATTCGCCCGCGTCCATCCTTTGCGCGCCGGATCCGACTAACCGCAACGTGCGCGCTCGTCCGGAAACCGTCCGCGACTCGACGACCACGTCGCGCAACGGTCCCCGGAACGATTTCCCCGCCCGCGCACGCAACACTCTTTCGATATTCCCGAGTAACAATGTTTGCTGCCAGTTTGCCTGTTCGCTGCGCACGCAGTAAGGGTCGTTCACGCTAGAAAGGTAGTCCGCACGCCGGTCGGGCCAGACTTCGCCGGCGGCTTCCGTGACCCCGCCGCAGCAGGCGCTGTAGTAGGCGTCAATGAGCTTGCCGTGATACTGGAGCACGCGGCCCGCCGTCCGTTTGATCGCCTCGGCGACAGGTGATGATCCGCCGGCCGAGTCCGGCCGCACACGGAAGAATTGGCAATGCGTCAAAGGGCAAAAATCGAAGCCTTCGGCGTGATGGCGACCGCGCGACCGCTCGGCCCAGGTGCGCGCCACCACCGCCATCGCCGCGAGCGCTTCGAGATTCTTAAGCGTTGCCGCTTCACCCGCGAGAATGCCGGCGACGTAGTCTTCGAGACCGACCGACGCGATCACGCGTAGGCCGCGCGCCGTCGGCGCCGCCTCGGCCTCTCGAAGCACCACAACAGGAGTTGACTCTGCTCCCTGTTTGCTTGCCTCGGCGGTCAACCGAAAGGGTTCCCGCGCGACGAAGGAAGCAGTTCGAAACTCCGCGACCTCCTCGCCGCTCGTGCAGCGGGCCTTCGCTCTTAACGCCACGCATCGCGCCGGCGCGCCGGGCCTAACCTCCACGCAACGCTCACGGCGCGGCGGCCCACAGATGCGCACCGAACTTGTTCCCGCCTCGAGCGTCAACGCCGGGATGTTCCTGGCGGAGAAGAGCTCGACGCGAAGGTCTCGTCCATCGAGCGGCGTGACGGTGGCCGCCGCGAGGCAAAGGCCCAGGACGAGACATCGAACGTTCACCGCGCCCGCCTTGGGAGGGCGAAATAACGCCTCAGGATTTTTCCCGCCAGCGGCGCCGCATCGCGCGCGCCCGTACCGCGTTCGAGGAACACGACCACGGCAATCCCCGGCGCGCCGACCGGCGCGTAGCCGACAAACCACGCGTGCGCCGCTCCCGTGCCGCCTGGGATGCGCGCCGTTCCCGTCTTGCCGGCCACGCGCACGCCCTCGACAGCCGCGCCCCGGCCGGTGCCCGAGCGGACGCACTCCTCGAGCCCCACCTCAATCGTGTCGAACGTTTCCGGCCGCAAGTCCACGCGGCGAAGCGGAGACGGATTGCGCGTCTGCGACCCTTGCCAGAAGCCAAAACCGGCCCCGCGCGTCGCGATGGCCGAGTAGGCGAGCAACAACTGAGCGGGCGTCACCAAAATCGTCTTTTCGCCGAGCGCTGCTTGCGCTTTGGCAGCAGTGTCTCCGTCAACCCGGACTTGGCCTGGATTGCCGGCTCTGCCCGGAGCGGCAACCGCCGTGCCAAATCCGAACATCGAGTAGCCGTGCGCGAGCGCTTGCGGCGTAAGTCGCACGCTGAGCGCGGCAAAGAAGTAGTTACAGGAGTTCGCGAGCGCCGTGGTGAGATTGAACGCATCTCCGGCATGCGGGTGCGAGCAACGGAACGCTTCACCGAGCAGTGGGGGCACGCGCTGGCAGAAGATGCGGTCACTCGGCGAGATGACTTTTTCCTCAAGCGCCTTGGCCGCGGCCACAATCTTGGCTGTGGATCCCGGCGGAAAGGCGCGATCGAAGGCTATCTCGGCATTCGATAAGGCCAAGATCTCCCCGGTCGTGGGGTTGGCGACCAGGGCCACACCGCGACGTCCGCGCATCAGCGTCTGGACGTAATTCCGAAATGAGGCGTCGGCACCGCGCGCCGCCGAAGCGCCGAGTGCAACGTTGATTGCGACAAGAGTAAGCAAGCACCTCGAAATGCTCCGCAGGTGCCGGCAGCCCACAGGTGGCGCCAAGGGCTTGACGCTGGGGAGAAAGCAGTTCATTGTAGCCGCCGGAAAACTCCAGATTTCTCGCGAGGTGGAATCATGATCAACCGTCGTTCATTCCTGAAGAGCGCTTCAGGCGCCGCCATGGCGTCGGCAGCGATGGCGGGGCTGGAAGCGGCGGCCAACGCCGCGGAAACTTTTCCGCAATACCTGGTTGACTGCGTCACTTTCCGCCTGCATTCCGGCTCGCAGATGGGCAACGCCCTCGGCTTCCTCGAAAAGCGAGCCATGCCGCTGTGGGAGAAACACGGCTTCGGCCCCGTCGGTGTTTTCACCGTGGATGTTGGCGCGCACATTCCCGCGGTCCTTTTCATGCGCGTCTACTCGTCGCTAGCGGACCGTCAGCTGGTCTGGAGCAGACTGAGCGCCGATCCGGCTTGGGGCGCCGCCGTCGCCGACCTCGAGAAGGACGGGCCGGCATTTTTCCGCGAGGACTCGATGCTGCTCCTCTCGACCGCGTTCTCGCCTCCCATCAAACCAACGGCCGCAGCCGACCCGGCGCACAAGCTCTATGAGTTGCGGATTTACGAATCACCGACCTGGCGGCAGCTCGAGAACCTGCACGAGCGCTTCGCGGGTGGCGAGATCGACCTGTTCCACAAGAGCGGCATCCACCCCGTGTTCTATGCCGACACGATCATCGGGCCGAACCAGCCGAACATGATCTACCTGATCCCGTTTGAGAGCCCGGCCCAGCGCGAGAAGGCCTGGCAAGCGTTCCGCGACAGTCCCGACTGGGTGAAGCTGCGCGACGATTCGATCCGCCGCGGCGGCGAGATCGTGCGGAACATCACCAACATGATCCTCGTGCCCACGGGCTTCTCGATGCTGCGCTGAATTGCCCTTCTTTGCGACGGCCGCACCTCCCGCGGCGCATCACACTCCGGGATGGCGGAACCGGCGCACCGGATCGGATTCCCTCCCCTCGCCGCCGCGCAGAAAGTCGAAATCGCAGCCTTCATCCGCCTGCAGGATGTGCTCGAGGAAAAGCTTCCCATAGCCGCGGCGGTAGTGCGGCTCCGCCGGCCGCCAGTCGGCCAGGCGTTTCTTTATCTCGGCTTCAGGGATCAGCAGCTCCAGCCTCCGCTCGGGGACATTGAGCTCGATCCGATCGCCAGTCCGCACAATCGCCAGCGGGCCGCCGACTGCCGCCTCGGGCGTGATGTGGACCACGATCGTTCCGAAGCTCGTCCCACTGATGCGCGCGTCGCTGAGCCGCACCATGTCTTTGACGCCGGCGCGCACGAGCTTGGAGGGAATCGGCAGGTGGCCCCACTCGGGCATCCCCGGCGCGCCTTTCGGCCCGGCGTTCTTGAGCACCAGGACGCTCGACTCGTCCACGTCGAGGTTCGGGTCGTCCAGCCGCGCGATCAAATCCTCATTGTTTTCGAAGACCACGGCGCGGCCCGTGTGTATGAGCAAATGAGGTAAAGCGGCCGACTGCTTGATGACCGCACCGCGCGGCGCGAGATTTCCTTGCAGGATCACCGTGCCACCCTCCGGCCGGAGGGGCTCGGCAAGCGTCTTGATGACGTTCCGGTTGTAGCACGACGCCGAGGCGAGATTGTCGCCCAGGGTTTTCCCCGTGACCGTGGCCGCACCGAGGTGAAGAAGTGAACTGATTTCTTTCATCACCGCGGACAAGCCGCCGGCATAACAGAAGTCCTCCATGAGGAACTCACCCGAAGGCTTGACGTTCGCCACTACGGGCGTGGCGCGCGAAATCTCGTCAAATTTCGTGAGCGGCAGCTCCATCCCCAGCCGCCCGGCGAGCGCGACGAGGTGCACGATGGCGTTCGTCGAACCGCCAATCGCCATATCGACGCGAATGGCGTTTTCGAAGGTTTCGCGCGTCATGATGCGAGACGGCCGCAGGTCTTCGAGCGCCATCTCGACGATTCGCCGGCCGCTTTCTTCGGCCACCGCCAGGCGGCGCGAGTCCGAGGCGGGAATGTCGGCTGCTCCCGTGAGCGTCATGCCGAGCGCTTCCGCCAGGCACGCCATCGTCGAGGCGGTCCCCATCACGGTGCAGTGGCCGGCGCTGCGCGAAATGCAGCCCTCGATCT
>Ga0315280_10008630_pt1 | contig 13301 bp, 13 predicted proteins | sample YL17G06_40_MG_FD_203697 | JGI IMG/M metagenome (GOLD analysis project Ga0315280, IMG submission 203697) | Sediment microbial communities from Yellowstone Lake, YNP, Wyoming, USA - YL17G06_40 | ecosystem: Environmental > Aquatic > Freshwater > Lake > Sediment | place: USA: Wyoming | collected...
CGGACTCCAGCACGGGCAGGAACAGCAGCTCGCGGGGCAGGCCCAGGCTGTCGAGCTGCGAGGCGATGAAGCGGCGGTACGAGGCCCCCCGCTTCAAGGCCGCCTCAACACGCTCCCGGCCGAAATCCAGCAGGAGCTCCAGCTGCCTGGAGACCGAGGGGTCGCCGGGGATCTCCATGGTGTAAACTTCCGCTCCCAGGTGGCCTTGGCGCACGGGCAGCGCCTGGGAGAAGCTTTCCTGCGCCGCCACCTGCCGTCCCACCCCCGGCGTCTGGGGCGGAATCTCGGCCCAACCGCTGGTCAGGCTAAAGGAGAAGAAGATAGCGCCTAAAGTTTCTCGCCGAAGAATATGCCTGCCCATTCCCATCTACCGTTGATCTCGGGGTCCGGTTTGAAATCGACTTTGCGGAAATATAGGTACCAGGTTGGAATCCAGTACGACCACCGAGTAGTCCTAAGATACGCTTCCCGGGAGTTGGAGTCAATATCCAGGTCGTCGTCGGTGATCACGTGGGAGGTGCGCAGGAAGGCGCTGATATCGAACACCGTGCCCACGACCTCGTCCTCCTTCTGCTGCGACCAGGAAACGGTGAAGAAATTGACCTTGGCCTTGTATTTCAACAGGCGGTAGGCGTCGCGGTTATTGATGGCCTGCTTGATCTCGCCGACGAGGAAGGTCAAGTTCTCCACCGCCCACTCCTTGCTGGAGTAGAAGAAATCGACCTTCTGGCGCACGAGGAACTGGGTGTTTGGCATTCCCGGGATCTCGATCTCGGGATACTGGAGGAACTGCTGGTAGGCTTGAATCGCCTTCTCCCACTCTCCCACTTCCTCGTAGGTCCTGGCTAAAAAATAATAGGTGGCGCCCAAGTCGATCCAATCGCTGAAGCGGGAGATCAGCTCCTTGTAGTACTCGATCTTGTGCTTGGGGTTCTGCACCAGGGCGAGCAGCTCCTGGAGACAGCGGTAATGGATCGAGCTCTCGGAAACCAGCAGGTCCGGGTAGTTCATCAAGATGCGCTCGTAGTAGTGGATGGCCAGGGGAACGGCCCCCAGCGTCTTGTAGGACTCGGCCACGACGCGCAGGTAGTAGGCGTTGTACGGGTCCAGGGGGTTCTTCTCCACATAGGTGGTAAGAAACAGAATCAGCTTCTCGCTCTGCCCCTCCTTGAGCATCAAGTTGGAGATCTGCTGGATGAAGATGAAGCGGTTCTCCCCGATCTCCTTCTCGTTCTCCAGCAGGCCGAACAGCTCGCGCAGCTCGCGGCTCTGGTTGAAGCTTCCCGTCAGGTAAGAGGAAGAGACCCGGGAGCATCCGCTCTCAAAAAAAAGGACGCACACTCCGATGAGTAACCCAGAGAGGGCCAGGCTAAGGGCTTTTGGCATTAATAATGAATGATAACACGGAACACTGCGGTTGGCAAGCGCGCACCTATCTGATAAGATCGGTTTGACTCGGTCAGGAGACTCGATGGCGGAAAGAATAACCCGAACCCAGCAGGGCCTTGCGGTTCCCGAGCGGCCCCTTATCCCCTTCATCGAAGGCGACGGCTCCGGCAGGGACATCTGGCCCGCCGCGGTCCGAGTGTTCGAGGCGGCGGTGCAGAAGGCCTACGGTTCCAGGAGAAAGGTGGCCTGGAAGGAGGTGCTGGCCGGAGAGAAGGCCCAGGCCCAAACTGGAAGCTGGCTTCCCGCCGAGACAGTGGCCGCCTTCAGGGAGCTGCTGGTAGGCATCAAGGGGCCGCTGTCCACCCCCGTGGGCGGGGGCCACCGCAGCTTGAACGTGGCCTTGCGCCAGAGCCTGGACCTCTACGTCTGCCTGCGGCCGGTGCGCTTTTTTCCCGGCGCGCCTTCCCCGGTGCTCAGGCCCGAGGCGGTGGACATGGTCGTGTTCAGGGAGAACACCGAAGACGTGTACGCCGGTTTGGAGCTCCAGGCCGGCAGCCCGGAAGCGAGCAAGCTGAGCGGCTTCGTGGAGCAGGCTTTCGGCTGGAAGCTCCCCGGGGAGGTCGGCTTGGGGCTCAAGCCCATCTCCCGGGCCGGATCGGAGCGCCTGGTGCGGGCGGCCATCCGCTACGCGCTGGGCCACGGGCGCCGGAGCGTCACCCTGGTGCACAAAGGAAACATCCAGAAGTTCACCGAGGGCGCTTTCCGTCAGTGGGGCTACGAACTGGCCCGGCGTGAGTTCGCAGGTCAGGTCCTGTGCGCGGACGAGCCCGAGGCCAGAGGCCAGAGCGCCAGAGCGCCAGAGGCCAAAGCGCCAGAGGCCAAAGCGCCAGAGGCCAGAGCGCCAGAGGCCAGGCTCCTGGTCAAGGACGTCATCGCCGATATCTTCTTCCAGCAGGTCCTCACCCGCGCGGAGGAGTTCGACGTGATCGCCACCACCAACCTGAACGGGGACTACATCTCCGACGCCCTGGCGGCCCAGGTCGGGGGTATCGGCATCGCCCCCGGGGCCAACATCAACTACGAGACCGGCTGCGCCCTGTTCGAGGCCACCCACGGCACGGCGCCCAAGTACGCCGGCAAGGACATGGTCAATCCCAGCTCACTCGTGCTCTCCGGGGCGATGATGTTCGACTACCTGGGCTGGCGGGAGGCCGCCTCCTTGATCGAGAAGGGGTTGGCGGGCGCCATCGCCTCCCGTATCGTCACCTACGACTTCGCCCGGCTGATGCCGGGTGCGCGCCAGGTTTCCACCTCCGAGTTCGCCAATACCATCGTGCGGAACATGGAATGAAGAAGATCCTGATCTTTCTCTCCGCCTTCATCACCCTCGGACTGGCCGGCCTCGGCCTCGGCGCCCTGCTGGAGGCACAGCAGAAGGAGGTGGCGGCCGAGCCCGTCAGGGTGGACGAGGAGGAGCCCTCCCTGGCCCTGTTCGTGCCTACCGGATCGCCGCTGGCCTACGCCTTCAGCCCCGTGCGGGGCTTCCTCGTATCCTACGACCAGGGGGCTAGCTGGCAGGAGCGCCCTGAAGGCCTGCCCCGGAAGGTCGTGGCGTCCTTCGCAAGCCAGGCGCCCCGGCCCCTGACCTGCATCGGCGTGGACCCCCTGGCCCCGGGCCGGGTGGCGGCGTGCACCGCCGAGCAGCTGTACCTCTCCGAGGACTACGGGTCGAGCTGGGAAGGGATTCCCCTGGGCAAGCCTGTCCCGGAGGTCGCCTACCTGACCAGCGTGGCCCTTTCGCCTTTCGCGCGGAACACCATCCTGGTCGGCACCTCCTTCAGCGGCCTGTTCGAAACCCGGGACCGGGGCAAAACCTGGCGCGAAGCCGACTCCAAACTCGGGGCCCTCTACCGGGGAGCCGGCTTCAACGAAGAGATCTCGGCCCTCGCCTATCACCCCCTCTACCCTTCCCAGATCTACCTGGCCTGCGGCTTCGCTCAGGGCATCTACCGTCTCGATGGCGACCCCCCCTCCTGGCAAAGGCTGAAGTTCCCGGGGGATTCCCGCGGCGAGATCGTCCGGCAGCTGCGCTTCAAGAGGGAGGGGGAAAAGGACTGGCTGCTGGAGATCCGCTGCCGCACCTCCCTTTGGGAGTACTCCCCGGCTGAGGGGAAGTGGCGCCTGAGGGAGACCTATAACCCCTCCCCGCCGCCGCAGGACCCCTTCAAGCAGGAGAGGCTGCGCCGGGCGGCGGGAAAGTACGGCATCTACCTCTCCTCCATGCACGCCAGCGGCAAGGAGCTGGACGGCCACCTGAGCTTCATCGCCGAGCAGGGCATGAACTCCCTGGTGGTGGACTTCAAAGAGGATTTCGGCCTGGTCACCTACAACACCAACCTCGAGCTGCCCAACAAGATCGGCTCCGTAAGCCGGCGCATCAACCTGGAGGAGCTCCTGGCCAAGGCCCACGGACAAGGGCTGTACGTGATCGGCAGGATCGTGGTGTTCAAGGACCGGGAGTTGTACCATTACGACCGCTTCCGCTACGCCGTCTGGAATGCCCAGAGCGACAGCCCCTGGCGCTACCTGGTCCAGGTGGAGGGCGAGGACGGTGGGGAGCCCCGCACCGTGCAGAACGAGTACTGGGTGGACCCTTACTGCCCCTTCGTCTGGCAGTACAACCTCGAGATCGCCAGGGAGCTCCAGGACCGGGGGGTGGACGAGATCCAGTTCGATTACATCCGCTTTCCCTCCGACGGGCCCACGGGCCTGATCCGCTACCGCTACAAGCGGGAGGGGATGAGCCATATCGACGCCCTGGAGTCCTTCCTCGCCCAAGCCAGGACCGCCATCCACATCCCCATCAGCACCGACCTCTACGGCTTCAACACCTGGCACCGCATGGGCAACTGGATCGGCCAGAGCATCGAGACGCTGGCCGACTACGTGGATGTGATCTGCCCCATGTTCTATCCCTCCCACTTCCCGCGGGATTTCCTGAAGGAGATGGAGTATCTGCCCAGGGCCAAACGCCTGTACCAGGAGGGCGCGCAGCGAGCCGCTTCCATCGTAGACCGGCGCAGCCTCGTGCGCCCCTACGTCCAGGCTTTCCTGATCGGGGGGGAGCTGGCCTTCTCCATCCCCACCTACAGCCAATACCTGATGAACCAGATCGAAGGCGCCCTAGAGTCGCCCGCCTCGGGGTTCACCCTTTGGAACGCCTCCAACCGGTACTACATGGTCAAGGAGTCGTTGAAACCGATCCTCGCCAGGCTGGGCGAGAGGGGGAGTGTGAATCCCTGAAGCGTAAATGAGGAGGAAGGAATGAAGGCTCTCGCTCCTGTCTCCGTGCTGCTGTCCCTGAGCCTGCTCTGGAGCTGCGCCACCGGGCCCCACGGGCGAGAAAGCGAAGAGCAGAAGCGCCAGGCCCTTTTACTGGCCGAAGCGCGGGCGGACCTTGAAGCCGCCTCCCCTGCCAGGCTGCTGAAGGCGATCGAAGCCCTCCAGGCGCCGGAGCTGGCGGGGTCGGCCCGGGCCCGGGAGCTGTCCGAGCTGGGGGGCGAGCTGTTTGCCTTCCTCTACCCCGAGCTCGTAGAGCTCTCCCCCTGGCGGGAGCAGGCCTCTCTGGTGGGAGCCCCTGCCCAAGGAGGCCGCTACGGCAAGCTCTTCGCCGCCGCCCGCAGGGGGGAAGCCGGCCCGCTTCCCGAAGGCGCCCTGGTCCAGCCGGACACCCTGGTCCAGCTGGACGACAAGGCCAGGCTGGACGCCAAGGTCCAGCCGGACGACAAGGCCCGACCGGACGCCCTGGTCCAGAAGGACTTCTTCGCTCGGGTCCTGCCCGCCCTCCATCTGGCCAGGCGCAGCACCCCGCTGGGGGAGCCCGAGTCCTCCAGGCTGCGGGCCCTCCTGGAGCCGGCCGCCGCTGAGAACCCCTCCTCTGTGCTGCCCCCCTATCTTCTCGGGCTGACCGCCGAGCTGGCGGGCGACCCTGCCGGCGCTTCGCAGCGTTACCGGCAGGCCGCCGCCGCGGACGGCTCCTTCTACCCCGCCTTTCTCAGGCTCTCCGGCCTGTTGCCCGCCCGGGGCAAGGCCGCCGAGAGCGCCGCCATGATCGAAGAGGCGCTGAAGACGATCCCCGAGACCCCCGAGCTGGCCCTGCGCCGGGCGGAGGCTTACCTGGAAGGGGGCCAATACGAAAAGGCCGCCGCCATCACCGCCGGCTGGCTGCTCAAGGAGCCGGAGCGGCTCGAGCTTCTCCTGCTCAGGGCCAGGATCCTGTCCCTGAGCGGGGATTGGCTCCAGGCCCTCAAGCCGCTGAACCTGGCGCTGCGCACAAGCCCGGAGAGCCCTGCAGCCTACCTGCTCAAGGCTGGCATCCTCTTCCGCCAAGCCCGGGACGGCGAAGCCGCCCTGTCCCTCCTGGCCGAGGGCGGGAAGCGCTTCCCGAACGAGGCCGCCTTCCCCGAGCTTTCCGGGGAGATCCTCCTCTCCCTGGGCAGAGGATCCGAGGGGCTGGAAGAGCTCAGCCGCGCCCTGGAGCTCGAGCCCGGCCGCATCGGGGCGCTGAGGCTGCTGCTGCAAGAATCGGTGCGCTCCAAGCGCTGGCTGCAGGCGGCGATCTATCTCTCCCAGATACTGGAAAAGGAGCAGGGGGTCGAGGATCTCACCCTGGCCTATCGGGTGTTCAGCAGCCTGGGAGACAACCGCCAGGCCCTGGAGTATGCGGAAAAGCTCTACCGCCTGCGGGCCAGCGGGAGCAGCCTGCCGCTGTACGCCCGCTCGCTGTTGGAAAGCGAAAGGAAGGATGAGGCCCCGGCCCTGATCCAGAAGGGGCTGGAGGAGGAGAAGGACCCCCGCGTACGCAGCGAACTCTTGTTCCTGAAGGCGGGGCTGGCCCCTGATCGGGGAGAGGCTCTCAGAACCCTGCACGCCGCGCTCCTGGAAAACCCGGACAACCCGGAGGCCCTTCTGGCCCTGGCGGACATCTATATCCGGCTCCAGGACTACCGCCGCGCCAGGCTCTTCCTCAAGCGGGCCGTGGACCTGGAGCCCGACCGCCCCGGCCTCAAGATCCAGCTCCGGCAGGTGGAGGAGTCCCTCCAGCAGGCCCCCGAGGGTTCTGGCCCCGAAGGACCCGGCGGCCAGGCCACGCAACCCTAAACCCTTGACGGCGCGAAGACGATTATGATAGTGTATGTGCCAATCCAACGTTAGAGGGGGAAGCGATGGCAGATCGCTGCATTGCTCTGCATTCTTCTGATAACCTGGATGAGAACAAGGTCTACTGTGCGAATTGCACGCACTGCAAGCTTGTTCGCATTCCCGCGGGGAACGGAAGCCAGTACTACCTGAGGGTCCGCTGCGATGCCGGAAAATGGCGGAAAAAGCTCGGTGAAGAGAAGGTGTACAAGTACTTCACCGTGGCCAGGCGCACCCTCGACGACTGCAATACGTACGAAGCCATGGGAGACGCTCGTGAATACCTGCGGGAGCTAAAGAAGAGCCTTCCCATCAAAGACGAGATCTACAGCTACTGATGAGGAATAAAAAGACCATCCTGCTGCTGACGCTCCTTCCCCTGCTCATGGTCTGCAAAACCACCCTGCCCACCGTGGCGCAGGAGCTGACCCCGGCCCAGATCTTCCAGAAAGCCCAGGAGGCTTCGGACGATCAAAAATACGCCCTCGCCATGTACTACTACCGCACCTTCCAGGAGAGGTACCCGGACGAGCTGGAGCGCAACCTCTGGGCCGAATACGAGATCGCCCTCCTGTACGCCAAGTTGGGGAAAAGGGAGCTGGCCATCACCCACTTCAACTCCCTGCTCCAGCGTTACGCCACCGACGCGGAAGCCGCCTCCTACCCCCCGGCACCGAAGATCCTGGCCGAGAAGGTGAAGGCCCGGCTGGAAAAGACCCGGACTCCCGCCCCAGCCCCTTGATGCGCTACCACTTCTGCCCGGTGTGCGCGGGACCCCTGGAGCCGGAAAGCCTCAGCCTGCTGCGCTGCGCCCGCTGCGGTTACCCTTTTTACCAGAACTCCAAGCCCACCGCGAATGCGGTTATCCCCAGGACTCTTCGCGGACGCACCGAGGTGCTGCTCGCCCGCAGGGGGGTGGAGCCTTTCAAGGGCTGGTGGGACCTTCCCGGAGGCTTCCTCCATAACGGGGAGCAGCCCCTGGAGGGCCTGGCCCGGGAGCTGCGCGAAGAGTTGGGCCTCGGGCTCGCCGGCGCCCGCTTCCTGGCCGCCTACGCGGAACGCTACCCCCGGCAGGACATTCCCGAGGAAGCCCAGTTCACCCTCTGCCTCTTCTACCTCTGCGAGATCGAAGGGCCGGCCGCGGCGGCGGCGGACGACATCAGCGAGGTCCGCTGGTTCGATCTTCAAACTCTGCCGGAGAACCTGGCCTTCCAGGGCAACCGGCAGGCCCTCGGGTTGCTCGGCCGCCAGCTAAAAGGCGAAGGGGTTACTTGAGGGACAGGTCCAGGATCGCCGGGAAGGGCACATCCACCTCGTGCTGGGCGAATCCCAGCAGCAGGGTGAAGCGCTCCACGAAGCGGGCCATGAAGGGGCAGGCGTACGCGGGCTCCCCGGCGAAAGCGAAGAAGAGGCTGAAATCCTGCTCCTGGAAAAACACGGTCAGGCTCTCCTCGGATGCCACCCGGTAGAGGGCGAGCTTCCCGCAGGGAGGGAGGGGAGCCCAGAGCTTGGAAAGGGGCAGCTTGCGACGGGTGAAGACCACCTGGACCCGCTCCCCCTCGAAGGCGTACTCCCCGCTGTAGGCGGGGATCGTGTTGGCCGCCAGCAGGAGGATGCTCTTGACGGGAAAGGGCCCCTTCAAGAGGATGGCCGGCTGCCGCTCCGGCGACTGGGCTGCCAGGGACGCGCCGGCCCAGAGCAGCAGTACGCCCAGCAGCCTTAAAATACGGCCCCGGGCCGGAAGCCTACTCCACGGTGACACTCTTCGCCAGGTTGCGCGGTTGATCCACGTCCCGGCCCAGCTCCACCGCGCAGTAGTAGGCGAACAGCTGGAGGGGGATCGCCATGACAAAGGGGTAAAAGCATTCCCTCACCCGGGGAACCTCGATCACATCATCGGCTATCTCCGCCACCTCGCCGTCCGTCTCCGCGGTCACGGCGATCACCGTACCCCGGCGGGACTTCACTTCCTTCATGTTGTTGATAAGCTTCCCGCGCTGCCCGTCATCGGGCACCAGGAAGAGGGAGGGGGTCTGCTCCCCGATCAGGGCGATGGGGCCGTGCTTGAGCTCCGCGGCGCTGTAGCCCTCGGCGTGGATGTAGGAAATCTCCTTGAGCTTCAGCGCCCCTTCCAGGGCCACGGGGTAGTTGATGCCCCGGCCCAGGAAAAGGAAGTTGCCATAGCGTGCGTACTTCAGGGCCAGGGCGCGGACCTGTTCGTGCCGCTCGAGGATACGCTGCACGTGAGTGGGGATGGCCTGGAGCTCGCGGATGAACTCCAGACCGGCCTCGAAGGACATGTCCCTCATCCGCGCCATGAGCAGGGTGAAGAGGTAGAAGACGGCGATCTGAGAGGTGAAGGCCTTGGTGGAAGCCACGGCGATCTCCGGCCCGGAATGGATGTAGACCCCCCCGTCGGACTCCCGGGGGATGGAGGAGCCTACCACGTTGCAGATTCCCATCACGGTGGCCCCCTTGCGCTGCAGCTCCCGCATGGCGTAGAGGGTGTCGATGGTCTCGCCGGACTGGGAAACGGCGAAATGCAGGGCGCCTCGCTCCACGATAGGGTTGCGGTAGCGCAGCTCGGAGGATATCTCCACCACCGCCGGGATGCGGGCCACGGACTCAAGCAGGTACGCCCCGACCATGCCGGCGTGGAAGGAGGTGCCGGCGGCCACGATGCGCACCCGCTCGACGTTCCGCAGCTCCCGAGTGCTCAGGTTCAGGCCCCCCAGGTGGGCGGTGGCCTGCTGCGTGTCCACCCGTCCGCTCATGGCCCGCTTGATCGACTCCGGCTGCTCGAAGATCTCCTTCTCCATGAAATGGTCGTAGCCTTTCTTTTCGATCTCCTCCAGTTCCCAGGAGACCAGCTCGATCTTCTTGCGGATCTCCTCGTCCCGCAGGTTGGTGGTCCTGAACTCGCGCGAGGTAAGGCTCACCACCTCCCCGTCCTCCAGGTACACGACCTGCCTGGTATGGGCGATGATGGCGGTCACGTCCGAGGCGATGAACATCTCCCCGTCTCCCACTCCCACCACCAGGGGGGAGCCGTTGCGGGCCCCCACCAGCAGGCCGGGGTTCTTCGCGTGCATGCAGACGATCCCGTAGGTGCCCTTTAGCGGGGCCAGGGCCTTCTTGACCGCCTCCTCCAGGTCGCCGGTATAGTATTTCTCCACCAGGTGGGCGATCACCTCCGAGTCCGTTTCCGTCTGGAACTCATGCCCCTCCGCGGACAGCTTCTCCTTGAGGATGAGGTAGTTCTCTATGATCCCGTTGTGGGCGATGGCCAGAGTTCCGCCGCAGTCCGTGTGGGGATGGGCATTGACGTCGTTCACCTCCCCGTGGGTGGCCCAACGGGTGTGGCCGATGCCCCAGTCCCCGGCCAGGCCGGCAGGAATCTGGGCGCGTAGGGCCGCGATCTTGCCCTTGCCCTTGATGAGGTGTAAGCGGTCCCCGGAGCAGACGCAGATGCCCGCCGAGTCATAGCCCCTGTACTCGAGGCGTTTCAGTCCCTCGATGAGGAGCTGGGCCGCCGCCTTAGGCCCGCAGTAACCGATGATGCCGCACATGAGTCGCGTCCCTTTCTCTTAAGATGATATCCCCTGCGCGGGGAGTTCTCCTGGCTCCTCAACCTCAGCTCCAGGGCGCGGATGCTTTTCCACAAGACCAATTTTTCCCGCCCGGTCTTCTGGTCCAGAAGACCCAGGAACCTCAAGCGCAGCTCCTCCAGCCCGGAGGCCTTAACCGCCAAGGTGCTCCGCCAGGTCGCCCAGTTTTTCCGCCTCCAGGAGCCGCAGCGTATCCCCCTCCTGGCTAAGGATGCCGAAGGCCGCCAGCTCCTCCAATACCGCCCTGACCTGCTCCAGGGAGAGCTCCAGGCTGTCGGAGATCTCTTCCACCGTGCGGGTGAGGGAAAGGCTCGCCTGGTCCGGGCTTTCGCCCTGGTACATGTTGATCAGGTTCAGGGAGATCAGGCCCCGGGCGTCCTTGCGGGCCAGGTGCTTGATGTGGAGGTTCGCTCTCTGCAGGCGCCGGCAGAGCTTCTCGATGAGGTGCAGGGCGATCCTGGGGTTCTTGTTGATCAGGTCCAGGAAGCCCTCCCGGCCGAAGCTCAGCAGCTCCACCCGCTCCAGGGCCTGCACCGTGGCGGTGCGCGTGACCCCGGTCACCATGCCCATCTCGCCGAAAAAATCCCCCTTGCCCAGAATGGCCAGAACCTGCTCCTTGCCGCCGATGAGCCGGGTGACTTTCACCTTGCCGGACTGGATGATGAACATCTCCTGGCTCCCGTCGCCCTCCTTGAAGATCACCTTCCCCGGCTCGACGGTGCGGCCGAACTTGCTGTAGAGCTCCGATTCTCCGGGCACAGGCCAACCTCCCAGCTATTAAACCTTAATCAAACCCCCCGCTAAAAGCAAGGGAGAAAGATCCCCCGTTACTCTTTTCGGAGGATTCAAAGCCAATGTACAGACCCCTTTTTAGCCTTGCCGTCCTCTGCCTGCTCTCCTGCCGGCCCCTGTCCGATATCCGGGAGCTGATCGAGCCGGACATCTCTCCCCCCGTGTTCCTGGCAGCCCGCGCCTTGAGCCGGGAGGGGATCGAGCTTTCCTTCAGCGAGCCCGCCGCCCTGGACCTCGCCAGCGCGCAGTTCCAGCCCGTCCTGGAGGTTCTGGGGGTCAGCGAGCCGGCGGAGACCCTGGTGCTCACGGTCAGCCCCCAGAGCCCGGGGCGGGAGTACACCCTGGCGGCCACGGTGGCCGACCGCAAGGGCAACAGCCTGTCCTTCCTGGCCTGCCTCTACGGCTTCAACCCGGAGGTCCCCGGGCTGCTGATCAACGAGTTCACCACCCTGGGCAGCGAGAGCCATCCGGACTGCGTCGAGCTCAAGGCTCTGGCGGAGGGCAACCTGGGCGGCGTGGCCTTCTACGAGGGAACCTCCGGCAGCTGGTCCCAACGCCTGGTCTTCCCCCCCTTGAGTGTGGCCCCGGGGGATTACATCCTCATCCACTGCAAGCCCCAGGGAATCCCCGAGGAGGTCGACGAGGGCGAGAACAAGACCCTTTCGGGTGGAGCGGACGCCTCAGACACGGCCTACGACTTCTGGCTTCCCCAGGGAAAGGGTCTGTCCGGCTACAATGGCGTGCTCTCCCTCTGCGACCGCCCCGGAGGGAACCTCCTGGACGGGGTGCTGTACTCCAACCGCGCCTCGGGCTCGGACGAGCGCTTCGGCGGCTTTGGCAGCGCGGACACTCTGCTGCGCGCTCAGGAGCTGGTGCGCGATGGGGGCTGGCGGCCCGAGGCGGATCAGGTCCGGCCCGAAGACGGGATCAACCCGGAACGCTCCTCGGCCACCCGCTCCCTGTGCCGGGACGCGCGCTCCGTAGACAGCGATACCAGGGAGGACTGGCACATCGTGCCCACCCGGGGCTTCAGCTTCGGCAGGGAGAACTCGGAGGAGGTGTATTAGGGTCTGAAGAGGCTACAGGTACTCCTGGATCATCTCCTGGAACACCTTGCGGGGCGCCGCCCCGATCTGCTGCTTCACCACCTGGCCCTGGTGGAAGAGGATGATCGTGGGGATGCTGACGATGTTGAACTGGGTGGCAAGCTGGCTCTCTTCATCCACGTTGATCTTGGCCACCCGCATCTTATCCTTGTGTTCCTCGGCCAGCTGATCCAGCAGGGGCGAAACCATCCTGCAGGGCACGCACCAGGGGGCCCAGAAATCCGCCAGCACCGGCAGGGAAGATTCCAGCACCGTTTCCTTGAAATTGGCGCTCGTGACGGCTACGGCTTCGCTCATGGGACCTCCCCGGCTATTTCTTTCGTTTCAAGTCCTTCAGGCGGAAATCCTCGATGATCCCCTGGAGGTAGGTCTTCACCTCGCTCAAAGCCTCCCGAGCCTTCTCCTCCAATTGAGGGTAGTTGGTCAGGGCCCGCTCCAGGATTTCATTCACGTCATGAAGGAAAAAAGCAGCCTCAAGTATATACTGCTTCTCCTCCCTGTCAAGAGCCTGGTAGTTGCGGGGAAAGAGGTTGAGGTGGTAGATGTAGCGGGAGAGGCTGGCGGGAGCCCCGTCGCTGCCCAGGCTGGCCAGCTCCCGCAGCTTGGTCTCCAGGTTCACCATGGTCACCGAGTAGCGGGAGTAAGCCGTGTCGCCCAGAGCGCGGCACATGTCTTCCCAGCGCTTCTGCTCCAGCTCGCTCATGGCCCCCAGGAGGCGCTTCAGCTCCTCGTCGGCGTCCTTGTGGAAGGAAGCCTGCGGGTATCTGCGGATGCGCTGGAGCCTCTCCTCCAGCATCCTGTCGACCTTAGCCGAGAAGCTCTCCTTTTTAGGTTCCGCTTGGCCGATCCCCGAGGTGATCTTCTCCACTTCCCGGCGGATCAGCTCCTCGACGGCGCTGATCTCCGCCATCAGGAAGCTGGAGATGTCCACCCCCGCCTTGATGGCCTGCATGTACCGGTCCTCGAAGGCGCTCTTCAGGCTGCGGGACTTGAAGTACTTGAAAATATACTCCTCGTATCGGCGGCGTATCTTTTCCACCACTTGGGTGATCTCTCCAGGAGTCAGCTTTTTTAACTGCATAGTTTGCTGCATTGATCAGTATGGTAAATAGAGTACAAATGTCAATGAGCGGCAGGAAAAACGGAAAGGACGGCGCCGGGGGAGGCAAAAAAATCTCTCAGGAAAAGGACACGAGCCTTTTCACTG
>Ga0315280_10008632_pt1 | contig 13300 bp, 14 predicted proteins | sample YL17G06_40_MG_FD_203697 | JGI IMG/M metagenome (GOLD analysis project Ga0315280, IMG submission 203697) | Sediment microbial communities from Yellowstone Lake, YNP, Wyoming, USA - YL17G06_40 | ecosystem: Environmental > Aquatic > Freshwater > Lake > Sediment | place: USA: Wyoming | collected...
AGGCCGAACAGAGTCTGGCCACGCTTGAGCCTCGCCTTGACCAATTGACGAGGGGTTGGCTGATCCTCTACGACCACGGTAATATTTTCCAGCCTGACGACAAACTCCTTAGGCAAAGCTTGAACTGTCCTTGCCACAAGCCACTCAAACCTTTCTCTATTCATCGCCTGACCCTTTGATTCAGCCGGTCCTCATTATTCTAGCACCGTATTCAAGTCTTTACTACGCAGGTTGCTTATCGGCCCTGATCATAAGCTTATCCCCAGCCTCATATTGACAAAGTCACCTATCAGAAACTAGGATTGATACTCAGAGTATATCTGCCGAAATTGAGCATAGAGAAGCAAGATTATGGCTCTTCTAGACTTAATAAAACACAGAAAAAGCGTTAGGGATTTCCTGGATAGGCCTGTTGAGCGAGAGAAGATAGCGATGTGTCTTGAGGCAGCAAGGCTGGCTCCCTCCGCAAGCAATTCACAGCCGTGGAGATTCATAGCAGTGGATGATAAACAGTTAAAGGATAAGCTGTGTGATGCTGCTTTCAGCGGTATATACTGGATAAATTCCTTTTGCAAAACGGCCCCGGTCATAGTCGTTGTCATATCCGAAAAGTCCAAGTTTTTAGCCAGAATCGGAGGGATGTTTCGAGGCACAAAATATTACCTCGTCGATATAGGAATAGTTTGTGAGCATTTCGTACTTGAGGCCGAAGACTTAGGCCTTGGAACTTGCTGGATAGGCTGGTTCAACGAAAGGGCAGTAAAATCAATACTAAACATCCCGCAGCATAAAAAGATAGACATCCTGATAGCTTTGGGCTATTACGATAGGGAAAAGCTAGGGCCAGAACATGGCAGAGAGCCGATGGAAAAAATCGCATCCTTTAATTCCTATTGAGTGGTGTGACCTTATCAAGGTTACATCTGGTACAAAGTCCCAATTTACACTTAAAGTTCGTATTACGGGAGCAGGAGGGGATAGGTGGCCGTCAAATCAAACTTTGTAGTAATCTCTACGGTTCAGGGTGAGCTCATTGCTAATATTATAAAGTCACACTTAGAGAGCGAGGGAATTCCTGTTCTGCTGGAATATGAGAGTGCGGGAAGAGTCTACGGCTTAACTGTGGACGGTTTAGCACAAGTAAGGATACTGGTACCACAGGAACTTGCCGAGGAGGCGAGGCAGATAATCGAGCCCAGAGAGCCTGGCCAAGCTGAAGAATAAATGTCTATTTCCTTGCTCTGCCGCATTGCCTGGCCAATCTCGGCTCCCTCTCCCAATATGTAGTTGTAAACTGTTCCTCTATTTCCGTCTAGAGGTGAGGATCGGGTACAAGTTTACGAATCGTCTGCATCCTTTTATGGGGCCGCCAGCGCGACGTACACTACTGGTGGCTTTCTTGAATTATCTCGTTTGAGCGTAAATGTTTCCGGATAATTCTTGATAAGAGACTGTAGCCGCTGGTGACCGTATGTTCGGGGATCAAATGCTGGATCCAGTTGGCGAAGAACCAATCCTAGCGACGACAGATGAATCCATTCTTCTTCCTTCGCAGCTAGATTGAACCCTTCCAGGAGAAGGGGTAGAGGGTCAGGTATCTCAGACTTCTCTTCCTTCGCCGGTTTCTTTATCCTTTCCATGGGTCCGACGAGGTTTTCACAGTAGATGAACTGGTTACAGGCGTTGGTGAAAGCTTCTGGAGTCTTCTTCTCGCCTACGCCAATGACGAAAAGCCCTTCTTCTCTGATTCTTGTTGCCAGTCGCGTGTAATCGCTATCACTGGCAACAATGCAGAAGCCACCGACATCGTTACTGTGGAGCAGATCCATCGCGTCAATTATCATCGCACTATCTGTAGAATTCTTGCCAACTGTATATCTAAACTGCTGAATGGGCTGGATCGCATGTTTGTGAAGTGAATTTTTCCAGCTATTCATGCTTGTAGTAGTCCAGTCTCCGTATATGCGCTTAATCGTTATCAGCCCGACTTTGCTGACCTCTGCTAAAATTTGAGGAAGAAGAGACGCCTGAGCATTGTCACCATCAATCAGCACTGCAAACCTCAGCTGGTCAGATTGTTCTCCCATTTTGCACCTCTTTAGTTATCGATTGGCTCCAAACCATAAACCATATAGATAGGGCATGTGTCGTTCATCAGGTTAACAAACCACGTGCTTATAGAATTTTACTCGTATGTATCTTAAATAACAAGAGGCAACATATTGACGTTTTGTGTAACCTAAAGCCTAGGTAACAATCTAGCGTATTGTTCACCTTGAGTAACAAACGTCCATTTTGCTGAAAATTAGATTCGAAAGTGGCAGCGGGTGGATTCGAACCGCCGACCAAGGGCTTATGAGTCCCCTGCTCTACCACTGAGCTACGCTGCCACCGCCGGCAATATAACACGGTGAAACATGGCTGTCAATTTCTGTACTGCAATACCTTGGTGACACCTCAACCCTCCTATTCCATCTTGACGCTAATATAAGCCTCTGTTAAAATCCACACGTATCCCTCTTTTGGGTTGACTTTGGGTCCTCAAAATTCGCTTAGGAGGTCTATTATGGCTATTGACTACGAGAAGGAAGGCAGAATCGCCATCTTCACCATTAACCGCCCCGAGGCAATGAATGCCATGAGTATGGAGGCGCTACGAGAACTTAATAAGGCAATGACGGACTTCAGGGATGACCCCGAACTCTGGGTTGGCATTATCACCGGGGCCGGGGAGCGGGCTTTCTGCGGCGGCGCCGATATAAAGGACACATTGCCCTTCATGAAGGAGCATCACCGGGAAGAGGGGGCGTTTCCACCAACTATAATGCGCGGCTTTGAGCTATGGAAGCCGCTCATTGCTGCCATTAATGGCTTGGCATTGGGTGGGGGGCTGGAAATAGCTCTGACTTGCGATATAAGAATCGCCTCGGAGACGGCTCGCCTGGGCACAACCGAGGTAAATCTGGGCATGATTACGGGGTGGGGAGGGACACAGAGACTGCCCCGAATGGTCCCCTGGTGTAAAGCCGCTGAGATACTACTTATGGGGAGACCGATAGACGCCCAGGAGGCATACCGTATTGGACTGGTAAATAAGGTTGTGCCCCAAGCTGAGGTTATGCCCACGGCTAAGGAATGGGCTCAGGCTATCTGCCAAGCGGCACCTCTAGCGGTCAGGGCGACTAAAGAAGCTATGGTCAGGGGTTACAGCATGAGCTTAGAAGATGGCTTAAGGCTGGAGCACTCGCTGGTCGCCTACATCATGGGCACTGAGGACTTTACCGAAGGGGCTACAGCCTTTGTCGAAAAGAGAAAGCCTGTCTACAAGGCAAAATAAAGGAAAGGAGCACGATGGAAATTAAGAGGGTCGGCGTAGTTGGGTGTGGAGCCATGGGCGCTGGCATCGCCCAGGTCTGCGCCCAATCAGGTTATCAGGTGGTGGTATCGGAAATAAACGAACAGCTTTTGAGTAAGGGGCTTCAATCAATTGAAAAAACTCTGGCCCGACTGGCGGAGAAGGAAAAGATTTCCCAGCAGGACAAGGATGCCGCCCTAAGCCGCATTAAGGGCACCACCAGTATCAAGGACTTCTCTGACTGCGACCTGGTGATTGAAGCCGCCATTGAGAATCTGGACTTGAAGAAGAAGATATTTGCCGAGCTGGACGGAATTTGTCCCAAGCATGCCATCCTTGGCACTAATACCTCCTGCTTATCTATCATTGACATGGCGGTAGCGACCAAGAGGCCGGAAAAGGTTTTGGGACTGCACTTCTTCAACCCGGCGCCAATTATGAAACTGCTGGAAATCGTGAAGACCATTGCCACCAGCGATGAGACCATTGAGGTAAGCAAGAAATTCGGCCAGTCTCTGGGCAAGACCACGGTTATTGCCCAGGATGCGCCGGGCTTTATCGTCAACCGACTCTGGATACCCTTCCTACTCCATTCTATCCGCCTCTACGAGGAGGGTGTCGCCAGCAAGGAGGACATTGATAATGCCATAAGCCTGGGCTTAAATTACCCGATGGGTCCGCTCACTCTGTCTGATATGGTCGGGATAGATGTGGTCAAGTTTGTCTCTGATGCCCTGTATGAACAGCTTAAGGACCCAAGGTATATCACGCCGACGCTGGTGGAGAAGATGGTTGCCGCCGGCTGGCTGGGGCGCAAGACGGGTAAGGGCTTCTACGAGTATAAGTAGCCTGTTTTAGAAAAGGGAGGACTTTTCATGACTGATGTGGTAATCGTCAGCGGGGTAAGAACAGCTATAGGTAATTACGGGGGGGCACTGCGCGACATCCCGGTAGCGAAACTGGGCAGCATTGTCATCAAGGAGGCATTGAAGAGGGCGGGGCTAAGACCGAAAAGGGACGCCGAGGGGTACGCCCCCAAGGCACTTGAGGACGGCTTAATTGAGCTGGAGAAGAAGCACTTCAACTGGGAAGAATCCTTAAAAGAGGTGCGGATAGACGAGGTTATAATGGGCAATGTTCTCCAGGCAGGTCAGGGGCAAAACACCGCCCGCCAGGCAGCGATATACGCCGGTATCCCCAAGGAGACCAATGCCTATACCATAAACAAGATTTGCGCCTCGGGGATGAAGGCGGCAGCCCTGGCCGCCCAGGCGATAAAGGCTGGAGATGCCGAGATTATCGTTGCCGGTGGCATGGAGAATATGAGCGCCGTCCCCTATTATTTGCCGGCTGCCAGATGGGGAGCCAGGATGTTCAACACCGAGCTGGTTGATGGCATGGTCTACGATGGCTTGTGGGAAATATTCTATAACTATCATATGGGGCTAACCTCGGAGAATATCGCCGAAAGGTTTGGCATAAGCAGAGAGGAGCAAGACAGACTTGCCCTGATGAGCAACCAGCGGGCGCTGGCGGCGATAAAGGACGGTATATCCAGGCAGGAGATAGTCCCGGTTGAGGTCAGGGAGAAAAGGGAGGTTAAGTCGTTTGACACCGATGAGCACCCCAGGGAGACCTCTATGGAGGCTCTAGCCAAACTACCGCCGGTATTCAAAAAGGACGGGGCGGTAACCGCCGGCAATGCCTCGGGGATAACTGATGGCGCTGCCGCCCTGGTGATAATGTCGTCGGAAAAGGCAAGGGAGCTGGGACTAAAGCCACTGGCAATCATCAGGTCCTATGCCTCCGGCGGCGTTGACCCGGCATATATGGGTCTGGGGGCAGTCCCGGCAACAAAGAAGGCGCTAAAACTGGCTGGACTTAGCCTTAAGGATATAGACTATATTGAACTAAACGAAGCCTTCGCCTCTCAAGCAATAGGGGTAATGAGAGAGCTTGGCTTTGACTACGAGAAGACGAACGCTCATGGTAGCGGTATCTCGCTGGGACACCCTATAGGCTGCACTGGAGCCAGGATTATGGTCACCCTCATCCATGAGATGATGCGCCAAAACTACAAGCTTGGTCTGGCAACGCTGTGCATCGGCGGTGGCCAGGGAATGGCCACAATTTTGGAGAGTGTGGTAAAATAAGGCAGGGATTGGTAACAGATTTCGGGAGATAGGCTATGGCTATCCCAAGGACGAAAAAAGAGAAAAAAGTGGCGGTTCAAGAGGCGGAGCCGGAAGAGCAGCTAAATATTGAGACACTTACCTACCGGGGACTGAGCTGGGTCAATATTGAGCAGCCAACAACACGGGAGACAGGTTATCTGGCTCAGAATTACCCCTTCAGCCAGCTTGACCTGGATGACTGCCTCAGCCGAAGGCAGCGCCCCAAGATTGATCAGTATGAAGATTACCTCTTCGTGGTTCTCCACTTCCCCAAATGGTACAAGGATGTCCAGATAGCCCGACCGAGTCAGGTCGCCATGTTCATCGGTAGAAAATATGTGGTCACCGTCCATGCCGGCGAACTCACCCCCCTGGTCAGGCTTTTTGAGGTGTGCCGGGAAAACGCCGTGGTACGTCAGAGGAATATGGGCAGGGGCTCCGCCTTCCTTGCCTACCGCATCATTGACCTCCTGGTTGACTACTGCTTTCCCATCATGGATAAAATCCTGAACCAGATAGAGGGTGTGGAGGACGCCGTCTTTGACGAGACGGCTGAGACCGCCCGGGATGTAGCCGTGCTACGGCGGGATATTATTGCCCAAAGGCGCATCATCTGGCCGCTACGGACAGTCATCAGCGAGCTGGAGGCTAAGCTAAAGAAATTTACCACCAGGAATATGAGCGACCTTTTCGGTGATATGCTAGACCATCTCAACAAAATCTGGGATACCCTGGATGAGTGCAAAGAAATCATTGAGGTATTCAAAGATAGCGACCAAGTTTTAGGCGCTGAACGTATCAACAGTATCCTTCGTATCTTAACCATTATCACCGCTCTTGGTACTGTGCTGACGGCTATGACCAGCTTCTATGGGATGAATATTCCCCTGCCTGGAGGAGCGAACCCGGGTGGCCTTCCTTATTCTTGGATCATCCATATACTAGCGGCGCTAGTGGTAGCGGGCGCTATGTTATACTACTTTCACCGTAAGCACTGGTTTTAGAGATGAATGTCTCGCACCGCTTTGTCATTATCACCGCTGTCTTCATCACCTGCCTCATTACCGCCAATATTATTGCCGTCAAGGTAATAAGCGTTGGCCCCGTCATCCTGCCGGCAGCCATAATAATCTTCCCCATAAGCTATATCTTCGGCGACATCCTCACCGAGGTCTATGGCTATCGCTGGGCAAGAAGGGTAATCTGGCTTGGATTTGCTTGCAACCTGCTCTTCGTCATCTTTGCCCGGATAGGGCAAACTTTACCCCCGGCTCCCTTCTGGGGAGGGCAGGAGGCATATAAGAGCATTCTGGGCCCTACATGGCAGCTACTTGCTGCCTCCTTTGTTGGTTACCTCGCCGGGGAGTTCGCTAATTCCTTTGTCCTGGCCAAGATGAAGATTCTGACCCGAGGTCGCTGGCTATGGAGCCGGACTATTGGCTCCACTATCGTGGGGCAAGGACTGGACACTTCAATATTCATTACCTTAGCCTATATTGGCACGACCTCGTTTGTGCCGATAATGATTCTTTATCACTGGCTGGCGAAGGTCCTTTTTGAAGCCATATTTACCCCGTTCACCTACGCCGTGGTGAACTATTTAAAGAAAAAAGAGAAGGTTGATACCTATGACCGTAAGACAAAATTTAACCCCTTCCTCATCTCAGACTAAGAAAAGGCTAAAGCAATGAACATCCGGTTCCTGGGGGCGCATAACTGTGAATCGGAAAGGACAAAGCTCACCAGCCTGCTAATTGATGATATTCTGGCAATAGACGCCGGCGCCATTACCTCCAGCCTGTCACTTGAGGCACAGCAAAAAATCAAGGCAATCCTGCTCACCCACCAGCATTATGACCATGTCAGGGACATACCGGCTCTAGCCATGAACCTCTTCCTTCACGGTGCCAGCACCACCATTTACTCTATCCCGGTGGTACATGAGATTGTTACCACCCACCTGCTGGATGAAGAGATTTACCCCAACTTCCACCAGCGACCCCCCCGTAACCCGACACTCAGCTTCAATATAATAGAACCCCTCAAGCCTGAGCTGATTGAGGGCTACAGCGTGCTGGCGGTCCCGGTAAGTCACAGCGTTCCCGCCGTTGGCTACCAGCTCACCTCCCCCGATGGTAAGATAGTATTCCATACCGGCGATACCGGTCCCGGCCTGGCTAGCTGCTGGCAGCATGTTTCGCCCCAACTGCTTATTATCGAGGTTACCGCCTCAGATAAATATAAGGAGGAGGTGGCTGAGTCAGGGCACCTATCCCCGAGCCTGCTAAAGGAGGAGCTAATAAGCTTCCAAGAACTTAAAGGCTACCTCCCCAGGGTGGTGGCGGTCCACATGAACCCGGCTCTGGAGAAGGAGATAGCCGCCGAAATAGCCGCCGTGGAGAGAGAACTGGACTGCTCAATCAGCATGGGCTATGAGGGGATGGAGCTTAAGTTGTAGGGAGGCGGGTTAATTAACACGCCGAAATTTATCGTTGACTGCAATGTGGGAAGGCTAACCAAGTGGTTGCGGCTCATGGGCTATGATACCGTGTTCTTTAACGGCACCAGTGACTCCCATCTGGTGGCGACTGCTCTAGCCGAAGGCAGGGTGATACTGAGCCGGGACAGGCAGATTATGAAACGGCGGGTGATAACCAGCGGAAAGCTCAAGGCTATCCTTATCCAGGATGATAAGCCTGAGCTACAGATGCGTCAGGTAATAGACGCCTTAAGCCTGGACTCTAAGTCCCGACCATTCACGCTCTGTCTGGAATGCAATCAAGTGCTGGCGGAGAGGGATAAAGAGGAGGTGAAAGAGCTGGTGCCGCCCTACGTCTACCAGACTCAAAGCCAGTTTATGCAGTGCCCCGCCTGCCACCGCATCTACTGGCGAGGGACCCACTGGCAGGCAATGAGCAAGAGACTAAAGAAATTTATAATCCCTTGACCATAGCCTGAGATACTGCTACACTTCAATTTGATAATATTAGAGGGGGAAGCGATGGACTTTAAAAATATACTGCTGAAAAAAAAGGATGGGGTGGCGAAGCTTATCATTAACAAGCCACCGCTAAACATCCTGGATATTGATACCTTGGAGGAGATGAACCAGGCCCTCGCCGAGCTAAGGACGGATGATGAGGTAAAGGTGGTGGTTATTACCGGCACCGGAGAGAAAGCCTTTTCTGCCGGGGTGGCGGTTGGCGACCATCTTGGAGAGAAGCTGCCCAAGATGGTGGAGGTATTTAATAAGCTTTTTATATCGCTGGTAGAGGTAGATAAGCCAACTATTGCCGTGGTCAATGGTCTTGCCCTGGGCGGTGGTTGTGAGATAGTAGCTGGCTGTGATATGGCTATCGCCTCGGAAAAGGCACAACTGGGACAGCCTGAGATTAAGCTTGGTGTCTATCCACCCCCGGCCTCAGTCCTCTTCCCCAGGATTTTGGGCAGACGCAAAGCCTTTGAGCTTATTCTATCGGGCGATAGTATTAGTGCTAAGGAAGCGGAGAGGATTGGCCTGATAAATAAAGCCGTCCCCGAGGAGGAGTTTGAGACGGCGACCGAGGAATTCATCAAGCGGTTTACCTCCAATAGCGGGCTGACCCTGACCCAGGCAAGGCGGGCTCTCTATCGTAATTTTGACCTTGATTTTCATCAGGCTATGGAAGTAACTGGGGCTGATGCTACGTTGGTGATGGCGGAAGAGAATAGCGTCGAGGGGCTGAAGGCCTTCCTGGAGAAGAGAAAGCCAGTCTGGATAAGATAGTTTTGGGGGAGGATGAAGTGAAAATTCTAACCACAAGCCAGATGCGCCAACTAGAGGAAAGCTGCGCCCGCATTGGGCTGTCCACAGACGTGCTTATGGAGAATGCCGGCAAGGCGGTGGCGGAAGAGGTCAGACGTATCCTGGGCAATATTGACCAGCAAAATATCCTGTTCCTGATTGGACCGGGTAACAACGGCGGGGACGGGTTAGTCGCCGCTCGCCATCTTCATGACTGGGGGGCAAGGGTCACCGTCTACTTCCCCGGGGAGAGACCTGAGGATGACCAAAAACTCAAGCTAGTCCAGGAACGCGGTATTACTTGCGTTGACGTAATTGAAGACGAAGGTTTGAAAAAGTTTGGGGGGGCTCTAGCGTCAGCTAACGCCGTTATTGATGCCCTATTTGGCACTGGTCTTACTCGGCACTTTGGCGGTCCCATCATGATGGTATTGGACAGGATAAATAGAGCCAAAAAGGACTATCCCCGCTGGCGTATCATTGCCCTGGATTTGCCCTCGGGGCTTAACGCTGATAGCGGAGAGGTAGACCCTAACTGTCTCTGTGCTGATTACACTATAACCCTTGGTTTCCCCAAGCCAGGCTTATTTAAACTCCCCGGGGCGGAGAGGGTGGGCAGGATCAGGGTGGTTGATATTGGCATGCCGGTGCACCTGATGGGGGAGGCAACAGCAGAGTATATTGCTGGTGAGTGGGTTAGAGCGGTTCTCCCTGAGCGCCCGCTTCAGGCTAATAAGGGGAGCTTTGGCCGGGTACTGGTGGTGGCTGGCTCGCTAAATTATATCGGTGCCGCCTATCTAGCTTGCAGCGGTGCCCTGCGGGTGGGGGCAGGATTGGTGACGCTGGCTACCAGCCTGCAGCCTATCCTGGCGTCAAAGATAACCGAGGTAACCTATCTCCCCTTACCCGAATCCCGCCCCGGCGTCATCTCCCCTGAAGCAGTCAGGCTAATATTCCAGCAATTTGAGCGTTATAATGTCCTGCTTATGGGCTGTGGACTGGGGCAGACCCAGTCGGTAGCAAGCTTCGTTAGGTCTATTCTTATTGGTGAGCATAAGCAGCCATTGCCACCCCTGGTTCTTGACGCCGATGCCCTCAACATCCTGGCCATCACCCCAGAGTGGTGGACAAAGCTAAGTGCCGATGCTATACTTACCCCCCACCCCGGGGAAATGGCAAGGCTGGCTGGAGTGACGGTGGTGGAGGTGCAGGCAGACCGGGAAGGAATTGCCACGAAGATGGCGGCAAAATGGAGCAAAACAATCGTCCTGAAAGGAGCCTATACTGTTATCGCCTCGCCGCAAGGTAGGGTCAAGATTAGCCTTGCCGCCAATCCCGCCTTGGCATCGGCCGGGACCGGTGACGTGCTAAGCGGGGCTATCGCCGGGCTGGTGGCACAGGGGCTATCCCTTTTTGATGCTGCTGCCTGTGGTGTTTACCTCCACGCCGAGGCTGGTGAGCTGGCGAGAGCTAGGCTCGGCGATGCCGGTATGATTGCCAGCGACCTCTTGCCGGAACTGCCCCTGGTTATTAAGCAGCTAAAGGGAAAATAGGATGCTACTTGCCATTGATATCGGGAATACTGACACCACCTTTGGCGTCTTTGATGGCGAGGAGCTTCGCGCCACCTGGCATATGGCTACTGACATCCACCGCATGGCCGATGAGTACGCCGCTCTACTACTTAACCTGATGCGCCAGCAGGGTCTAGATATAGCCAATATTAAGGCAATAGCCCTATGCAGCGTTGTCCCGCCGCTAATATCTACCTTTGACGAGCTATTCCAACGCTATTTTCATATCACCCCACTGGTGGTTGGGGCGGGGGTGAAAACCGGGGTGCGCATCAGGATGGACAATCCGAGGGAGGTTGGCGCCGACCGCATCGTAAACGCCGCCGCCGCCCATCACCTCTACGGTGGCCCGGTGATCGTCACCGACCTGGGCACCGCCACCACCTTTGATACGGTATCCAAAGAGGGCGACTATCTGGGAGGGGCTATCGCCCCGGGGATAATGAGTGCCGCCGAGGCTCTATCCACCCGAACGTCAATGCTGTCAAGGGTGGAGCTGGTTCGTCCCAAACGGGCTATCGGCACCAATACCATCGCCGCCATGCAATCAGGGATTATCTTCGGCTATGTCGCCCTCATTGAGGGGCTGGTGGCTCGCATCCAGAAGGAATTAAAGGAAAAGGCTAAGGTGGTAGCTACCGGCGGTTATGCCAGCCTTGTCGCTAAAGAAACTAAGGTCTTTGATGAGGTAAACCCTAACCTGACCCTGATTGGTCTGAGGCTTATTTACCAGATGAATAAGGACTAGGAGGCAATATGCTGGCAGGCAAGACAATAGTATTGGGCATAACCGGAAGCGTCGCCGCCTATAAGGCAGCCGAGATTGCCAGTAAGCTAGTTCAAGGCGGGGCTAGGGTTGAGGTGGTTATGACCGAAGCGGCGACCAGGTTTATCACCTCGCTCACCCTGCGCAGTATCACCCACGGGGCGGTGGTAAGCGACATGTTTGACCTTGCCTCCCAGCACGCCGTTGAGCATATCGCCCTGGGGGAGGCGGCTGATGTGGTGGTTATTGCCCCCGCCACCGCCTCCGTTATTGCCAAGCTGGCGGTCGGCATCGCCGACGATATGGTTGCCCTGACCGTCCTGGCGACCAGAGCCCCGGTTATTGTGGCACCAACGATGGATGCCAACATGTTTGACAATCCCGTCACCCAGGAGAACCTAGCTAAGCTTAAAGCCAGAGGCTTTATTATTGTTGGCCCTGAATATGGACGTCTTGCTTCGGGCAAGGTAGGCTTGGGGCGTCTGGCTGATATTGACAAGATTATCAGCACCATCACCCAGGTTTTGGGCAGGAGCAGTGACCTAAAAGGTAAGCGAATGGTGGTTACTGCCGGCGGCACGCAGGAGCCAATCGACCCCGCCCGCCATATCGGCAACCCCTCCTCGGGCAAGATGGGCTATGCCATAGCCCAAGCCGCCAGGGATAGAGGGGCTAAGGTTACACTAATTACCGCCCCAACCTCCCTCCCCGACCCGGCAGGCATAGAGGTTATCCACGTCAGGACTGCCGCTGAGATGAAGGCGGCGGTGGCTAAGGCAGTAGCCAAGGCTGACGCCCTGATTATGGCGGCGGCGGTCGCCGACTACCAGCCCAAGACAGAAGCCAAGACCAAGATTAAGAAAGAGACCCCAAGTTTAACCCTGGAGCTAGTTAAGACGCCGGACATTATCACCGAGGTCAAGGGCGATTTTATTAAGGTCGGCTTCGCCGCCGAGAGCGAGGACGTAGTAGCCAACGCCAGGAAAAAGCTTGAGAAAAAGCAGCTTGACCTCATTGTCGCCAACGATATTACCGACAAAAAAAGCGGCTTCGGCGTTGATACCAACAAGGTAACCCTGATAGATAAAAAGGGCAAGACAGAAAAACTTCCCCTGATGAGCAAGAGAGAGGTGGCGGATAAGATTCTGGACAGGGTGGTGGGGTTGCTCAAACAGTAGCCACTAGATTGAAGGAGATATCCCCTTAGTGACAGAGTTGATGGAAATGCATAGTGACATGCCCAAAGCCTACGAGCCGGGGAAAGTCGAGCAGAAATGGTACAAGCTCTGGCTGGAGAAGGGCTATTTTACCCCAAAGATAGACCCCAAAAAGAAGCCCTTCGTCATTATCATGCCACCACCCAATGTCACCGGCGAGCTCCACATCGGGCATGCCCTCACCGCCACCCTTGAAGATATAATGATTCGCTGGCACCGGATGAGGGGCGAGCCAACACTCTGGCTCCCCGGCGTTGACCATGCCGGCATCGCCGCCCAGGTGGTGGTGGAGCAACGACTGGCGGAGGAGGGGCTGGACCGGCACAAGCTGGGCAGGCAAAAGTTTCTGGAGAGAATGAGACAGTGGGCAGAAAAGTGCCGGCGGACTATCGCTGAGCAGCACCAGAGGCTCGGTGCTTCCTGCGACTGG
>Ga0315280_10008633_pt1 | contig 13298 bp, 8 predicted proteins | sample YL17G06_40_MG_FD_203697 | JGI IMG/M metagenome (GOLD analysis project Ga0315280, IMG submission 203697) | Sediment microbial communities from Yellowstone Lake, YNP, Wyoming, USA - YL17G06_40 | ecosystem: Environmental > Aquatic > Freshwater > Lake > Sediment | place: USA: Wyoming | collected...
GGTGTAGATGAAGCCCGCTACGCCAACAGCGCCCAGAATAGACCACACTACGACGCCGCGCATGAACCGCCCATCACGCCACGCGATCAGGATCAGTCCGGAGGCGATGATGAACCAGCCTAGCCCAAGCAGCGCCACGGAAACGCCGTAGACGTATGCGTATCTGCTGTAGATGACCTCGTTGCAGGAGAATATGCTAAAGTCTGCGACTGGGCAGCTTGTCGGCGGGCTGAATGAAAGATAGGCGAGGTAGGCGGAATCCACCAAACCAACCAGCGCCGACGCCACCATCGCCCAGACGAGAACGTTCCTATTCATCGCGCATCAGCTTGCACTTTGAGACATGTGATCGTGGGCCCCGCTAAGTGGCCCTGCAAATATATCAATTTGGGGTTCTGTTAACTTGTCGGCTCCCGTTCTTCTCCTCCCCTCCGCATTTTCTTTCACTCGTGTCTCAAGCTTAACCCCCTGCAAGTCGTATCGATTAGTCGTGCGAGTCTTCAGGTCTGTCTGGCAACACTATGCACCTACGCCTTAGATTCTTTGGTTGCTTGAGCAGTTCCGCCAAATATTGAACGAGCCCATCCGCATAGGACTCGCCGAGAATGTGAGAAGTGTGAATTCGTTGTCGTTGAAGGCGTACAAGCAACTGAGTCGCTACGATGTGGCGAGCTACTATAAGCTCTGTACCGGACCAATGGCGTAGGAACTCTGATCTAAGCAAGTCATATATTCCACAGAGCCCATAGGGGCTATAGAACCGAGTTGGCCACGACAACTATCCAAGTCGAGGAGAAGACCAGGCAGGAACTCTTCAGAATAGTCTCCGAGCTCGAGAGAGAGAAAGGGAGGCACGTCACTTACGACGAAGCGATCATGGTGCTGATAGAGCGCGCGAAGCTCAGGAACGCTGCGAGGGCACGTTTCGGTAGCCTCTACGGCACGCTAGGTCCGGACTCGGGGATCTGGACCGAGCTGGGAGCGTTAAGAAGGAGCGAGAGAGCGAGACTTGAACGAATCGTCGAGGCTTCCAGATAGAATATCAATAGATTCGGGAGTGATACTAGCATACTATCTTGGTGAAAAGATCGGCGCCCTCGCTCGGAGCGAGATCTTCGAATCCGCGGAGAAGACGATCTATCACAACAGGCTCTGTGTAGCTGAGCTTTTCTATGTCCTCTGCCGCAGAAGAGGTATCAAAGCCGCCACCGAATACGTTCACGCGTTTCTTGATGCGGGGCGTAGTGTCTTGAGCGATTCTGACGAGAACGACATAACCGCAGGGGCCTACAAGTGCGAGAGAGCGATATCGCTTGCGGACTGCTATGTGATCGCCACAGCAAAATCTCATAGCGCCTCAGCGGTTTTCGCCCGTCATGAAAAGGACCTAGATGCAGAGATCAAGAGGAAACGTTTCGACGTAGAGGTCCTGTTTCTAGAAGATCTCAAGGTCTAGCAGGAAACCGGGTTCTGTTAACTTGTCGGCGCATGGCTGACTTGTTAACTGCCTCGCATCGACTTTGCGGATTCCCGCACCGTTGCGGATGCGGCTACCACTGCTTCACCTGCGAGGCCGACTACCCCGAACCTCAGGGCTCTCTCCAAGATGTTCTTGGCTGCGTTCACATCACGGTCTACCGCATATCCGTAACTGCGACAATGTGGCATTCGGTTCTCTTCGGGCTTCATGCGTTCCCCACATATCGAACACTTACTAGAATCCCCTGCTGGGATATCTTCGAAAAGTCGCCCTCGTCTGCGTGTGCGTGCGATATGTCCGACGCCGAGTGTTCCCCTTATATATGGTTGGGGAAGCATCGTTCCTTTCATGGTACGCACGCGACGCATACGCGAGCGTGCGCACCAGAAAAGAATTAGGTGAAATTGAAAATTGAATAAGAAATTTTACGCAATAGCAATCACAGCACTAATGATCATAGGACTAATTCCAGCAATAACAGCGATTCCACAGGCACACGCACAAGAGGAATGCGATTCCAACGGTAGCCCCATGTGTGTCTTCCTCAACCCAGGCATAGCGGACGACTTCAAGCCTGGTTGGAGCCACACACTCGACACGCTCTGGGGAACGCAGGATGGTGCACTGTTTCCACCACCTGGCAGCCCCGACGACAACGCTCAGACTCGTCAGTTCTTTAACGGGTACCTAAACTACGCAATACTCGCCAGAAGCACAGGCGACCTGCAACTGGACCTAAACATCGTGGAGACGATAGGAGCCATCGCCATATTCCTTCCACCGGAATTCAAGTTCCTAGCGCCGACAATCGAGGAATCCGTCTGGACGGACATAACCAACGACTATTCATTTATTGATGTTACATCACCAACAATAAACGGTGCGTATATTGCTTCTCGTTATGATACCATTGCGCCTGGATATACTCGAGTTAGAGTCGGATTGGACTACTATGGCGCCAACTCGTTGGTAATCGAACCAGGCCTCTACCACATACGACTGTTCAACCTGCAGGCTCCGTCTGTTGCGGGTCTGTACCACTTCAAGATCTACTATTATGGCGTCAATGGCGTGACTGGCCCAGACAGCATCGGGGCAGGTAACTTCCCCGTAACCATCGTCAAGGATGAGCTTAACCCCGCATGGATCGCGGCGACCGTTCGCATGAACCTTGGCTTCACGACACCGTACGTCTCAGGCCGCGTCACAGCTGAAGGCACAACCCCAGAAGGACGCTCAGTCTCGGCCGTGGGATACTTTGGCCCCAACGAGTGGCTCGGTGACAGTTTCGTACCGGGCCAGACTGGAGCTGTGTATCGCACGTACCTGTTCGGAGTAGCGGAGGGAAGCTACAGCCTCAAGGCTGAGGCCTCCGGATACGTTCCGACAACGTCAGAGCGCATCACGGTCCTCGCTGGGCAATCATACCACATCGGCCCGATCGTGCTGTTTGACTCACCGGATGTGAGCGTGACCGTGTGGTCGAAGCACGGCACAGGCGAGACTCCATGGCATAACCTCTGGCAGCTACCATACGGCACCAACAACCCAAGCGCTGACCCTGACGACAAGGGACCAAGGCGAGACATCCTCCTAGAGCTCTACGACACAGAGGGCACTATGGTTGCATTCTGGGCGTCAAACGCATTAACGGGAGACACCAAATCGATTCCTGCCACTGCTATGCTGATCGGATTGCATGACGACGCTCCCGGCGGAACTGTACCTACCCACACTAGCTACTACGCCCATCTAGTTGACAACTATGACATCCTAGGGAACGCACGGGGCTATCCGTCGACTATTTGGGACGGCCATGTCCCATGGGATACTCCCGACTACATATCAGGTCTAACGAATGCCCAGTACACGGTTGAGGGATTCGTGACGGGATACATAATGGATGAATCGGACGCATACCAGCGTACGTTCTCCCTCAGCGGCTCAGCTTACAACCTCCAGTTCGATCTGCGACGGAGCAACTGGATAGAAGTTGCGATGCATCTCCCCGCGAACGTTGAGGTCTCGGGTGAGACAACAGTCACACTCACCGCGGAAGACTCGGCAGGAAACGAGAGAGCTTCTGTAGCCTTCTTTGCCTACCCTGAGATGTGTGACGACGGAGTCATCGATGGCAAAGACGCAGACTTCGCAACCGCATCTACTCCGAACTGGCTCTACTATGAAGGCGGCATCGTGATGGAAGGCTGGAACGCTGTCTTCCCAGCAGCCGGTGGCGGCCGAACAGACTTCAGGGACATCAACAGGAAGGACTACGGCCTGAACCCAACGGCCTCATCGCACACCGCTGGAGCCGTAACGCTGGCTGGCAACCCGTACACTATCAAGCTCTACATGGCTGACATGGGCCTACCCTACGCAGGCCAAGATTACTGGGGTACAGGCTGGTACCAAGTCGTCGGAGGTGACCCGCAAGTATCCATCTTCCTCTGCAACAGCCCACAATGGCTGAGCTTCAGCATAGTCAACACATGGCTCTGGATAAGCCTGAGGTCAGTGGACTTCGAGATCCCCGCGCACTCGCGACCCTGGACATTCCCAGGCGCGTACGTGTGGGTCGACTTCCTTGACGAAACAGGCACCGCCGTTGGCCAGCTGGACCCGACAATCTACGGGCTCATTCAGGACGCAGGCAGAACCGACGCGGGCTTCGACATAGTTGGAGCACCAGCGAGCAGCTACGGCGTCAGCCCATTCGACTGGGACAATGTCCACGACGCGGGCTATCATGAGCACCTGGGTGTGAGATTCTCTGGAATGGACTTCTGCTCCACTACTTGGGGCGGCGCATGGGGTATGCCCTTCGCACTGACTCCTAGCTGGAGATCCACCCGCCTACCAGCGGGCCAGTACACGTTCAACGTCCACACGGTCGGCTATGTGATGCGGAGATCCTTCCCCGTGCAGGTACCGGCCTCAGGTGGCGCTGACATCGAGGCAGATCTGATCCAAGGCGCGCAGATACGAGTTACCATGAACTTCAAGAACGAAGCAGTTCCGGTCGACTTCAACGGGTTCGTACGAGTTGAAATCTTCAACTCAAATGACGAACTTGTCGGCGCATCGATCTACGGACAAGCAAACCCCAACCGCTACACCTTCGGGATGACGCCCGGAGCCGGCTACATGCAGTACTTCTTCATAACTGACCACATGTACGTTCCTGGTCCAGCAGAAGGCGCAGATTTCGGTCTGCCCACTAGCACCTTCCCATCCAGCGATCCCCTGTACAGCAACGGGCAAAGGGCGAACTACTACTCGTACTATGGTGTGCCAGGCAATCCAGCTGGAACAGGCACAACACCAACGGCAACAGCAGGTAGATGGCCATGCTTGACACCAGGCTATACGCCAGGCGGCGCATGGTTATGCACAGAGAGCGCACCATATGCCTACCATGGCTGGGTGCAGACGCAACCGTCTGACGCCAACCGTCTTGACACGCTTGCAGGTGACGCTCAGTCCTTCGATATCTACGGCTTCCACTGGTACACTGGAGGTCCAGCCCGCACTTGGGCTGGCGGCTGGCCAACAACTAACGGCCAGAACACTCCGGGCTATGACAGGGATTACGGACTGAAAGGATCCAACGACATACCAGGCTGGGCAGGTAGCGGAGGAGGCCTCTACAAGGTGAAGATATGGGCCTTCCAGTCACCCGGCGGGTCAATGGACTTCTCCGGCGACTGGCGCATGTACCAGACGGCTTGGCCACTCGAGAATGTCGAGGTTCAATGGGGCGGCTCCGTTGAGCTCTTCGTTACCATGAACAACATGGCAACTCTCCGCGGAACCGTAAACTGGCTCGACATGTTCGGCAACTTCAGAGCGCTTCCATGGGCTCAAGTCACTGTATCACCCGGCGCCTCGACCGATAGCGTGCCAGCATACGCGGCTGGCCTCGGCGCGACAGGCGGTGCAAGCGAGACGGCAGGCGCCTATATCATGTGGCTCCCAGCTGGAAGCCACGATGTAAGCGTCAGCACAAGCGAAGCACCACAAGTCTGGAGCGGATCAGCACCAACAATCAACGCAGCGTACACGGCAGTCGTCTCTGACGGATGGGTTGGAGGCGGCGACTCAAGGCTTGCATCCAACGAGGGCGTCCCAGTGCCTGAACTGCCAGCGTTCGCAGTACCTCTCAGCCTATTCGCTGCGCTTGCTGCATCAGTCTGGCTGCTGCGGAAAAGAACCCTAAACGTACCCATATTGACGAAGTAAGGGATCGCTCGTAGATCCCTTATCTCCTCTTTTTTTTCGCTTTTCACGGCGTAGCGGAGCTTCCAAGGCAGGAAAAGTCTCGAATGTGGAATAGTTTATTGCCCTCATGATAGAATCGCGGCGCGTGCGGTTTGCGAATGATGAAGAAGCTGACGCTTCTCTCGCTCGTAGTGATGAGCGCACTAGTGCAGAACCTCACGCTCGCGACAGGGCAGACAAACCTGACACTCTACTCTGTTGCAGACAACTATGTGGACAGCAAATATCCGCACCTGGGGCACTATGGAAAGAGTCCGACCCTCTATGTTGGCAATAGCTACGATCACGCACAGAATATCTGGGGATCTGAGAGGATATACATTCGGTTCAACCTCACCGAGATTCCCAAGAATCGAGTCATTGTGCAGGCGACGTTGAGGCTTTGGCAGTTCAACGCACCGAAGTCGAGCCAGACCTATGAGATACATCGCATCCTCGGAGATTGGAACGAAACTGCGCAGAACTGGAACAACCAGCCATCATGGGATCCAGCGGTAATCTCGCAAGCGATTGCGCCCAACCAAGAAGAGGTTGCAGTAGAGTGGGACATCACGACTGACGTAAAAGCATGGCACACCGGCCAAGCACGTAACTTCGGCACGATGATCAAAGTCGCCAATGAGGAGCACATGCAAGAAGCGTCCTCAGGTTTCTGGTCCAGGGAATACCCGGTTGATTCTCACGAGGAGTGGAAACCGAGACTTGTTATCGCTTTTCAAAGCGAGCCGACGCCTGTCTACTCGGTTACAGTGAGCGTTGTGGGTCTGCCCAGTGCCTCGGCTGTGGCGATTACTGTCGATGGACAGCCCTCTGGGTTTGTTCTGCCTGGCAAATGGGAGAATATGACATTTGCTCGCGAAACGATCCACAAGATTGCTGTGACCGACTTCATCTCAGGGCCACCAGGCGTGAGGTACAGATGCGATGCTAGCGAGACGCAGGTCTCAGCCGCAACGACTCTCATCTTCGCGTACACTGCGGAGTACTACGTCAATGTCACGAGCCCGATAGGAAGAACGGAGGGGTCGGGATGGTACGCGAACGACACCGTCGCATCTTTCTCCGTTGACAGGAGCACGGTCCCAGCAGAGGGCTTCCTCGGCATGCTGGGCCTGAAGCATTCACTTGTTGAGTGGGTCGGATCTGACAGCTTCTTGGGCGTCCCTGTAGGACCTCGAGGTTCGCTCGTAGTCAGGGAGCCGACCGTGATTCTGGCCGTATGGCAAGAGGATTGGGGCTCCGTACTTTTCAACATCGCCGTTCTGCTTGTATTGATCGCTGTTGCTAGCGTCGCGGTGATCCTAGAGGTCAGGAAGCGACGTAACCCTGGGCGACCCTCCCGCTGAGTTTACCGATCTACTGATTGGACACGCCAAAACGGGCAGGTCATTGGGAGCCGTCGGAGAAAAGAGTCCATCAACACGCACTCGGAATCGCAAAAAGACAGTATTGCATTCTGGGGCTCGGTCAGGTCGATCGTTTGTCCCAGAATGCTGAAGGGTGACTTTCATCCATTGTGAAGCGACGATTCGCATAGGGTGTAGAAGAGTTCTCTATGTCGGCCACTAGATCTTGTAGTTCCCGTCACCGCTCCAGTGCAACTGAGGCCAAGATGCTTCATTGCCATGTCCAATTTTGAGGTAGATGTTGAGCTCTTGCCACGCATCTTTGACGGTGTTTCCTCGTGATAGGTACTTGAAGAATGCTTGCGAGAATGCATCCATGCGACCAAATCGTAGAGTGAAGAATTCATTGTAGCTAATGAATACTGAGGCGCCAGCATCTAGGAAGGCTGATGACAGTTCTGCTGCACCACCAGCGAGGACGTAGACCAGTCCATGCCGGAGGCTGTTTTGCGGGTAGCTGTTCTTGAGAAAGACCAAGCTGAAGCCGACACATACGCCTACTTGCAGTTCCTTCGATGAGATCTCGTTGGCGAAGTTGGTGGAAGTCTGACGGGTAATCTGCTCTCCGGAACAATAGTAGTTCATTGATTCCTGGTTGAAGGAGTCTGTTCGTAGAATTATGAGGTCGTACTTGGCAAGCCCTACTCTCAGGAACGATATCGAAACACTCTCATCAAGCAAGACATCTACATGGTAACCCGCACGCTCCAGCAGTGATACGTATGAATCGAGGTTCCATGTCGGCATCCATCTCTCCAACGGGGAGAGGAACACCGCCTGCTTACTGGTTTCGCCGGACGATGGAACCGCAACTGCTTGACCTATCCCGGATACCACACACAAGATGAACAGCGTCGCAAGGAGGAACCTCTTTAGAGCCAACCGATATCCCTTCGTTGCCTGGTGTATCGCTTCGTGAGAATAAGCTGTCCTTTACACATTGGGCTCAAACAGCTTCCACAATTGTCAACCTCTGTGCATATACCAATTTCCAATTCGGTCGGCATTGACGGGATCTTCTCAACTCCGGCCGCTTGTGCGTGACTGCCTTGGCTCGTGGATGCTAGCAAAATGAATCGTTGACTACTCAATCGAGTCTGGTTTGCACGGAAAACAAGCATTCGCCTGCCGAGAGATGGACACAAGTCAGTCAATGCCATCCTGTGGTGGTTCAGCGGAACCTGAATGCGGCAGTCGTCTCACGGCGCGAAGACGAATGTTAAGTGTCTGATGGGCGCCGTAAGTAGCCGGGGCACGAATGGGACTTGCACCTAGGACTGCAATCGCCCGATTGGAACAAAGCCTCGACGGTGCTCCTGATCACGTTGGCGGCAACTACAGGTTCAGCGCCGCTCGTGTTGACGTACAGAACGGGAAATTACTCGTGGGCTGTTGCGGTCTCACATGATGGGCGGTATGTGATCGCCGGTAGCGATGACATGCACGTGTACTTCTTTGACACCCAGTCCGCCGAGGACAAGCCATTGTGGTCCTACGCAACACATGGATATGTCAGACACGTTGCAGTTTCTGGGGACGGAAGTCGTGCGGCAGCAGGCGACCTTGATGGGAGCATCCTCTTCTTCGCGCCGGCCGTTTCGGGCAATCCTGTCTGGAGCTCCAGAGCAACTTCTCCCATCGATGCACTCGCCATGAGCGAAGATGGCGAATACATGGCCGCGGGGGACCGACTAGGGACGATATATCTCCTCAAAACAGCGCGAACAGATCTGACTCGGCACGTGATCCCCGGTGGAGTACTAGCATTGTCCATATCGAAATCGGGGATGGTGGCAGCAACGGCCGCACGCGGAGGACTGTATTACTTTGGTGAAACGTCATCGGAGGCCGGCTACGCTTGGAGCTTTGAAGTGCACACGAGTTTTCCACAGCTCGCGATGAGTGGAGAAGCTAGGCACATTGTGATTGGGGACAACAGTGGATACGTGTACCTTGTCAGTAGTTCGGGCGAACTCATAGATCGGGAAAGGGTTAGAGGGGCGATATCGGCCCTCTCAATGTCTGAAACCAAGGGACGCGTGGTTGTTGGAAGTACTAGCGGCAATGTCACACTCTATCTCGTGCGTGATCGACTCGAGAAACTCCAATCGTTGCAAGCTTCAAGGCCGGTCACATCAACCGTCATATCGGAAAACGGCGAACGAATCTCGGTCGCAGATCTTGACGAATTAGTATCGATGTTCAATCAATCGCTAACGGCTCACATGTGGACTTTCAATGCCGGAGGAATCGTACACTCGCTATCAATCTCGCACAATGGTCAAGTCATGGCTGCCGCTAGTGATACGGGAGACATTTACGTGTTCGATGAAAAGACTCCCCAGAGAATCAGCATGACAATGTTGAGTACCGTTCTCGTAGCAATTGTGATCGTTCTCGCAGCCGGATCGATCATGTGGGAACGGAGACGAAAGTCAAATGACTCGAAACGGGTCGCATGGAAGGCCCATCGGCTCTCGCCGCATCTAGAAATCTGAAGACATGACTTTCTGTTGGAGACTGATCTTGTACTGCTGCTGTGCGTGTCTCTTCCTGAGAAGTGGAACGAGTGTCTTTGTGGTTAACGCTTCGCAGCCGGTAACGAAACGAACTCTATCCGCCCCTTTGACGTGATCTTGAACCCTACCCAATCGCGTTCGTGCTCCAATCCTCGGGCCTTCTTCACCAGCAGGCGACCCATAATCTTGCCGGCTCCCAGAGCCTTCTCAACTTGAAGGACACAATCTGAAGCCTCTTCGAACCGCCCGAGCAATGCAGGCTCGAGCGTCGTAGTTGCAACATACACGAAATTCCCACCTGACTTCGTCGTGCGTGCTCCATAGTGTCGGATGAAATCCAAAGCGCGTCTAGGGTCTCCAGATGATATGACGGGCGTAATCGAATCAAGGAATACGTCCGCCCATGTTCCAAGTTCATCAGTACAACGCGTGATCTCGATCCCGAGCGCAGTGAGATCACCCAGAGATGCGATCGAGTGTTTCTCCGCGGAAACGGCTCCCGCCTGACTAGAGTACGCGTCGATGAACCTCAATTTGCTCTCGTTTTCAGATGCCCGCACATTCACGCCCAATCTCGACAACTGTTCCTTGATCTTGGACGGTAGTTCCGAGTTTGTTATGTGCAGACACGGTCTGCCAAGCTCAAGTGAATCCGCAAGAATATTGTTCAGCAGTAGGCTCTTTCCTGCTCCGGACGGGCCCACTATCATCACAACAGTGGACTCAAGAATCCTCCCACCAAGCAGCTCTGCCACATGGTTGAAACGCCGTGTTCTTGCCCTCTCACGCCTGACCGCAATTGCTCCGAAGACCACAAACACCGCCAGTGCCGCCATGATGAGCAGGGTGCTCTCACGGATTCCTGGCACCAGGGAGACCTTCAACATGATGTTCATGGACTCGGGCACGTGAGTCACATTCTGAAAACGTCCGGAGGCGAACCTTGAAGCGACTGTGACTTCATAGGTTCCGAGAGGAACCGAGAGGAAGTGGGCGATCCCATTTGCATCAGTTACACTCGAGGCTATCAAGGTCCCGTTGAGGTAAAGCCCCACGAGCGCATCAGAGACAGGTAAACTCAGTGTCTCGAAGCTGACTGCGATGTTCCAATCATATAGAGGCAGTACAAGGTGCAGTGCAGAATCCGATTCTGACTCGATCTGATCGGTGAGAACTAGAGTCAGATTGTGCCGCACTTCCAGAATGAGGGGTCCCACAATATGGCTTGATGGCACCCGGACGACACCGATACCGCTCGAGTTAGTCATCACCTGACCGATCAGCTGGTCATCCGCATATAGGGAGACGTTGAGGTCCGGGGCAGGTCTCTTCTGCGAATCGACGAGCACAACGACGAGCGTGTGGAACGCAGTTATCAGAACCCCTTTACGGGCAAAAAAGCTTCTCCCTGTGACATCTAGAACGCTCACTGTGACATTGAATCGTCCTGGGGGAATCGCCATCGGAAGTGTATAGTTCAGACGGAGTGGGGATTCCACCCTAGATGTCAGGTTCATCGGAACGTCGCTGATGAAGGAACCGCCAGAGGAATTGGTGACGGTGAGGGAAACGTTGCGTATGTTGATGCCATGAAATGGGTCTTCGACGATGAGTTCGGCGAAGAGCTGAACCGGGTTCGTACCATTCCCTGGGAAAATAGCTGAAGTCTTCCCAGATGCGTCGGCAATTCCGAAAACAATCTTCGGCACGGATTCCACACGTAAGACTAGCCGCGTGGCAGCAAATGGGTCGTCCCACAGCAGCATCACCGGGACGGTCCTGACGGGTGAGAACTGGACTCCAAACCTTAGAGATGAGCCAGCTGGGAGTGTGTGGTTCACTCTTCCCAGACCGAACTGGACCTGATACGGCAGCGACGAGATTCCCACCGTCACAGATCCATATGTCATCTCTATCGTTGACGCGTTCGCGGTCAGCTCCGATATCGTTACTTCCAGTGTTCCTCGGACAGACTGCTGGGCCTGAAGCCAGACAATGGCATCGACTCGGCCAAGTACACGTAGCGGCGCGGAGAGCGGAGGAACAAGCGTGAAATTCAAACCATTTCGCACATCGGCCGCTTGCCGAGAAGTTGTATTCGCGACAAGAGTGAGAACACGGCCGTTTACAGATGTTGCCGACGGGTCTGTGTGGGCATAGAGGCTGACCTCAGTGGTAGGGTCCTTTGGGTTTCCTAGGCTCAGATGAGGCTGCCAAATCATCAGGACGAGAAACAATATTAGAAGCGCGATTCTGGGGCGCATACCTCAATCCGCGGCCATCATGGTCATGGAGGTTCCACATATAACAATAGACAGTCGGGGTTTGGAGCTGTCTCCATGCTCACGACGGTTTCATGAGCGGATGTTGAACCTAGGTGAAAGCTGCAGTGTGCTGTTCCCGACTACACCGGGCTTCCCTGGACAAGTCACTTGTGCATAGTGCGGGAGTCGTCCGAGTTACCAACTTCGGAACGACTTATCTTAATACGCGCAACTAAGCTAAGGGTTGTAGCTTGCTGCGGATAGTAATGGAACGCGCTTCATCTGGTGTCAAGGGGCTCGACGAAATCCTCGGGGGCGGATTCCCTAAGGCGAGAACGATCCTCGTTGTGGGCAGTCCAGGGTCGGGCAAGACAATCCTTGCGATCCAATTCCTGAGGGCGGGAGCTCTCAACGGTGAACGCTCGATCTACATCACGTTTGACGAGAGGCCGGAACAGGTGAAGGAGAACGTGTCCGCTTTCGGCTGGGACTTGGACCGTTTGGAGGCCGAAGGCAAGATGATGTTCGTTGATGCAACGCCCTTCAGACGGGCCAGGGCTACTTCAGCTGAAACACACGAAGGGCACGGAGGCTTGTCCATACACGATACCGTGCCTGAGATCACTCTGCGTGGGCTCGTTGAGACTGTCAAGCGTCTCGCAGAGGAAGAGGGTGTGACGCGACTCGCAGTTGACCCAATTACATCGCTTTCGGTCAGATATCACTCGCCGATCAAGAGAAGGCATGCTATGCTGATGCTCTTCGACGCTCTCTCTTCGACCGGCGCGACATGCCTCGTGACCACCGAACTGAGAACCTCAATGCTCAGCCGAGAGTTCCAACTCGAAGAGTTCCTATCACAGGGCGTCGTACTCCTGCGCACAGGCATTCACGAGGGCAACGTCATCAGAGGCGTCCAAGTGGAAAAGATGAGAGGCATCGCACACGACACTCAGTTGCGACCATACCTCATCGGACAAAGCGGAATCGAAGTCTTCGCGAAAGACCGAGTCTTCAAGTGACCTGCACCCTCCGCTGGCATCTTTTTCTTGGCGCGCTGCCCACTATCAACGGATAGGGCGCCACACTACCGCCCCGAGAAACCCTTAAGTCAACTATGCGTCAGCGTTCAGGAGAGACGAGTTCGTTTGAAGCTCAAGAACAAGCTCACGCTTTTCTTTGCAGTCTACATTATCGCTTTGAGCTTCGTACCTCTCCTCCACGACACACTAATTGCTCAAAGCAGGTGGCTCGGATACGGTACAGGCGCCTACCAGTACCAGAACCAACACTACTTCGTGCTCTTCAATGACCCGTATGACGGCAGCAGCAAACCACACATCCACGT
>Ga0315280_10008634_pt1 | contig 13298 bp, 11 predicted proteins | sample YL17G06_40_MG_FD_203697 | JGI IMG/M metagenome (GOLD analysis project Ga0315280, IMG submission 203697) | Sediment microbial communities from Yellowstone Lake, YNP, Wyoming, USA - YL17G06_40 | ecosystem: Environmental > Aquatic > Freshwater > Lake > Sediment | place: USA: Wyoming | collected...
CCGTCTGCGCTAATGGCGCCCCTGAAGACCGGCAGTAACGGGGAGCCGAGGTCGTTGGGGTCGCTGTGCAGTTGGCCGGGGATGTTGCTGGCAATGCTGCTGAAGCTGCCAACGACCGGGCCGTACTCCGAGGTAAAGAGGGTGAAGTTCTGACCCTGGCTGGGCCTGTAGCTGGTCGAGCTGCGGTTGACCTCCAGTCTGGCCAAATTGGTCCCGAGCTCGATGCTGCCTTGGCAGAGGATCAGGCTGTTCTTGGTCGGGGTGACCTCCATCTCGACGGTCCCGCCGGTATCGTAGATCTGGAAGTGAGTGGTACTGTACGGGTCGAAGAGATAGACGTCCGCATTGGCGCCGACCTTCAGTTTGGCCTTGCTCATCCCGGCTCCGAACTCGGCGCACTCGTTCAGCATGCGGAGTTGCCCGGCCCGGAAGACGCCGCCGTCGATATTCAGCGTGCCGTCCACGCCGGGGGCGACACTGCCGCGGAAACCGACATAGACGATGCCCGCCGCCGCGGCGCCTACGTTGAAGCTGCCGCCGGTTATGGTGAGCTGGCCTCGCCCGCCGGCGCCGCCCGTCTTGGCCTCGGTGCCGATGTAGGCGTACTGCCCAACATTGACCGACCCGCCGGAGACGTTCATGGTCCCCCTGCCCGCGCCGTAGCCGAGCTGCAATCGGGTCACGACGTCGAATACGCCGCTGCCGGAGACGTTGATGGTGCCTATGGCGTTGGCGTCGCTCTCGCCCGCGCGGATGGAAACTGTCGGGCTGTTTGTCGCCGTCACGACCGATCCGCCGGTGATGTTCAGCTCGCCAATGCCCTGGTTTCCGAGGGAGAACTGCTGGGTCACCTCCAATAGCCCCCCGCTGACGTTGATGACGCCTACTGGAGCGTAGGGGTTAGTCCAATCATCCCCAGCAACGTCAAGCTCCCGGAACCTGGCATAGCCGCCCGGCTTGACGTTCAACGTCCCTTGACCGCACTTGTGGCCGATGTAGGCGTATTCGTTGTCCAGGAGAAGGCTGCCGCCGGACACGTTCAGCGTGCCCACGCCGGGCGAGGGCGAGTTGGCGTCGGCGCGCCCTAGATAGAGTCTCTTCAGGAGCACCAGCGATCCGCCATCGAGATTGTAGACGCCCGTGCCGGGCCCGGTGGAGTTGGACTGCCCGATGTAGAGATGCTCGCCCGGGCCGCTGAACACGATCCCCCCGGTCTGCACGACCTCACCGATCGCGCCGCCGTTGGCGCCCACCTGCATCTTTCGCGCGGCGATGAGCGTCCCGCCGGTGATCGTGAAGCTGCCGTGTCCGTTGTTGGCCCCCACTCTGAAGGCATCGCCCGTCCCCTGCCAGATGCTGCCGTTGGTCATGGTGAACTCACCATAACTGTTGGGCTCGTAGCCGATGTTGATGTAGGCGTCGTTTGCGAGCTCGAAATACCCGCCGGTCTGCACGAATCTGGCCGTTCCGCCGGCGCCTCCGAGCGTCACCGCAACTGCGGGCGTCGGCTTGGCGTCGACGAGCAGGGTCCCGGCGCTGAGGGAGTAGTAACCGGTGCCTCCCTCGGCGGCCATCCTGAATAGCTCTGCGTTGACGTTGCCGCCGCTCTGGTAGACCGCCCCATCGTAGGGCCCGCCGACAGCGAAGGTTCCGGTGGCCGCGATGGACGCCCCGTTAAGGATGTTCAGCCTGCTCTGGGTCGTCGGCGGCGTGGTCGCGGTCGGTCCGCCGATCCACAAGTCGGTGACATTGGGCTCGACGGCGTTGGCGTCCATGCTCACGCCGTTGCGGATGTAAGCGGCTTCGTTACTTGGCACGCCCGACGGCGTCCAGTTGTTGGGGTCGTTGTAGTTGGTGCCGATGCCGCCGATGTAGTCCTTCTGGGCGGCCGCGCCGGTTGCCAACACAAGCACTGACAACGACACTGTGCACATGAACAGGAGTAACCTAGACCTCATGTTCCAATCTCCTTTTCCTCTTAGGTGGAGACCGGCGGGGGGGATAGCAGGGCTGCTGTTGCATCTGCGCCGTATCCGTCTGGCGCCCGCGGCGGCCACCACAAATGTCCTAGTTTCACTCACTCTGGCTGCCCGGAATAGCAGCGAGTTACGGTTAGCGCTCCGGGGCCGGGACTTGCCGACAGTCCAACAGGCCCGGTTGTCATCTTGCGCCATGACATCAAGGATACGCTCAGGCGTGTGCCTCTGACGGATCCCTACCGCAGGGCCTCCTGTGCGTCTTCCATCTCACTTCTGATGTGCGGGGAACACCCTTCACTTCATTCTACAGGTTTTGGCCCATTTCGTCGAGCAAATAGTTCCAAAATGCCCTATGGAGCCAGACGTACTGTTGCCTTTTGCACGACAAGGACTTAGGCGCGACCCCCGCATCGGGCGTGTTGGGCATATCTGTAGCGCACTAGGGGCTGGGCTGTAAGGCCTGAAGGACACCCCGCCATCGGTACATCTAGCTCGTGTTGCCAACAGGGTGATGCCCAGCCTTGCCCAGGCGGCGCCTAGAATTAGGCAGCCCTAGACCAGTTCAAGAGACACACAATGCTGAAGACGTGTTGGATCGCCGGCCTGGCACTGCTGCTGGCAGGTGGTTGCTCGGCCGCCAAGGAGGAGGCTATGCCAGACGAGGCTATCCCCGGTCGTAATAAGGGCTTACCGACTACACAGCCGACTTCCGCCCCGTCACCGACGGACAATGAAGCCGTCCGGCAGGTGCCTGCGGCCGCTCAGGCTGTCCACGACAAAGGGGACACGACCCAGCCGTGGCTGGCGCCGCTCAGTGAGGAGGAGAAGCGAGTCATCCTAGAGAAGGGCACCGAGGAGCCCTTCACCGGCAAGTACTACCAGTTCTTCGAGCCCGGCGTGTACGCCTGCCGGCAGTGCGGGGCGCTGCTGTACCTGTCCGACAGCAAGTTCCGCGCGGACTGCGGCTGGCCCAGCTTCGACGACGAGGTCCCCGGTGCCGTCAAGCACCAGGCGGACGTTGACGGCCTGCGGACGGAGATCCTCTGCGCCAACTGCGGGGCGCATCTGGGGCACGTGTTCTACGGAGAGGGATACACCGAGAACAACACGCGACACTGCGTCAACTCGATCTCGCTGGTGTTCATCCCCGAATCTCGTTGGCCGCTGAAGCGGGCCATCTTCGCCGGCGGGTGCTTCTGGGGCGTCGAGCACGACTTCGAGCGCGTGCCGGCGGTGCTGTCGGTCAAGTCCGGCTATACAGGCGGCACGACCGCCAACCCCACCTACGAGCAGGTCTGCACGGGCAGGACCGGCCACGCGGAATCGGTGCAGGTGCTCTACGACCCGCGGAAGGTCTCGTATGAGCAGCTTGCACGTCTGTTCTTCGAGATGCACGACCCGACGCAGCGAAGCGGCCAAGGGCCCGACGTCGGGTCGCAGTACCGCTCGGCTGTGTTCTACTTCGATGAGGAGCAGAAGCGAGTCGCCGAAAACCTGATCGCGATCTTGCGCGACAGAGGCTACGACGTCGTCACACAAGTGCAGCCCGCCTCGAAGTTCTACCCCGCCGAGGAGTATCATCAGGACTACATGCGCAAGCATCCGGACACGCCGGACTGCCACGTCCGGGTGAATCGTTTCGGCCTGCCGCTGGACAACTGGCCCGCCGCCGCGCAGTGAACGCGCGCGAGCTGAATGGTAGGCTCCCTGGCATGGGTGACGCACCTGCGGCCTTGCGCTGCGATCCAGCGCTGCGGCTCTACCCGCAGCGCCGTGCCGAGGGGTTCTTGTCAGGCCCTGACCCTCTGTGGGGAGGTCTTGACGGTCCGGTTGGCCTTGGAGTCGCTCGGCCTGGAGTTGCTGACGGCCTTCATCGCCTGGGCGACGTCGCCGACCTTGAACACCGCGGTGGTCCGCCCGCCGCGGGCGCCGCCGGTGCAGTAGGCATAGCCGATGTTGATGTGATGATCGGCCAGCTTCTGGGCGACGGATGCGAAGGCGCCGGGCCTGTTCTCCAGCTCCATCACCAGCACGTCGCTTTCGGCCCAGCGGTCGTGGGCCTTGCCCAGGACCACGCGGGCGGCCTCGGGATTGTTGCACACGATCCGCAGCACGCCGTGCTCGCCGGCGTCAGAGAGCGTCAGCGCTATGATGTTTATCCGGGCCTTGCCGAGTGCTGAGGTGACTGCTGCGAGAACCCCCGGACGGTTGATCAGGAAGACCGAGAACTCCCTCTCTGTGCGCATACCTCACCCTTTCGTTCCTGCTCCTACGCTAATTCTAGGCTTCAGCCAGCCCGGAAGTTCGCCCAATCCTTCCGGCCTGCGCTGACGGCGAGCCTGCGCGGCGGCGGGCTCAGGCAACCGCGCGGTGGTGTTCCTGCGGGTGATTGCGGCGCGAAAGCCCTGCTGCGTAACAGATTGCAGTAGTGTCACTTACGGTGAGGCGTCGTCACGTGGGGGCTGCGGGTGTAGATGGGGAGCAGATCATGGTATTCGGTGAACCGCCCGGCCCGGGCCAGGCGATTGCCCACACGCCAGACCGCCTCAGCCGTCGGCAGGTGCAGCGACGGGTCGGCGGCCGACACGCCCGGGGCGGACAGTTGGTGAAATGCCAATCCCTCCCCGACCAGCAGCAGCGGCCGAGGCGCGCCGGCTAGGAACTCCTCCGGGCGATACAGGCCCGCCCAGCCGTCCACAGGCTCGATCAGCCCCTCCTGGCGCACGAACAGGCTGGCGTGTATCCAACCGTCACGCGCGTCCAGGATCACCGCGAGGTTCTCCCACGCCAGGTCGTGCGTGTTCTCAGCCACCGCCATCGGCGTCGGCACGGCCACGCATCGCAGGTGCGGCATCGCTTGGGCCATCGTCCTGACCGCGGCAATGCCAACGCGCACCCCGGTAAAACTGCCCGGCCCGGCTGAGACGTAGACCTCGTCGATATCCGCCGGCTTCAGTCCAGCCTGGCGGACCATCTCGGCCAAGTGGCTTATCAGGTGCGTGGCGTGCCTGCTGGAGGCGTCGAAGCTGATTGCACGGTGCTGCTGTGCCCCTGCGGCCAGCACCAGCCCGCCTGCCCGACAGGAGGTCTCAATCGCAAGTGAGACGGTTGGCTTGTCCATAAACAGTCCCTGCCAGTACCGCCGCGATTGTAGGTGCCTGCCAGGCCCGGTCAAATGCCAAATCGCCGTCTTGAATGCCCGCTGCCCTCGGACTGGGCAACGCTGCGGCTGACCCGTGCGGGAGTGCAGTAACCGCTCGCATGAGAAACCATTTGTGCAGAGACGCGAGAGAGGCTGACAACGGCCGCAGAATCTCGCTCGGTTGTCGATGGGATTGACGCGCATTGGAGCGGACTGGAGTGGTGGTTTGATGGTTGCGGCGCGTGGTCGTCGGCGGGTGAAAAAAAAGGTTGAAGTTTTCCCTTGCCTGGGGGGAGGGAGGGTAGCAATAATTAGTGTGTCACTTCCGTGTGTGTCTGGACAGGAGGTCCGGCGAGGTCAAAAGGAGTTGCATTTCACCGAGTCGGGATAGCCCGGCGTAGGTAACGGCCCAACTTGTAGTGTGCAAAGGCTGCGGAGGCATCTGACGGAGGTGCGTGCATGCGTGCGTTCCGGCCTAGCCATTTCGCGCGCGAAGAGGACTACAACGAAGATGCCGACAGAGCCAAACAGGACAACATTCTGCTGTACGCCAAGCGAGCCCAGGCCGGGCTGCCCCTGTTTGGCGAACCTTCGGACATCCAGGAGCTAAGCCATACTGTCAGGAGGCTTGCCGCCAGCGGGTAGGGCGCACGGGAGGCGCCGCTAAGCTGGAGGCTGTGGTTGGGCCTGATGTACCGGAGACAACCGGCAGGCGCGGGTCCGCGTCTCGGTTGCGGACGGTGAGCGCGGGGGCTACTGCCTTTTTGCGCTGGCCAGGATGGCCGAACGTCCGTGCAGAGGGAACTGATGCGGTGGGCAACGAGGGGGCTTTCCACTCATCTTCGGAACTATCTATCTACCTACGCTGTATAATCTTCCCGTGGCCAAAGAAGGCGGAATTTCAGACCACTCGCTCAACGGGCAGCCACCCGTCGGGGGTCTCAGCCCGCCCCAGCCGCGGCTGCGGTGGCTCGGCGCCGGGCGTGTGATGCTGGCGGCTGCCGCGAAGATCAACCTCAACCTGCTGGTCGGCCGGCGGCGGGATGACGGTTTCCACGAGATCGACTCGCTGGCGGCGCGGATCACGCTGTACGACCATGTCAGGCTGTCAGCCCGCGACGACGGGCGGATCGGCTTCACTTGCACCGGGGCCGATTGCGGCAGCGACGAGGACAACCTCGCCCTGCTGGCTGCGCGTCTGCTCAGCCAGATCGCCCCCGAGCGCGGGGCCGACGTCCTGCTGGCCAAAGGTATCCCGCCCGGCAGCGGCCTGGGTGGCGCGTCAGCCGACGCGGCAGCGGTGCTGGCCGGCCTGTGTGAGCTGTGGGGCGCCAATGTCAGCGCCGGGCAACTTTTTGAGCTGGCGCTGCGGCTCGGCAGCGACGTGCCGTTTTTCCTCGGCCCGCCGGCGGCCAGGATGACCGGCAGGGGAGACCTGATCGAGCCGGTGAACGTGCATCCGTTCTGGGCGGTCCTGTATCTGGGCGGCCCGGCCTGTCCCACTACGGCGGTGTATCGGGCGTTCGACCAGCTCAGCAGGTCGCCGTGCGAGCAGGTAGACCCGGCGTCGCTCGCCCAGCCGCCCTCGCGGTGGCGGGGGGTGATGAGGAATCAGCTTCTGCCGGCGGCCAGGGGAGTGAGCGGCGAGCTGGGGCGGGCGTTAGACAGGCTGAGCGAATCCCTGCCCGCGCCGGTGTGCATGACCGGAAGCGGCGGCGCGCTGTTTGTCCTGTGCGACGATCTGGCTGAGGCCCGCGCCGTGCTGCACCGCGTGCCGGCGGACATGCGGGGCGGCTGCTGCATCGTCCGCAGCAACGTGTGGTAGCCTGGCCCGGCCTCAATTCCTTGACTGATCTGCTGCATCGTGATACAAGGATGCGCTGTAGATGCCCCGGCCGGTGAGCTTAGGCGAGATAGGCAGGGCGTCTCGGGGCCGTGGCGCAGTTGGGAGCGCGTCTGCATGGCATGCAGAAGGTCATGGGTTCAAATCCCATCGGCTCCATCCTGCGACGCGGCTGTGCCATCCAAGGCACAGCCGCTATGCAGATGCCCTCCGTAGCTTCAGCGAAGGAGGGCCCTTCGTCTTTGACCGACCTGCGGGTTCACATGCGAGCATAGACTTATCATAGCCGCCGCAGGACAGACACGGCGCTAGGAGGCTGCCATGGCGAAGATACTGGTATGCTACTACTCCAAGACCCACCACACAGCCGAGATGGCCAAGGTCATCGGCGAGGGCGCGGGCAAGGTGGCCGGCGCGGCCGTCGACGTCAAGTCCGTCAGCGGCGTCCAGCCCGGGGACCTGCTGGGCTACCAGGCGGTCGTGATCGGCTCGCCGACCTACTACGGCACCATGGCTGCGGAGGTGAAGGAACTGCTGGACGCATCGGTCGCGTTTCACGGCAGGCTGAGCGGACTGGTGGGCGGGGCGTTCACCAGCAGCGGCAACGTCGCCGGCGGCGGAGAGACGACCATCCTGGCGATCCTCCAGGCCCTGCTGATCCACGGCATGGTGGTGCAGGGCACGCCCAAAGGTAGCCACTATGGTCCGGTCGCCATCGGAAAGATGGACGATCGCGCCGGCAAGGAGTGCCTTGAATACGGCCAGATCGTCGCGGCGCTGGCCGTCAAGCTCCACGGCTGACTCGCCCCTCCGGCCGGGCCGGTCAGCCGTACAGATACATCGCCACGTTGACTGCGTTGAAGATTGCGTGCGTGAGTATCGGCGCCAGCAGCCGGCCCGACCGCTCGTAGTTGTACCCCAGCACTATCCCCAGCGCAAGCAGCGGCGGCACAGGCGTCCAGACCACGTAGCGACCCTCGGCGGCGCTGGTCATGTGCATCAGTGAGAAAAACACAGCGCTCACGACGACAGCCGCCCAAGGCCGTGAGGTGTAGCGCCGTACCATCGACTGTAGCAGCCCACGGCAGAAAACCTCTTCGCTCAACGGGGCCATCACCACCGCCGAAAAGATCACCACGACCTGCCACGGCAGCGTCACCTTGTCCAGCGCCTGGAGCATGGTGTGTTCCGGCGGCGCCTCGCCGTGAATGGCTTGGTAGATGCTCACCGACGCCGCCAGCAACCCGAAGCAGATCGGTATGGCTGCGAAGTAGGCGAGGATTCCCCTGGCGCCATCGTAGACCCAGTGGCGGGCGCTCAGCCCCAGCCCGCGAGCCAGGCCGCTGCGGAAGGCCATTGCCGCCACCACCAGCGACCCGACCAGCCAAGCCGCCTGCCCCACTAGGTTGACCGCGGTGACAAGCTGCGGTGAGTCTTCGGGCCAGATCGCCGCAGCCACCTGCCGGACGGCGTACATCGAACCCAGCCAGAGCAGCAGCAATATGAGTATGTGGGCGGGGTGGACGGCGTTCGGCCTGCCGGGCGTGCCGGCCAGGCTGAGCTTCGCCGGTCGGGCCAGGCGGCGGATGACCCACACAGCCAGCACGCACAGGCCGACGGCCACTAAGGCGAGCATGGCCGAGGGGCGCGACATGTCCAGGTCGACGGCCTGACTGGCAGGTGCGGTCGCCTGCCGGCCCGCCGCGACGGCCTCCGCCGGCAAGACCGCTACCGCCCACAGACACAAAGCGTTTGACTTGGCTGAAGGCATCGGATTAACGTGGGAAAGACCTCGAGGCCGGCAGTGGCAGCCAAAATATGCCGCAGAATATATTGCAGACAATCCTGGAAACCAAGCGCAAAGAGGTCAGTCACCTTCACCGCCGCTGCACTCTGGAGCAGCTCCAGGCCGCCGTGAAGTCCGCCCCGCCCGCGCGAAATTTCTACGCCGCCGTGACTGCCCGCCCGCCCCGCAGGCCGGTCAGCCTCATCGCCGAGATCAAGAAGGCCTCTCCCTCGGCCGGAATCATACGCCACGACTTCGACCCGGTCGCCATCGCCCGCGACTATGCCGCCGCTGCCGCCAACGCGCTCAGCGTGCTGACCGATGAGACCTACTTCCAGGGCAAACTGGATCACCTTTCCGCCGTGCGGGCGGCCGTCGAGCTGCCCGTCCTGCGAAAGGACTTCATCATCGACCCCTTCCAGGTCTACCAGAGCCGTGCCGCCGGCGCCGACGCCATACTGCTCATCGCCGCGGCGCTTCCGGCCGCTCGTCTGATGGACCTGATGATCTTGGCCACCGAGCTTCGCATGACGGTCCTGGTGGAGGTGCACACCGTGGAGGAGATCCTGGCCGTGCGGTCGCTGGTGGGCATCCCGCTGCCGCGGTACGCACTGTTGGGCATCAACAACCGCGACCTGACCACCTTCCAGACCGACATCCGCACCACCACCCGCATGGCCGAGCTTGCCGACATGGGCGAGGTCAAGCTGCCCATCGTCAGCGAGTCGGGCATCAGGACGCGCAGCGACGTGGATCGCCTGGCTGCCGCCGGCGTGCAGGCTATCCTGGTCGGCGAGACGATCATGAAGAAGCGCGACATCCCCGCTGCCGTGGAACAGCTGCTAGGCCCGGCGAGGTAACACCGACGGCGCCCTGGCAGGCAGTAGCTGGCGGCCAGTACCCAGTAGCCTGGAGAGTCGCGTCCTCTGCCCGGGTACCGGGCACCCCAGGCCCGGTTACACGATCAGGGTCCTGCCGCCGATCAGCAGGTTGATGGCCTCAGTGCGCGTGGCCAGGTTGCTCTTGAACAGCCCTCGCATGGCGGAGGTCACCATGACCGCCCCGGGCTTGCGGGCCCCGCGGATGGTCATGCAGGTGTGCGAGGCCTCGATGATCACGCCGGCGCCCTTGGCGTCGAGTTTCTCCATGATGAGGTCGGCTATCTGGTTGGTCAGCCGCTCCTGCACCTGAGGCCGGCGGGCGCAGGTTTCCACGACCCTCGCCAGCTTGCTCAGCCCCACCACCTTGCCCTTGGGAAGGTAGGCCACGTGCGCCCTGCCCATGAACGGCAGCAGGTGGTGTTCGCACATCGAGTGAAACTGGATGTCGCGCAGGATCACCATCTCGTCGTACCGCTCGGAGAAGCCCACCGTCAGGTGCCTGCCCGGGTCGTCGAACATCCCGCTGAAGAGTTCCTCGTACATGGTGGCCACCCGGCGGGGCGTGGCGCGAATCCCCTCGCGGGAGGGGTCCTCCCCGATTGCCACCAGGATCTTTTCGACGGCCTGCTCAATGGCCAATGCATCCACCTTGGCTGCCTTATTCTTCATGGTGCATCACCTCCGGCGACCTTCTTATACGCCGCCGCTGCGGGACAGGTCAAAGGACTTTGCCGGTGGATTGCCTCAGTCGCTGGGTCGCCCACCTGACCAGTTGCCCGTGCTCTGCGGTGGTTCCGGCAAGCGCTGCCAGCGGGCCCAGCAGCGAGCCCTCGCCGCTGTTGCCGGCGGCGATGATCGCGTTGCGGATGAACATCTCATATCCGGCCCGCCGGGCCGCCGAACTGGCGGCAGCGGCTTCCCACTTGCCGCGATCCCACGCAAGCATCTGCCCCAAACCCGCCCTGGCCAGCGGCAGCGGAGTTGTGAGTTCGGGGTCGCCCGCGGGCAGGCGGCGATTGTAGGGGCAGACGACCTGGCAGGCGTCGCAGCCGAAGACACGCCGGCCCATCTTGCACCGGACAGACGCGTCTATCTCCCCGCCGCACTCGACTGTCAGGTAGCTGATGCACTTGCGGGCGTCCCCCAGGCCACTTCCATCCAGCGCACCGGTCGGGCAGGCCCCCACGCACGAGCGGCACTGGCCGCAGCGGCTGGGCAGCGGTGAGTCAACGTCGAGCGGCAGGTTGCAGATGATCTCGCAGAGCAGGCAGTAGCTGCCGGCGCCCTTGGTGATGAGCAGGCCGTTGCGGCCGATCCAGCCAAGCCCGGCCGCCGCCGCCAGGCTGCGCTCCATTACGGGTGCTGAGTCCACGAACGCCCTGCCCGCGAACGTCGGGGCGACCTGGCGGATGGCGTGCATCAGATTCAGGCAGCGGCGCTTCAGGACGTCATGGTAGTCCTTGCCCCGGGCATAGCGGGCGATCAGGCCCTCGCGGCCGTCGTCGTCCGGCCCGACGTAGCTGACGGCCAGGCAGATGACGCTTCGCGCGCCCTCCACCAGGGCATCCGGCTGAACCCGCTTGGTGAGATTCCGCCGCATATAGGCCATCTGCGCGTCGTAGCCCTTGGCCAGCCAGTCGTGCAGGCCTTCGGCACGCGGCACTGGACCGGCGGCGGCAATCCCCACTGCCAGGAAGCCGCCCCGGCGGGCCAGGTCCTTTACAGTCGCCGTCAGGCTTGCGCTCATATCGCCAGTTTACCGCCCAGGGCCGTGTTCTCAAACCGCCCCTGCCGGCGCTGGCGCAAGTGGGTTTCGCTGCGCGCGGAATAATGCTATCAGGCAGCCCGCCGCCGCCGTGCTGTGGAGATGCCACGACGGATAGCTGCGCGGGGGTGAATCACAGCGCTGGCCTCCGGCCTCACCGCATGGGCTTGGAGGTGGCGACGGCGATGGCTCGGCCCTGGTCGCCCACGGCGCAGTAGAAGTGATAGACCACCCCCTCCCACTTCGCCAGCCAGGGCTTGTGTGCGAACTTGCCGTCCCAAGGCTGCGACGGCGCGATCAGCGGGTCTCCATCCCACTTGGTCCAGCTCACCAGGTCGTGCGAGCAGGCGAACGTGTCGAAGGCCTTTGGCAAAGACGGGCTCCAGAACGCCCCGAAGTAGAACATCACCCACACCTCCCCCATGCGGACGATCTGCGGGTCGCCGGAGATACCCTTGAGGTTGTCCACCACCGGCCCGTCGCCGTATCGCGACCAGCGGACAAGGTCGTCGGACACGGCCATGCCGATCCGCTCGGTGCCGGACTGGTCCTTCCCGTTGTAGTACATGACGAACTGATGCCCCGTCGCTTTGGCCTCGTCGCGGATGATGTTGCTCTTGTACAGTGTCCGCCGCTCGAAGGGCCGGGCCTCCGGCTGATCGGGCCGAAGGACGGGGTTGTCGCCCAGGCGGTTCCACTCGACTGCCCTGTCGGGCGTCTTGGTCCATGCCAGGCCGATGGACAGCGGGTCAGGCTCGTAGCCCTGGCGCGCCCCTCCCAGGTAGCTCAGCCAGTACTTGTCCCGGAACGTGCCCAGCCGGCATGAGCCGCCCCAGGTTGTGTCCTGGAGCGCTATCCCGCCGTCCGCCTGCCAGGCGTCCCAGCCGGTCTTGCGGAATGACAGGACCTTCCCGAGCTTTCGCCAGGCGAGCAGGTTGTCGCTCTCTGCCAGATGGGTCTCGTAGCCGGTCTTCGCCGAGTCGATGGCGACGTACATCATGTACCACCTGCCGCCGCACCGGAACACGCTGGGACAGTCAACCGACTCGCCGTCCTCGCCCTTGACGATGATCCCGTACTTGTATGGCGTGCGGGCCTCCTGGAAGACTGTTTCCATCACCTGGCGGGCTACTTCCATCTTCGGCTCCTTCGCCTCAAGACGGCCGCGTCTCCGGAAGCACACTTATACCCGCGCTGGGGGTCTGGTCAACTTCCTTGGCCTGGAGGCATGCACATCGTCCGGCCTTCGCCCTGCGGGCTTCGGCGGAGTAGCCTCCCGCCCCGCGCCTGGCGGGAAAGACGCCGGGGTAGGGTTCCTAGGATTTTGGTTGACTCGCGCCACGGGGGGGGGGCGCGTATAATAGGGTCAGTTGGCAGTGGAGCGGATAGGGTCATGGCTGTACACGGGGCAGCAGCAGAGGAAAGGATGGGAGCCATGCGTGGGGGAAAACCACTTCAGGCATCAGACTATAGGATACAGGCTTCAGGCTACAGGTTACCCTTCGGCGTCGCTCAGGGCCGTGAGCTTGCCGAACGGCCTGGTGGCGGGCACCGGGTTCGCGCGTCAGGGCATATCATCGCCCTGCTACGTGGGGGCCTTGCCGTCGCATTCGTGCTTGGTCTGCTTTCCGGCCTGGCCAGCGCGGCGGTGACGATGGAGCTGGTCACTGTGGGCGATGCGGGCAACGTCGGTGAGCTTTCAGGCAGTGCTGCCTACGGGACGGAGCGGGTCTGCGGGGCGGTACCCTATGTCTACCAGATCGGCAAGTACGAGGTGACCAATGCCCAATACCGTGAGTTCCTCAACTCCGTGGCCCGCTACGGCGACCCGTACAAACTGGTCAGGTTCGCCGGGCCCGAGTGGGCCCCCCCCGTCCCATTCGACCAGCAAGGGATCGTGCG
>Ga0315280_10008635_pt1 | contig 13296 bp, 12 predicted proteins | sample YL17G06_40_MG_FD_203697 | JGI IMG/M metagenome (GOLD analysis project Ga0315280, IMG submission 203697) | Sediment microbial communities from Yellowstone Lake, YNP, Wyoming, USA - YL17G06_40 | ecosystem: Environmental > Aquatic > Freshwater > Lake > Sediment | place: USA: Wyoming | collected...
TGGGCCTGGTCCAAGGCGGCGACGCGATGATGGTCGGCGTCTGGCCGCCGGGCCGCCAGACCGCGAGCCTCCTCATGAAGAACCCCGGAGGCACCCGAAGCATCGACGGCTTCTCGCTCCAGACGGCCGGAAGCAGCTTCTACTTGACTTTCCTGGAAAAGCCGCACATCTGGCACGCCGAGCCGCTGGTGCCCGACTATCTCGAAACCGATACCGTGATCGGCTGGAAGCGGCCCTTCGAGGCCAAGTGGATCGGCCGCTTCTTCATCGCCTCGGAGGAGATCGACTATCCGTTCTACTTCCGCCACGAGCGGGCCGAATTGTGGGGCCGCCCGATCCGCGGCTGGTACTACTGGCCGGTCTGGTTCGACGGAGACGAGACCGCGATCCACTTCGAGAAGCGGTTTCCGCCGCAGGGTGAGCTGCTGATCTACTACTTGGAGCAACACCCCGACCACCCCGCCGGCACCGCAATTCTCTCGCCCGTGGACGTGATGCGCAAGGCCCTCGGCGCCGACGAGGCGGCCCGGCTGCTCGATTTCGCGGGGCTCCAGGAGCGGCCCGTGGTCTCGCACGGCCTTTGCGTCTGCGAGATGACCGCCCGATTGCAGAAGTACTTCGACGCGGGCGAGGAAGTCCAGGAGCAGGCCCAGATCGCTCGGTACGCCCAGGACGTTCTGACGTTCATGACCTCCGTGCGCCGGCGCTTGATCGAGTTTCGCGACTTCGCCGCCCAGTCGAAGGAGTTCCTCAAAGCCCGGGCGGCGGCCGAGCCGAAGCTCGCCGGCTCGGCGGGACGGCTCTTAGAGTCGATCGAGGAGTTGGGCGGGGCCTACCGGAGCAACGTGCCATCGGCGACCCTCGAGGAAGTGCGGCAGTGGACGGACGAGTTCAACGCCTTGGCCCGCCAGGTGCGTCCGGGCAACAACAAGCAGTTCGACGCCGTGGCCGAGAAATGCCGTTCCGTCTCCGGAAGCCAGGACGATCTGGTGCGGGACTTAAGCGTGCTGGCGATCCGCGTGGCCGAGAAGGCCGCCCGGGAGGCGGTCCATTCCCCCGAACACGCGATCCTCGCCCAGGAGATGATCGCCCGCACGCGGCAGGTCCTGCGCAACCCCACGGCCCTGGAGCCGCGGCGGCACCACCGCCTGCCGGCCGATCCGGGGCGACCGGGGGACGACGGGAAAATGATGAATGATGAATGATGAGTGTCGTTTAGCCGCCGCGCTTGTGCGGCGTGTCTTGGTGTGGTCGTTGGCGATTGTGGCGGCGAGTGGATGCCGGCAGCAACCGGCGTGCGCGCCCCAAGACAAATCCCTGCCGCGCGACATCACCACCGCCGCCAGCGTCGAGATAGTGTTCGTCCCCGGCGGCGAGTTCATGATGGGGAGCAAGGACGGCGTCGATTCCCTCCCGCTCCACAGGGTTTCGGTCGGCGCCTTCTACATGGACAAGTTTGAAGTGACCCAGGAACTCTACGAGAAGCTCGCCGGCAAGAATCCTTCGCGCCGCAAAGCCCCCAAGAACCCCGTGGAACGGGTCCGCTGGCGGGAGGCGATCGCCTTCTGCAACCAGCGGTCCGCGGCCGAGGGCCTCACGCCCTGTTACGACGTCAAGACGGGGGCCTGCGACTTCTCGGCCGACGGCTACCGCCTGCCCACCGAGGCCGAATGGGAATACGCCTGCCGCGGCGGCACCACGACGGCCTACCACTTCGGCGACGATGCGCAGGACCTTAAGAACCACGCCTGGTTCAAGCGCAATGCCGAGGCCAAAACCCATCCGATCGGGCAACTGCGACCGAATCCCCTGGGACTGTTCGACGTGGCCGGAAACGTCGCCGAATGGTGCAACGATTGGTACGAACGAAACTACTACGCGCAGAGCCCAGGCGCCGATCCCCAGGGCCCGGCCAGCGGCAAGAAGAAGGTCCTTCGCGGCGGCGGCTTCCGCAGCACGGCCGAAAACTGCACCAGCGCCATCCGGCTCAACGACGACCCGGGCTTCACCGACGCCTGCATCGCCTCCGACGACTTCGGCTTCCGCTGCGTGCGCCGAGCGGGGAGCGAATAGGCTGGGGACCGATCCCGGGGCTGACGTCCCCCGTCGTCGCGGGTATACTGACAGGGAGGAGGTCGTCATGAAGTACAAGGTCATACTTCACTACGCTGAGGAGGGTATCAGTGTCTCCGTGCCCGGCCGTTGACCCCGCGTGCCGACTTGGTTAGGATTCGCGTGCGGCACCACGGGGTTCCGGGGTCGGAAGGCGGCCGTGAGTACGGTGGGGAAAGCGGCTCGGGCGCAACGATGAAGGGTTATCAACCTGGAGAAGCGTCCTACCGTCTCCGTGGTGTCGCCCCGTTAGCAGCCGCCTAGCCTTCGGGTCTCTCTGTGGATGTTGCGATGAACGTTGAAGAGATCACTATCCGCGTCGATTCCGAATCCGCACGCGCGTACCGGTCCGTTCCAGAGGAGGAGCGGCGCAAGCTGGACCTGCTCCTCAGTCTTCGCCTCTGGGAGGCGACCCATGGGGACATCCCGCTGAAGGAACTTATGCGCGAGATCAGCCGCAAGGCCCAGGCGAGGGGACTAACGCCCGAGATCCTTGAGGCGATCCTCAATGAGCGCTAGGCAGCGACTGGTCTTCGACGCGAGTGCGATCGTCAGTGCTCTCCTGTTCGAGCACTCGGTCCCCGCGCGGGCGTTCTACCATGCGATTGACCGCGGCAAAATCCTGTTATCCCGCGAGGTCGTCGAAGAGTTGAACGAGGTGGTGCGGCGAAAGAAGTTCGACCGCTACCTGGATCGCGAGGATCGCGTGCTATTCCTTCAAGCCTTGCTGCGCGAGGCGACGCTGATTGAGGTCACCGACCCGGTTCAGGTATGCCGCGACCCGAAAGATGACAAGTACCTCAGCTTGGCGGTTGCAGGGCAAGCGAATTGCGTCGTGACCGGCGACGAAGACTTGTTGGCACTGGGATCGTTTCGCGGGATCCGCATCCTCACGCCGTCGCAGTTCCTGGCGTCCCTGACCGAGCGCACGGAAGGGGGCGGGACCTGACCTGCTTCTACCGTGATACCCTTGCCCCCGTCTCTTTAAGCACCTTCCGGCACGCACCAATCACCGTTTCTTCCACGTTCTCGGAAAACGGCCCCGGCTGGCCGTAGTAGATCATGCTGTCCACCGGCTCGTAGCCGCCCTCGCGGAGCACGCGGACCGACGGGATGTAGCACGGCACGTCGTTCGTGTAGCCGGCGACAATCAGGTTCTCCTTCGGATTCTCCCGCTTCAGCCGCAGGGCGTAGTCCACCACCACTTCGCCCCCCAAGGCCACCAGCGCCAGGTCGTCGTTCCATCGCACCGCCTGCACCGGATACGGCATCGAGCGCACCGGCCGGCCGTTGTCATAAGCCTCCAGCATGAGCTTGGCGCGGGTCTGGATGTAGCGGTTCGTGCTCGTCAGGTCCTTTTCAAACCTGGCCCGTTGGTGCGGGGCGAAGTCGAGCGAGATCACCTCGTAGGCCGTGCGGATCGGCCCGCGGACCGGGCGGAGCTCGCCGGCCAGCACGCGGCGCACCGCCTCTGCCAGGCTCCTGCCGTGCTTTTCGGCCAGCTCCACCTTGCCGCGCGGAGCGGGATTCTGATCCGCCCCGCACAGGATCATAAACATCGCCGTCGTGCCCGGCAGGGCCCTCTCCAGCTCGATCTCCGCAAAGCCCGCGTAGTCGCCGTTGATCTTGTACAAGTCGCCGCCCAGCGTCGTGTTGTGACAGGCGTAGGCGAACAAGACCGCCCGCAGCTTCCCGTCCGGCGCGGAGACCTTGAGCACGGGCACGTCGTGGTCGACCGGCCCCTTCTGATTCACGCCGATGCGCACGCCCTTGGGATTCGGCTCGCGGCGATTCATGGCGAAGCCGGCCGATCCGTGGCCCACGGAGACCTGGGCCGGGCCGCGGTCGGCCATGGCTGCGTCCACCACGCGCACGAGGTCGTCAGTCAGCTTTTTGCTGTATTGGACCAGGTGGTCCCGATCTTCCGCGCCGATGAAGTACATGCTCTTCAAGTTCGGCCAGACGACCGGGCCGGAATGGGTGTGCGACGAGTTGAGCACCAACTGCGACCGCTCGATCCCGTGCTTCTTCTTCAGCCGCGCGGCCACCTCGTCGGAGACCTCGCGCGCCAGGCCGATCAAGTCCGTGGTCACGATCACCACCCGGCCGCCGGAGCCGTCTTCCATCACCAGGGCCTTGGCCCAGAGGTCGTGGATCACTCCGTCCGACGGACGGGTGCGGGCGGCATAGCCGGACATCCAGATCGGGCCTTGGGGCGTAATGGGCACGCGTCCGACGCCCGCTTTGAACTGGGTCGACGCAGCCGCGCCGCCCAGGGCGACTCCGGCGCCGGTCGCCGTAGCGGCTGCGAGAAAACGACGGCGAGTCAGATTCTTGCTCATAGCGATCTCCCTTTCCCCGGTGCTGTGACTTGATGGACTTTGCTCCGGCCGCCGTATTATACTGGGACGGCTGAAGCGTTCACAAGCAGCCAGTGTTGCGGAGGGAGAAATGATGACTGTTGGGCGCGCGTGGGCCGTTTGTGTCGGCGTCCTGTGTTTCGGTCTCGTGACAGGCAGGAATGCCTGTCCTCCTGTGCCGTCCGGGGCCGTGCTGGCGGCCGACTGGCCGCAGTGGGGCGGGCGCGATTGCCGCAATAACGTCTCGGAGGAGAAAGGGCTCCCCGACTCGTTCGTCCCCGGCGAGAAGAAGTCGGGCGGCGGCGGGATCGACATGGCGACCACCAAGAATGTCAAGTGGGTCGCCCGCCTCGGCTCCGCGGCCTACGGAAACCCGGTGGTCGCCGGCGGCCGCGTCTACGTCGGCACCGACAACCTCACCTTGGCCGAGGACTCCCGCTTCAAGCGCAGCCGCGGCGGACTGGTCAAGTGCTTCGACGAAGCCACCGGAAAGCTCCTCTGGCAACTGGCCGTCCCCGAGCGGACCAAGGTCTCCAAGGAGACGCACTTCAGCCAGCAGCACTTGGGCACGTGCTCCTCGGTCGCCGTCGAGGGAGACCGCGTCTATGTCCTCACCAGCGCCGCGGACGTGGTCTGCCTGGACGTTCGCGGCCAGGCCAACGGAAATGACGGCCCCTTCAAGGACGAGGGCCGGTACATGGCCGGGCTCGATAAGCCGCACGTCGCGATCCAGCCGACCGATGCCGACATCCTCTGGCGCTATGACTTGATCGACGAGCTGGGCGTCTGCCCGCACGATGCCGCCAGTTGCTCGGTCCTGATCCACGGCGACCTGCTGTACCTCAGCACCTCCAACGGCGTGGACGCCGCCCACGCCAAGGTCGTCAACCCCAAGGCCCCGGCCTTCATCGCGCTGGACAAGCGGACCGGCCGCCTGGCGGCATTCGAGGACGAGAAGCTCAGCTCGCGGCTCTATCACGCCGAGTGGTCGTCGCCTTCCTTGGGCGAAGTGAACGGCAAGAAGCTCGCCTTTCTGGGCGGCGGCGACGGCGTCTGTTACGCCTTCGAGGCCCTCGACAAGGCCCCCGAGAAGCCCGTGCCGCTCAAAAAGGTCTGGTCCTACGACTGCAACCCGCCGCACTACAAGTACCGCGACGGCAAGCCCATCCCCTACTACGACGGCGACAAGCGGAAGTCGAAGAGCCCCAACAAGAACGACGGCCGCTACGTCGGCCCCAGCCAGCTCATCGCCACGCCGGTCTTCTACAACAACCGTATCTACATCGCCCTGGGCCAGGACCCGGCCCACGGGCGCGGCAAGGGGATGCTCCACTGCATCGACGCCACCCGGGCACCATCCGCAGGAGGATCGGGCGACATCACCAAGACCGGGTGCGTCTGGACCTACGATGGACTGGACCGCACCATCGCGACCGCGGCGGTGGCCGACGGTCTGGTGTACGTCACCGACGTCGGCGGGCGTCTGCACTGCCTCGATGCCGACACCGGCAAGCCCTGCTACATCTACGACACCAAGGCCGAGACCTGGGGCGGGCCGCTGATGGCCGACGGCAAGCTCTATTTCGGTACGCAGAAGGAGTTCTTCATCATGACAGCCGGCCGGGAGCCCAACATCCTCTGCCGCGTCCGCCTCGGCTCCGCGGCCTACAGCACGCCGATCGTGGCCAGCGGCGTGGTCTACGTGGCGTCGCAGCATTACCTTTGGGCCGTGGCGCGGAAATATGGTGACGGGTGACGGGTGGCGCGTGGCGAGTGGTGGGTGGTGGGTGAGGGGGTGACGGGGTGAAGGAAGGTGGAAAGTGAGAAGGGCAGGTTGGCAACCTGCCCCACCGATTCATGCGTAGGGTGGGACGAAGTCCCACCGCGATTTGTGCGCGTTCTTGTGGGGCTGCGCTTGTCGCACCCTACGCTGCTACCCGTTTGGGCAAACGCCTCGTTGACGAACACCCGACGCACCCGTCATACTCACCGTTCTGGAAAACCAGTTGCAGGGCAAGTTGCGCGGCATGGCAATATGAGCGCAGATTCCGCGACAAAATGGCTGCTGCGTTTCATCGGTATCACAACAATACCCGCGTTTGTTGCGGCGGTGATGCCTCAGTCGTGGTTTGCCTGCCTGATCCACAGGGTTGACCCCGCAATTCCTGTTGGACTCCTGGTCACCTACTTGGGACGGATTCTGATGGCCCTGTACGCCCTCATCGGGTTGCAGTGTTTTCTCTTCGCGACCGACCTTAGGCGATACCGTCCGTTGATTTGGATCGTCGGCGTCGGGAGCCTGGCGCTAGCTCTGATCGGGCTGGTCGCCCTGTTTTCAACGGTGCCATCGGATCAGCGGACCGGCTTTTTCTGGGTTGTCTTCTGGGATTTTGCCGAGGGCCTTGTACAGGGGCTCTTGCTTGTCATCCTCCTTTTGCGGATTCAGTATTCCACTTCGAGGAATCGACGCACGACGTCTTTGCCGGAATGAAGCCCAACCAGACGCTCGACCGAATGACGAGGATCGCGGTCACATTCCGGCTCCCAATCGAACGTCCTTGCGAGCTCCTCGTCAGCGGTCGGTGTGTCGTTCGGCGTGCAGGTGGAGGGGACCGATGGTTCCGGAAATAGTCGCCTGTTTCGAGCGATCAGTGGCCTTTATGCAGGAGTCGGTGACGGACCTGTCCGACGAGGACCTCGTCCTGCAGCCGCCGGGCGTGCCAAACCACGCTGCCTGGACGCTGGGCCACGTCATCCACAGTTGCCAAGCCATGGCGGGCGAGTTGGGGGTGCAGCCGTGGCTACCCACGGAGTGGGAGTCGCGGTTTGGGTACGGAAGCTCGCCGACCGCCGTGGTCCCGCAATGCCCGAGCAAGGCGGCACTGCTGGCGGCGCTAGCGGAGGCAAGCGACCGACTGCGGACTGCGTTGCTCCGACTGGATGAAACGGCCTTGGCGGAACCGCTGCCTGACGAGAAGGTCCGTGAGCTGCTGCCGACCAAGGGGCACGCGATCCTTCAGGTCGTCGCCGCGCACACGGCCTTTCACGCGGGGCAATTGGCGGCGTGGCGGCGGGCCATCGGCCGACAGCCAGTCGCGGTGTTCCTGTGAAAGACGCTCGTCGCGGCTGCTTCACAATGGGCAAAGATTCCCGCCACATCGGGTGTCAGGAAATCTTGTAGCCTTTCGCACCTCCGTCTGCTAGAATCATGGGCGGAAGGTCCTCGTTGCTCGGCACCTTCGCCTGGCCATGGTTGGCTTCTCCCGGTCCTTCCTTGACCGATCCCGTTAATCCCCTCTACGGAGCCCTGGCCATGCACGGCAGAGAATCCGCCTCCGACCGAGTCGTCGTCCAGAAGGTCACCCAGGTTTTGATCAATCACGGGCTGCGCCCGCCGTGCGAGATTCACGTTCTGTCCAGGAGCGGGACCGTGACGCTTACCGGCACGATCCAATTCGAGTACCAGCGGAAGAACGCGGTCCGGAGCGCATCGGCCGTCCCCGGGGTGCGCCGGGTGAAGGACCAGTTGGCGCTCAAGCACCGCGGTTCTTGGGCCGATAAGTCTACCGCGCGGCAACAGCCTGCCAGTTGACCAGCTTCCAGAAGGCATCGACGTAGGCAGGCCGTGCGTTGCGGTAGTCGATGTAGTAGGCATGTTCCCAGACGTCGCAGACCAGCAGCGGCGTCTTGCCCTGGGTGAGCGGGGTTTGGGCGTTGCCGGTGCTCTCGACGCTTAGGCTGTCGTCGGGATTGCGCGAGAGCCATGCCCAGCCGGAGCCAAAATGGGAAACCGCGGCCGCGGTGAACTTCTCTTTGAACTGCGCGAAGGAGCCGAACGCCTTGTTGATGGCCGCGGCCAAGGGCCCGCTCGGCTCGCCCCCGCCCTGGGGCGACAGGCAGTTCCAGTAGAAGGTGTGGTTCCACACCTGGGCGGCGTTGTTGAAAATCCCCCCGGAGGCCCGCTTCACGATCTCTTCCAGCGGCAGCTTCTCGAATTCGGTCCCAGGAATCAGTTTGTTCAGGTTCGCCACGTACGCGGCATGGTGCTTGCCGTGGTGGTAATCGAGCGTCTCGGGAGAGATGTGCGGCTCGAGCGCGTCTTTGGCAAAGGGCAGTTCGGGGAGCTTGTGTTCCATGGTGGATCCTTTCGGCAAGGAGGGACGACGGCAGGGGTTTCCGCACTGGCGGCCACGGCGGGCCGCGGGAAAGTTCACCAAAACCATAGCGCGAAGTTCCCTTGGGACAAGCCCCCCAGGATCGGGTGTTGGCAACCCGGCCCGGCAGGATGAGGCCCCGCTGCGCGCCGCCCCGGGGCGCGTATTGACATCCGTTTCCGGCCGCATATCTTTTAGTTAGCTATCTCTTCGACCCCTGAGCCGGCACCCTGTTGACAATTGCGAGCTCGGGGCGAGATATGCAGGCCGCGCCTCGTTGGCGCGGCCGTTCTTTTTCTCCCGCGGACCCGGCCGGTCACCCAATCCGCTTTTGCCCATTTCCTCTATTCTGCCTGCACGGGGGGAGAATGTCCTCTGGACATCGAGCGTGCGGCTCGCTAATCTCCCAGCCCGGATTATCAGTCCCGTTCTCTCTGAGGAGGCCACACGGATGGGTTTCAATTTCTTCCAATGGATTCGCGAGGGGGTCAAGCATTCCGTCATCTCGGGCGTGAGCGACGCGGTGCAGCATCTCGGCACGCCCCACGAAGGGGATGACGTGCAGAACCGCCTCATGGCCTTCGTGCAGGACGGCCGCGCCAACCCGGGCGCCCCACGGATCGCCGCCGATTCCCCACGCAAGAAGCTCGGCCGCACCCTGGAGCAGATCCAGGCCAGCACGGCAAAGCCCCGCCTAGGTTGAGCGGCGGAGCGGCTTGCGGTATGGTGACGGCTGATCCGTATGTCGCACCACCCAAGGAGAACCCGCCGTGTCTAGCCGCATCCGTCATCGCCTCACCCGCCGTCAGTTCGTCCGCCGCACTGCTGCCGGTGCGGGAGCCGCCTTCTTAGGAGCCGGGCCCCAGATCGTCCCTTCGTGGGCCTATGGCAATGCGCCCAGCGAAAAGCTCAACGTCGCCGGCATCGGCGTGGCCGGGCGCGGGGGTGACGACATCGCCGGAGTCGCCTCCGAGAACCTCGTCGCCCTGTGCGACGTCGATAAGAACAACCTCGCCGCGGCCGCCAAGCGCTACACCCGCGCCAAGAGGTTCACCGACTTCCGCAAGATGCTCGCCGCGGTCGAAAAGCGGATCGACGCGGTCGTCGTCGGCACGCCCGATCACACCCATGCGCCGGCCGGCGTCATGGCGATGAGGATGGGCAAGCACTGCTACTGCGAGAAGCCGCTGACGCACTGCGTCTACGAGGCCCGCCTGATGGCCGAGCTGTCCAGGGAGAAGAAGCTGGCCACCCAGATGGGTACGCAGATCCATGCCGAGGAGAACTACCGCCGCGTGGTGGAGTTGGTGCAAGCGGGAGCGGTGGGACCGATCCGCGAGGTCCACGTCTGGTGTGGAGCGAGCTATTCCGGCGGCAAACGGCCCACGGACACTCCGCCGGTCCCGCCGCACCTCGACTGGGACCTCTGGCTCGGCCCGGCGCCGTTCCGGCCGTATCACCCCCGCTACGCGCCGTTCGCGTGGCGCGGCTGGGCGGATTTCGGCAACGGCGGCCTGGGCGATTTCTTCTGCCACTATACGGACCTGGCCTTTTGGGCCTTGAAGCTGCGTCACCCGACCACCGTGGAAGCCGAAGGGCCGCCGCCAGACCCCGATTCCACCCCGCCGTGGCTCATCGTCCGTTATGAGTTCCCGGCCCGGGGGGAACTGCCGCCAGTGAAGCTCACCTGGTACGACGGCGGCAAGCGGCCGCCGATGCAGAAGGAGCAGAACCTCCCCAACTGGGGCTCCGCGGTCCTCTTCGTCGGCGAGAAAGGAATGCTCCTGGGCGACTACGGCAATCACGTCCTGCTGCCGGAGTCGAAGTTCAAGGACTTCCAGCGCCCGCCGAAGTCGATCCCCGCGTCGATCGGCCACCACCAGGAGTGGATCGCGGCCTGCAAGACCGGCAGCCCGACCACCTGCAACTTCGACTACTCCGGGGCGTTGACCGAGTCGGCCCTGCTGGGAACGGTCTCGTTCCGCGCGGGCGAAAAGATCCAGTGGGACGCCGCCAATCTGAAGGCCACCAACTGCCCGAAGGCCGACCCGCTGATCCGCCGGCCTTACCGCGAAGGGTGGACGCTGTAGCTGTCCCCGTGTCCGGACTCGCCTACTCCGGATTATTCGTGGATGGGCATCTCACTTCACCCCCCTTCCAGCCGACGCCTCTTCCTCTGAGGGGCAGGCTCCTGGGCGGTTTCCTTGATCTACGGTTTTACCCGTTGACAACTACGGCAAAAACCGTAGAATGACGGGGAACCCAGGGAGCACCCACCGCGTCTAAGCCACAAGGAGGCGCCATGCCGCGACCCAAATCCACACAGCCCACGCCCGGCGAGTTGGAGGTCTTGAAGGTCCTTTGGGACCGCGGGCCATCGACCGTCCGCGAAGTCATGGAGGTGCTCAACCGGCGGCGCCGCCGGGCCTACACCTCGCTGATGAGCCTCTTGGAGGTGATGACCGAGAAGGGGCTCCTGAAGCGGCGTCCGCAGGGTCGGGCCTTCGTCTACGAGGCCAAGGTCCGGCAGGAGAAGACCCTCGGCCGGTTGGTGCAGGACCTGTTGGACCGGGCCTTTCAAGGCTCGGCCGGGGCCCTGGTGGCCAACCTGCTGGATCAGTCCGATCCTTCGCCGACGGAGCTGGACGAGATCCGCAACGTGATCGACGAGTACCGCCGGCAGCAGGAGGACCACTGATGTCCCTGTTGGACGCACTTACGGGATCCGTGGCCCAACGACTCACGTGGGCCTTGCTTCACTTCTTGTGGCAGGGGCTCGCCGTGGCGGTCTTGCTGGGCGCGGCCTTGGCGGTCTTCCGGGTCCGGCGCGCTCCGGCACGGTATGGATTGTCGCTACTGGCCTTGCTGGCGATGGCGGTCTGCCCGATCGTGACCTTCGTTCTCGCGTCGTCGCCAGAGACGGCTGTCCCGCAGCCGCTCCCGTTGGAGGCAAACGCCAATCCGCGTGGGCACGTCCCGGCTGAGCCTGCGCCGGAGGCAGCGCAGCCGGCGTTCGCGCCCGTTGCCGATACCTTGGCGCCGGCGGCCGCGGCGAGTCCGCGGGAACCGTCCGCCGAATGGACGCGGCCGCCGGGCGATTCCGCCACGGCGCCGGCCGGCTTGGGCGAGCGGCTTGCCAATGTTGTGCTCGGTTTGCAGCCGTACGTGCTAGCCGCGTGGACGGCGGGGGTGATCCTGCTTAGTGCGCGGTTGTTGTTGAGCGTCTTGGGCGTCCAGTGGCTCAAACGGGGCCGCAAGGACGTTGCCGCGGAATTGGCCGCCTGCACGGCCCTGCTGGCGCGGCGGCTGGGACTGCGCTTTGTCCCGCGCGTGTTCGCCTCGGACCGGGCGCAGGAGCCGTCGGTCGTCGGCCTGCTATGGCCCATGATCCTGGTGCCTGCCGCCTGGCTGGCAGAGATGCCGCCCCACGTGCTGGAGGCCGTGATCGCCCACGAGCTGGCCCACGTCCGCCGCTGGGACCTTTGGGTCAGTCTGCTCCAAAGGCTCGTGGAAACGGTGTTGTTCTATCATCCGGCCGTTTGGTGGCTCTCGCGCCGGCTGCGCGTGGAGCGGGAAATGTGCTGCGACGAGATGGCCGTGGCGGCGACCGGAGAGCGGGGGGCTTATGCAGGGGTGCTGGAAATCGTTGGCCGCAGGCGTCTGGCCGCAAGCCGGAAGCCGCGGCTCGAATTGGCAATGGGAGGTAGAAGAATGGCTCTCCTGGACCGCGTGCGTAACGTCCTGGGTTTGCTCCCCGCGTGCCAGCGGGCCCGCTGGTGGCCCGCGGGAGTCGTGGCGCTCTTGGTGCCGCTCGTGGTTTGGCTCGTATCGGCGGGCAGCTCGTCCCTCCGACCGTCGGAGGCATTGGCGGAGGAGGCGGGCACGCTTGCCGTCGTCGCGGACTCGAAGGAAACGAGCCCCGAGGCACCCGCGGCGGCCACTGCTCCGCGCCGTGTGGAGACAACCGCTTTGAACGAGAAGGGCAAGATCCGCGTTGCCGTGCGATGCGAGGCCAAGGAGTGGAACGTTGGCGACGAGATCCCGATCACCTTCGTGCTCACCAATGAGTCTGAGGGCCCGAAGTGGTTCATCGACTGGGAGCCGGACCGGGGGCTTGATGGCTGGAGCATGTATCGCCTGGCCGTCTGGGACGAGAACGGACAGCCCGTGCCCGATCCGCTGGGCGAGGACCCCTTGGAACTTGAGTCCGGGTATTTCGGCGCGCACGTCCAACTCGACGCGGGCCCGGCGCATGTGACCGCCCATACCAGGACAATCGCCCTGAATCGCTGGGCCCGGATCACCAGGCCGGGCAAGTACAAAGTGGTGGCGATCTGCGACAACGTGTACAAACCGGCGTCGGCGCGGCCGTCGGGACGGCCCGAAGTCCAGCGGACCCGCGAGCGCGACCCGTGGAAGCCGTTCCGCGCCGCGACGGAGGTCCCGATCGGGCCGCGCCCGGAGAGCGAGTGGCAGCGGATTCTGCGCCCGCCCGTGGAGTTTTTCGACATGCAGGTGGACGTGGCGTTGCCGCCGATCGAGATCACCGTGCGGCCGCGGACGGACGCGGAGATGGCCGCGCACATTGAGGACCTCAGCCGGCAACTTGCGGCCGCCACCAGCGCAGGGCTTCGCGCGGCCCTGGTGCGCAAGCTCGCCTTCACCTGCGA
>Ga0315280_10008636_pt1 | contig 13295 bp, 6 predicted proteins | sample YL17G06_40_MG_FD_203697 | JGI IMG/M metagenome (GOLD analysis project Ga0315280, IMG submission 203697) | Sediment microbial communities from Yellowstone Lake, YNP, Wyoming, USA - YL17G06_40 | ecosystem: Environmental > Aquatic > Freshwater > Lake > Sediment | place: USA: Wyoming | collected...
GAATGTTCCGCCGAAAAAGACTCCCGACCCCGTCGTCGTCGCCAGTCTACTACTGTACACCGGCCGCCGGCAGATAGCGATATCCTTTCGCCCGCACCCCCTTCGTGGTGGGGCGTCGGCCTAGAGGCCGCGACCCACCCTACCGCTCAACCGACGCCGCGCGACTGTTCAGGCTTCCTGGACATCCCATTTATACAGACCCAATCACGTCCCCAGGAAAACTGGCCTTGAATCCAACCGGGACCCACTCTAACATCCCCGCGCCTTTCCCTGCGGTGACTCTTCCCGTCACCGAGTGACTTTTTCGCGCATTTCCTGGGCATCTTTCGTGAAGACGTTGCGAAGGACAACGGCGCCGTCGCTTTGGACCTCGTGTTGGCTGGTTTCGGCAGGCATTCTGCTCTGTTTGGCCTTGGGCGGCAAAGCCCTGTCCCAGGGCGAAGCCAAGGGGGAGTACCAGGCGTATCCCCTGAAACACAAGGCCGCCGCGGACCTGGAGAAGGTCTTAAAGGAGTTGCTAGGCAATTCGGGCGAGTCAACCGACTTGCTGGTCGATGGCGCGAAGAACCAGATCCTCATTCGCGGTCCGGAGACGGCCCAGCAGATCGCGCGGCAGTTGATCGAATCCCTGGATCGCCCGCCGCAAGCCCCGCCGGCGGCGCCGGCCAAGCCGCTGGTGAAGTCCTACCGGTGCATGGAGGGCCGGCAGGCGGAGACGGTGGCCCGGCTCCGCACGCTGTACGGCCCCCGCGGCGACGTCCGCGTGGCCGCCGATCCGCAATCGGGCCAGATCCTCGTCGTGGCCCCGGCCGAGGTGCAGGCGGAGATCCCGCGGCACGTCCCCGCGCCGTCAGGTCCTGGAACGCTCCTGGCGCGCTCCGTCCGATCGGGCGATGGGAGCCAGTCCGCCAGCGTGTTTGTGGGGCTCAGCCGGGTGGCGACGGCCCAGGCAGAGACGGCCCTCCGCGAACTGTTTGCCGGCCGCTTGATGCCCGTGCCGGATGGCGGCCTCGGGCAGCGGAAGTACCGCTTCACGGACGCCGCCGGAAGTCGCGTGGAGCTGGTGTTCGAGCAGCGCCGTCGCGGCGTGACGATCCACGGGCCCGGTCCGTTGGCGCAGCAGTTCGCCCGCCTGATCCAGAGCATCGATGCCGGCCATGCCGCCGAGGGCCGCACAGTGCGGCTCATACCCTTGCGCCACGCCGACCCGACCGACGTCCGCAAGGCCGTGGACGCTTACCGCAGCGGAGCCGGGCAGGCGCCGGCGTCTCGCGGTCGTGGCTCGGGCCCTGCGTCGGACGAGCAATCGGGCCGTTTTCGCTCCACGGGGATCGACTTGGTCAGCTACCTGTTCCAGCGGGGCGAAGGTGAGGCGGCCGCCGAGCCGGCTTTGCCGGGCGGAGCGGCTCCCGCCAAGCCGGCCGAGGAGGCAATGCCCGAAGCGCTCCCGCCCAAGGAGGGGGAAGAGGAACGCCGCGGGCAGTTGCGCGAGCTGGGCGTCGACGTGGACGTCGAGACCCTCCCCGATCTGGGGGTGATCATCCTCCGCGGCCGCGAGCGCGACGTGGAGGAGGTCCGGCGGATCATCGAGGAGATCGAGCGGATCAGCGCGGAAACCCAGCCGGCCATCGAGATCTACTACCTGCGGCACGTCGACGGCGAAGCGCTCTTGGTGGTGATGCGGCAGGTGCAGGCGGACTTGTTGTCCGGCCGCCAGGGCCGGGTGACGCTGATCCCCCTGATCAAGCCAAACGCGCTGTTGCTGATCGGCTGGGGGGACGCCGTCAAGGCCGCCAAGGACTTCATCCGCAAGCTCGACCGGCCGGTGGATCCCAAGACGCAGCAGCGGGTGTTCCGCCTCCGCTATGCCTCGGCCAGCAACGTGCGGACGACGCTTGACGAGTTCTTCACCGGCCGGGACGGCGGGCTGGCGCCGCGGCCGAGCATCACCGCCGATCCGCGGACCAACTCGCTGATCGTTCAGGGGGCGCCGAGCGACCTGGAGGAGGTGGAGCTTCTCTTGGAGCGGCTCGACGTGGCCGACACCTCGGCGGTGATGCAGACGCGGATCTTCCGGCTGGAGAACACGCTGGCCGCGGACCTGTACGCGACGCTCACGGCGGCGATCGAGGCGGCGCGGGGGGGCGGGCCGGCGGCGGGCAGGTCGGCCGCCCTGGAGCTGCTCTCCGTCAAGGGGGAAAAGATCCTCAAGTCGGGGATCCTCAGCGACGTGCGGATCACGCCCGATCCGCGGCTGAACATCCTCATCGTCTCCGCCCCCGCCGAGAGCATGGACCTGCTCGCCGCCCTGATCCGCGAGCTCGACTCGCCGGGGTTCGTGGCGCAGATCAAGGTTTTCACCCTGAAGAATGCCGACGCCACCGCGATGATGAACATGCTCCGCCTGCTCCTGCCGGCGCAGGCCGGGGCGGCGGGGCCGCAACTGGCGGCCGCCGAGGGGGAGCCGTCGATCATCGGCCTGCGCTTCTCCGTCGACATCCGCACCAACAGCATCATCGCGGTCGGTTCCGAGGGGAACCTGCGGATCATCGACGCCCTCCTGGCGCGGCTGGACTTGCTGGACGTCCAGCAGCGGCAGACGGCCGTCCACCGGCTCAAAAACGCCCCCGCCGCCGACGTGGCCAACTCGATCAATCTCTTTTTGCGCAGCGAGCGCCAGGTGCAGGCGGTCCCCGGCGCGATCAGCCCCTTCCAGCAGATCGAGAGCGAGGTGATCGTCGTGCCGGAGCCGGTGAGCAACTCGCTGATCATCAGCGCCACGCCCCGGTTCTTCAAGGATATCGAGAACCTCGTGGAGAAGCTGGATGCCCAGCCGCCGCAGGTGATGATCCAGGTCCTGATTGCCGAGGTCTCGCTCCGCAACACCGACGAGTTCGGCGTGGAGCTGGGCCTACAGGACTCGATCCTCTTCGACCGGAGCCTGCTGTCGGGAAACCTCCAGACTCAAACGGCGACGCAGCAGTTTTCCACGCCCTCCGGAATCATCACCTCCACCACGCAGAACTTCCCCGCCGCCACGCTGACCCCAGGTTTCGATTTCAACAGCAAGACTCTGGGCAACTCCGCCAGCAACAAGGCCGCGCAGGGCTCGGATCGCCTCGGCAGCCAGAGCCTCTCGAACTTCAACATGGGCCGGATCAACAGCGACCTGGGCTTCGGCGGGCTGGTGCTCTCGGCCAACAGCGAGTCGGTGAGCGTGCTGATCCGGGCCCTCAAGGAGTCGCAGCGGCTGGAGGTCCTCGGCCGGCCGCACATCATGACCCTGGACAACCAGCCGGCCTTCATCCAGATCGGCAAGCGCGTGCCGCGGATCGCCGGCACCCAGGTGAGCCAGATCGGACAGGTCAACACGATCACGCTGGAGAACGTAGGTTTGATTCTCGGCGTGACTCCGCGGATCAGCCCCGAAGGGATGGTCGTCATGGAGATCGACGCCGAGCGGTCCGAGCTGGGGCCGGAAAGCGAGGGCATCCCGGTCTCGATATCCGCCACCGGCGAGGTGATCCGCTCGCCCACCATCAACACGACGATGGCCCAGACTACCGTGAGCGCCGCTGACGGCGAGACGATCGTCTTGGGGGGGTTGATCACCAAGAACACCATGGTGGGCGAGCGGAAGGTGCCGTACCTGGGCGACGTGCCGCTGCTGGGAAACCTCTTCCGCTACGACATCACGCAAGTGAAGCGGACGGAGCTGTTGATCGTGCTCACCCCGCACGTCGTTTCCGCCCCGGAAGACATCGAGCGGATCAAGCGGATCGAATCGGCGCGGATGCACTGGTGCCTGGAAGACGTGCACCAGGTTCACGGGGACGGGGGCCTTGGCCAGGCGGGGGGGGTGGCCCCGGTGATCTACCCCGACACCAATCCCCGCGGCGAGCTGCCGCCGAAGCATGCCCCGAAGGAAACTCCTGCGGGTCGGGACGGCCAGGGGCCCGCGGGCGAGAAATCACTTCCGCCCGGCCAGCCGGCGCCGGACCTTGGGCAGGGGGCCCAGCGCGAGGGGTCCGCTGCGGCCGGCGATTTCCGGGAAGGTCCGGTGTTGGCCAATCCGCTTCGCGTCCCGGGTGCGGCCGGGCCGGTCGGCTCCCGCCCGGACCCGCCCCTCCCCCCGGGCTCTGCGGAGCCGGCGGTCTACAACCAGGGATCGATTCCGGGAGGCTGATCGGGCACGACGCCCATTGCTTTTTCAGTCGAGTCTTGCAGGAACGTGCGGTTCGTGGAATGACGGCCAACAGCCTGATCCAGCTTCTAGTAATGCTCTGGCTCGCCGCCGCGTGCGGTTGCTCGGTGCTGGACCTGCGAGGAAAGCTCTCCCAGCTCAGCTCGGACGAGAAGCCCCAGGTCCCCACGCGGATGGTGGAAGTCTGGACCAATGAGATCCTTACCGAGCCGGGGCTGCCCGGCGTGCGGGGATTTGCGGGCCGGGTGATGTTCCACAACGGCGAGGACACCGCGCCGGTGAAGGTCGACGGCACCTTCGTGGTGCTGGCCTTCGACGAGGCGGACGCCGAGAACGGCTTCACGGCGCCCGAGCGAAAATACGTCTATCTTCCCGAGCAACTGCCCAAGTACTACAGCAAGTCGGAGCTGGGCCATTCCTACAGCTTCTGGCTTCCCTGGGACGAAGTGGGAGGGCCCGATCGCAAGATCTGCCTGATTGCCCGCTTCGAGCCGCGCAAAGGAGCGATCGTGGCCTCGAAGCCTTGCCAGAAGTTCCTCCCCGGCGCGGCGCCCCGGCCGGGCCAACTGGGAAGCTCCTCGATGCGGATGGCCAAGCGATCCGCGGGCGGCGACGTTCGGCAAGTCTCTCACGAGACACCGTTGGACGAGTCCCGCCAGGACGAGTCTCAGCGGGAGAAGCCCACGGAGTCGATCACCAGTTTCACGATCAACGTGCCGCGGAGTTTTGCCCGGGCGGACCCGCCGGCCGGCGCGACGCCGCCGGAAGGCGGAAGCCCATCCGGCAAGCCGGGCGAGTCGGCGGTGAGCGGCGCTACGGCTTCGGCTGCGACGCAGGCCGGCGAGCGCGCGGCAAAGTCGGCCGCGGAAAACGCTCGACCGGGGGAGGCTCGGCCGGGCGAGCCGCGGGCGGGCTCGCTGGACGGGGCGCCACCTTCAGATCGTTACGCACGGCGGAGATTCCCGGCTCGAAGAGTATCAATTGCTCCGCCAAGGTTCGATCCCGTTCGGAGACAGCCTCTCCCCGCAACACCGCTGTCCGCCCTTCCACCGACACCTCGATCCGGTTGGCAGGATCCAGGCCCGGGATGGAACGAAGCCGACGAGTCAAGGTCTCGCTGAGCTGGCGGGGAGGAGAAGAAGCGGTGGCGAAGCCGACGATCAGCCGCGGCTCGTAGGCCCCGGTCCGCCGGCCGGAAGAAGTCGCCAGACCGGTGATCTGCGGGGCGCGTGTGGTCGGCAGCGGTGTCACCCCCGGAGCGACCGCCTCAGCGGCTTCGCTCTGCTGGACCCCGACGAATTCGCGGCGATCCCGGGAGTCGGTGCCGATGAAGTTGCCGGGCCGGCGGTTTGCCCGCAGAAACCGCTCGTTCCCGCGGAGCAGGCTGGCCCCGCCGGTGGCGCTAAGACCGCTGGTGACGCCGTTGATGCTGCTCAGCGCGCTCCTGGGGCCGATAACGGCAGTGCCGGCGCTGCCGGCCGGCGTGCCGGAGGTGCCGGGAGTGCCCAGAGTGCCGGGACGCGCGCGGCTGCCGAACATCTGCCCGTGGGACGTCTCCGCGCACCAAAAGAGCGTCGCGAAGACGAGGCCAACGTAAACGCCTGGCGATCTCATCGCATGTCCTCCGCGGCAGGGGGGGTAAGCATGGCGGGCGAAAACGGCCGGGCGGTTGGCGGACGCCACTGGCGCTTCGGCCCCTGAGGATCGTTCCCATTTTAGGCCACGCCGCGACCACAGGCAACATGGGGACGCAGCGATCCCCGCCGGATTATGATATCCCTACTCCCCCGTCCGCTCCCCTTGATACGGCCCCACTGCGGGAAGGCCGTGCGGCCGGCGGCGAAAGAGCCACAGTCCCAGGAACAGGACCGCCGAGACTGCGGCACTGCCCAGGCTGCCCACCCAGCAGGGAACGCCGAGTGCGGCGGGCACGTAGCCGATCGACAGGGCCAGCCCCGCCACCAGGAGGCTGTAGGGAAGCTGGGTGCGGACGTGGGCGAGGTGATCGCAGGAGGACGCGGCAGAGCTAAGGATCGTGGTGTCGGAGATCGGTGAGCAGTGGTCGCCGAAAATGGCCCCGTCGAGGACCGCGGCGATGCTGATCATCGTGACCAGCCCGTAGCTCTGGCCATCCAGTTGAAAGGCTACCGGCAGGGCGGTGGGAATGAGGATGGCCATCGTTCCCCAACTCGTGCCGGTGGCGAACGAGATCAGGCAGGCGACGACAAACACGAGCGGCGGATAGATCGCCGGAGGAAGCGAGCCGACGAGGATGCTGGCCAGGAAGGGCCCCGTGCCCAAGGCGCCACAGGTCTCGGTCAGAGACCATGCCATCACGAGGATGGCGATGGGGAGCAGGCTGCTCCTTGCCCCGAGCAACATCGCCTTGGCGGCGGCCGGTGCCGGTGCCCGGGAGACCGCCAGGGTCATGAGCACCGCCACGAGCAGACCGAAGGCGGCCGCCACGGTCAGGAGGAGATTGTTGTCGGCCTGGTTGAGTGCCTCGCGCCAGACGGAGATCCGCAGCGGCGCCAGGCGATCCGCGGCAAAGGCCGCCCAACCGCCTCCTGTCGCCCACATTCCGCCCAGGAACGCCAGCAACAGGCAGAGCACGGGGACGATTCCCACGCGGGCCAGCACGCGGGCCCGGGGATGCGGCTGCACCGCGGTGAAGGCCCGCGTGGTAAGCGGCCGGGCGCCGTCGTCGAGGGGTTTGCCGAGCTGCCGGGCACGGCGTTCGGCCCCGGCCATCGCGGCGAAATCCTCCCCCGACAGCGCATTTGCGACCATGAAGGCGATCATGCCGAGGCAGTAGTAACGGAAGCCGACGGCATCGAGGAACATCGCGTAGCCGTCTTTGGCCAGGCCCAACGAGTCGGCGGTCTTTCCCAGCAGGCCGACTTCGTAGCCGATCCAGGTGCTGACCAGGGCAATGCCCGCCACCGGGGCAGCCGTGGCATCGACGATAAACGCCAGCTTCTCCCGGCTCACCCGCTGCCGGTCGCTCAAGGGGCGCATCGTCGGGCCGACGATCATCGTGTTGGCATAGTCGTCGAAGAACACTGCCAGTCCCATCAGGACGGTGACGAATTGGGTGGATTGGGGGGAGCGGGCGTAACGCGCGAGCCATTGGGCGACGCCGTGCAGCCCACCGCCCACCAGCGTCACGGACACCATCGCCATCATCAGCACGACCAAGAGGAGGATTTGCAGGTGGGCGGGGTCGCCGCTGGCGGGCCAGACGGATTGGCCGACACAGCGGGCGGCGTCAGCCAACCCCGTCAGCGGCCACCACAGCCCGGCGCTCGAACTCCCCCCAGCATGGAGGAGACCGCCCACCACCACGCCTACCCCCAGGCTGGGGAAGACGCGGTTGGTGGCCAGGGCCATGCCTACCGCAACCAGGGGGGGAACGATGCTGTACCACGGCGCCGCCCCGGCCGGTCCCCCGCGACCGGCGGAATAGGCGATGAGGCAGATCGCCGCGCAGATGGGGAGGGGGGCGATGCGGACAGTCCACCTTCGCTGTCTGGCCAGCGGCACGGCCTGGTTCCCTAAAGCCTGTGGGGCGTGCGCAACCTTCTATCGGCCCGAATGGCTCGAACTTGCGCCCGACTGACGCTCAAGTTTACCCCACGGCTGCAGAAAACGTGACGTAGGACGGCGGACCGTTTGCAGCGCTGAGGTTTAGTGCCGCCCATTGTCACGGCCCGATGCTCACCCCGCAAGGCGCTGGGCCCGTCGCGCTTGGCGCCCCCCGGGGGGACAAACGGAACCTGCCGCGGCAATTAGGATTGCCAATTCCCCGAAATCTCGCTAGCATCGTCCGCGGCGAGTTCGCATCTCGGATTGCCGCGTCCAGGCTTGTTCCCTGTCCAAGCTGACACTCGCAACGGGTGCCCTGCCGGGAGCGAGCGATCCTGAGAGCTGCTGTCATGGATAGCAGTGCCGGCGGCGGGGGAAACCCTGCCGCTTGGGCACTTTGGGAAGGAAGGGCCGTTGGAACCAGCAGGGAATCAGCCGGGTCGCCAGCAGGTGCGAGAGGACTCAGCAGGAGTGCCGACGAGACCCACGATGGACCACAAGGGCCTGTGCCAGTCCCCGTCGACGGCGCAAGCGGCCAGCGCCAGCGACTGGCTGCCGCTGTACCGGGCGATGGCAACCGCCAGGCAGGTCGACCTGCTCGAGCGGGACTTGGTGCGGCAAGGGGAGGCATTCTTCCACATCCACGGGATGGGGCACGAAAGCTCGGCGGCCCTGGCTCCCCACCTGATCGCCGAGGACTGGCTCGCCTGCCATTACCGCGACAAGGCGCTGATGTTGCTCCGCGGGCTGCCGCTGGTGGAGCTGTTTGCCGCGCAGTTGTGCCGGGCTCGATCTCCTTCGGCGGGCCGGCAGATTCCCGACATCCTCAGCTACCCCCCCGCCCACATCCTCAGCCTGCCGGTGCCGGTGGGCAACATCGCCCTGCACGCGGTGGGCGTGGCCCACACCGTCCGCCACGACCCCGCCCGGCCGATCGTCGTCTGCGCGGTCGGCGACGGCACCACGCAGCAAGGGGAGTTCATGGAGGCCTGCGCCGAGGCGGTCCGCAGCCGGCTCCCCGTCCTGTTCCTCGTGGAAGACAACGGCTACTCGATCTCGACGACCACCGCCGGGCGGACCTTCTTTTCCCTCCCCCACGGACCGGCCCGGGAACTGTTGGGCATGCCGATCCGCCGCGTCGACGGGCGCCGCGCGGTCGAGGCCTACGACCTGTTCCGGGAGGTTGCCGGCGCGGTGCGTCGCGATCGGCGGCCCGCCCTCGTCCTCATGTCCGTCGAGCGGCTCGACAGCCACACCAACGCCGACGACCAGTCGATCTACCGGGAGCGGGGCGAGATCGAGCGGGCCTGGAAGACCGGGGACCCGCTGCGGCTCCTCGAAGCAAACCTCCTCCAGGCCGGCTGCGACGCGGCGACGTTGCGGCAGATCCAGGCGGAAGTGCAGGCCGCGGTGGCCGAGGCGGCGGAGACGGCCCTGATGGGCCCCGATCCGGTCGCCGAGTTTACGGCCAAGGCCCCTTTGCCCCCTTCGCTCACCGACCGCGCGCGGGAGAACCGCGGCGACGGAGGCCAGCCGGCGCTGACGATGGGCGAAGCCCTGCGGGAAGTGCTCCGCTTCCGCCTCCGCCAGGACGAGCGCGTGGTCTTGTTCGGCGAGGACATCGAGGACCCCAAGGGGGACGTGTTCGGCGTGACCCGGGGTCTGAGCACGGAGTTTCCCGACCGGGTCTGCAACGCGCCGCTCTCGGAGGCGACGATCATCGGCGTGTCGGTCGGCCGGGCCCTGGCCGGCGCGCGGCCGGTGGCCTTCCTCCAGTTCGCCGACTTCCTCCCGTTGGCCTACAATCAGCTCCACTCCGAGCTGGCGAGCATCTACTGGCGGACGGCCGGGGGGTGGCAAGCCCCGGTGATCGTGATGATCTCCTGCGGCGGCTACCGCCCGGGCCTGGGGCCTTTCCATGCCCAGTCGTTCGAGGCCGTCGCCGCGCACACGCCGGGCCTGGACGTGCTCATGCCCTCCACGGCCGCCGATGCCGCCGGACTCTTGAACGCGGCCTTCGAGTCGAACCGGCCGACGCTCTTGTTCTATCCCAAGTCGTGCCTGAATCTCCCCGCGGAGATGACCACCTGCGACGTCCACCGGCAGTTCGTTCCCATCGGCGTTTCGCGGGTCGTCCGCCCGGGGCGCGACGTCAGCTTCGTAGCCTGGGGCAACACGGTGGGGTTGTGCAAGAAGGCCGCGGCCGCCTTGGCCGAGGTCGGGGCGGAAGCGGAGATCCTCGACCTCCGCTCGATTTCCCCCTGGGATCGCCAGGCCGTGCTGGCCTCCGCCGAAAAGACCGGGCGGCTGGTAATCGTCCACGAGGACAACGCGACCTGCGGCATGGGGGCGGAGATCGCGGCCACGGTCGCGGAGCAGGCCCGCGCGGCGGTGGCGATCCGCCGCATCGCGCGGCCGGACACCTTCGTGCCCTGCAACTTCGCCAATCAACTGGAGGTCCTCCCCTCGTTCCAGAGCGTGCTGGCGGCCGCGGCCGAGCTGTTGGACCTGGAGCTCTCCTGGCAGCCCTTGCCGCGCCGCGACGACGGCACGCTGGTGGTGGAAGCCATCGGCTCCGGCCCCTCGGACGAAACGGTGATCGTCACCGATCTGCCGGTGGCGGCGGGGGATCGGGTCCGCCGCGGCGAACTCGTGGCGCTGGTGGAAGCCAGCAAGGCGGTGGTGGAGGTCTCGGCGCCGGTGTCGGGCGTGGTCTCGCAGGTCTTTGCCCGCGTGGGGGACACCGTGGCGATCGGCGCCCCGCTCTTGGCCCTCTCGAACACCGAGGCCGCCGGGCGGCGCAGGGCGGTCACCCAGGAGCAGCCGGGGCTGCCGATCCTGACGCGGCGGAAGCTGCCGGCCGGAGTCGCCGCGGAAGGGCTTCCGCGGGAGCCTGCCGGAATGCCGCCCGAGCCGGGCACCGCGCCGCGATCCAGGCCTTCCGCCGCGCGGCAGCGATCGAGGGCAAGGCAGCCTTCCCGCCCGGTCGGGTTCGCGGCCCTCTCGGTCGTGGCCGGGAGCCGGGTGGTCGGGAACGAGGAACTGCTGGCCCACCACCCCGACCGCAGCCCGGACGACGTCTTGAAAAGGACTGGGATCGAGACGCGGCGCTGGGCAGCCGCCGGGGAAGACACGCTCTCTCTGGCCGTGGGAGCGTCGCGGGAGGTGCTGCGGCGGGCCCGGCTTTCGGCCGCCGATCTCGACCTCATCGTCTGCAGCACGACCAGCCCGCCAGCCGTCGCGCCGTCGCTCGCCTGCCGGGTGCTTGCCGAGCTGGCGGGCGGGGAGCCAATCACGGTGCCGGCCTACGACCTGAGCGCGGCCTGCTCGGGCTACCTCTACGCGCTGGGCGCGGCCTACGACCATTTGCAGGTCCATCCGGGCGGCCGCGTGCTGGTGATCACCACGGACGTCCTTTCCCCCATGCTCGACCCGCAGGACTTCGACACGTTCTTCCTGTTTGCCGACGCGGCCTCGGCGACGGTGGTGATCGGGGAGGAGCGGCTGGCGGGGGCGGGAGCGATCCTTTCCCGGCCCGCCCTTTCCGCCAAGGGGGAAGACGGCACGGTCCTCTCCGTTCCCCTCCCCTCCGCCGGCCCCCTGCACATGAAGGGGCCGCAGGTCTTTTCGGAAGCGGTGCGGGCGATGGAGGGGAGCCTCGCCCGGGCGTGCCGCGAGGCGGGCATCACCGTCGGCCAGCTCGGCCTGGTCATCCCCCACCAGGCCAACCAGCGGATCCTCGACGCGATCAGCCGCCGCCTCGGCGTGCCCGTGTACAGCAACATCCGCTCCTACGGCAACACCTCGTCGACCAGCATTCCCCTGGCCCTGGACGAGATTCTCCCGCAGACCAAGCCCGGCACGAAACTGGGCCTGTGCGCTTTCGGGGGCGGGTTCACCTTCGGGGCGGCGATCCTGGAAACGGTGGGCCCTTGCCGTGACGGACTTCCTCCAACTGGCCGGTAAGCGGATCCTTGTCTTCGGCGTGGCCAACCGGAAGAGCGTGGCCTACGCGATCGGCCGGGTGGTGGCCGAGGCCGGCGCGGAGTGCGTCTACGTGGTCCAAAACGAGGCCACCCGCCAGACCGCGGCCAGGCTGCTGGCCGGCGCCGCGCTGTACGTGTGCGACGTCGAGCACGAGGACGAGATCGCCCGGCTCCGCGAGGAAATCGGTGCACGGCACGGGCAATTCCACGGCCTGGTCCACTCGCTGGCGTTCGCCGAGTACGGGGAAGGGCCCAAGCCCTTCCACGAGACGCCCAAGCAGGCCTTCCTCCGCGCGATCGACGTGTCGTGCTACTCGCTGGTGGCCCTGAGCCGGGCGTTCGCCGACCTCCTGGACCCGGACGCCTCGGTGGTGACAATCTCGATCTCGACCACGCGGATGGCCAGCGAGAACTACGGCTACATGGCCCCGGTCAAGGCGGCCCTGGACTCCTCGCTGGCCTTTCTGGCCAAGTCGTTCAGCCGGTTTTCCCGGGTGCGGTTCAATGCGGTAGCCCCGGGGCTGTTGAAGACCTCGGCCTCGGCGGGGATCCCGGGCTACATCGAGGCATACCTCTACGCCGAGGAGGTGATTCCCCGCAAAAAGGCCGTCGAGACGGAGGAAGTGGCCCACGCGGCCGCGTTCCTCCTGAGCCCGCGCTCCAGCGGGATCAACGCCCAGCGGATCGTGGTCGACGCCGGGATGTCGATCAACTACTTCGACCGCGAGTTGATCCGCCGCGCGCTAAGGCCGGAGTGAACCGCGAACGCCAGCGGTGGCAATGAGCCGGGGCCTCAGCGTGGGTGCCATGGCCAACCTTGCTTGGCCATGCTGCCTTTCCCAGCATGCCCACGACAAGCGTGGGCATGGCACCCGATGAAGCGTGGGCATGGGACGCAACGCCGGCCCGCATCCGGCCGGGAGCTGACGTCTCCGGCGCGCGTAGCTGCGCAAATCGCTTTTTCTCAGGGGTCTTCGGCGGGAAAGAGCATCGCCTCGGCGAAGGCCCAGCGGAAATCGGGATCGCTCGACAGATCGACGTGCTCGGTCCGGGCGGCGAGCTCCTCGGCCATCTTTCGTGCCTGCCGGGAGACGGCCACGAGCCGGGCCCCGGCCAGCGAGGTGTTTCCCTGGTAGCGAATGCGGTCGCGGGGGATGCGGTCGGGCAAGAGGCCGATCCGCTGGGCGTTTCCGCGGCGGATGAAGTTGCCGAACCCTCCGGCCACCAGCACCGCCTCCAGGTCGCTCGGCGACAGCCCCGCCCGGCCCAGCAGGATCACGATCCCGGCACGGATCGCCCCGGTGGCAAGCTGTAGCTCGCGGAAGTCCTGCTGGGTAAGGAGCACGGGCTTGCCGGTCCCCGATTCGCCTTCGGGGACCAGCAGGAAAGCCGACCGGTCCTTGTAGAGCACGACGCGGCGGCGGAGATCGGCAAGGCAATCCTGCGGCAGATCGTTGGGCGGGCGGAGACGGCCGTCCGGGGTGAGCAGCCGGTGGCGCAACAGTTCGGCGGCGGCGTCG
>Ga0315280_10008637_pt1 | contig 13295 bp, 10 predicted proteins | sample YL17G06_40_MG_FD_203697 | JGI IMG/M metagenome (GOLD analysis project Ga0315280, IMG submission 203697) | Sediment microbial communities from Yellowstone Lake, YNP, Wyoming, USA - YL17G06_40 | ecosystem: Environmental > Aquatic > Freshwater > Lake > Sediment | place: USA: Wyoming | collected...
ATTTTTTTGATATAATACCTTCTACTGCTGTTAGATGGCCAAAAACTTCTAAAGAAACTATCGAGACGTTAAGTGGAAAGAAAGTAAAAGTAGAGTTGCCATCAGGGTTAGATGTTGTCGTGGGCAACCCGCCTTATACACGGCAGGAAGAATTGGAAACTTATGTGGAAGACTATAAAGAAAAACTACAAGAGATTTTAGTACACGATTGGGGCAAAAAGATAAAATTAGGGCTAAGGGTGGGTCTTCATGGTTATTTCTTTTTGCATGGACTGAGATTTTTGGCAAATGGCGGGAGATTTGGGTATATTACATCTAACTCTTGGTTAGATGTTGATTACGGAAAATATCTTCAGGGATTTTTCTTGAATAACTGTAAAATTGTAACAATAATTGAGCCTAAAGAAAGAGTATTTCCTGATGCTGACATCAATACAGTAATAACAATCTTAGAAAGATGTGATGATAAAAAAGAGAGAGAAAGGAATTCAGTGAAATTTGTTCGGTTGAAAATTCCATTAAAGGAATTGATATTTGAAACTGAGGATGACAAAAGATTTGGAATCATTGAAAGATTAGTAAAGCGAGTTGAAAATACAAACAAATTGTATGAAGATGATAAGCTAAGAATTTATCCAAAATTACAAGCGGAGTTGCTGGAAGAAGTTGGTTTTAGATGGAGTAGATATATTCGCGCCCCAGAAATATTATACAAAGTTTTGAGAAAACAAGATTTGATGCCTCTCAAAGAAGTCGTGGATATTAGATGGGGGAATTTCAAAACAGGTGTAGATGAATTCTTCTATTTAACAGAAGACGAAATAAATAAGCATAAAATTGAAAAAGAATTTTTGGAACATAAGGTAAAGAGTGAATGGGCTTCAAACTATGTAATAAAAAGTCCACGAGAATCAAAGTCTATACTTATTCACCCACAAACACTCAAGTACAGAGTATTACTTGTTCACAAAGAGAAAAAAGAATTAAGAGGTACACAAGCTTTAAAATACATTCAACTCGGTGTAGCAAAAGGTTTTGATTCCCGTCCCACTTGTGCTTCTAGAGGAGAAAGGTGGTATGATTTAGGTTATACAAAACCCGCCCCAATTTTATGGCCCGGAGGATTTTGGGAAAGATTTATTGTATTTTATAATCCTCATTGTACATTTGCTGATAGAAGGCTGTTTACTCTTTCTCCTACCTTTAGAGACAGAAAACTTACGAAAGCATTATGTGGTATACTTAATTCTACTTTAACGTTCCTCTTTGCTGAAATATTTGAAAAGACTGTTTTTGGTCAAGGCTTATTACTTGCTGATACGTATGCTGTCAAAAAAATTCCCATACCGAATTTGAAAAGTATGAAAAGTGAAGTAATTGAAAAAATCGTCGGGATATTTGAAAAAATCTCTACTCGCGACATAGGTTCAATTTTTAAGGAACTTGGCGCAGGTTCTCCAGAAGAATTCGTTTTAAATAGAGTAGAATCGGATAGAAGAGAATTGGATAAGATTGTGATGGGGGAAGTCCTAGGATTAACAGAAGAAGAGCAAATAGAAGTTTACAAAGCCGTTTTACAATTGGTTAAAGAAAGAATAGAAAAGTCAAGAAGTGTAGAAAAAAGAAAGAAAGTAAGTGGCGCTGATCCACAAGCATTGGCAGAGGGGATACTAAGAGAAATAGATACAAGCGAACTTAAGAAGTTCCCAGATGATTATATCAGCGATTATGAGTATGAGATTAGAAATATGCCAGAAGGTCAACCAGAATTAGGTTCCGATTTAAGAGGGTTTTTTGTTAAAGTAGGCGACGAAAGAATTAGTTGCGCTTCATCAGATGAGGCACAATGGATCTATCATACCATACTTAATGGAATTACTTCAATCAAGATACCAAAAAACAACAAGATAATAAAAGATACCCTAAAGGAGTACACAACAATTTTTAAAAGGATAAACAGAAAAATAGAAACTAGTTTAGAGGATTATATTCCAGATAGAAAATTGAAGGAAAAAGTAAGAACTATTATTTATAAAAAACTTTTTAGTAATGCGCGCGTATAGCTGGTGCGGGGGGTGGGACTTGAACCCTCCCACAATGGAGATATCACCCAATTCCCCTTTTTTCTGTGCGTGCGCGCAAGTGCAAATGGTAGACGCTCTCATAAAGCAAAAATATCGACAACACACAACAGCCATGCCGAAAATGTCAAGATCCATGGATAGTGATTGGTCTTATGCGCGCTCGGCTAAAACTAATTCAAGAAAGTTTAAAGGAAAAGGCTAGTTAAAACCTACAGAAATTCAAGCTTTTCTCCATTGATATAGCAATCCAAAACATGTTATAATGATTCCCAGTACACAAATCAAGATATTCCCGTATTGTTGATAAATATCGTATCCGATGATAGACAATGCAAACGAATATATTGCAAGCATATTCCCGACGATAGTTAAGAGAACAGCTTTTGTGTCTTTGACCCATTCTTTTGCAAATCCAGCTGGCAAAAGGGCAGAATACACTATATAGAAGACAGTCCAAGTGGAGCGTTTTATTCCACCTGTGACAAATATCCCATCAGAAAAAAATTGTGCATATGTAAGTACGGTAATCAATATGCCAATGTTGGCAAATGCTAGCCTCAATGGGGCTTGCCTTAAAGGAAATTTAGCTTTGTGACGAATAGTCAAGAGTATACTGAAAAGGAAGATAATGAAAGAGATGGTCACTACAACTAAAGCCCACGACATAGACTCTAGTGTCATTTAAGCACCAACAGTATTTGACTAAGAAAAAAGTTCAGTATAAGCATTTGATTCCTTCTACTTTGCATATTTTGTCCGAAGTCGCAAGGTGAGGATGAGACTTATTATAGGTACAATCGCTACGATCAACAATGTGGTTGCGTTAAACATAGAGATTACGAAATTATTTGAAATATCTACTATGTATCTGTCTCCTATGATAAATATTAGATTAGTGTTTGTTACTGTAGTGTTTCCAAATAGAAATGCAATTAACCCCAAAATCATACCAATTCTAATACGATCCTTCATAGTTTCGGCATTCGGAGCAGAACTGTCAAACCATAAAGGAAGAAAAGCGGAGATTAGAACGACATCAGTCAACAGTACAAAAACCAGATATGGTATTGAAAACGTGCCTGTGAGAAAAGGAAGCGGAGATAGAACGATAGAGATAAAGAGAATGAGTGTAGCAATTGCTATGGCTACCTTTAGGTTGCTATAACTTGATGCTAAAGTCCGTATTTGGGAACGTCTGTCAGCTTCGCTATCTGATATTCCCTTCACTATTTCTCTTGCCATTGTGGTCAGGAACGAGAAAAGAAAAGCAAAGGATATTCCAGTGATAATTACTTCGTTAGCCTTGCCAAATATTGACCAACCATAAATGAACAATAGCCCGATGAGAAAACTTATGATGAAATTGCTTGCAAATCCGTTAAGAAAACCTTTGTGTTTAATTGGCGTGTAAGCCACTAGAGCACCTGTAGCGATGCATGCTATTAATACAATCCACGAATTGAGAGATAAGAGAGCAATTGCTATTCCTAACACAAAAAGGAGTGCTGAAATTGGCATTCCATATTTTGGCGATATTTTGCCAGAAGCAAAAGGATTCCGATTTAGTTTCAGTGGGTTCTGTCTATCTGCAATTCTGTCGAAGTAGTTATTGATAACATTACCTCCTGCCATAATTAGAAATGCTGAAATTGTTACAACCGCAGACTGTAAACTTAAGAGATTTGACTTTGCCAAATGGATACCTATCAAGACACCAGCAATTGCTATCATGCAATTCTCTAAGCGAATAAGTTTAGCATAATTTCCGAGCAACTGTTCACCCCATTGTTGCATAATGCCTTCATTGCTCTCCTTCGAGTTAATAAATTTTAATATGTTCACGGATGTATCAAAGAACCGTATTGATGAACAATGATTAAGAAAACCTCAGTTTCTTCTTATGACCAGTATCGTTTTCTTTTCCAACCAACATGCATGCATTGACGGATAGTCTGTTTTTTGCGTCAATTCCAATAATTTTTAGAAAACCAAAGACTGCGAGGCAAACCCTAAAATTTTGCAATGCTATGTGCGCTTTTTTCTTTTATCGTTGGCCGGATTTTTCCTCTATAGTTCAGCGTGACTATAATGGATTCAACCTGTGTGGATCTCAAAGAAGGTGATCATGGCGATCCCAGAAGACTAATTGCTACGACGCAGTGCCGCACAAAACCTGAGGCAATCAAAAAAATTGCACGCGCATAGAAGATTATAAAAATCAAGTTAAATATATTATGAAGACATAAGCTTGGCGCGGACTAGCGTTGAGCCGCTATTGAATAAGCCTAATAGGTGTTTGATGTTGCCTAAGAATCCGAATTTCACCAAACCTGGGACAACTGAATCGAAATTGTTGCGAAGTATGGAACAAGAAGCGCTCCACATGACTGTCCTAGATCCTGAGAAGTTTGATACAGAGACAATTGCCCAAAAAGGGAAAATTGCGGAAGAGCAAGGGACAGATATCATAGCCATAGGAGGCTCTATGAACGTCATAGAGTTGGATGATAAAGTGATGGCTGTTAAAAGAGTTGTTCACGTTCCAGTCCTGCTTTTCCCAAGCAACCTTTGGTCAATCAGTAAATATGCAGACGCAATTCTTTTTCTTAGACTTATCAATAGCAGAAACTCATATTATTCATCAGACATTTCGATATTGGCTGCTCCAATTCTTCGTCAAATGGGAATCGAATCTATACCAACAGGCTATCTATTGTTTGAGCCAGGAGAGTCAGCTGGATGGATATCAGACGCAAAGCTAATTCCTAGAAATAACTTGTCTATTGCAGCGGCTTGTGCATTGGCAGCTATTTACACTGGTGCTCATTTTATTTGTATGGAGGCGGGGTCTGGAGCAACGATTCCCATAGAAGGAAAGATTATTAGGGAAGTCAAGAAGGTCTGTCCGATGCCTCTAATTGTTGGAAGTGGTATAAGAACTCCTGAGCAGGCAAAGCACGCTGTAGAAAGTGGTGCAGACATTGTTGATACTGGGTCGATCTTTGAGGAGTCTGGATCTATTCGAAGGATTGTGAATGCAATAAAAGGAGCAAAACGTAAATGAAATTGTGCGCACAGTATGGAAACCTGACCGAATAAACTGGGATTGGGGATTTTGTATATACAATAAAAAATGTCACTAGTTATTGACCTTGTGCAAATCAAAAGCATGATGAGTGGAGCGATAATAGTTGACGGTTCTTCATCCAAGGTCGTCAATCTCGATGATTTTAGATTATCGTACAGTGGCTGGGAACATGACATCAACAGCGTATCTTTTCCTAAGTCGATTGAAGTTTCCATTGATAAAGACAAAAGTTTAGAAATCCGAACAACCTTGCGAAATAGATATTTCATAAACAATTATAGCAAGCAAATAAACGCGATCGTACCTTACGCCAGTGGGCATTTGATTGGGCCTGTAAGCGGATATACTAGTTTGGACCATTCGAACAATGTAGATTTCATGGAATACAAACATCTTGTGCCTTGATAGGGATTTTCCGAATGTGTGGTTGAAGTCAAATGTCTAAAGATGATCAGACAGCACTATCCGATTAGCGGAAAATACAGCGTTGGTTGCCGTGCTAGTAGTTACTGGTTTTCGTAGGATGTTAATAAGAAACTTCGTGCGAAAGAGACTCGCCAATCACCCCCTTAAAAAGACGATATAATTGAAAAACTCGATAGAAAGCCAAGTACCTACAGCTTGCCAAAGCCTGCAATACTACATGGGCATTCTGATGAAAAACAGTTGTTAACCTGTCGCCCCCTTGTTCCGTTAGAGAAAGAGCTTCATCTGCTAATCGCAGATTGTGAAAGAATATATGGAAGCCTCTACTGAGAAATCTCAATCCACTTTTGCCAGTTTTTCATATTGTCCATAATGGCCTTCGAAAGACACAAGTTTGTTAACATCTATGTAATCCAGAGGATCTATGCCCGCCCTAGAGCAAATGTATTTCAATCCAATATTGAATGCACAGAGGAACGCTGACCATATCTCTAGTTCAGACATATTACGTAATCTATGGATTGGAGGAAAAGAAAAGCGCGTATATTTCTCCCAGTCTCTTGTAGTTATAGTCATGCCAAATCTTTGAGGTTCCTTGAAGATTGGCGTTCCCGGATACGGAATAAACACTCTCGGACGAGACTCTAGTGTTAACTCATTTTGACATATTCTTTCCAAGAACGTGTACGTTTCATTTAAAGTAACATAATTTTCTCCAGGAAAACCAATCATCCATGAAGTGTGGACAACTGGTATTTTCCCTTTTAATATGTTCAATGCTTTAAGTATAATACTAGGCGTCTCATTCTTTCCCATTTTTTTCAGAAGTTCCATTGAGCCACTTTCAACCCCAACAAAGACCCCGATAAATCCAGCTTTTTCCAATTGGTTTACGATGCTTCTATTGATATTATCGGCTCTCATTTCACACGCAAAAAACATGTTGTAGTCTTCCTTAATTATCCTCCTCAGCAATTCCATCGTTTCCTTGTATCTAGCTCCAAAACTACTGTCAGACAGTTCGATTGAGTTAAATTTACTATAATTAGTAAACTTTTCAATGCATTCCATAAATCTATCTTGTGACATAATTCTTATTCCTTTCCAGTATCTTGACTCAAAACAGAACAAGCAACTGTTATCACATCCCCTAGAGGAGGATATTCTTGAAGTGCTTACTTTTCGCAATTCTGGCGGGATTAGTTCAAACGCAGGAATCGGAAAATCTTTGCCCTCAAGATAGCGAATATTATCTTTATGTCTACAAATTTTATTACCGACTTTATGAGTCAGACCGTGAATTTTTTCAATTTCAACTGGATTTTCAAGCGCTCTTAAAAGCTCAGCAAAAACTATCTCACCTTCTCCTCTTATTATTGCATCAAAACCATCATTTACTGCTTCGATATCACAAATTGAAACATGAGGTCCGCCCCCAATAACAAATATTTCTGGATTCATGGATTTCAGTTCTTTTATAATTTTAATTACAGAAGGATAAGAAGGCGTTAGTACTGTAATGCCAACAATGTCAAAATCCGAAGCAATCGTTTTTATTGTATTGTTCCATTGATTAATATCCATTAAGAAATCCTGTTGAAAATACTCGACAAAATAGCCAGCATCTTCTGCAACAGAAGCTATTGATAAAAGCCCTTCAGATATCTGATAGATGTCGGGCTGAAGTTTTATCTCTTTCCCTGAATCTTGGATGATGTTTTTATAGACTAATAATAATGCTTCGGCTTTCGCTTTCAGTAAACCAAACAAATCAGCAGGCAACTTCATCCTCGGAATTGAGGGATTTATTAATGCAACTTTCACAGATTTCACCCATTTAACGAATTGATCATAGCAAGCGCTTATACGCATCAACTTTTCTGTCGTTCATTTAGACAAACTCTCCATTTTAGCCATTTTCTTTCCTAAACTAAATGATAAATTCCCAAAGAAAAATGAAAAACCACAGATTAGTCCCACCATTACAAAAACAGTTATGACATTGTAGTACAACCCAACAGTGGAGATCATCAAAAAAATGAAAGCAATCAACCCTATCGATCCCAAAACTGTGAAAGAAATGATCCATCCCAGCAATAGTTCCTTCACTTTCATTCCATTGTGTTTCCTCTCTGTAGTTTTGTAATAAAAATCTAAAAATCTCTTTTTGGTTCGGCGAATGTAATGGTCTCTTCTCAAAGTAATGTAAAAACGAATAATACACACAAGTGAGTATATTGATAAAGTCAAAAACCAGAAAGTTGGAAGTAAAGAGGACGAAAATAGTACACCACCCATAGTTGCAAGAATGATATCCACAAATCTCTCCGCCCTATTGATTTCCTTGATATTCCTCTTAAACACGCCGCTTTTCTTTCCACGCTCATTACTTTCTCCGTAATAGTATTCATACTGCTTAAAAGCAAATATAATCGAAATAGTTATCATAATTCCGATTAGTATGATCATTATTTTTCCAGAATCACCAGAAATTAAAGATAGACTCCAAATTGGATCATTTTTCTTCATATCAGACAGAATTGCGGCACCAGTAAACGAAATTGCAACCGAAGTTCCGACAGCAACACATTCTTGACTAATGTCTTTCTGGAGGAATGGTAGTTTACCAAATGAGGATACTTTGTATGGATATAAATCAAATAAATGGTATGGTAGACGAGTCGCCTTCAATCGCCTCCTTTTGTCTTGTAAACATATGCTAGTTCCCCTTTTTCAACTTAACGCCAAACCTAGCGCGCGCAAGCTGATCAGAACTTGAACCCGTTTGGGTTCTAATCCCGTTTAACTTGGCCATCTACAAGTAGCTGCTCAAGGATCGAAAATATCTTTGAGAGACCCGATACGTATGCTTACATTTCCTGCAGTTCCGAAAGTTTGGGTAGTCCATCTCTTGCACCTATTTTGGTTATGCATCTGGAAGCAACAAAATTTCCTAATCTTCCACATTCATACAAATCCTTGCCCTTAATCAAGCCATACAAGAAACCTGCACAGAAAGCGTCACCAGCACCTGTTGTGTCAACCCTTTCCACATCTGGAGGCTCTATTAAATGGCTTTCTTTACCGTCTGTTACATAGCATCCTCTTCTACCCAACTTGACCGCAACAATACTTGCTCCCTCTTTCAGCAGAATCTTTGAACCCTCTCTGTAATCCTTTCCCGTAAGCATTTTCAATTCATTTTCATTCGGAGAAACAACATAACACCTTTCCAAAAAAGGCTTCATAGCCGTTAGTCCCCTTCTAGCATAAAGCTCTCCAGGATCAAAGCTTAGCTTAACATTGGAAGCGGCTTTGAGAAGTTTCTTCTGCGCTGTGAAGGGTTTTTCTCCGACAAAAGACGTGAAATGCAGAAACTTAGTGTTGCTTGCATATTCTAAGTTGATTTCTTCAAAGGCAAGTGAGTCGTTGACTCCGGGCGCAACATAAAGCGCTCTGTTGCCTTCTTCGTCTATGAACCCAAAAACTATTCCACTAATTCCCTTTCTTGAAATCACTACGCCTCTTGTGTCAACGTTTTCCCTTTTGAAATCGTTTAAGAGAAAATTGCCCTCGTTGTCTTCTGCAACTTTTCCTATGTAGCCTACTCTTAATCCTAATCTTGCCAAGCCCACAGCAGTATTAGCCGCTGAACCCCCAGGAGCCTCCACAAAATCCGTGATAAAACTGTGCTCATCTTCCCTCGCTATCCGATTAACTCGATAAAGTTTATCCACGTTTAAGGCGCCAAAACAAACAACATCAAACTTCATCTGAACAACTCTTTTAGGTAAATTTTGTATTTTCCAAGTTTTCCATCATAGTTGCCAGCTGAGATTCTAACTACTCCTTCTTCAGTGCGCACTGTTTCTATGCCTGCCTTCATCGCCTGTTTAACTGCCCCTAACGATATTCCATTGATAACAATTTCAGGAATGTAACTAACGCCTTCTGGAACCTTCGACTCCTTTCCCAGCCGCCTTCTAAGCGAAGGACAATACAGATGATTAGTAGTCGGTCCTATCCACGGAAACTTTGTCTCCGTCTTTGACCCAGCCGAACAGATGTCAAACGGTGCGATGACACCTTCAACACTGCTTATAGCCTTCAACGCCTTCTTTCCAGCCTTCATCACAGCTTCCTTTGTCTTACACATGTACCAGAAGTTGCCTCCGCTTACTCCATGCGCATACCCCATGTAACGCTCTATTCGAAAGTCGGGAACCATTATTGGAACAGTTATCATTTGGCGTCCAAAACGTTTTTCTTCCCATTCATAGCCGTCTCCGCAGTGGCCTATTCTTTCCATGGTGTCAATTTTGCCTTCAGGATTTGGCAGTGCATCAAAAACCGCTGTAAACGGTTTAACAAGTATATCCTGCCTTATGCGGTAGGAAAGTTCTTTCTCAAACTTCTTTATTATATCATCAAACGATTTTTTCTCTTCAAGCCCTGCCCAAAACTGTAGAACAGCGCCGAATCGTCTGTCTGGCGTTTCTTTTTTGCTGAGCCATTTTTCGATGCCTCCTTCAGTTCTACCAATAACCGTAGAAGGCGTAGCGGTGGCATCTTCTGCAGCCTTCCTAACTGTTGCCTTGTCATCAGCGGTTACAATAATTCTTGAATATATGCCCTCAAAAGCTTCGGCAAAAGTGTCTTCTACCTCAGCTTTCATCCTAACCCCCCAACCTTTTCTCCTCTAATAGTCTTCCTAAAAATAGCACTTTCCTTCATCAACCTCTCCTTATTAGCTGAAGTAATTATTTCAACTTTGGGAAGAGTCTTGGGATAAAAGCGTGACATTCGACTCTGCAAAACTGGAGAACAATATCTCTCTAACGTTGAATAACTCCATCCTCTGACTAACCCTAAAACGCCTTTCCTACCATAACGATTGAAAACTTCTGCAAGAACAGAAGTTACAGCAGTATTATTTGAAAGAACAGCAATTTCAGCTTCCCTAACAGCATAATTGTTACCGTTAAAACTAACTGCTAACCCCCCATTTTCTCTCACTAACTGAAATGATTGAACGTCTGTAATGCTGTCTCCAACATACACCACGTCAGAGAATCTGACGCCTACTTTATCGGCAATATCTTCAATTGCCTTCGCTTTCTCAAATCCGCCAATTGGATTAACTTCTTTCAGCATTTTGCCACAATCCATCTCAGAAATCTCTTTCCAAAAAATCTCATCTAACCTTCGAATAGTTTTCCTATCTTTTTCAGAAAAATCGTTGAGGCTAGTGGCAGTTTCTGAAATTTCTATCATTGGCAGGGCTACGATTTCTTCTTTAAGTTGTTGCAATTTTTCTTTTTCTCTTTCACCTAGCTGGTATCTGTCAATGTTCAGTCTTGTGCAGTAGACATTTTTAAATGGGAAATCTATGACGTCGCATAGAGCCTGCATATACTGTTCATAACTTGTGCTTACTATAAAGGAAGGCATAATGCCCTTTACAAACTGTAATGTGTCTCTGGCGTTTGGAACTAGCAAGATGTTCTTAGCAGAGAATTCTTTTATTTTCTTGTTTGTCACTTCATAGGCTTTTAGAAAAGGTAGCATAAGCCTTAAAGTGTCGCCAGCCTTGTATCCCTTCCTCTTGATAATATCTGCTTGAACATCATCATACTTACTAATCAAAGCGAAGAGGGCATCGCCGTTTGGAACAAAATGTTCTGTAAGCTCATATGCGTTGTCATTTTTTGAAATTGGTCCCTCACAGTCTGTAATGAATACCTTCTTGTTACTGTCATTCATTTTTGGCTCCTCAGCCTTCTTATATGCTCTACGCTTCGGGCTATATGTTCTTTAGAGGCTATATCTGTTCTATGCCAGAGGGCTCCACCCTTAACTGCTTGAACGCCTTCCAAGGAAATTTTTCTTGCGCTTTCAATGTCGTTTTCAACGCCGACTATGCATACTGTTCGTGAAGTAAGTGCATATGTTTCTCCATTTCTTAGTTCCATTGATGCTGGATAAACTCGAATATTGTCCCTATACTTCTTAGTCAACGCATATGCAGCATTCATGTCCACTGGCTTATTGATGTCATCCCATTCAACTTGCTGGGGAAAAACATCTTTGAATCCGCCATAGTTCGGGGGCACTTTATAAGTTGCAACTGTTGCCTTCTCTTCTAAATTGACTCTTGTCAAGCTTCCGTCAAGCATTTTGAAGCATATATCTATGAAGTCGTCTTTCAGTATTGGCAGAAGGTTTAATATTTCTGGGTCGCCTGGTCGACTGTTGTTTTCCAAGATTTTTGGTCCTTTACCCGTGTGCATGAAAGCCACGTAGAACGGTATGCCACGCAAATCAGTGTTGCTTCCTTTTCCACGGAGTCGATTGAAGATTTTGTTGACAATTTCAGTTTCTTTCTTCTTTTCATCCGCTGTCATGAATGGAAGCCAATCGCCTTTATCCTTGTAAGAACCCATTCCGCCTGTGTTTGGTCCTTTGTCGCCATCGAATGCTCTTTTATAGTCACGTGTTTCTGGCAATGGTACTATATGCTTGCCGTCACAAAACGCTTGAAAACTGGATTCTTCACCTTCTATTTTTTCCTCTATTATCACGGAGCCATGCTCATAATTGGATAGAAAGTGTTCAAACAGTTGTTCGCGAGTGTTAAAGTGGTCGCCCCAGACGCCTACGCCTTTTCCCGCTGCGGGCACATCGGGTTTCACTACAGCCTGATTGTCTAGTTCGTCCAGCCACGAGAAGACAGCTTTTTTCAGTTGTGTTTGGCTACCATAGTCTTTCGGATTGAAGACTCTAAACCTTGGATTCGCTTCGGACGCAACCTTTTGAAACAGATGACGCTGGGCAACTTTGCTTGCTTCTATAGCATACTTTTTTGATGGGCAAATCATTGAAATGCGTGTTTCTTTTTCAATCAAGTCTCTGATGCCATCGATTATTGGTTTTTCTGGCCCGACAATTCCAAAATCTATCTTTTGCTCATGTTTTTTGGCGAATTTGCAAATCTCGTTTATGTCCAAGTTAGGAATGACAACGTGCTCTCTTGCTCTCTCAACGTTGAATGGATTTTTCTGTTTATCTGCGATGTACATTTCAGCCTTGTATGTTCCACTGCGGGAAAAGACATCAGCCATTGCAGTTTCTCTGGAGCCGTAGGAAACGATGAGGATGCCGACTTTTTCCATTAAATCACACTCGCAATGCCTAGCAAATTCTAGTCAACTTTGCCGGGTTTAGAGGCGTCAATCTTTCGTTATGCAGATAGAATTTCGCTTTCAATCTCATATAATCTTCCAGTTTCTTTGTATCCGCCCAAGAATCTTTCTTTCATTCTATCCGCTATTTTTTGAGCCAGAGGGGTTGGATACTGCCCGGTTATACATCCTAGGCACATGTCTTCTTTTGCAAATTCAGTTGCTTTAACAAATCCTTCATTAGATAGGTAGCTTACTGTGTCAGCGCCTATTATTCTCGCTATTTCTTCAGCATTATGTGTGGAGCCGATTAGTTCGCTGTAAGTTGCCATATCAACGCCATAAAAGCATGGACCTATTATTCTTGGAAACGTTACAAAGATGTGGACTTCTTTTGCACCTTTATTCCGTAGTTTTTGTATAATTGTTTTCGTTGTGTCTCCTCTTACTATGCTGTCTTCTGTTACTGCAATGCTTTTTCCATTGAGTTTGCGGTCGAGAATGTTGATTTTTCTG
>Ga0315280_10008640_pt1 | contig 13293 bp, 10 predicted proteins | sample YL17G06_40_MG_FD_203697 | JGI IMG/M metagenome (GOLD analysis project Ga0315280, IMG submission 203697) | Sediment microbial communities from Yellowstone Lake, YNP, Wyoming, USA - YL17G06_40 | ecosystem: Environmental > Aquatic > Freshwater > Lake > Sediment | place: USA: Wyoming | collected...
CGTGGGTTCCGGCACTTGGTGATCGACCGCAAGGTGACGCAGGGAACGCGTGGCGAGCCCGGCCGCCGCTGGTGCGAGCGGATCTGGACGGTGCTGGAAAGCTGCGCACAACAGGCCCGCTCCGCCTTCCAGTTCATCTATCGGTCGATCGCCGCACACTTCACCCACCAGTCATTCCCCTCCTTGTTGCCCCAAGGGCCGTGAACGCTTACGAAAATGGGGACTGGCTCCGAGCCGACGTGCGAACACCTCGCGAAAACCGCATCCAGCGAGGTGCCTGTCCCCATTTTTTCACACTCCGCGTCCGGCGTCACGGTGTGCCGCGCCTACTTCGAACCGATTCTAGCACCGCGGCGCGAAGGTCACAACAGGCGGCTCGTTCAAGGCCCCGACGGAGCCGGCCACTCGCCGCTGGCCAGCGGGTAACGCATAGAACGCTCTCGCTCAGCGCGTTCCACCAACACGCGCACCATGGCGGGCTGGGAACTCTCGGGGATACGGACCCCTAGCGAGAACGGAGCGGGCCTGCCCGGTGCGAGGCTTCTTGGATCTCCGGGCAGCAGCGCTAGCTCGTTCAGTCCCAACGTCAGCCCGTCTGCGCCCAGCACGGCCACGAGGATTCTCAGCTCACCCTGGCCGAACCGGCCAGTTGGGATACGATGCCCGGCACCGCAGTTGGTGAGGGTGAAGTTGACTTCGAGCTGGTTGTCGGCCCGACGGCGGGAGGCCACGGGGCCAATCCCGACCACGCCCTCGGGCCGGTGATCGGTCCACCCGGCCAGCGAATGATCGTGAACGATCCGTCTGGGATGTGCGTACGACAAGACGTGGCCCTGGGTCAGACGCGAGATGCCGGCGGGCATGTGGCAGGTTGCACACTGCCGGTGCTCGCCAGCGGCCTCTGCCACGGGGGCGTACAGTGAGAGGTACTCTTCGTATTCGACCGTGTGGCACGACCCGCAAAGGGCGGAGCACGGCAGGCGTGTCCTGTCTTTCTTCACGGGATGCGGTCCCCAGCTCCGGTACGGCCCTGCATAAGCACATGCCACAGAGTGGCAAGCCTGGCAGTCCACTCCCGATTCGCGACGGGTCGCGCGAAGCTGCGGAGGGTCCGTGGGCGGCTGCTCCAGGAGCGGATTGGGTGCGTGGCAGGGCAGGCACGCTTCGTTTCGCCTGCCGTCGGTCGCGGCGACGAACTGCGGATTGGTCCACGCCCTGGAATGTGCCGATTCTTCCCACTGGCCGACGATTTCTCGATGGCAGTCGGCGCAGTTGGATGGTGCAGAATTCTCAAGATGGGTTGCCGGCAAGCGACAGCCGGCCATGGGGACCGCAAAACCGATGACGGCAATCGCAAGACCCAACCTTCGCCGGACGCGGACTGCCCGCGCCAACGGCTGTTCCACGAAGGAAGCCCCCATGCCACCCTGCTGCGGCTCTGACGGTCTCAAAACCCGTATTTCCCGGTGAATTCAAGCCCGACCGACTCCCCCGGCTTGGGCGCAACGCCGCCCGGCCGATTGTCGATATAGAGCGTTTCCCAGGACGACACCTCGAACCCCACGTTCAAGTTCTTGGTCACGTCGAAGACCATGTTGGCGAAGATGAACTGGTTGTAGCTGCGGCCTTGGATCACATCGGCGTCCAGCGGATCGTCCAGGCCGTAGCCGGCGTGGCTGTGGAGGCGAGGGCTCCAATCGTACCAGACGTCAAACCACCCGCCGGTCGAGCGGATCGTTTCGTGCGTGAGCGGGGAAACGCCCTGGATGACTCCGCCCAGAAACGTGCTCAAGTTCTCTCCCGTGAAGAACTCGGCCTGAACGCCGAACCGCTCTGTGAGCGGGACGTACAAGTCAGCGTTCACCGACCAGGTGCGCCGGCGGGCGTTGTTTTCCACCGGTGGGCTAAACGGCGGCGGGCCGGGAGTTAGGAAGTCGAAGCCCTGTTCGCCGATGTGACCGGAAACACCGAACGTCACCGGCCTCCCGCCCGGATTGCGGTCCCCGAGCGTCGTCGCCACGCGGCCCTCGATCACCGGCCAGGCGCTGGACTCGGTCCGGATCCCCGGGGTGGAAGCGAAGTCACTGACGATGTTCTGATTGCCGGAGCCCTGGACCGTCAAGAGACAGCCATCGGAGAGATCGAAGTAGCGTTCCAGCCGCACCTGGGCGCGGCGATAACCGATGTTCCCGCCCCCCCAACCGACCGAATAGCTCAATGTCCCCGGATACAAGGGCGAAATCACATCGTAGGTCTGGCCGGCCAACAAGCGGAACTGGTCGTTCTTGATCTCACCGTAGGCATGGCGGAGCAGCACCCCGGGCTTGTTCTCGACGACGAACGCCCCGTGGAAATCGATCTCCGCCTTGCCCCCGCTCTCCGCGTCGCCGAACATGGGAATTCTCGGCCCGGCAACGTCGAACCCCAACCGCGTCCGGCGCGTGTCGATCACAAACGAGTGCTCCCCTTCATCGGTCGCGGACAACACATACAGGGTGTAAGGTCCCGGGAAGGACCTTTCGGTCTCGTAGATCGCGCTTCCCCAAAGCCATCCGTAGGGCACAATCCTGAAGTCGCCCTTGGTCCACGCGAGCTTCTTCATTTCGGTCCTGAGTTCATCCAGGGTGTAGTATTCGCCGTCTTGGCCCGTGGCCGCAGGCGGTGTTTCGGGTCCGGGGGCGGGAAACGCCACCGTCGACGCGGCGCCTATCGGGTCGGCCGACTCGGCGGGTATTCTCGAGGCCGTTGCGGAAACCGCCGCAACACGCTCCGCGCCCTCCATCCCGTACCGAGGCTCCGGCATCCGTTGCGGCGTTTCCCATGGCCGATCTGCGGCGCGCTGAAAGAAACCTTGATCTGCGACGGGCTCGTCGGCGCACAGGACCGCGGCACACGACCATACCACCAGGACGACAAGCAGTGCCGGCCGCATCGTTTCCTCCCCTCAAGGATTCCCAGCCAACAGAGGCAGGGCCGGATACAACAAAGCCGTTACGGCCGGACGCGCGTGATATGCGCAATCATCGCGCCATACGGCCTTGCTGGTATCGTCCGCAGCTTGCGCGAACTTGAGGATTCCGCTAAAGGCGGAAAAACACGCAATCTCGGTGCTTTCGACAGAAGAGGGCGGCTCTTCCTGAAGCGTAATCTCGCACTACGGGAAAGCCGCCGCAGAATCCCGGCCTTTTTACCATCCAGCGCAGCCGGACCGCTCGACCACACTAATCCTCGTCTTGACGCAGCCTCGCCAGAACGGCATAGTCCTCCAGCGTGGTGGTGTCGCCCACGGTCTCTCTTCCGGCAGCGATGTCCCGCAGAAGCCGCCGCATGATCTTGCCGCTCCGCGTCTTGGGCATGGCGTTGGTGAAGTGGACGTCCTCGGGCACGGCAAGTGCGCCGATTTGCCTGCGCACGTGTTGCCTCAGTGCGTCGCGCAACGGGTCGCCCGGGTCTCCATTGACCAGCGTGACGAACACGGCCACGGCTTCGCCCTTGATCTCGTCGGGCCGGCCGACCGCCGCCGCTTCTGCGACCGCCGGATGGCTCACCAGGGCACTTTCGATCTCGATGGTGCTCAAGCGGTGGCCGGCGACGTTGAGCACGTCGTCAATCCGGCCCATGATCCAATAGTAGCCGTCTTCGTCGCAGCGGGCGTTGTCGCCGCAGAGGTATTTTCCGGGAACGTCCTTCCAATACTGGACCTTGTAGCGATCGTCGTCGCCCCAGATGCCGCGCAACATTCCCGGCCAAGGCTGGGTGATGACCAGTCTGCCGCCGCTGCCGGCGGGCACCGCCTTGGCGTCCTTGCCGACAATCTCGGGAATGATGCCGGGGAGCGGCTTGGTGCAACTGCCGGGCTTGGTGGGAATGGCGCCGGGCAAGGGCGTCATCATGATCCCGCCCGTCTCCGTCTGCCACCAGGTATCCACGATCGGACAGCGGCCGCCGCCGATCTTCTCGTAGTACCACATCCAGGCTTCGGGGTTGATTCCTTCCCCCACGCTCCCCAACAGGCGCAGGCTCGACAGGTCGTGCTTCCGCACCCACTCGTCGCCCCACTTGATGAACGAGCGGATCGCCGTCGGCGCCGTGTAGAGGATCGCGACCTTGTGCTTCTCGATCATTTTCCACCAGCGGTCCGGGTCGGGCCAGTTGGGGGCGCCTTCGTAAATAAACGTGGTTGCCCCGGCCGATAGCGGCCCGTAGACGATGTACGTGTGGCCGGTGACCCAGCCGATGTCGGCCGTACACCAGAAAACGTCCTCGTCGCGAATGTCGAAGACCCACTCCATCGTCTTCTTGGCAAAGAGGTGGTAGCCCGCGGTGGTGTGCTTGATGCCCTTGGGTTTGCCGGTCGAGCCGCTGGTATAGAGGATGAACAGGGGCGCCTCGCTGTCCATGGGCTCGGCAGGGCAGTCGGCCGAGGCATCGGCCATCAGGTCGTGCCACCAGAAATCGCGGCTTTCCTTCATACTCACCGGATTGCCGGCGCGGCGGACCACGATGCACTTCTCGACGGTGGGGGACTTGTCCAAGGCCGCGTCCACGTTGGCCTTCAGCGGCAACTGGACCCCGCGGCGCCGGCCGGCATCGGCGGTGATCACCAGCTTGGCCGCGGCGTCGTTGTTCCGCTCCGCGATGGCTTCCGAGGAAAACCCGCCGAAAATCACGCAGTGCACGGCCCCGATCCGAGCGCAGGCGAGCATCGCGATGGCCAACTCCGGGATCATCGGCATGTACATCGAGACCACGTCCCCCTTGCCGATCCCCATGCTCTTAAGCACATTGGCGAACTTGCAGACCTCGTGGTGCAGCATTTGGTAGGTGAGGACGCGCACGTCCCCCGGCTCGCCTTCCCAGGTGTACGCGGCCTTCGTCCAGCGCGAAGTGCCCCGGTGGATGTCCAGGCAGTTGTACGAGACGTTCGTCTGCCCGCCCACGAACCACCTGGCAAACGGCTCGTTCCACTCCAGGACCTTTTGATAGGGCTTGAACCAGTGCAATTCCCCGGCCATTTTTCCCCAGAATCCCGGGATGTCGGCAGCGGCCTCCTTCCAGAGCATCTCGTATTGCTCCATCGACTTGATCCGCGCTTTGGCCGCAAACTCGGGCGGCGGCGGGAATACCCGACCCTCCTTCATTACGGTCAGGATCTGTCCGGAATCGACATCGGTGTCCGGCATTCGAGGATTCCTCCACACACTGAATACATTATCAATATAGTAATAATCAGAATGGTTCGTATACTGACAAACATACTATAGTACGGTTTCGCCGCAACCCAGTCAACGGGCGGTCGCGCCAGCGTGTCAGAATCTGGCGGTCAACTGGGTGTAGTAGAAATCGCGGCCGTTGGCCCCGCCCGGCGTGTCGAGCAAGAACGGGCCGGGGAACAGGTGGCAGTAGCCGAAGACGATGTCGGCCCGCGGCGCCAAGATCCACTTGAGCGACATATCGAGTTCCTGTCCCACGTCGCGGCCTGACCCACCGGTCGGATCTTGGCGGATCGCGGTCCCGGCGGCGTCTTAGAGGGCGTCGCGGGCCTGCTGAAGGTGGAAGACGTGGTACCAGAGAGTGACCGCCGTTTTGGGATGGGGACTGAGCGTCAACTGCAAGTTCCAGTCCTCGATATTCTGCCGTCCCACGATGTCCATCCAGCCGAAATACTTGTGTCCTAGGGGGAAGAGCTGATTAAAGGTGCCGTGGACGGAACCCGTGGGATCGCGGTCCCCGGAGGCCCAATCGTAACAGACCCAGACAGCGGGGTCCCAAGAGAGATGGGCCAATTTGCGGCCGGCGCCGAGGGTGTAGAAACCGGCGAAGTGGCGGCGGACTCCGTATTCTCCGAACTGGTACCCTCCTTCGATTTCCCAGAGCCAGTTGTCCTGCCGCCCTTCCCAGCGGCCGCCGAACGTCTGGTAGTCGAAGTCGGGGCGGCCGTCGTATTCCGCGTAGCGCAGGTAGTAGAACTCGAGCTTATGGTCCGTCCATCCCGTGCGGCTAAGATACAGACCGAGGAATTCCTGACTGGAGTCCGGATGGTCGAAGTTGTGGTCGTTGCCGAGGTGTTGGGCCTGGGGGACCGGGCGGGTCCAGAACGCGTCGGCGTTCCAGTCCTCTCCTTTCCAGAGGAGTTTGGCGCCGTCGAACGTCCGGCGGGTATTGGCCCAATCGAGCGGGGAGATCAGCCGCTGGGCCCCGTAGAGCAATTCCTGGCGGCCGGCGCGGAGCGAAAGATTCCCCCGGCCGCCGTCGTATACGCGTACGTCGCGAACAGGTTCAGGGCATCAAACCGGTTCTCCTCCGTGGAACGCGGGGGCAGGTTTTCCCTGGCGCTGGTGGCGTCGATCGCCTCGCCATAGAGCCGGATCCAACCCTCGACCTCCAGATTGCCGTAGATGCGGGTTCGTTCCAGCAGGAAGTTGTTGTCGCGCGTTAGGATGTGTTCGTTGTGCTGGCGGACCCGGTATTCGCCCCCCACGTCAAAAACCGCGCGCTCGCCGAGGTTTCGGCGTTTCCAGAAATCGCCGAAGTGATACTCGCTGTTCGAAGGATCCTCCAAGTAACTGAAATCATTGTCGTAGAAGACGCCTTTGTATGGATCGGTCGCGGGTTTCTTCGGGGCTGCTTGCGAAGGATCGGACTGCGCGTCGGCATTCCGTGGCAGCACAAGGGGCCCATCTCCAGGGGCCTCGGCCGGCTCCTGCCCAAAGAGCGGCATAACCCATCCCAGTCCCAGCAGACAGCCCGCGAACAGCGCGCTCCTCATGTAAGCCCCTCCGTCAGCGGGCGAAGTCCGGCGGGACGCATAGGCTAGGCAGATCCGCTCTCCCACGCAGACCCCGCGCAAAGGGCAAGACCGGGCCAACAGGTACTGCAAGTATCGTCCGCATTCCCGGGCCGGTTCATTGTTCGCGTACCCTCCGGAAAAACCGTCAGGGGCCCTTGCTTCGCACCCCCAAAAGGGTTGCGGCAACGTATTTCCGGGGCGGTTCCCCGGGCACTCCCCTTGCGGTAAGATAATCCGGACAACGGCCGTCGAATCGCTGGGAACGGCCTTTGGCCGAGGATCGCTCATGAAGGACCTTATCACGCTGGTGCTCGGAGGGGGACGCGGCACCCGGCTCTATCCCCTCACCAAGGTCCGCTCCAAGCCGGCCGTGCCGGTGGCGGGAAAGTACCGCCTGATCGACATCCCCCTGTCGAACTGCATCAACAGCGGGCTGAACCGCATTTACGTCCTGACGCAATTCAACTCGGTCAGCCTCCACCGGCACATCCGCAGCACGTACAACTTCGATCCCTTCGCCCGCGGCTTTGTGGAGATCCTGGCCGCCCAACAGACCAACGACCATGCCAACTGGTACCAGGGGACGGCCGACGCGGTGCGGCAGAACCTCCGCTACATCCAGCAGCCGGACGTCCGCCGCGTGCTCGTCCTGTCCGGGGACCAGCTCTATCGGATGGACTTCCGCGACCTGATCGCCACGCACGACCGGTCGGGGGCCGACGTGACGATCTCCGCCGTCCCGGTCTCCAGCAGCCAGGCATCCGGGCTGGGGATCATGCGCCTGGACGACGACGGCCGCGTGGCGGGCTTTCTGGAAAAGCCGCAGACCGCCAAGGAACTCGACCACGTGCGGACCGATCCGGCCTGGATCGACGCCCACGGAGTTCCCAGCCGCGGCCGCGATTGCCTGGCCAACATGGGCATCTACCTGTTCAACCGCGACACGCTGATCCAGGTGCTCCAGAAAACCGACTATCAAGACTTCGGGCGCGAGATCTTTCCGGCCTCGATCCGCAGCCGGCACGTGCAGGTTCACCTGTTCGACGGCTACTGGGAGGACATCGGCACGATCCGGTCGTTCTTCGAGGCCAATTTGAGCCTGGCCTCGATGGATCCGCCGTTCGATCTGGTGTCGCCCCAGGCGCCGATCTACTCGCGGGCCCGGTTCCTCCCTCCGACGCGGATCGAAGGGGCCTCGATCCGCGGAAGCCTCGTGGCCGACGGCTGCGCCATCGGCGAGGGGGCGGTGATCGAGAACAGCATCATCGGGCTGCGCTGCCGCATCGACCGCAACGTGCTGATCCGCAACTCGATCGTCATGGGCAACGACTTCTACGAGTCGCCGGACGAATCCGCCCGCAATCTGGCCGGCGGGTTGCCGCCCATGGGCATTGGCTCGGGGGCCCGGATCGAAGGCGCGATCCTCGACAAGAACTGCCACATCGGCCGCAACGTCCAGATCGTGAACGCCCAGAACGTCCAGTCGAGCGAGGAGACCCAGTACGGTATGATCCGCGACGGGGTGTACGTCGTCCCGAAGGGCGTGGCCTTACCCGACGGCTGGAGCCCGTGACCCGCGTAGGAGGCAGACATTCCTGTCTGCCCGGAGCCTCCGCCAGGCGTAGGAGGCAGACATTCCTGTCTGCCGGGAGCCTGCGCCAGGCGTAGGAGGGCAGACATTCCTGTCTGCCCTGCTCGTCTCCGTTCGCCGAGGGCTGGCGAGGGTCACTGGGAAGCCGCCTCGCCCGCTTCGACGGCGGCGATCTCCTTCTCCGCCAGCCCATACAGCTCGTAAACCGCCTCGTCGATCCTGCGGTCGATGGCCGCCTGTCGTTGCCGAAGCGCGGTCTGCTCGGCGGCCGGCGCTTTCCGCAAGCCTCGCTGGATCGTCGCCATCTGCTCGGCGAGTTCCGCCAGCCGGTCATGGCGCGCCCGATCGGCTGAGTCGGCAAAATCGATCGTGCGGACCGGCGCGCGGGCGAGCACGTTTCCGTTGATTTCCAGGGCGACTCCGCGGCGCTTGGCGTGATGGCGAAACCATTTCCACATCAGGCGGCTGTTGAGCAGGGCGGTCAGCCAGCGGAGATCCTCGCGCGTATCGTCCTTCGCGACAAAGACGTTCGCGCTGAATGGAACATAGAGCGGGTCGGGCGCGCAGGCGAAGGCCGGCCGCGGCGCCATCTGCAAGGCAACGATTTTCCCCGTCCGCCAGAGCATTTCCTCCCGCGGCCAGTGAAGTTGCCACCAGGCCCGCAGACCCGACCGCGTTTCCCGCCGTGCGCACATCACGGCGCGGAAGCGTCGCAGGTGATCGCGGAGTGCCGGATACTGGTCCGCCTCGCTCCAGGTTTCCCGCGTCGAATAGATCAACGAGAGCGACGCCTGCGGGGCTATATAGTATCGGCCCAGGTCGCACAGGTCGTGATACGGCCGCAGCAGCGATCGTTCCCGCTCCGGAAGCCCCAACCAGGCCACTTTTTCCGGCCGCAGCGCGAAGACTCCCTCGCCGACCTGCCAGCGATTGCCGTATTGCCGGTTTGTCCTCCCGTTGATCGCTGCGGGATTCTCCACGATCCCCTGGCGGACCATGCCCAATCGGCCCAGCGGCGGCCAACGCGCCATCCGGGCGAGGATCGCGTCCGCCGGCGGCTCGAGGTCCAGGCGCCCTCCGCGGAACAACTGTCCGGAATCCTTGCAGAACACCTCGGCAGCCACCAGCCGGCGCCGCGAAGGGGCCGCTTCGCCTGGGTCTGCGGGCCGGGCCCGCTTGATCGTGGTCCTGCCGGGGGCCTTTTCCTTTCTGAAGACAAGGATCATGTGCCGTCCGGATGCGCCGGCGAATAGCCCGGAGCGGCCTAGAAGAAACAGTTCCTCAATGCGTCCGCCCTCTCGCATCGCGTCGATGAGCTTCTCCGCACCGCGGCCGGCAGTCCAATACGAGCTCACCAAAAACGACAGGCCCCCGCCGGGCTTGAGCAATTCCAGCCCGCGGTGCAGGAAATAGTACCACAGGTCCATGCGCGGCGAGCGAAACCGGCGTCCCAGGTCCGTCGAGGCGATGCGGTCCAGCCAAGGCTTCGCTCCCAATTCGCGGCGATACGGGGGGTTGCCCAAGACGACGTCGAAGCGGGCCGAAAGGCGCTCGGGGACGCCATCCGCCAGCACGTCTCCTGGCCGTACGTTCGCCGCCAAGACGTTCGCCAGGTGCGGTGACTGCTCGACGAAAGCGTCGCTCACGCCTCGGCCCGCTTCCTCCGCTGCGGCAAGCATCTCCAACCACAAGGAGCGCCTGGCCGCCAGGACCGCGTCTCCGTCGAGGTCCATCCCGTGGAGCGCTTTCGCCGCCCGATCGAAAGAGGGCGTTGCCCCGCGGCGCCGATGCCGGCGCACGAGAAACCGCAACGCGGCCCATAGGAACGCGCCGCAGCCGCAGGCCGGATCCAGCACGGACACTTCTGGGAAGGCATCTGGTTGCGGAATCGGGCGCTCCAACAGCGGACTCAGGACGCGCTCGGCCATGTAGCTCGTGACCGATTGGGGCGTGTAGAAGACTCCGGTCCGTTTGCGGAGGTCGGCGGTCTTTTCGCTGCGGACTTCATCGGACGCGGTGCGGTGGAGGCGAAGGCCGAGAAGCCGCTGGTGCGTCCAGCCCAGAGTCTCCGCCGCGGCCCCGGGCCCTGGCGGGATCACCCACGTCCTCACGCCCGCGACCATGCCGCGGAGCGTTTCGTCGGCGAGCCCGGCGACCGGCACGTCGTCCGCGTTCTCGCCGCTCCCCTTCGTGACGCGGAATAGGCCGCCCCCGAGTTGGCTCTCCGCCCAGCGGACCAGCTCGCAGAACCGATCGCCAACGTTGGGCCCGACTTGAAGGCCGACCAGCGGTTGGCGCATCGAGGGCGCCCCCTCGGCCCAGAGCCGCAAGAAAACCAGATCCTCGATGATTCGCCGGGCCGCGCGCTCCGCTTCCCCTAGCGCAAGGCCTCCCGACAGCCGTACGATCCCGCACGCCAGGGCGTCCCACCACGACTCCAACTCGCGGGCGACATGAGACGGGGCACCGGCTTTGCGCATGGTTTCGGGGGGTTGGCTCCCGAAGTGGCCCCGTCCCGGGCTACTCGATGACAGGCGTTGGCTTGGAGGGCGCCCTGGTCGGCGCCTTGCTCTTCCACCCATTCTCCCCAGACTGGGACGCATCCCCCGCCGGCCGCGCCGGCTGAGCCGATTGCTCCACTTTCCTGTCCGTGACCGAAAGGACCTTGCGTGGGGCCGGCTCATAACCGTCGGGCGGCATCGGCTCCTCCGCCACGGTCGGCTCTTCGGAAACGGCTTGATCTCCTCCGGAGAGGTTCGATCCGGCCCGGCCGTACGGCCGGCACTGCTGTCCGTAGCCTCCGGCGAATGTCGGACCACACTCATCGTACGTGCTCGCACACATGGTGCAACCGGCCGCAACCACCAGCAGACCAAGGGGAATCCAGCGGAACGACGCGCGAGACATGGGAGCAACCTTTTTCGGGCCACGCCGAATGAGACGATCCGGCATCGGTGGACGAACGTCGGGGCCGTTCTGGGATCGACCACGAGTCGAGGGCCCCAGAGCCCCTTGCCGCTCGGCTCGGAACGAGCTGGGATGAAAGCCGAGCGTGACGCTATCTTCGGCGCGATGGATCGGCCGGTCATAATCATTCTTTTCGGAATTCTTGGCGGCGGTTCGCTATGTTTCGCAGCTTATCCATCGGTTGCATATTAACCCTGTCAAACCTGGATTCGTTCTCCCGGCTCACGCGCGGGCAAATCGCCTGCGGACGCAAGAAACATCAGAAGCCGGACCTCCCTTGCGGCGAGGTCCGGCTTCATCTTGAGTCGCCTGTCCGTTGAGACCAAACAGGGGGGATCCCAACCTCTCACGAGCGATTCTTGTCAACCATCGTCCCGTGCAACCACGGGATACCTTCCAAAGCACCGAACCTGACTGCCCAACGACAGTTCAGTTGGGCATCCAACCCAAAGCGATGAAGCAACTAGGCGTTCTTCGCTGCGGGCTTGGGCCCGGTCTCTCCGGGAACCTTGGGTGGCGGGGGCACTCCAGGGGCCATCTTCGGGCCCGTCGCCTTGCTCTCAACCGGAGCGCAGGCCGCGGGAGCGCACGCCGCCGGAGCACAAGTCTTTGGTGCGCAAGTGCTTGCACCACAAGTCCTGGCGCGGCAAAGCCGATGCTTCGGAGCGCAGGTCGCCGGGGCACAGGTCTTCGGAGCGCAAGTCACCGGAGCACAGGTCTTCGGAGCGCAAGTCACCGGAGCGCAGGTCTCCGCAGCACAGGTCTTCGGAGCACAGGTCCTAGCGCGGCAGAGCCGGTGCTTCGGACCGCAAGTAGCCGGAGCGCAGGTCTCCGGGGCACAGGTCTTCGGAGCGCAGGTCTTCGGAGCACAAGTGTCCGCAGCACAAGTCCTAGCGCGGCCTAGCCGATGCCTGGGGCCGCAAGTCGCCGGAGCGCAGGTCTCCGGAGCGCATGTCTTCGGGGCACAGGTCGCCGGAGCGCAGGTCTCGGGGGCGCAAGTCTTCGCCCGAAGTAGACCGGCTTCGGCCGTCATGGCGATGCCCAGCACCACGACCAGCACCGTGATGCCAATCACGTAGGTACGTCTCATCCTAGAATCCTCCTTTTCACAAGTACCATAGCGTTTAGGGATTCGCAGCGATGCCGTCCCGCAAGCGTTGCTCCCGACCCTCGACGGCGACCTCGGCGGGGAGTCGATTAAACATTACGGGCTGTGGGACAGTCACTACGACCGCTCACTCCCCTGTTCGAGTTTGCGGTCTGCTCCAACCGTAGCGATTGCACAGCTTGTACGTAAAGCTAGCACGGCAGCTTCGGTTGTCAAGCGGGGGAAACCTAGAAAATGTGCGTATTGGGATGCTGCGGAGCTTTGGGGTTTTCGCACAATTTGGCCAGAAAAAATGGGCATTCCCCCCCACTTGTACGGAATGAGACGCAAGCTTACAGCCCCATGAAGCTGGGCCGCTTGGAGTCAGTGGGAGCTAACCCGGAGACCGGCAAGTGCTTAGGCGACCAGAGAGCAGTCGCGTCGGGCGAAAGCACCGGGGAAGGACGATCACCCCGGCAGATGGGGGCCGTGAAACGTCAACCAGGCCGGATGCCGCCGCATCCCTATCTTTGGACCGGGGAGGCAGAATCCTCGGGGCGTTGGGCTTGCCCGGCTTCGTTGGCGAGCCGGCGAGCGATTTCCTGGCGGACCCGTCCGAGCTTCTCCTGCACCTCTTTAGGCTCCTCAAAGTTCAGCAAGACGGGGTCCTCGCCATCGAACACCGTCAACGCCATGCCGGCAACCCGCCACCCGTCGGCCTCCTTGCGGACCATCACCGTCATCTCGTCGGTGTGTTTCTCCCCGTCGGCGTCCAAGTCACTGCACTTGCACGCCACACGTGCCCCGTCGTCGGGGAGGTATTCCACCTTGCCGAGCTCGAACCTCACCGTGTCGCTG
>Ga0315280_10008641_pt1 | contig 13293 bp, 14 predicted proteins | sample YL17G06_40_MG_FD_203697 | JGI IMG/M metagenome (GOLD analysis project Ga0315280, IMG submission 203697) | Sediment microbial communities from Yellowstone Lake, YNP, Wyoming, USA - YL17G06_40 | ecosystem: Environmental > Aquatic > Freshwater > Lake > Sediment | place: USA: Wyoming | collected...
GTCAAGACAGCGTGGTATATCTCAACCGCTTGAAGAAAACAGGTTTGCTCTTCAAGTCATGAAACGTTTGGAAGCTATTTCAATCGTTTGGGCATATTGCAGCTCGATCATGCAAAGAACTGTCGAGGCGCCTTGTGGCACGGCACAAAAGATGGCACACACGACCTTTCCAGCTCAGATTGGCTCATCCGATACCAGTTGTTGATTCTCAAAGATAATGGAAGAATTAGTCCCCGTGTCGGTATCTTCCTTCCGTCCCTATCCGGCCTCTGCCGTCATTTTCTGTGCGGCTCTGCTCTAAACACGTCCGTGTACCAACTTCAAACACAAAGCATCCAGTGTCACGCGTGCATTTCCAACCTTCTTTCGGCACGCGCAACAGTCTGTCTCAAGTTCTCTTGAATATCCTTTTCGAGCGGCTCCGGGTGGTGGCTCGCTAGTATATCCAGAGCCTTCTCTCTTGCTCTATCAAGGATACTCTTGGCTCCTTTTCTCTTCCACGTGTCTCTCGTGGTCCTATCAGTCAATTGTGGTATGTACTGTTCTCTACGCAGGTTCCTGGACGTATGTTGATGGGCAAGATAGTTCCCGCCGGGCCCAACATCGTGTATCACATTGATGGCGAACGCTTCGTCGTCCGTGTTGATTCCTCTGATGGCCCTAAGGACCACATTCCAGATTTCGTTGTCCAAGACCAGTGTCTTGTAACACATTATCAGCGCGTTGTCATGATGGCCTGAACCCATGGGCAAGTTTCCGCCCGCGAGTGCGGTCATATAGGCTGATAACACTTTCTCATATCCCATCTGGGGATCCCAAGTTTTCGAGTCCCCGATACAAGCTTGGAAGACAGACGGTAGCCCATAGCGACTGGCTATTTGTGCAGTTCCTGCACTCAAGAGAGCTTGCTCGGGGCTTCCCATTGAAAGTGTGGCAGACTTCATGTCCATTATTCCTGCGAATCCATCGTAGATGACAGGATTCCCGGGATTGTAAAGTTGGGCTAGTATTACTCCTGCGAGTATCTCCGCGTTCTGTTGAATCAAGGTACCAACAAGTGAAATTGGCGACGTGGCGCCGGCCATTGGGTTTGTTCCGACATTTATCGGAATATTGTGTTCGGCCGACTGTCTTATGGCCATGGTGGAGCGTGGCGTGTACTGCAAAGGGCTTGTAGCGAAGGCTGCAGAAGATGCAATGTGTCTCTTCCTTAGTTCATCTGTGCCTCCGACAACCTTGGCGACCATGCCGATCGAATCTAGAAAACCCTCATAGCCGCTCTCCGCTGTGATTCCGTAGAAGCAGTGTTTCTCGGTATTGTTTAGCAGGCTCTCGGTACAATGAGGTGATAGTGAGGAAGGCGGCACATCGGTAGGGTTGACTAGGCAACAGTTCGTATAGAAGTCAAGGCCGTCTACCAGTCTAACCAGATCGTTCAGGTCTCTTAGGGTGGCTTTCCTAACTTCATTCGTTTGCAGGTCAAACACAAGAGGGCATTCCCCGCCGACTTGTGGATAGACTGTGCCGGGCTCTAGTCTAAGGTCGTATTTCGGGTTTCTCGCATGCAATGTCACGGTTCTCGGAGCTTTCTTGATCAGATCTTCGACGAGATACTGTCGGAATCTCGCGATTCTCCTTTTCTTATCGACGGTCGCGCCATAACGTTCCAGAAAGTCCAGAACGGTTGTGTCGAGGAACTGAACTCCCGTGTCTTCCAAGACTGACATTGTAGCCAAGTGAATATCATAGAGCTCATCTCTATTGAATATTCGGTGGGGCTTGTTTACCTTCGCGCGCAGCAGATTGGAGTTCATACTCGCCGCGAGGCAGACTCCGAGGTAACTTAAAGAACTTTTCTGCCAAACGGTTTGGGTGAACTATCCACCCTGATGTGTCAGTGATAAGAATGTTTAGAGTTGAATCGAAGGCGGCGAGGCAGAGGTGGGTAATGAACTGGAATTACGAGAGGCGGCATCAATGGATAGGCTATCCAAATCCGGCAGACGTACACTTCAGAGACCTGACACATCACAGTGGATAGAACAGCCAAACGGTTTTGGGACACTTTTCTTAGTTGGGTGCTGGGGTGTCGAATTTTGGTGGGATGTTGTGGGTGTATTTGAGGTAGGTTAGTTGTCTTAGGTTGTAGACGCAGATTCAGGCGAGGATCTCTACAGCCTTCTCATGATGCAGTTCGCACCCCCCCTTCATTTCACTCGAACTATGTGTCGAGATGATGCTTGGCTGCACGCAATGGGCTAAGGTAGGTTGCGCGGTACTGTCTCAGGCGCCAATGTACGGAAATCACCACGAATACCTTACAGAGGTCGTGAGACAATACGCCGATCGCTTTCGTGTCATATGGGCTTGTGGACCCGCGTAGTGGCGCGAAAGCATTGGAAGAATTGGAATACGTGCGAAAGCTCTGCCACATGTGAATCAAAATAGAAGTCCCTGACACGCCTTTCCATATAGATGATGAAAAATACGACTCGCCCTGGCGCAAGATTTTTTTTCATCCCAGACGAAAATGCGCTGGAAGCGTATGAATTCAAGAAATGGTTGGACTTGATGGACGTTCCGTCACAGCAGCGGAGAAGCCTGCGTTGGCAAGAATAGTTTTCAGCGTCTTAGCTGCCCAACGAGGTTATCTATCTCTTCCTCAGTATTGTAGTAGTGTGGCGATACTCTGATTCCGTCTAGATAGTGGAAGCCTCCAGCGACCCAGAATCCTTTGGCACGTAGCGTCTTGACGACTTCGGTAGCGTCTGGATATCTGAAGGTAACGATGCCGGATCTAGAGTTCGGATCCAATGGCGAGTGTATCTCAATCCCCAGTTTCTTCAGTCTGTCTATCAGGTAATCGGTGAGCAACAAGATTCTCTTTTCCACAGTATCCATGCCTATGTTGAGAAGGAAGTCTATCGCGGCCTTAGCTGCTTCAAATCCAAGTATGCAAGAGGATCCTGTCTCGAATCTGCTTGCTGATGGGTGAAGGTCTCTAATCCAGCCTCGATCAGATTTCTTCCATGAGTCATAGTATGGTCCGTTCGCCCACCCGAACAGACCAGGTTCGAACTTCGTGATCAGCTCCTCTTTGACGTACAGGAATCCGGTGCCCTTGATTCCGAGCATCCATTTGTAGGTTCCCGTGGACAGGAAATCAACATCAAGCTTCTTAGTATCGACTCGCATGGCTCCGACGGATTGGAACGCGTCAACGAGAATGTACGCGCCATGTCGATGCGCAATCTCGCCAATCGTCTTTATGTCATTTCTTGTTCCCTGGCTATATTCGACATGGCCGAGAAAGACGAGCTTTGTGTCTTTGTCAATTTTGCTTTGCACATCCTCGGGTCTTATTTGTCCGCTCTTTCGCGGGACAAACTGCGTCTTGACTCCCCTATTGGCCAGAACCCTGGGAAGCAGTGTCGGATGTTCAATCGCAGCATCAGCCATGAGCACGTTCTTGCCAGAAGGTATGTCAAGCGCATGTATGACTGTGTTGAGTCCGATGTTCGTATTTGGAACTAGTGCTATTTCCTGCGGCTTTGCATTCAGAAGCTTCGCGAAGGACTGTTTCACTGCTGAGGTTTCGCCCTGGCCTGGTCCCTCGCCTCCGTATGGGACAAGTGACATGAATTCCGGGTTCATGCTCTCCCAGTTCTCGACATGTTTGTAGATTGCCTCCTTGACGTATAGCGGGCAGGGCGAAATGGCTGCATGATTCATGTAGACAGCTTTCTTGGTTATGGGATAGCTTGCTCTGATCCTCTCGACATTGATCTCGTTCAATCATGTCAACTTCTTACAGCATGCCAGATCATGCATCACACTCAAATAGATTGTGCCAGAGCCCAGCAATCAATCTGGTGAACCTTAGTTCTTTGACGTGCGTCGTATCCACCCGGATGCTACGGGTTGTGTTCTGCAGATCTTACTCTGTCAACGCCCCAGCTTTTTGCCCCCTCATTCGCCGTCAGTGCCCAAGCGTCCGCGCGGATTTCCTTTGACCAACGTTCCGAGACGGCCGCGCCTCCGATCAAGAACTTGATGCGGTTTCTGAGGCCGACCTTTTCCAGGGCCCTAATGATGCGCTGCTGTCCCGGTATTGTTGTGGACATCAATGCAGATGCTCCCAAGATGTCCAGGGTGAATTCTCGAGTTTTCTCCAGGAATCTCTCAACGAGTATGTCCACGCCAATGTTATGGAGCCATACTCAATCCGAAACCGATTCAGAAACCTCATCCACCGATTATCATTGGAGGAGACTCTGAAGAAATTATGACACTTGTTGCCGAGGAAGCCGATGGATCGAATATTGGCGCGTCGTTCGAAGTTGTCAAGCGCAGGCTTGGACAGCTAAAGGACTATTGTAGTCAGATAGGAAGGGATGTCAATTCCATCAGGATATCTGGGCAATTTACGCCATTTCTCGCTCAGGGCATTTCAGATGCAAACAAGGCTGCAAGAATGTGGGCTGAATACTGTGGAGCCGATCTCCAACGGCTCGTATCAAGCGATAGGGTGTGGGTCGGCACTGCTGAAGACGTAACCCCCGGGCTCACAAATGGTTTGAACTAGGCCTCGGCTTGGTCTCTCTGAGTATGCCTCACGATGTACAACACGTGGAAAGATTCACCGAAGAAATCGTCGGGATGTCTACGAACAGAGGTACTTTCTCATTGCTAGCAGACCGCGGGGAAGACGCGCGCAATCTGGCAGAGCATAGCTGTGCGGTCTGGAAAAAGGCAAAGGAGCAGCTTTCATGTCTCGGAGAAAGAGCTCTTCGTCAAAGACGGGGCGCATCCTTCTTCAGTCTTCGAATGCACTCTTCGATATCCTCACGGGTCTTTGCAAAAGACATTCTGAGATGGCCTTCCCCGTGTGGTCCAAAGCCTGAACCGTATGCCGCCACTATCCCGGTCGCCTTCAACAGTCTGACAGCAAACTCTTCGGATAGGCCAAAGCTAGAAATGTCCGGAAAACTGTAGAAGGTTCCTTTCGGCGCGAGGCACTTGAAGCCTTCCACCTCATTAAGGCCCTCGACGAGTAGTCTCCTTCTAGCATGATACTCCTTCACGATTTCAGCGACGTAGTCTTGCGGGCCTGTCAGGGCAGCTAGAGCCGCCCTTTGAGAGATGGCACTGGCGTAGATATTCATGTAGTAGTGGACCTTCCCCACCTGCTCGATAACGTCGCTACCGGCGGCAACATACCCTACTCTGAAGCCCGTCATAGAATATGTTTTAGAAAGCGTTTGGACAGTTAGCGCGACGTTCTTCATCTTGGGAAGCGAGGCAATGCTATGATGCTTTGATCCATCGTAGACAAGCTTCTCATAAGCCTCATCCGCAACGACGTAGAGCGCATTCTCCAAGGCAACTTCTGCGAGCCGCCTCAGCTCATTCAAGTCGAAGACCGACCCTGTCGGGTTGACAGGTGTGTTAAGCACAATCATTCTCGTTCTGCGGGTGACGGCTTTTCTCACGGCTTCGGGATCGAGTCGGAACCCTTCCTCGCGAATCATTGGCACGGGCTTCGGGACCCCTCCTGAAAGCTCGATCATCGCTTTGTACATAGGGTAGTAGGACGGCTCTGGTATGATCACTTCGTCCCCTTGTTCGATGAGGCTCGTGAAGATCGCGTATAGAGAAGCTTGAGAGCCGCATGAAATCAGCAGCTCGCATTCAGGGTCCATGTCTAGGCCATTGTCTCGCTTCAGCTTCTCTAACCTCAAGGAACCCCAAGTGCGGGCTGCCATAATCCTCATAGAAACCTTTGATCGCCGCGTCTAGGATGTGTTTAGGCGGTTTGAAGGGCGGCTCGCCTACCTCGAAATGAAGGGGGTTCGCCACCGTTCGGGAAAGCTCGAACATCTTCCTTAGCGACGGCAACGCGATAAGTTCAGATCGTGTCGCGAAAGACCTTGGCGTCTTCGGCTTTCCTCCAATCATGCTGAGACCCGTCCTTCTTCCCCTATTTAAGGCATGCCAGTAGCTCCAAATCGTTGTGTTAGGTTATAATATTTGGCACAACCACGTAACGCGTTCAGGCTGCCTCTTCGCTAAACTTCGTGCATATTTATTTAAGTGATGAGAAGGCTTCAATGGATACGGCAGAAGCGATGCGTCAAAACAGGCGACATCAATGTTATGTGAAGGCTTTGGTGATTGCGAAATAGTAGATCTTTCCCATATCCTTGAGGAAGGCTTGCCTGACGTGCAACTACCGTTTGCACACATAGTCTTCAAGTCAGCTCGCAAAGGAGACGACTGGAATACCAACATGGTTTTGTTTTTTGAACACCACGGTACGCATATTGATGCTCCATCACACCTGGCTGTGGGGAAACAGTGGGTACATGAAATTCCGTTGACGAACTGCATGGGACCATGTTGCGTGATCGATCTGAGAAGCAAGAAGGACAATGAACTAACGACCAAGGAAGATCTCGTGCAGTGGGAAAGAAGAAATGGCACGATCAGTAAAGGGGACATAATCTTACTTAACTATGGTTGGGATAGATTCTGGCAAGAATCGATACCTTGTACGATTGACCGCCGACCTCCCTATGTGGTGAATTTCCCTGGTCTAGCAGAGGAAGGAGCGGAGTTTCTATTGGAGAAGGGTGTGAAGGCTGTAGGGTGCGATACTCCGGGTCTCGACAGCTATGAATTGACGTGGGTTACCAAAAAAGAAGCGTCGCATATCGTCCTGCTGCCTAAGAACATTCCGATTGTCGAGAATCTAACTAACCTTGACAGGCTACCGCCCAAGGGAGCTTTCTTCATGGCTCTTCCTTTGGGGATCAAGGACGGCTCAGGGTCCCCCACGAGAGCTATCGCAATCATTCGTCGGCGGTAGCGTCAGCCTGACCATTCAGATAACTTGCATTCTGCCGATGGTTTTGGAAAATGATTCGCAAAGGAGAGCCTCGGCGATGAGATGCAGAGACAGTTGCTCAAGTCGCCGTATTAGATAGTCACATAAGCTTGCTGTCGCCGTTTCCGCGCCGGATGATCCACGCGGAAGATTCGAAACCGAGGCGATCGGATACCAGAGCGCGCCAGATGTGAGGTCAGATGTTTCGTGTCGAAGTAGGGTGCTCATCTTCGGAAATGTTATACGCTGCATTGCTGATCGTACAATTCTCAGAAGCATTTGGGAGATCATGATGTGAAGGTCCCTTACTCGTCCTTGGACACTCCCGCCGTGCTTATGGATATGGGCAAGCTGGAGGCAAACATAAGAGAAATGTCTCAGCTGGCGGCTGAGGCAGGTGTTAAGCTGAGGCCACATACCAAGATTCATGAGAGTGCACTGATAGCTAAATGGCAAATTGAAGCGGGGGCACGTGGCGTAGAGGTTGGCCCTCTAGATCAGGCGGAAGCTTTGGCAGGGGAGGGGTTTGACGACATACTAGTTGCTCACCCCTTTTACGGTCGTCATAAGTTGGAAAGACTCAAGAGACTCCTTGGCAAACCCGGGCTTAAGATTACTGTTGTAGTCGATATGTTTGAGCAAGCGGAGAATATTTCTAAGGTTGGCGAAGCGGTCGGCCGGAAAATCCCTATGCTCCTAAAAATCGAGACAGGGGGAAACCGCTATGGTGTTCTCCCTGGCGAGTCCGCCTTGAAACTCGCTAGGAAGCTTTGCCAGCTCTCAGGTGTCGAATTCATGGGAATTTATGTCCACGAGATGGGTGCAGAACCGACGGCAGAGGGCGTAGACAAGAAGGCTTTCGAAGTGCTATCAGTCGTATCGGAAACAGCCAAGATGTTGAGCCTGGAGGGAATTAAGACTGAGCATGTTAGTGTAGGCGCTTCACCTACATTCCGTTCCACATGTCGTTATCTAAAGGAAAAAAGGTTTCGTGAAATAACAGAGATTCATCCAGGAAGCTGCGTTATCGGTGATATGAGATATGTGACTGGGTTCGCGATGACGGAGGGCAAATGTGCGCTCACGGTATTAGCTAGTGTGATGAGTACTTCACACTCAGATCATGCTGTACTTGATGCTGGCGGCAAGACACTTGGTGTCGACCCCATCATAGAGCGCCGGGAAACTCCGGGCTTCTTTTGGGAAGGAAAACCTAGCTTTGGCTCCATACGAGGTCGTCCAGACTTGCGGCTAGGTCGTCTAAGTGCTGAGACCAGCTGCGTCTACTACAAGGACCCAAAGAAAAAGCTGAGCATTGGCGAGCGGTTGGAAATTGTGCCTAACAATGCTATCATCGTTATCAACATACATGACCATGTATATGGAGTGAGAAACGGCGAAGTAGCGATGGTAATTCCCATAACCGGGAGAGGCCGAGGTAATTAGATCACGCCACTATGAATCATGTGATCCGCTGGCCAACCCGTTCATGCCCCTAGCGACTCGAGGAATTTCATAATCACTGACTGTGCCTAGAATAGGCCTGTGAAGCTGCCTTCACTTGTAGGGTCGATGCTTTCGGCCGCGGAGCTTTTTGGTAGGCGCGGTATCATGACAACGTCGCTCACGTCTAACGGAATGATACATTTCTCTTCTTGATGCTGATTGAAAGAAGGAAGATAATTCTCTCCGTTACCATCCCGAAGCGTAGCAAAGAAGTTGAGGGAGTTTTGAGACCGAATATGGTCTTCACCGTCGAAGTGGTCTGTGCGGTACGCGGTACATTCAGTATTGTTCTCGAAGACATGGGCATCGTGTCGGAGAAAGGATATGAGGAGATTACAGCAACAGATCGTGGCATCCGTCCTGTCCCGTAGGCACACGACTAGTAGCTTCTTGCGTTGATGGTCAATCTTCCACGATTCATACTTCACAACTACTACGTGCTCCAAGCTCAACATTTCAGCCGGGCCTTGTGGGATTCATGTTTCTATCCGAAGAGAATGTATTCCGGTAGCAACCTCGGTCATGTTTCTGATGATAGGGGAACTGTGGGAATTCACCGCTATGAGCGTCGCTGATGTGCATGCAAAGAGACGCCATGTACCTTTTGGTCAGATCAGATTTTCCGGGAGTTGCCCATTGAGCGCTGGCTTAATATGGTTGTTTGGCATCAAATGATTGAGCACTCATGCGAGAGTACGATGTAAGAATAACGGTTGTCAAGATGCTCTCGCTGAAAGATGTGTTTGGATCGTCGCCTCCAAAGGCTACAGCGGAGACGAAATCAGTCTGTCCAAAACTCAAGGAAGGAGACACCTTCGTATCGAAGGGCGGATTTCCTCAGGCATTCTGCGGCTGGGCGTTTGCTGATATTCAGCGGGACATAGCTACTATTCGATTCGGTGGAAGCTACCCTTGGATGCAAGAGGAAGGCGTCGTCTACTCATCCTGCACGGACGGACTGAGACCCGTAGTCTTTAGACTCGAACGGGCAATATGATTTACGCCAGCTATCCCCTGCGTTACCCCTGCTGAAGCGCACCTGGCTAGACTGAACGGATGGATTCCGGATATAGTTAGGGAGAAAGGGGAAAGCGCGAGATCTCCTCTGGAAAGGGCTGAATCAAGTGGAGGGGATTTCTTGCTTTAGACCGGAAGGACACCTGACAGTATTCCCGAACGTAAGAGAACTTGAATCGTCTTCCATTAGATTCGCCAAGTACTTGTTAGAACAGGGGCACGTGCTGGTGAACCCCGGGATAGCATATGGGGGAGGAGCATGTTAGAATAGGTTTCCATGCGACACCGGAATACATTCAGAAAGGCATTGACAGAATCAGTCAGGCGTGCAAGAAGTTTGTGCGGCGCAGAGGACATTAGCTAGGGGTCCCAATCCGGTTAGACTACAGTGAAAACACTTGAGTTCATCGCGTGACGAAGTTCTCATCGTCAGACGGCTTTTCAGGCAATTCCGAGAATCTCCTTCCAACGTGATTTCTCCTCAACCACAACAATGACATCACGCTTCAATTCAGGGCGCTCCTTAAAGAGCGGGCCATATGCATGAGACGTTACACAAGTGGCCTCGGCCACTGTACGTGGATGCTCGAAGGGACCGCCAGTCCGCATGTCGCGCAGATTGGAAGGCTGCCTGTCCTTGTGCAACAAGGTTATGTTGATCTGTGACGAATCTACTGTCCCCAACCCTAGTTTGTTGCTAAATTCTTGCATTTGACCAACGGACTTGTGCTCCCTAAGGATCGCTTGTCCAACTTCGCTTTGCTCGCTAATATTCTTCTTTCTAAGGAACAGTCGTGCTATGTTGGCAAAGCGCTCGTCATAGCCGTTCTTGTCTTCATTGAACATGAGTTCAAGGGCCACCTGATCAAGTGAGGCCGCGGAATCAAACGTGGCCGCGACTACTGACTCTCTGCGGTGCTTTCCTTGCCAACCTGGACCGGCTCCCTCGATCGCCCACCATCCAGCCTCGATCAAGTCAAGCTCTGGCACTGCTCTTCTTAGTCGTAGCAAGCGAACAGCAGAAGCATTGGCAGCAATACGAGTGTTGAGATAGTCATAGGAATAGCACAGCTTATCTCTTTGTGAATCTTGGGTTAGGGGTTCAACGTTTAGATGGGAATACCATCTCTCGAATGGTGGTTCAAGAAGACCGTACAGATTCTTCACGGCGCCTGTCACATAAGCCTGAGCGTGAGTCTTGAGCTTAGCCAAATTAACGAGGAGGTCAACCCTCTCAAGAACCTTGTTGAAGCTGAACTCCAAAGATTTCTTTATCAGGTTCTCCTCAGGAAGTTGCGACACGGCAATCATTGATCGAATTCTTTTCTCTATGATATCGGCATAAGGAGTGTTCCGAAGTGAAACCGTTACACGTTCTTGTGCTCTGTCTGATAGGATTCTTCCTTTTCGCCTAGTGGCGGTGGCTGTGTCAAGTAGGGAAACTCTATTGATATATGGGCTCTCTTGAAAAAGTGAAGTGTATCCACACTCGTCATATGCTTGTTTAGTATAGCCTGGGGGCCAAGGACAGGCCTCTCCGATCAAGATCTCTTGGACGTCCAAAGCAATCAGAAAGTCCACGACAGCCTGAACTGCATAGACATTGGTCCAGATGCCTGAGTTGAGCTCGTTTATCGCCGATTTTGCTCTATCTGTTCCTGGTGTCTGGGTAAAGTTGACCTTTACGAAGGCGGTTTTTCCTGCTAGGCGATCCAGTGCTCTAGCACAGTTCTGATCAATTTGTTTCACCGTCTCCAAGGCTCGTAGGACTAACTGGTAGTGTGATTCCTGAAATGAGCTGAACGTGCCAGCCGTGACTACCGCTGATGTTCTTCCTTCTGGATTTGTTCGCCTCTCCCTCCAGTCTGTTTCTTGTCTTGCTGGGCGAAAGGGCTTGGCTTCGCGAATACTCCAGGACATAGTGTGGGATCTGAAAATCTGCCCTAAAAAGTCTTCCGGATATCATTTCCTACCAATTGAGCTGGCTGCCCATACGTGTCCGTGAGAAAAGGACACTGAATCATTGGGACCCGTCAGGTAGTATCCATGGGCCGAGCTCTGCACAGAAGAAGATGAATCATTCACAGAAGACTCGGACCACTTGAGAAGCACCGCTCTCACGGAAAATCCATAAGGGATCTTGCATTTTCCCTGCATACGCCTGCGCCGCACTATGTTCCTGCATCTGCAATCGATATTTCTGCCATCGTTGACCAAAGGCACATAGCGCTTCTGGTCTGGGCATCCTGCGGTCTGGAGAAAACCATTGGAAGTCATCGCGCAATGAGTCTGACAGATCTTGCGGAAAGACGCTCGGCCATCGCGCTCGCCTTCAAGGAGATGCAGGATTCGATTCGTCAATTGCGACTTTCAGATGTACGGGATCTCGAAATGATCTGTCCAAGAGAATCCCGTACAAATGGCACGATTTCACACATATATGCATGTTGACCCTCAAAGGGTTGAGGCGCGAGAAATGCGAATAGTTGATCTCAGAAGTGATACAGTCACCCTTCCGACCGAAGAAATGCTGGAGGCTATCAGGACCGCTGAACTCGGCGACGACTGCTACGGGGAAGATCCAACGGTTAATCGTCTGCAGGAGCTCGTTGCAGAAAAGATGGGCAAGGAAGCGGCACTCTTGACAACCAGTGGAACACAGGCCAACCTTGTGAGTCTGATGAGTCAAACTACTCGCGGCGACGAGGTGATCCTAGAAGCGGAGTCCCACATATACTGCTACGAAGAGGGAGGCTTTTCAGCGCTGGCAGGACTGACGCCGCGACTCGTCAAGGGACATATGGGGGTCATCGCCCCGGAAGATATCGAAGAAGTGCTGCTTCGCCACAAGGTCCTTCCTCATGCAGGCGTAATATGTATCGAGAATACGCATAACCGCGCCGGTGGAACGGTATGGACTCCTGGCCAAATCAAAGCTGTCTGCGATCTCGCGGAAACTCGGGGATTGAGAGTTCATATGGACGGCGCAAGAATATTCAATGCCGCGGTAGCCCTGGGTCTGAATGCTAAGGAGTTCACGCGACATGTGGACACGCTAATGTTCTGTCTTTCGAAAGGACTTAGTGCGCCTATCGGATCGATAGTCGTAGGGGACCAAGAATTCATCAATCGTGCGAGGCGACATCGCAGAATGCTTGGAGGAGGTATGAGACAAGCCGGGATAATTGCTGCAGCTGGAATAGTCGCGATCGAAAGAATGGTGGACCGCCTCAAGGAAGATCACGCGAACGCCAAGCTATTGGCCCTTGGCTTGTCAAGAATTCGGGGTATTGCAATAGACCTTTCGCGCGTTCAGACAAACATTGTCGGTTACGATGTAAGCGGATTGAACGTGGATGGGCGAAGCTGGGCTGGAGAGCTTAGCAAACACGGAGTAAGAGCTCACTTCCGGGAGTCCGGTAAGGTGAGGATGGTTACGCACAGAGGCATCGAGAAGGAAGACATTGAATACACGCTAAGCGCTTGTGAGAAGGTTGCGAAGGAAATACGCAAATGATAGCGTTCCGGGATCGAACTGACATATATGCCTCACGCATCTGGGGACGGTAAGGTTCTCAGTTTCACGTACTTCCAGGTGGCTCACGATATTCAAGTTGTTTCTGTCGGCTTACGGAAGAATTGGGAGAGCTCTTGTCCTATTCGCCGGGAAGGTGTGGCGATCAAGAAGACGTATGACGTGGAGCTTGAGCTCATAGGTGTTCAAAGCAGGAGGCGCTAAGGGAAACTCAGAGTCGTGGGATAGCCGAGGGCAATCCCGCGCTCGACCTATAGTAGCTGACCTAAGTTTTTGGATGCTTCTGGGCCGCAGGGCAGGGCTCCCGCGATCCTTACGTGGCTTATGGAGGCTGGTTACAGCTGATATG
>Ga0315280_10008642_pt1 | contig 13292 bp, 17 predicted proteins | sample YL17G06_40_MG_FD_203697 | JGI IMG/M metagenome (GOLD analysis project Ga0315280, IMG submission 203697) | Sediment microbial communities from Yellowstone Lake, YNP, Wyoming, USA - YL17G06_40 | ecosystem: Environmental > Aquatic > Freshwater > Lake > Sediment | place: USA: Wyoming | collected...
ATAGACCATGTCTTCGATTTCTCTGAGCGAAAACAGAACAACGCAGTTACTGTCGATGCTGTAAAGATATTTCTCCAGAATATTGACGGTGTGATCAGCTTCTTCGGAGATCGTCTCTGCGATTAGCTCGCGGAACTCTTTGGTTTTCACCAGTTCGGTCACCCTCTGAGGCTGGTCTGCGGAACCGACTAGCATGGCGAAAGTTGCCCTATTCGAACTCTTTGATTGCATTAGATAGCCGTGATGTTTTCGCACGTGGTCCAGAAAGTCTGCGGCATAAGTGGTTTTCATTGGAGCTGTCACTACGATACTTCTTACCCCCTCCTTGAGCATTGGTCTCAACGCGTCAAACACAGATTCGTGAAAGTTGTATAGCGCTTTCTCATCCGTCCTCTTTCCTCCAAGCTTCAACGTAAGGTGCAGTTTTACGACATGACTAAATACCTGCCACAAAACCGCATGATCGCCCTCAAAACCCACAAGAAGTGCTACCGCGTACCCGCGTTTATAGCCTTTTTTCCGCTTCACTTCCGTCACCGAACTGTCTCACCTTGCCCATATTCAGTTACAAGCCAGCCTTTTATGAAGGTAATTGCTCTTAGCATATTCGCGGATCAACAAGCAGCAAAGAACGCCCAACAATTAGCTCAGCTAGTAGAACTCGGCTTCGAATATTACAGACATGGACGGCTATAAACTCTTCAGGAAACGAAAGCAAAACTGTGACTTATGAGCAAAAAATATGCCTTATGGACCAAAAAGAGATAGATTGGAGATGTCTCCCGCACAACCCCCCTTTTTTCGACTATGTTATGCAACATGTCTGGAATAAGTCGTGAGCGCCTTTATACGCGTTTATTTTTGTCTCTTGAGGTAGGCGACGGTGAATATTCTGCCGTCTGAGAGGCGGATGTCTTGGATGCTGACAAGTTCCCATCCTTCATTGCCTAGGGCGTTCAGGTCATTTTGAACATCGTCCATGATTGGTCTTCTGTCGGCATGGGAATGATCTGAATGAATCTGCGTCTTTATCGGGATCACCTTATACTCCCACTTAACCAATTCAAACATCACCCTAAACACAGAGGATTTTCAAGCTAGAAAATAAAAGTATTTGTTCGCAAAACGGTCTCGACTCAATGACGTCTATGCATAATTCAAACAAACAAATCGCTCAGGTTTCGCTTTCTTGGGAAGTCTTGCCAGAAGAGAAGTTTAGCGTCTTGGGTTTCGTTCCGATTGACGTATTAAGTTTCTCGAAGAACGTTTGGTTCGGAGTATTGGATTCTGAACAAATAGGTTTAGTGGAGCAATATCTTTCAGAAACAAGGCGGGGTTCTTGGTGAACAGGTAGGTTTGCGTCGTTGGGAGTTTGGCGAACGTCAAAAATCTTTACTCATCCAATAACTTAAAAGCAAGTGGAGATATCTCCCGAACACCCACATTTTTTGTGGCTTTTCGTCTTCTGCTATACCATTGAGGGATAGAAGCAGCCTCTAAGATAAGCATTATTCTAGTGTCGTCTGCTAGGGAATGTGACAAAGATCGATACTACGCGCGCTACATGTGCTAAAAAAAAGGGAGTCTTTTGTGCGTGTTTAGTGGGGCATGAATATTCCGGAGAACACTAGCCAGGCTAGAATTGTTTTCGCCACGAGACTTAGAATTATGTACATTCTTTCGCCGTACAAGTAGTCTTTCCAGCGGCCTACTCCTTTGTATTGTAGTACCATGTTAAGTGCAAAGAGCATGAAGAGGATGAGGTAGATGGATACTATTAGGTACACGAATGTGGGCACGTTCTGCGATACACTCGTTATGGCTGCGATGAAATAGGCGTATATCGCCAGCCACGGTGTTCCGCCTGAAATACATCCAATAACGAATGGTGACCAATCAGTTTTTTCAGTGTGTTGATTGATTTTCTCCATCAGGTATCCGAACATTGTCATCATTGCGTTCAGGACGAATATCATCACGAGTGACCATAGTTCCCATACTCCTGCGAATGAAGCGATGAGGAATATCATTAGTGAGCTTGAGAAGGCATATTCGTACCATCGGTATGGATTCATGCCTTTCTTTAGATTCTCATTGTAGGCCTTGTTCTTGACAAACGCGATTGTGAAATGTGCTATTGCAGACATCAATGGAAATAGAGCTGCTGCAACTCCTATGTAGCCTATCGTAAACAGGATCTGTGGATCTGGCTTTATTATGAACGTAGGATTAGACACTGAGGGGGGGATGAACTTCAAGTAGAAGGTGTGTATATCCAAGTTGTAGGCTTTAGAAAGGCCCAGAGCCACCATCACTATTCCTTGTACAAAGTGAAGAATGCCGGCACCTATGTTGAATCGCCTGAGATAAGCGAAGGAAATCGGCGATTTAGCGATTATTTCCTGTCTTTCCTTGTAGTTCATGAATCAGACTGTTGTTAAAAACCATTCTTAAGATTTGTCCTCCACATATTACTTCTTGATCTCACGATAGCGCAGGTTTTCCGGGCGCGAAGCAAACTGCCCAGTGCTGTCGATGTTCAAAGAGCCAATACCACTAAAAGTAGAGTTTAAGGCAACTCAAGAGCAGTGAGCAATTAATCCCGTATCAATAGTGCCAGAAAGATTCGGTTCAGCTTAGTGATAAGCGTAGCGCGCGCTAGAAGCTGTAAATTGACCCACAGATCATACTCATTCGGTGGCACTGCATTTTTTGCAGAAGAACTAGCGCACGTTCTTGGAAAGGCTGGACACGATTGTGCATATACAAAAACACATGGGCTATTGTGGGCCATTCAAAAATCGGGATTACACGCGCGCGCTATTGGATAACAGAGTGATACCAATTAATGATATATTCTGGCAACTTCAGCCCCCTTTCACTCAACCTTTCAGCCAACTTAGCTGGCAGAGGGCTCAAAACATATGCTGTTCTCATGTAAAATCGTCGAGGCTGACTTGGCTTGACTTCTTCTTCCAAGGTTATTTGCAAGTCTGACTTTTCCCCTAGGGTCGATTTTTTTGTTCCCGTGATTGCCAAGACAATTCCGTTGAGTTTCCTGAAGACATCACACCAAGAGATGACCGGCTTGGTTTCTCCAGAAAATGACACCAAAATCTCAAGATCTCGAGCTCTTGGATGTGGAGTATTCACGCCTCTGGCTATGTACACATTGTCTCCTAAGAAACCCTTAATATGGAAAAGCCTCACCCCAGTCATCTTTACAATTTCATTTGCTGTGCCCTTCCCACCTAAAAACACGTTGCTCCGTCTTTCTAGTATATCAATGAGCCGTGCGTACGTCTCCGACTCCACACTCGAGTCGATTATGGACCCTATCTTGGCTAGTTCTTCCTCGCAGAGTTTAAACACATCATCTACCCTTAGATTTCGGAAGATCGCTTCCACCATCATGCACAAAAGAAGTAGACTTCCGAGCTCGAACACATCGCCCATAATGCCTGTCTCAGTATATTCCAGAGAAGGTTTTGATTCTCCTCGCCCTTTCAACTCAACCATGTGTCCATGTTTGTGGACTATTTGGGCTAGCGGAGAGTTCACGTTAGAGGTTATGAGCCCCATTGAAAACTTTGACGTTTTTTTGTCCACTACATATTTTGCCAAATCTTGTGCCATCACCAGGGGATCATCAGAGAGACCACTGCCAGAATTTATCAAAAGCAGGGTCTTTTTGTATCGTCTTTCGAGCTCTGATGCGGCATCGTACATGTCCTTTCCTGGAAACCCTGGGTCGTCCGGGGTCAATACAACCTTGTTCCTCCAGCCTATCTGGCTTATTGCGATTTGGCTCATAGCAGCGTTCAGAGAATATAGTGACCTGCCAGATCCCCCGCAGACCACGCAGTCAGCTGATTTTAGAATCTCATACAACGGTAATAGTTCTTTTCTCTTTATTCTTAGAATATTATCTCTGATCCTGTTGATGTATCCTATGTGGCTGATCTTGCTTCTAATCTTACACTCTCTCCCTTTGAATAAATTCTTCCAGCAATAATGAATCTTTTGTGAGTGTTTTGTACTCGTTTAGCTACTCTTTAATTCGTTTAATCAGCAAATATCATTTGCGGAGAAATCTTCTTTTTGTTAGCACGCGCATGTATGCTAAATGATGGAACAGTAAAAAACTAAAATGCGCGTATTCGTTCAATTTCATCTTTCAATATATCGTCAATAATGCTTATACGAATGTTGAGGTGAGGTGAGACTTCATCTTGCTTGCTAGCTCGTTTTAAGCTCAATCCAGTGCACTAGGCCCAAATCTTGTCGGCTTCTTCTTCACGCTCTAACCTACGACTTTCAGCCCTGTGTACGTACTCAAAAGGCATAGTCGCCCGATGCAAGGCTTCTTTAAGCGTGAATGATCCATAGCGTCTGCCAGCTTGGTAGCTCCCATTGCCTTTGTGTCTGGTCCATTATCCTCAAGTTTCAGCAGTATAAATCCAGAAAGAAAAATTATGGACTTGAACCCATTTGGGTATTGACTCCTAAAAAGGCCAAAACCCTTTTAGGTATTAGTCAACCGGACTATTTCACGAGTTTTTTCGGATAACACATCAGATTTGCTTCTTTGCGTCAAATAGGGCTATTGTCTGAGACCGGATAGGTTTAGACTTACGTTTAAATTTTACAATTCAGAGTCTTTCCATTGATTCATATTATTTCATCTTTTCTTTCTTAGAACATGAATGTGGTGGACACAAACGTGCGTCTCGTAGTGCTTTATTATTATCAAGACGGTTATTGACTCTATCTTCTCAACCACGTCTGTATATATGAGGTAGTGATCTCTTCTACTTTTATCTCTCATCCATTCGCCGTATCTTACTTGACCTTCACACCATTGTCTGCTTGCGAAGCTTCTGTGGCGACTTATCCAATTAATCGGTTGGGAATCGAATGTTATTGGGCCAAAATATGTCCTTTTACGTGGCTGAGAACGAATCATAGACTAGATTATCTGATTTGTTGTATTTATCGTTGAGTAGTTTTTGGAATATTCCAAAAGTTTATATGGTACAGCTAGTAGTAATAGTCTTAGTAGTAGTATAGTGTTGACAACAATAGTAATGACAAGGTTGGAAGAAATGAGCGTAAGAAGGAATAGAAAAGGGAAAGAATCGGATGAAATACTATTAGAGACCATAAAGAAATATCCGGGTCTTTCTCAATACGAGTTGGCAAAGAAACTTGGGTGGCCAAGTGGTCACATCGACGGCTCTATTAGACGATTGCTGAATACGAATGAGATCTTTATCAGAGTTCTGGCAAGAAATGGAAGACGCGTAAACCTAGTATACCCGAAAGATCAGAAACCATCTGGCATCATAGAAGTTCCAATAGATCTGTTGCATACGGGTAATCCCATTTGGAATGAAGGCGCATTTGTCTACGCACTGGACAGTTCGACGATCGGAATCTCGGGCGAAGAAATGCCCGAATGGGAAGAAATATCTTGTTTTGTAGAGAGGATTCCGATAAGAAAAAGTGCAGAAACAGCAGTTTTGCAGATTCCAGAGAAGATTGCAAGATTTTACAATATGGAAAGAAAGCATCGAGTTGTTTCGATCAACGGTAATACCATACTGGTGACTATTTCGGGAGACATAGTTGAAGAAAAGAAATATCCAGCCTAACTAACGACTTCACTGCTTGAAAGCCTAACGTAGAATTGGCGGTTTTCGTACTTAATCATATTTTCAAGAGTTCGGTTATTTGAATGACCTCTCTGCTTCTCTGAAGAGACCTTCTACGAAGCTTGCAATCAAAGCATTCCCGTAATCATCTTTTTGTATAGCTTTTTCTTTCTCCCTTCTAGCAATAACAGCCAAGGTATTGCAGAGAACCTTTTCCATTTCCTTTTTGTCGCTCATTTCTTTTTACCTCCTGCTGCAACGATTAATAGAGATACACCCAGAAACGCGAAGAATCCAAGTACTAAAACATAGGGAGCGTCGTTGGTTAAGTGACCGATGGGATCATATCGTGGGTCAACCCTGTCCCTATGCACAACCCATTCCTTTTCATATTCAAGAACATGGCTAGCCTTGGGCCCACGGAGTTGTCTTAGCGAACCTTTTGGCTCGCCTAGTAACGTCTCCTCGAAGCATTCAGGAATCTTCTGCATTACAGTTTTCGAAATCTTGACCTCTTCGTACGGCGGAAGTCGATTCAGTAGATTACAGAGAACTGCGAAGTGTGGACACGAGTCACATCTGTGAGTTCCCATTTTTCATCGTTAGAATATTGTGAAAAGCATACTATTAACTCTTTCTTCATTTTTTCATAAGCTTAAACAAGCCATTTATCACCTAAAACTTTATATGATTGATGATGCCATAGTGAAGTTTAGGTGAAGCATGTGCGGAATGAAGCAGGATTAACACAAGAAAATAAACAAAATAGTGTGCAGATCATACTGAAAGTTCCTGAAACCTTTCTGAAGAGATTTGATCAGACAAGCGAACAGCTTGGATATACAAGAACGGAAGCCATTCGCGAAGCAATGCGTCGTTTTCAGGAGCAAGGTGAGCAAAGGTTAATGCAACGTCCAGAAACAGTTGCAGAGAACATGAAACAAATGATGACCGCAGTATTCAGCCCGATATTTGAAATGGCGTCAAAGGCAGAAGAAACAGAGAAACTTGATAAAAGAAAGAAACTGTTAGAATTGCCTGCAAACAAGGCCACTTGATGGGTTCGTCCTCGTTTATTGTCTAAACAGATACTGCCGATATATTGGTGTCAGTGAAAAATCAGTAAAACGGCATAACGAAGAAGACTGGTGAAGCATGGCTGTTTAAGAATATTTTTCTGAATAAGTCATCAAAATCGGTTATTTTGGCAAAAGGGGTTTTTGGTGGGGCCGGAGAGATTTGAACCGCCGATTCCAACAAACAAAGCACATATATTTGACCTACTTTCTCATCTTTTGTCATATCTATACGCAATGGGTAAGTGGGGCTTGAACCCTTTTGGGTATTAGTCCCGGCGACCGCACCATAAGCCATATATCATTCAATTTTTGTTCTCCATTTTTGAGGCAGAAATGAGATGGATGTTTTCGAAGCCATTAAAATTAGAAAGTCTGTGCGAGCCTATGATTCTAGGCCTATTCCTAATGAGATTTTGTTAAGAATTTTGGAGGCTGGTCGGCTTGCACCTTCTGCTGGCAATATTCAGCCGTGGCACTTTGTCGTCGTCAGTGATGGTGAAAAACGTAAAAGACTCGCTCAGGCGCGATATGCAAAATTTCTAGCTGAATCGCCTGTCGTCATCGTCGGATGCGGTGACCAAAAAGCTTCGCCCCAGTGGTATATGGTTGACGTTACAATTGCATTGGAGAACATGGTTTTAACCGCCACCAACGAAGATTTAGGCACATGTTGGATTGGAAGCTTCAATGAAGACGAAATTAGAGAAATGTTGAAAATTCCTGAAAAGTTTAGAGTAGTCGCTCTTTTGGCGATTGGTTATTCACGCAAAAAATTTGATCTTGCTGGAAAATTGTTGCACTTTGTTCGTAGGAGGAAAAAATTGAAGAAGATTGTAAGTTTTGAAGAGTTTGGCAAGTTCACAGCGACTTAAGTGAAACAATTGTTTGAAATCGCCCATTCAAGTAAGGCCTTTGAGAAAGACTGGAAATTTTTTGTAAAGTTCGCAAATGTCCTTCGCAATCAAGTCTGGTTTTTGTCGATTTTTATACAAACTTTCAAGCGAATAAAACTGTGAAGGAACAAAAACTGTTTTCATGCCTACGGCTTTTGCACCTTTTATGTCTTCTAGGGGGCTGTCTCCAACGTAGACTGTTTCTTCTGCTATCGCGTCAAGTCTTCTCAAGGTTTCTTCAAAGATTTTTATGCTGGGCTTGCGCCAGCCAACTTCTTCTGAAACCAAAACGGCGTTAAAAAACTGGTTTATGCCCAAATTTCTGATTCCAGCATAAATCACTGGAGCATATGTGAAATTTGAAACCAAACCCAACTTGTATTCTATTGAAACTTTGCTTAACAATTTCTTAACGCAAGGTCTAAGCTCCAACGAGTTCAAATAGTCTTCAAAGAAGACGTTAACAGCCGCTTTTATGCGTGTGTCTTCTGGGTTTGTTTTAAATCCTAGACTGTTTAGGGCTTCTGAAATCCAAATGGCGTTTGTTACCTCAACTAGTTCTTGGTAACGCACAACACGGTATTTTTCGTGGGATTGACTGTATGCCTCTAAAAAACTTTCCGCGCTAATGTTGAAGCCTGCTTCCACAATAGCCATATACAACTTTGTTTTTGAGGTTTCTAAACTATAATTTTTAACGTTTGTTAATGTACCGATGAAATCAAAAATTATTGCTTTAATAAGCGGCAAGCTGCTGTCCTCTTTGTCTTTAGTTATCATTGATTCATTTCTACAATGTTTATTTTTGCATAATAAGATTTACGTACACGTTCAGTAGTTTTACATATTGAACTTTATGTCTTTCAGAGAATATTTACACGAGAAAGCAGAAGAGTCAAGGCACAACGAGACATGTGCCTATCTTATGTTTTTAGCGGGAACCATGTTTTTTGTAGGCGGCATACTGGAAACCTTAGCCGTGGGTGAACACCCGCGATGGTTTATTTTTATACCATATTACACGGAACCATTTGCTGGGGCCATTTTGGGTTTGACCTTGATAATTAGTGGTCTTTCTTTGATAGTTTTTGGCATAGTCGCTGGCTTGACTTATTCCCGTGCCAGAGGCTGGTACATGGAGGAGCTGCGTAAGGCGAATTATGCAGAAGATGCTTTGATACACAGCAAGTCGGGAACGAACTCAAATACACGTAAGAGAAGAAAAGTAAAAGCTAGCTTTTGACACTGTTTTCTTTTGCTCTCTCGGAGCCTAGACCCCTCCCTTATAAATAGATTGAGCTTCACCTTCCCTTTAGCTATTACGAGTTTATTTGAATATCAGCCTTAAAGAAAGAGCCTCTATATTTTGTGTACAACAGATATTTTGAGCGTCAGATATTTCTTAAGGCTTAGATTTTTGAGGCTATTTGTTCAACCTTTTTGGCAAATGTTGTGCCTAGCAGTTTGTTTGTGTTGCCTATGGCTTCTTCCACTTTCGGGTCGTATGGGATTTCTCCCAGAAACTCTACGCCTAGCTTCATTGTTTGTTGTTGAATAGTCTTTGAATTGTTCATTCTCATGTTTTCAACAACGCCTATCACTGGAATTTTTAATTCCTTTAGCAAACTTACTAGTTTTCGAACAGTTTCGAAGGCTAGCTGTGCAGGCGTCGTCACAATGAGAAACTCGATGTTCCTAATCAAACGTATCAAGTCGAGTGTTGCGTCTCCGATTCCCGGCGGCATGTCCATAACAAGAAAATCCAGCCTTTCCCATCTCGTAATTGAAAGTAGCTCAATTAAGGCATTTGAAACATCCGCACCCCTTAACGGCGAAACATATTCGCCTGAATAGTAAATTATTGACATGTATTTTATGCCATGCACTATTGGTGGAACTATGCCCTTCTCTTCTTTCGGCTTTACACCTTCAATGCCTAAGATTATGTGTGTGGATGGACTGGTAAAGTCTAAATCGAACAGCCCCACCTTATAGCCCTTCTTTGCCAGCGTTAAAGCAAGCGTTGCCGCCACAAGACTTTTGCCCACTCCACCCTTACCGCTTGAAACAGCAATAATTCTGCCTATCCCACGCATCCTTTCGTCTATTATGCTTGTCCGCGGGTCAACCATTGCTCTGTTTCACTCCTTTTACACTTTCAAGCCAGACTCCACGTCCCTGCAGTATTTCAAAGTCTGGGCTACCGCATTTTGGACATTTAATGTAAGTGTGAGCAATTTCTGGGATAAAGTGTATGGCTTCCGCTGTGCTTTCATCCAATTTTTCTTTTTTGAAAAACCACTTGTGCCCGCAAACTCTGCACTTCAGTTCAGCCTTGGCAACTTCTATGCTGAATTTTGTGTGCTTAAACTTGGCTGGCTTAAGCTGTGATAGGGCAAACTCCAGTATATCCAGCTCTATCTGCTGTAGCTCACCAACCTTTATCTCAACCTCTCTGACTTCTTTCAAACCTTCCTTTCTAGCAATTTCAGAAGCCGCAGCAATTACTGCCTCAGCCAAAGCCCATTCATGCATAGAAAAGCCTACACCAAAGCACCATTTAAAAATATTGCAAAACCGCTGAAACCAGTGGAGATCTGCAGCAGACGGCGTTTGTTGTTCAACATTGAAATTTTTTCTTATTGAACAAATCAGAAATCTAGGAAGAAATATTATAAATAAAGCTGAAGCATATTTTGGTTTATGTCAGATAAGGTTCATTGTGCCCACATTCTCGTCAAGACAGAACAAGAGGCTAAGGCTGTTTTAGAGCGCCTAAACAAGGGTGAAAAGTTTGCAAACATAGCCAAAGAAGCTTCACTCTGCCCATCTGGAAAGCGCGGCGGAGACCTTGGAACCTTCGGCAGAGGGAAAATGGTGAAAGAATTCGAAACTGCAGCGTTTGCGCTCAAGAAAGGAGAAATTTCGCCTATAGTGAAAACAAAGTTTGGATATCACATAATAAAAAGACTTGAATAAGCAACAAAAATCGCCAGTTCAATAAGTGGCAAGGAGCACATGTTCTAAAAAGAGGTCTTCAGGAAATGCTCCGATAAACTCTATTTTTTCGTTTATAACAGTTTTCGGCGTTCCCATCACAGCATACTTGACGGCTAACTGTGGGAATTCGCTTGCCTCGATAACGTCTGCCTTTATCAAGTCACTTTCTATCGCGAATTTGTAGGCAATGGTTGCCACAACTGGGCAATATGGACATGTTAAAGTCACGAAAACTTGAATGTGAACTGGTGTTTTAATTTCTCTCAGCTTTTTTCTCGTCTCTTCTGAAACGTCTGTTCTGCCTCTTGAAACGTTTATTACACCTTCTAAAAGGGTTTGAAGCTCATAACCATACGGGATTCCGTAAAATCTTATTCCGTAGTCCTTTTCACTCACAATGACTATTGCAGGAACCTTATCCACGCCATATTCCTTAGCCTTCTCAGAATCCTTAAGAAAATCGTAGATCTCAACTTTGATTTTGTCGTTTAAAGCGGCTAATTCGTTGATCAACTGCCTAGTCTGCATGCAGAATTGACACTCAACTTCTTGAGTAAACATGATAATTTTTACTGGTTTTTCCAGTTTCTCGTTAAGCTCCATTCTTAAATGTTCCTTGGGTTCGTCAGGTATCAAACTCACTCACATCACCATACTAGCTTATAGTAGCATCATACTTTAAAACGAAATTATTAACTTGGGAATGGGCAAGTTTTTGTTGGACAGCCACCGGCATATTCCGATTCTGCAGAAACAAATTTTGTCTCTTTAGTTTTTATTTCTCCGATGTACAGAACTTGCTCCGGCTTGCTTCCATATCTAAAAACAGTGACGCCTTTACATTTTAGCTTCCACGCTAGCTCGTAGACTTTTCTAACATCCTCAACCATTGCCTCGTTGGGCATGTTTACTGTTTTTGATACAGCGTTGTCTGTGTACTTCTGAAAGGCGGCTTGCATTCTAACGTGCCATTCGGGTTGAATATCTAGGGCTGTGACAAAAATCTTCTTAACATCTTCTGGTATCGCCTCAATTTTCTGAGCGGAACCCGTTTTTGCTATTCCTTCCAAAAGCTCGGCGCTGTAGAACCCTCTTTCTTTAGCCATTATTTCGAACAAGGGATTGGTTTCAAAAAGCCTAGTTCCGCCTAGCACGTTTCTTATGAAGGATATTGCGAATATGGGTTCAATTCCTGAAGAGCATCCAGCTATTATGCTTATGCTTCCTGTTGGCGCTATGGTTGTTACCGTAGCATTTCTCATGGCACTATACTTGTCTTTCCAGATGCTTTTTTCAAAGTTCGGGAACGACCCTCTTTCTTCGCCAATCTCGACAGATTTTTTGTGCGCCTCTTCTTCAATAAATTTCATTAGATTTTCAGCAAGTTGCAAGGCTTCTTCTGAGTTGTAGGGAATTCCAAGTTTTATGAGCATGTCTGCAAATCCCATAACGCCCAAGCCTATTTTTCTGTTGGCTCTTGTTATGGCCTCTATTTCCTTTAGAGGATAATTATTTGCGTCTATAATATTGTCAAGAAAGTGAACGGCATTTCTCACGGTTTCTCTTAGTTTTTCCCAGTTTATCTTTCCATTTTCAACAATTCTTGTGAGGTTTATTGAGCCTAAATTACAAGATTCATAAGGAAGCAACGGTTGTTCTCCACAATTGTGAACGTAAAATCCGTTTGCGTCAAACGCATTTATTCCCGGAATTTTTGCGTCGTAAACCTCTTCTAAAGCGCTTTGAGTTATCTCATTTACAGTCGCTATAAAACGTTCTCTATTCATTTTCCTCTTGTAAGACTTTACAGCTTTCTCAAGTTTCTCCATTTTATGTGAATTTCCGAATCCCACCTTCTGATAGAAATAGCGTATGTTTTCTTTGGAGATTACTAATTCATGTTGAGGTTTATGTAGGTAATTTTTTGTTCCACCCTTTCCGTTTGGCATTTTTGAAATTCCTTCACCTCTTCTGTTAACGTAAATCTTTGAAAATATTCCAAACCTCAAGAGAATACGTTGAACGGCCTTTAGGATTTCAAGATTGCTCTGAGCTAGTCTAATGCTAACTCCTTTAGATGGTCTTCCCTGCACAGAACCATCTGCATCAAATAATCCTCTGAGCAAACCTTTACAAAACTCAGAAGAAGTCTGTTCCATCTCTTTGGTGATGGTTTTCATTCCGGGCTTTAGTCCAAGTTCCATCGCTAATTTTTTAAAGTATCCCATGGACATTCGATATTCTTTCCTGCCTTTCACCCTCATCCATCCATTGAAGTTAGATCTATGAGGCAATGTCTCAGCGTAGGCAAAAGCTAAAGATCTGACTGCCTTTGAGCCTTTTCCATCGCCCCATGAGGAGAGAATTACCTTATCTTTTTTGATTGTTCCATCTCCTAAAAGCAAGCCATTTAAGTAACCTTCACGTTCGCCATACTTTCCTTTCCAACCGTTAAGGCTTCGATGATTGCTCAAAACGATTTTGTCCCCGGTTTTCAGAGTTTCTGCGTTTACCCATTCCCTTTCCATTTTGTATCTTGTTATTCTTTTCACTTTCATAACGGGATGGTCTTTTGTAAGGCGCAGTTCAAAGCCCTCTCTGGTTTTTAGTTGGTAGACGGGTTTAATTCCAGTTGAGAAGAAACCGTTTTCTGAAGATTCCCATTT
>Ga0315280_10008643_pt1 | contig 13291 bp, 10 predicted proteins | sample YL17G06_40_MG_FD_203697 | JGI IMG/M metagenome (GOLD analysis project Ga0315280, IMG submission 203697) | Sediment microbial communities from Yellowstone Lake, YNP, Wyoming, USA - YL17G06_40 | ecosystem: Environmental > Aquatic > Freshwater > Lake > Sediment | place: USA: Wyoming | collected...
GGCTTTTTTTCCGTTATATCCAGCTCTGATTCGGCTGGGGTCCACAATCCTAGTCGTCGATGTGTCGGTCACAGCCTTCGCCATATCAGTAACTGCTAGCATGGTGAGCATTGTTGTCTTTCAAAGAATTGGCGAGCACTATATGCACTATCGGGATGCTCTTGTCGCGACATTCCTGTACTTCTTACTCCCACCAGTTTTCACATTCTCCTTCGCACTGTATACTGAACCTCTTTTCCTTGTCCTTACACTAGCGGCTTGGTATCTTCATATCAAGTCACGTGACTGCAAAGCCGCCGCCATCGCTGCACTTGCGTCGCTTACGCGAGCGTATGGTATCTTAATTATCTTGCCAATAGCAGTAGACAATTTGCGCAAAAGTGAGTTCAGGAAGTTACGGTATCTTCTTATCCCGATAAGTTCACTCGCAGGATGGTTATTCTACGGTTTCGTAGCGACAGGGGTGTGGCTGGCTCCTCCTGCAGCTCAGTCATATTGGCAGAGCCCTAACGCTCTGTCGTTGCAGCATAACCTTCTTGCGCTTTTGGAAGGAAACTTGAACGTTTGGTCGGCCTTAGCGCCCTATGCTCCAATAGCCGCTGTAGGCGTTGTCTCTCTCGCTTTCACACTATTCCTTACCAGCAGAGTCGTTAGGATGGACCGCAGTTTAGGACTCTATCTATGCACATCTCTTGGAGCCATAGCCTATTTCGCGTTCTTGGCTGCGAATCTATCGTTACCCCGTTATCTAGCCTTCTTATTCCCTATCGGCCTTGCTTTGAAACTGAAGAGCCTGGTACCTCTGTTTGTTGCGTTGATCTTGCTTTGGATATTGGACTATTTTGCTTGGTTGGCTTTTCTCACTACCACATTTTTCCATTAGCCGAATGCCGACACGCCCACGCCTCAATCTTCACAACAACCGAGCAGAACGCAGAAAAGCCCTTGACCCAGATGCTGCGCGCCACTTAGCAATCATGCGAGCGTAGTTGGTTCCAAGCTTTCGGGGCGGTGCTGTGGCCCAAATGAACTTTGAGAATTCAAATCCGTCAACTTGAGGTTCTCCAGATAATTTCCGAGCGGCAACTGAGATTGATATGTCTGATCGGTTCGAGAAATCGATGGGAAAAACCCCGTTGAGGTAGAGTTCTCCGAATCCGAGTCCGTACTCGTTCGCGATTCGAGACGCGCATTGAACCAGATTTTCGTCTCGAACAATTCGACCCCCTATCAGAGCCCACACTCTCCTGTAGGGAGCCAATAATCGCCATCCATACAGGATCGTGTTGTCGAGGCGTTGAAAGATGATGTCGACGCATGGAATCGGCATCGCCTTCAAAACCCTGTTCCAAATTTCAGGCGGAAGCCATTTCTTTCGCGGTATACTGGGCTTCAGTGCTGTCCGCGTCCGTGTCATTCGCTTTCTCTCCCGATGATGTACGGGCTCAGTATTGACATTTAAGTGAGATTTGTCGAAGTATGGTCTGGAGCAAGGCGCGCTGAAGATCGTAGTTGGTATACCGTCGTACAATGTGGAGCGGACGATCGCCAAGGTCGTGATCAGAGCGCGAGAGCATGCAGACTCGGTGCTGGTCGTTGATGACGGAAGCAAGGATGATACGGGGCTCATAGCGAAGAGCCTCGGAGCCGTGGTCATTACGCACGAGAAGAACCTTGGAAAGGGCGCAGGTCTTCGAGATTGTTTCGAGTGGGCAAAGCAGAACGGAGCTGACATCCTTGTGACTTTGGACGCTGATGGTCAGCATGATCCCTCTAAGATACCTTCACTGACTGACGCCTTGACGGACAGCCAAGCAGATGTCGTTGTGGGAAGCCGCACCGCCAGACCAGCGGATATGCCTAGATATCGATGGATCGGAGAACGTGCTTTGGATTCTGTCACCCGAGTCAAGGTGGGGGGTAAGGTTGTTGATGCTCAGAGTGGATTTAGGGCTTATTCGCGTAGAGCAATTGAGAATCTGGCGGTCGCTGAATTTGGGATGGGCGCGGATTCGGAAATAATCATGAAGGCAGACAGTTCCGGGATGCGCATAATTGAAGTCCCCGTCGCCTCGATGTACGCGGGGCTCGATTCCTCCACGCATAACCCAGTGATGCATGCTTTGGATGTCTTCTTCAGTGTGCTCAAGTTTATTTCAATTAGGCACCCGCTGCTATTCTACGGCGGGTTCTCCATAATCTCCTTAACGATCTCGCTGATCTACGGGTTAATGACATTGGATTACTATCAGCGCTGGGGCAGAGTTGTGACCAACATTGCACTCGTCTCAGTTGCTTCAGGAATCCTAGGCTTCCTCGCGCTCTTCACGGGCATAATACTCTTCACGTTGATCACGGTAGTTCGCGAGAGTTCTTCAAGATAGTTTATGATCACTTTCGCTACGTCACTCGGCAATTGCAGTCAAGTACACTGCTTCTGTTCTCTTCGCTATGATGCTCCAGTCGTGCGACACTGCAACTCTTCTTCCGTTCCTTCCCATCTCTCGTCTTTTCTTGTCGTCCTTGGCTAGACGGACTATCTTCCGAGCAAGAGCTTGCGGATCATTCGGGGGAACAAGGAACCCATTGTAACCGTCCCGGATCACTTCAGGAATTCCTCCGGTATTGCTAGCCACACAGGGGCGGCCAGAAGCATTTGCCTCAAGCAAAGTCAACCCGAAACCTTCAGACATGTCTTTGCTCGGCAATACCAGGACATCTGAAGCTGTGTAATACTCGGCTAATTCCTCATCGGATACGTTTCCTGCGAAAATGACCTTATTTTCGAGTTTAAGCTGGCGTGCTATGGAACTGTAATATGGTCTCAGGTCTCCGTCACCCACTACCAGCAGCAAGAGATCGCGCTTCAACTGCAATGCAATTCTCATGGCGCTTAGTAAGACGTCGAGTCCTTTGTACGCATGCCATCTGGTTAGTGCTCCAACGAACAACACGACGAATTTCCCAGCCGTTCCATATCTGGCCCTTATCGATTCTGGATTAACGTCTGGACGGAATCTTCGGCAGTCGACACCATTGTTGATGACCTCGACACGTGACCCTAAACTCATCAGAATCTGTGACTTCTTACGGTATGTCTCTGACGTGGCAATTACTTTACGGTACACTCGTATGTACTTGGGCAGTACGAGTCGATTATGGGCCTCAATTAAGACTCGAGCACCAGACGTAACAGTGGGAAGGTCATTATGCCATGTTAATACTGCCGGAATCTTTCTATGGAAAGATGCTAACGCAACATTGAAGGCAAGGTATGGGCTAGGAAAGTTGGCGTGAAAAACCTCGGTGTCGCATTTGGACAGTTCTCTCAGTAGGCCTGCTTGTATCGGAGTCCCGTAGAGCCTGGTCAACCGCCTCAAACGTCTTACTCGTACGCCATCTGCGTCATAGTCTCCCGGGGGCAGTGGGTCAGAAGTGCAGATCACGGACACTTCGTGACCTCGTGAGGCTAGTGCCTTAGTAAGCTCATGAACGTATGTTTCCGCGCCTCCCCTCCAGGGAGGAAAGAAACTGTTCACCACGCAAATTCGCATAGAACTGCGATCTCCGCTTTGTGAATCGTCTAGGTGACGGCTTTATGTTCGTTCAATGTACCGGGTTGTCGTTGTTTCACTGTCACCGAATGCCCTCACCTCACCGTTTAGGAGGTAGAGGGTTTTCTCACAGAATTCACGTATGAGTTCCATATTGTGCGATACAAGCACTATGGTCTTCTTCTCTTTCTTGAATTCCCTGAACTTATCTAGGCATTTTTGCTGGAATTCCATGTCGCCCACAGCTAGCGCTTCATCGACAAGGAATATCTCCGCCTCGGTTTCAATTGCGATGGAAAAGGCCAACCGAACCTGCATACCTGATGAGAGCGTCTTGAGCTTCGCGTCCTGGAATCTCGTTAACCCTGCGAAGTCTAGAATGGTTGCAGTCCGCTTCCTCATCTCAGAACGATGTAAGCCCATCAGTACACCATAGATCAAAGCATTCTCTTTGACTGTTAGATCGCCGTGGAATCCTATGCCGAGCTCGAGAACAGGAGCGATCCCCCCTTCCGTCCTAATTGTCCCTGCGTTCGGTTTCATAACGCCAGCAATAAGCTTCAGCAGCGTGCTCTTCCCGCTGCCATTCGGACCTATTATCCCCAACGACTCGCCTTCCCCGAGCTTAAAGCTGACTTGTTTCAGCGCCCAGAACTCCTCATACGCGTAGCGTTTGCCTTCGAGGACCGAAAGCGCACCCGCCAGATGGTCCAGCACTGTTGACCTCTTTTCATGAGGTATCCTGAACCGTTTCCACACATCCTCCACAGCTAAGATCGGCTGACTCAAAGCTCCTCAGCAAACCCCTTCTCCAAGCGTCGGAATATCAACAATCCCAAGGCAAGAAACAGGATTATGCTTCCCAGCACTACCGTCATGTCAAATACGGTCGGGAGCTGATGCTCAAGGAAGATTCCCCTCAAAGCCTCCATCAAGCGAGTCACAGGATTCAAAGAGTAGAGAAAATAGAACCTTGCTGGGATTAGGCTGGCGCTGTAAACTATTGGCGAGAGGAAGAAGCCCAGCTGAAGCGCAATGTCCCACAGCTGGTAGAAATCCCGATACTTCACATTCAGCGCCGAGAGAGACAAGGAGAGAGCAAACACCAACAAGAATTCCAGGACTAGGAGGATCGGCAGGAGGAGCGCTGTCACCGTCAAACCAACTCCGAGGCCTAGGAGCAACGGTAGGAGAACCAGAAATTCGAGGCTCGAACCGAGAAAATTGGCTAGGTTGTTGGATAGAACGATCATGTAACGCGGCACATACACCTTGCTTACCAGCGAAGGGTTGCTCACTATGCTGAATAGGCCTTGAGCGGTTCCCACCGAAAAGAACCTCCAAACCAAAAGTGCAACCAGCAACCAACCGGCAAAGTTCGGAATGCTAACTCGAAGAAGGTAAGAGAAAACGAGCGTCAGAATCGCCATGTACGCCAACGGGTTGAGAAGAGACCAGAGAAAACCCAGCACCGAGTTCCTGTAACGGACCTTAAAGTCCTTCTCCGCCAGAATCGTTAAGATATCGAAGTAGTTACGCAAGTCCCTGTGCAATCGTTCAACACCGCATCCTGCATCAAGATCTCGAACGAGTAGGTATCATAACAGCGTCATAAGTCTTGGGCCATAAATCTAAAGGAATCTCGTCCTGTTAGCTAGGTCAACTAAACTACGGCCGAAAAGAGTGTCGAGTACGCGTCGCACCCATTGATCTTCAGCCGGTTGATGTCTTGACAGCTTCGGGTACATTCTAGTCAGTATCTCGTCGTCGTCAACTCTTCTGAAACGTTGGATGATGATTCGCCGAGAGTAGGTATCCCTGAGGTTCAACAGATTCCAGAATATTGCCTTTACCGCCTTGCGGCGAGCGAAAAAGCTGAAGCCCGCAATGAGGATTAGGCTGTAGAGCAAATAGCAGCGAAGAGCCCAAGCAAATGGAGCCACGGTTCTTCACTATCACACGGATAAGATTTCTATGACAATGGTAGAGCTTGTCTGGGTCTACACTCTTGATGCCGGTTGATCCGGAAAACACATCGCGCGTCACGCGAGTTCTTCTGGTGGAGGTCGTCACATTTTTGATCCCCTGGCGGTCTGTCCTTAAATCCGCAGCGAGTCTTCAGATCAGGCTTCTACTTGCCCAAGTCTTAGATGAGGAGCTTTAGCTATAAGTTCAAGAGGTAACAATATTCTTCGCGTGCAGATGCTGATAAGAAATGCAGAAGTGCCTGAACGCTTGAAACACCCGCGCGTCGCCTTGATGATTCTGAACTTCAACGGCCTCAACTGGTTGAAAATCTGTCTGCCGTCCGTAATCAAGTCAACCTACCATAACTTGGATTTGTTTCTAATCGACAACGGTAGCGTTGACGATCCAACAACATTCGTTAGGTCGAATTATCCGCAAATCAAGATTTTGAGGCTTACTGACAATCTTGGATTCGCGGAGGCATATAACCGACTGATCAAGAACGTCGAATCAGACTTCGTGCTCCTTCTGAACAACGACACAGTAGTGTTGAACCCAAACTGGGTGGAGGTTCTGCTGAAGCGTGCTCAACGTGACAAATCGATCGCTGCGGTCGGATGCAAGCTGGTTTCTATGAATGATAGCTCGCGTCTCGTTTCGGTTGGAGTGATGGGCATACCATACTGGCGGGGTTTCACGGATATGGGCCTAGGTGAGTACGATCGAGGCCAGTACGACGGTGAAGATTTCGAACCCTTTGCCGTCTGCGCTGGAGCGGTTCTCATTAACAGAGAGGCTTTCATGCGAGCGGGAGGCTTCGATGGGAAATTCTTCCTTTATGTTGAAGATGTGGATCTTTCATGGAGGCTCAGACTTCTTGGCTATCGAGTTGGTTTTGAGGCAAATGCGCGAATAGCTCACCACTTCTCCAGTGCGGGAGACCAGATATTAAATCTGAACACACTTTTCTACAGCCACCGGAATCTTCTACGCGCCATTCTGAAAAATTGTGGTCCCTCTCTTGGTTGGGCGCTTCGAAACTATTTCCTGTATAGCTTGTTGCTTGCCCTGGGATTCAGCATCTACGAGCCGAAGAAGGCCTTGGCCATCGTGAAGGGAATTGTATGGAACCTCATCAACCTCAGAGATACCTATACTTCACGACTCGATGTTCAATCCAAAAGGAACACAGCCGAACACGAGATCCTAGGAAAAATGTACCCTCGCGCGGAGAGATACCAGCCACACAACCACATCAAATTGCGAGGGATACTCGATCTTCTCTTTGAGCGTGGCCAATATCCTCAGGTTAGACGTTTTGAAGCGGGTATGAAGGTCACGCTTGTTTCGTAAGGGTTGGTTCGCTGATGATTTTCAGCAAGGTTAGAACTGGGGTAGAAGAGCTAGCTAAGATCGTAAAGGAAAGCGCAAAGATCGCTAGACGACAAGGTCTTTCGTCGCTTTCGATGTTAGTAATGGAGAAGATCAGAAAACGCGAGTTCCACATACTGGGCCCTAGCGTTCCGGACGTCGAATATGCTAAGTGGATCTCGAGAAATAGATTATCGAAGAACGATTTAGACGAACAGCGTCTTGCGGCGACCAAGTTCAGATACAGGCCGCTGATAAGCATCATCACTCCCGTATGGAATCCCCCAGTTGGATACTTGCAAGACGCCCTTCACTCCGTTCTGTCACAAACCTATGACAATTGGGAGTTGTGCATCGCGGATGGAGCCTCAAACGAAGGTGTCAGGCATTTTCTTCGCGATTTTGCAAATGTGCACGCAAACCATGTCAAGATTAGATTCTTGGAGAGGAATTTGGGAATATCAGAAAATTCAAACAATGCAATGGAAGTCTCTCGTGGTGAATTCATGACTTTTCTTGATCACGATGATCTCTTAGCGCCTGAGGCACTGTTCGAAATCGTGGACAAACTAAATCAGATGCCCGAACTTGACATCATCTATTCGGACACGGACCGTGTATCTGTCAAGGGAGAACGGACTGATCCACTTTTCAAGCCAGATTGGTCTCCTGATTTGATGCTCTCTGGAAACTATCTCACTCACCTCTGTTTAATTAGGTCGACTCTTGCAAAGATGCTTAGATTTCGAAGTGAAACAGACGGCGCACAAGACTGGGATCTCTTTCTTTGTGCAACCGAAAAGACATCCAAGATCGCACACATACCCAAGATTCTTTATCATTGGAGAGAGGCCCCCTCCTCCGTTTCCTTAGCCGGCTTTAGCGCAAAGCCGTACGCCAAGAATGCGCAACTCCTAGTCGTCAACCAATACTTGGAACGGCATACAATACATGCTAAGGCACGTTTTCACAGATCCGGATGTCTACGACTTGATTGGAACCTTGATGAACGGCCGCTGATTTCGATAGTCTTATTCTCTTTAGGAATTTCACCGTGGGTGAAACGCTGCATACGTTCTATCGTCAGCAGATCATCTTACAGAAACTTCGAGTTAATCGTTGTTTGTGGTAGGAATGCTGTTGATGAGTTAGAGAACGTGCGGCTGATTAGATCTGATGAACCGCTCAAGTATGACTCAGCTAACAACTTTGGAGCGCGCCACGCGAAAGGAGACATATTGGTGTTCCTCGACAGCTCAATCGAAGTCATAAGCGCTGACTGGCTACAAGAGTTGGCGGGCTGGGCCCTGTTACCTAGTGTGGGCGCAGTGGGTGCGAAGATCTTGTCTACTGATCGCAGAATCTACCATGGTGGAGTCATTCTTGGTTTGCCTGGGTACCTCTTCCAGGGTGCACGTGAAGGATCTTCGCCCCTAGGTCACACCGAATGGTATCGAGACTTTCTGGCGGTTGCTGGTGGATGTCTCGCAACAAGACAGGAACTATTTCGCGAGCTGGGTGGATTCGAAACTAAAATTGGTGATGAAGCTGCCGATGTCGATTTTTGCTTACGTGCAACAGTGAGCGGCTATCGGATCGTCTACACTCCACACGCTAAGCTGATCCTGCGTGACATACGGAAGAGCACGATTCCCACGGCGCAACTACTTAATGTACCTGAGTATAGAAAAATCATTTTGAATGGCGACCCGTATTTCAATCCAAACCTTTCCTATAATAGTGCCACTCCGTTACTTGCAACATCATGATTGTTCGTCTTTCACATTACACAACCGCTGGGATCAAAAGCGGCATTCGAATCCAACGCTCGCGTACGATCGTTTGAGGTGCACAGACCACAACAACCTGAAATTCAATCACTGACCGTATCAGTAGAGGTTGAGACAACCGGATTCTCTTTTACTGTCAAGTCACCATGGCATCCGATTCCCAAGTCCAGCACAGGAACGAATAGGGCTTCAGCGTGAGTACGACGATCTCGTCAAAATAATGGTCGAGGCGAGACAATGTCCGCAGTCACCTAAATCTTCGCCTAGCGGGGCCTTTTGGCGGAGTCTATGATGTACGATGCAGCTTCTGGCAACCGTCGAAATATCAGGTCAGGTTGAATTCTCAAACCATGCATTATTGTGCAATATTCGCACTTCATGTCGTTCAGCCAGATCGTCATACAACCAGCTTTCTTTCCGGCAAGGATGTCTGCTGGCCTGTCGCCTATCATATATGATTTCCTAAGGGATATTCCCATATCCTTGGCGGCGAGTAGGAGGAGACCAGGTTTGGGTTTTCTGCAAGGGCAAATTCGCCTGTATGCTCGAATTGAAGCCTTAGGATGATGAAAGCAATAATATTCAGCATCAATCCTTGCCGCTGACCTACTCAAGAGTCGATGCATGTGTTCTCGAATTCGATTGAATCTCCGTTCTGAAATACGACCCTTGCCGACATCAGGCTGATTGGAGACCACTACCACTTTCATGCCGAGCTTGTTCAATTTCCTTATGGCCGTCCCAACTCCTGAAATCAAACGGAATTCCTCAGTTGTTCTAGGCGATTCCGAAATGTCTGCGTCGGAATTGTAGACTAGCGCGTTGATGACTCCGTCCCGGTCAAGAAACACAGCTCCAGCTTGTCTTTTCAACGTCAGACCCCGTCTAACCCCTTTGCTGTTCCTCATGTCCTTTCGCTGCCGTTATCGATCTTCACTAGGAGACGGTTTCGCATATCGAACCTTGCAGGTGCGTCCGGCACAAATATAAGAACTCCGTGCAATACGGGGATTCCAGGGTTAGTGCGATAAAGTGAAACGCATCAAAGTTCAAGTCGATTGTGATGACAGTCAAGCAGAGTTATTGGCTAAAAGGCTCAAGTCGTATATCGTTTCCATTGGTGCACTAAATGTTCAAATTGACGGAATCGAAGATCTTGCGCCTCCAATGTCCAATAAGTAGAGGATTGAACAATTGCTGATTGTCCGCGCACCGCTCCGAATTACTTTTGGAGGTGGAGGGACTGACATCCCATCATACTATTCGTCATTCGGCGGGTTCACGGTTACTGGTGCCGTCAACAAGTATGTGTACATAGTCTCGCATGATCGTTTCGAACGAAATTTCAGAATCAGCTACTCAAAGACCGAAATTGTTGAGAAAATTGAAGAGATGGAGCACCCGATTTTCAGGGAAGCCATTCAGCTTCTCGGTCCGTTCGAACAACTTGAATTGGTTTCCATAGCTGATCTGCCCGGCAAAACAGGGCTCGGGAGCTCCGGCGCCTTCTCGGTAGCTCTGCTAAACGCATTACATGCCTCGAAGAGGGAGAGAGTGCCTCCCAATGTATTGGCGGAAGAAGCATGTACGATTGCCATGGAGAAGTTGAAAGAGCCGTCCGGCAAACAAGACGAGTACACAGCAGCTTACGGAGGCATTAACAGCTATACAATCACAATGGACGGGAAAGTCAATGTAACACCGCTGCAGATATCGAGAACAACTTCTTCGGAACTCGAGAGACAGCTTCTCCTGTTTTATACTGGATTGACTCGTGAGTCCAAGACAATTCTTGACTCCCAGTACAAGGCCGTCGCGGACAACAAGAAAGACGCCGTGAAATATCTGCACAAAATCAAACAGATTGGAATAGACAGCAAGAATGCTTTGGAAGATGGTGACGTCCACAAATTTGGGCTTCTCCTACGCGAACATTGGGAAACCAAGAAGGCATTGGCTCCGAATGCAACAACTCCTCAAATTGACGAAATCTACGAATTGGCTCTAAAGAATGGAGCAACTGGCGGAAAGATAATGGGAGCGGGCGGAGGAGGTTTCTTCATGTTTCATTGTGATGCTGTTGATAGAGCGAAACTTGTCAAGACTATGGAGATAAGGGGGCTACGTCAGGTGGATTTCAATTTCGAGTATGAGGGTTCAAAGATCGTTGTCGATCTGTGACGGTGCACGCATTTTTGGCGTCTAAGCGTTCAGGTGACGATTCTCGCAAGCTGTCATTCTGGCCGGAGGAGTAGGAACCAGGCTCCGACCATTGACGCTCGACATTCCCAAATCGATGATAGCCATCGCCGGGAAACCTTTCCTAGAGCATCAAATTAACTTGCTTAGAAAGAACTCTGTACTCGATATTGTGCTGTGTATAGGGTACCGGGGCGAGAAAATCCGAAAGTACTTCGGGGACGGCTCCGCGTTTGGTGTTAGGATAAAGTACAGCGATGACGGGGATCAGCTGCTAGGGACTGGGGGAAGTCTTAAGAAAGCAAAGGATCTGTTGGCTGATCGTTTCTTCTTGACCTTCGGCGATTCGTATCCGCTTATCGATTATCGTGGTGCATGGAATCGATTCATTGCAGGCAATAAAGATGCATTGATGGTTGTTCTAAGGAATTTCGACAAGTACTGTCCGAGCAACGTCGCAGTAAAAGACGGGTTGGTTACCAAATATAGCAAGAAGCAGAGGACGCCGGAAATGAGTTATGTCGAATTTGGCGTTACTTTCTTGAAGCGGCAGAGTCTCGAGTTGATTCCGGTGCGTACCCCCGTCGATTTGGAAGTTTTGTATTCAGCCTTAATCAAAATGGAGGGTCTGGCTGCCCTTGAGGTTGAACAGCGAATATACGAGATCGGATCCTATGATGGCCTTGAGGAATTTCGTTCTATGATTGAGAGCGCGAAGGTCGATGCATGATGAGTAATGTCAAAGCGCGGGTGCAATGATTTTCGCCTTCTTAAGATTGATGAATTGTTGCCAAGCATCATTGAATTCCTGAATTGTCTCTTCCGATTTCGGATGAAAAGGCAGTTGTGCCATTATCTTGTAGGGGACTGTAATCACGTCCGCCCCAGCCAAGGCGGCTTCTATCACGTCTCTCGGTTGTCGGATGCTGCCAGCAATTATCTTTGTCTTGAGATTCGCTCTATCCAAAAGCAACCGAGATTGACTTATCGCCTGCACCGGGTCCTCCTTAGCATCTCTTATTCTGTTAAAAAATAGGCTTGCATAGCTAGCTCCAGCTTTAGCAGCTAGGAGTGCTTGAGCAGGAGTCATCATCACAGTGGCATTTATTGGGATTCCTTGAGCCGAAAGCTCGTGGATGGCTCGCAAACCGGTTCCATCGCCGCTCATCGCCACCTTTACCACGACATTGTTTGGATCCCAACTGTAATACGCGCGTGCTTCCTTGATCATTTCTTCAACTGTGGCGCTGGTCAGCTCCAGGCTTACTGGACCTCGAACGAGATCGATCAGTTCAAGGGCTCTTTTCTTGAAGTCAACGCCACCTTCTTGGAGGAATATTTTCTGGTTCGTTGTGAGTCCGCTGATTACTCCCCAAGGTAGGATCTTGCGTACTTCATCGACGCTGGCTGTGTCAAGGAAGAATTCCAACGCTGACACCAATTGCTGTTTTGGTTATTACATTCGGGATAAAAGTGCTTCCTTCGGGGCGAATGCATGCTGCGCGAGATATCATGCTGAGAGCAAGTTCAGCATGTGACGGGGAAGGTTCGAGGAACTGAAACACTTCGATCAATGCTACGAAGCAAGTTTCTCTCCACGAAGCATGGGCTGCCAGAGTCTTGTGCTTAGTGATACCGTCCCGCTTATCAGTAACAGAGTTTTATTCAGCTTAATGTTCACTGAGAAGCGATGGCATTTGCTGACTAGGCGATCGAAAGTAAGCGTCATCGGCCTATGGCATCTTGGATGCGTTTACGCTGCATGCCTCTCGAAGTTGGGCTACAAGGTGACCGGTGTAGACGAGGACACAATGGTTATCCGCAACTTGAGAGAAGGCAGAGCACCCCTGTTCGAGCCAGGCCTTGATGGTCTTATCTCAAGGAATATCGCTGAAGGCAACCTCAAATTCGAAAGCGAGATCGAAGCTGGTGTAAGGGGTGCGGACTTTGTGGTCATCGCCTTTGACACACCTGTGGACGAGGACGATAATGTTGATCTCTCGGTGATACTGAGAACCGCAAAGCGACTGAAGAATGTCGCGCCCAAAAGCACGGTCATTGTGAGCAGTCAGGTTCCAGTTGGAACATGCGAGGAGATTGAGAAAATGATCTGGGAAAACAGCAGTATGCGTAGCCTCGCGTATGTTCCTGAGAACCTTAGGCTTGGACAGGCAATAGATCGGTTCATGCATCCAGACATGATCGTTATTGGAGCGAACGATCATGCGTCACTGGCAAAAGTGCGCGAGTTCTTCTCCCCAATTCAAACGAAAATCATCGAAATGAACCTTCGGTCAGCAGAGATGACAAAACACGCGATAAACTGTTTCCTCGCGACTTCGATCAGCTATGCCAATGAGATCGGCAACATATGTGATCTCGTAGGTGCTGATGGATTAAAGGTGGCTG
>Ga0315280_10008645_pt1 | contig 13290 bp, 9 predicted proteins | sample YL17G06_40_MG_FD_203697 | JGI IMG/M metagenome (GOLD analysis project Ga0315280, IMG submission 203697) | Sediment microbial communities from Yellowstone Lake, YNP, Wyoming, USA - YL17G06_40 | ecosystem: Environmental > Aquatic > Freshwater > Lake > Sediment | place: USA: Wyoming | collected...
GCGGCGAATCTCGTCCTGCAGCCCCAGCACCATCATCTCGGGTTCGGCAATGGTCAGTCGTTTCATGCGCCAATGGTATCATAAGAACGCCATTTATGCGCAATTCTTTATGACGCGGTGTATAGATGCCCGCCGGCGCGCAGGAACGCGAGGACGTTGTGCGTCGCGGGGCCGGGGAACCGCTCGACGCGCGGCAGCACCAGCATGTCGAAGCGCGTGCGGTTGAACGCCGTGGGATCACCGACGGCCGGCATGGCAAGCGGCTGCGCGACGTAGCCGGCTTTACCCAACGCGTCGGCCGCAAGGCGCGCGATCTCTTCGCTGTCCGGTTGCGACAGGATGGCGGCGCGCCGCCGGCCAGCGCCGCCAGCACCGCCGCGGGTCAGGTCGCGCGCGGCGGCCGGCGACTCGCCGCCGGCTGCGACATCGTCGAAGGTTGCGTTCATGGCGATGACCTCGAGGGCTGTGCGGCCGGACTGAAGCGCTGGCGTCGGCGGCGCGAAACGATAGGTGCGCGAGAAAACCGGCGTGCTGTCGGCGGCGCGCACTTCGCCGGTAATCGAGTCGCGGGCAAGGGTGATGATGAGATCGTACGCCGTGCCGAACACCCACGGTTGAGTGAGGGCGGTCTCGCCTGCCAGCTCGGTGCGGCCGGCGGATTGAGCCTGCCACGTGCCGCGATATTCCTCGACCAGCTCGCAGTAATGCTCGCCGGTGGGCGATTCCACCAGCGCCAGCCGCCAGTAGTCATCGGGCCCCTGGTAGAGCATCAGCCCGGCCGCCGCCCAGCCGTCGCTGCGGGCGCGCGATTGCACGATTATCGAGGCGCGGATTTCACCGGCGATGATCTCGGGGCAGGCGGAGGCGACAGCTACGGCGTGGTCGTTATTCGTCGCCACCAGCCCGCCTGACAACAACTGCCAGCCCGGCGATAGGTCCCAATCGGCGGCGACATCGCCGATGGTCTTGTAGGCGGCAAAGTTATCGCCGAACAGCGCGCCGCTCGCGGCCGCAGTCCGGGTGGCGGTGATCGCTGTGAGCGCGAGAAGAGCGAGCATTCGCATGGCGACAGCCTCCGTTATCTTGGGGACAGCTACCTATTTCCCCAAGGGTTTGCGACTTCCCCTTGGGTCGTTGCGTGAAATAGGTGACTGTCCCCGTTCGCGGCCGGCGCCGCGTCCATGATCGTGGAGGAGCGAGCAGCGCCCTGGGCGAAGATGAACCGTAAGGGAGCGATTGCGACGATGCCCGTGCGATGGTTGATTGTCATCATGGCGGTCACGGTGATGGGTGGGCCCGCTGGGCGGGCGCCCGCGAGCGGCGTCAACGCGGATGCGATCAAGTTGCAGCCCGGCGTGACGCGGCTGGCGGAGATTGGGCAGTACCGGGTCGGCTATCAGCGGCGCGGCGAGCCTGGCTCGCGCTTGCGCGAGCTCCGGAATGCGATGATGCCCGAGGGCTGGGTCGGGCATTTCGAGGAGGGCTCGGGCGTCTCGTATACGCCGTGGGTGCGACAGGGCGGCAAGGAGACGATCCTGCTCCACTGCCCCTGGCGCGGGGGAACCGGCGTCTCGTTCGTCGAGTATGACCTCGTGCTGCCGCCGGTCAAGCCCGTCATCTTCCGCTTCGCCATCGCCATGCAGGAGGCGCTGACCGAGAACAGCGACGGCGCGACCTTCCGCGCGCTGGTCAAGGCGGGAGCAGACACGGTTGTCATCTGCGACGAGCATCGCAAGTCAACGGAATGGAAGGAGTTCGCGCTCGACCTGTCGTCGTTGGCCGATCACCCTCTCTCTGAGTCTCTCCCTGGAAGGGAGAGAGGATCACGCATTACCCTGCGACTGGAGGTCGGCCCTGGGCCGAAGGACGATCCGAGCTTCGATTATTCGTTGTGGGGCGATGCGCAGATTAGCGCTGGCGCGCGGGACGCGCGCTCCGGAAGTGCGGCGCAGCCGCACTCAGGCGCCGCGCTGTCGGAGAATGAGCGCATGGAGCAGGCGCTGCAGGCGCGCGACCGCTGGCGCAAGGCGGTCGCGAAGACTGACCTGCGCAAGCTAGCGAACCGATCGGATGTCGGCTGCCGGCCCACATGTGATGACCGTTACGAGAACGCGGTGCGCCGCGACGGCGACGCGTGGGTCTTCGAGTATCACGGCAGCGACGTGCGCATGAGCTATCGGCTCGCGGCCGACGGCGACCCGCGCGAGCTGATGGCGCAGGTCGAGGACCTGCCGCCGTTCCCCGTCGCCAGCGGCTTCGGGCCTGAGGGGTTGGGATGGAGATGGCGGCTCGACGCGGCGCAAGTCAACCGCGGGCGGCTCGACGTGCGCGGGCATTACGAGAACGGCGAAGCGGCCGTGCCAGTCCGCATGGCGCTGGGCATCGCGGGCAAGACCATCGTCGTCAGCGTCGAGGCGCCGGCGGGCGTGGAGCGATTCTCGCTCGGCTCGCTGGGGCCGGTGCCGCTGCGGCGGGTAATCTCGGTGCCCTATCTGTTTGCGGGCGATGTTCGCTACCTGCCGTACAACGGGCTTTACTACTCCGCGCTGCTCGATTGGGCCGAGACGAACGCAACATCACAGGCCGGCACGACCGCTCATTACGACAAGCTGACCGACGGCTCGCGGCGGCCGGTGCGCGAGGTCGGCTACATCACCGTCTCGCCCGACCTGCGCGAGGTGCTGCCGAATATCCCGCTCCCCCCGTCGCCATACCTGAAGGAGCTCGCGCCGCGGGTGATGCTCGATATCTGGGGCGGCACGTTTGCCGAGAACGCGCAGACGATCCGCGACCTCGCAGATTACGGCGTGACGAATGCCGCGATCATCAACCACGTCTGGCAGCGCGGCGGCTATGACAACGAATACCCGACGGTGCTGCCGGCGAACGCAGGCCTCGGCGGTGACGAGAAGCTGCGCGAGTTCTCGCAGGCGGCGAAAGATGCCGGGCACCTCTTTTCGCTGCACGAAAACTACGTGGACTTCTACCCCAACTCGGAGCTATACACCGAGCAGGATGTGGCGTGCAATCCGCAGGGCAAGCTGCAATTGGCATGGTACAACGGCGCGACGAAGATTCAGAGCTACGCGCTGAAGCCGACGGCGTTTCTGAAGTACGCGCGGCAGTTCTCGCCCCAGATTCACCGCCGCTACGGCACCACCGCGGGCTACCTCGACGTGCATCCCAGCGCGCCGCCGTGGTTTCGCGTCGACTTCAACGCCGCCGAGCCCGGCGCAGGCGAGGCGCGGACGTGCTATGACGCCAATGTCGCGCTGTTCGCGTTCGAGCGCCAGGCGCACCGCGGGCCGCTCTTCGGCGAAGGCAGCATGCACATGTATCTCGCCGGCGCGGCCGACGGCGTCGAGGCCCAGGTCGTGGGCGGCGAAGACGCGCCTCTGCTCCTCGACTTCGACCTGCTGAAGATCCACCCGCAGATGATGAACCACGGCATGGGCTATCATGAGCGCTGGCTGCGCGAAGGCTACGGCGGCGACTGGGGCGGGCGCGTGCCGCCGCAGTATCGCGTGGACAAGTACCGCAGCATGGAGATCGCGTACGGCCACGCCGGCTTTGTCGCCAACCAGGTCCTGCGCCAGCCAAGCTACGCGGTGAAAGAGGCGCACCTGGTCGCGCCGGTGCAGGCGCGCTACGGCGCCGCGAAGGCGGTGGCGATCGAATACGAGGTTGCGGGGCGGATGGTGGAGGTATCGGACGCGGTCGCGGCGGCGGGGGCGCTCGACCGCGTGCACGTGAAGTATGATTCGGGGCTGGAGGTGTGGGTCAACCATCGCCGCGATGATTGGCAGGTCGAGGGCCACGTTATTCCCGAGCACGGCTTTTGGGCCAAGGCGCCGGGAATGGTCGCCTACTGCGGACGGCGCGGCGGGCTGTACTGCGACTACGCCGAGACGCCGCGATCGATCTTCGCCGACGCGCGCAGCTACATCGTCCAGCCGTGGAGGGACATCACGCCGCGCGTGGCGCGATTCGAGTCGCTGGGCGGGCGGCGCTTTGGCGCGACATACGAATGGCGCGTGAACGAGGCGCTGGGGACGGACTATCAGGCGTTCGTGCATTTCGCGGATGCCGGGCACAAGGAGGGCATTGTCTTCCAGCAGGATCACGCGCCGCCGGTTCCGACGTCGAGGTGGCAGCCGGGGCAGGTGGTTACGGACGGGCCTTACGAGATCGTCGTACCGGAAAAGGCCGGCGATCACTTCGTATGGACCACCGGCTTGTATAGCGCGGCTCGCCAGGTATCGCTGCGCGGCAAGCGCGATGCGACGGGGCGGATCGTGTTGGGCGAGCTGAAGGTCGCCCCGGATGGCCTGGTCACCTTCAGCCCTACGAGCGACGCCGACATTACGCGCGACGCGGCCGAGATGGCGCGCCGCATGAACCCGCAGCGCACGATGATCGACTTCGGGAAAGTGGCGACGGGCGGGGCGGTGTTCATTCGGCGCGAGGGCGACGCGCTGCGCGTCGTGCCCGTGCCGCGCGAGATGCCGATTGATGTCGCGTTGCCGATCGGCCTCGCGCGGAATGGCGTGCTCGGGCTGAGATGGGATCGTGTGGAAGTCGTCGCGCAGGGAGTGCAGGGGCGAGAGCTGAAGCGATGGACGGCGCCGGTGGCGCACGGCGTCGTGTCGCTGCGGCTCGATGTCCCCGGCGCGCGATCGTATGTCTTGACGCGAGCAGCGCGATGACAACGCAACCCGTGCCCTACCGTTTCGAGGTTCGCGATCATGCCGCGGACAAGGCGGCCACGGCCTACGGCAAGACGCTGAACGAGGTCTTCGAGGCGTCGGCCTACGCGATGTTCGGCCTAATGTTCGATCTCGCCACGGTGCAAGCGCAGGAGGCTCGTCAGGTCATATTCGAAGAACCGTCCGGCGAGGAGCTGCTCAAGCGCTGGCTCGACGACCTGCTGTTCATGTTCGACACCGAGGGCATGGTGTTCAGCGAGTTTGCGGTCGAGGTCGAGTGCCCGCCGTCGCCCGAGAAGACATGCAGTCGCATCACGGGATTCCAGGCAGCCGAGGGCGAGCCGTGGCGGCTGAAGGGGATTGCGCGGGGGCAGCGGTTCGCACAGACGATGGAGCGCCGGGGCGCGGCGGTCAAGGCGGTGACCTATCACCGCTTCGCGCTGCGTCCGCCCGAGGCTGCCGGCGGCGACTGGGTAGCGGAGATGGTCTTCGACGTGTGAGCGAACGGCACTGGAGCCCAGGCACTCTTGCCTGGGCCGCCGCACGGGCAGGAGTGCCCGTGCTCCACGCCGAGCACGCGGAGACCGCGGGGAGAGATTGCAGAGACGAGGCTAAGGTTGCCCCGTCAGGGCGCGGCGGGCGCCGGCGCGGCGTCGTATCTCAGGACCTTGCCTTCGCCGCCGATGAGCAGCGATTGCGCGCCGGGTTTGCCCGTCGCCATCGCCGCGATGGCCGCGCACCCCTCGCCCAGCACCTCCTGATACACGAGCTTTCTCGCCGCATCGTAGATGCACAGGACCGACGCGACGCCCGTGGGATACGACACGATCACCGCAAGGTACGGCAGTTGATTGGCCGTCAGCTTGACCAGTACGCCTCGGGGCTCGCCCAAGACGCCGCACTTGGGCGCATCAAATCGCGCCACAGCCTTGCCGCTGAAGTCGAATAGCCACAGCGCGTTCTCGCCCGACGACAACGCATAGATGGGGCTGTTTGCCGCCGGCCATGGGCACAAGGAGAAGTGCGAGAAATAGACGCTTGGCGTCGCCGTGGCCCCCGCGCCAGTTGCGGTCGGTGCGCCGGGCTGCGTCTGGCTGACAATGGCGCCGCTCGCATCGCGCACGGTCATCTGGCCGGCGGCATTGCTGTGCACGATCTCCGGCGCGCCGTCGCCGTTGACGTCCGTCATCTCGACGTGCCACACATTGCCGTCTGATCTCTCCCACAGCTTGCGCCCGCGATCGTCCAGCAGATGGATGCCGCCGTTGCCGTTGAACCCCACCGCGAACTCCAGCGCGCCGTCGCCGTTGATATCGCCGGCGCACGCGTCATCAACGCCCGGGTGACCGCCATAGGTCCACCGCACCGAGCCATCATGCTTCATCACCGATGCCTGCAGCCCCCGACCGCTGCGGTTGAGGTATTCGCAGACGCCATCGCCCTCGAGGTCAATGAAATCAACGCGGGCTGGGTGCGAGGCGAACGTTACGGAGCGCTTGGCCTTTAGGCTCTTGTCGAGGAACACGGCGCCGCCGGTGCCGGCGATGCCGATCTCCGGCCCGGGGGCGGGGTCGAGCTCGCCAAAGGCGATGTCGCTGATGGAGGCGAGGCGCGAGTCGGTATAAAACGTCGTCTGCTTGACAGCCCCTGCGCCGACGAGCACGCCCGGGGTCGCCGAGGTGGCGCCCAGCATGGCTTGCATCTTGGGCACGACATAAAAGCGATAAGCGAGGTAGCCGCCGATGATGGCCAGCAGCACAAAGCCACCCAGCGCGATGCCGCAGCCGATGAGCCAGTCCTTGCCCTTCATGGTCTCTGCCTCCTATGCCAACGGTCAGTGACGGCGCGTCTCGTGTGCACATCGTTCTGCGGCGCTCGGCCGCCTCCTTGCCGCGCGCGGCAAGGAGGCGGCAGGAGCCGCACCGCCGGCCTGCGAAGTTGAGCACAGAATCGCCGCGAACGGAGAGACGACATGAGTGTCAAACTGCTAGGTGTCGTGTGTTTGGTCTCAATTATCGCGCAGGCGGGCTGGGCCGCCGGCGCCGTGCCGCAGTTCCGCGGGTTGACGGTCGGCGCGGCGACGCGCGAAGATGCGGTCAAGCTCCTCGGCCAGCCGCAATACGGCGACCCGGCGAAAGATGAAAAGCTGGTCTACGATTCGTCGCGCCCGGACCAGGTCGATGAGCTCACCTTCGAGGGCCCGGGCGGTCGGTTAACGGTGGTCGAGGCGGCGAGCCCGCTGCCCGGCCTGGCCACGCGCTCCGAGATCACTTCGCGTCTCGGCCAGCCGGAATACGAACTCCGTTTGGCGCGCCAGACCATGCTCGAGTACTCACAGCGCGGCCTGCGCTTCTGGGTGGAGAACAAGGGCGGCGCAGCCATCGGCACTGCACTCTTCATGCCCACGGACTTTCCGCGCGTGCCGCCGGGCGAGCAGCGCAAGGTCACAGTCCCGGCGTTTGTCGCCGCGGCGCGCGGCAAGGCGGCAACCTTCCGCGTCGGCTTCGCCTCGCGCGATATCACCCCGCCGCCGGGCCTGCCCGCCGACCCGCGCTACAACAAGGTGCACGATCCCCTCTACGTGCGCGCCATCGTCATCGCCGCCAGCGGCAAGACCGTCGCCATCGTCAGCGCCGACGCGTTCGTTCTCACCTCCTACGAGATCGCGCCCATCCAGCAAGGGGCGGAGGCGGCGGGGATTGACTACTTGCTGTTCGCATCAACCCACAGCCACAGCGCGCCCGATGGCATCGGCCTCGATATTCCTCATGCCGACGAGTATGACGCATTCGTGCAGCAGCAGGCGGTTGCCTGCATCGAGGAGGCCAAACGCAACCTCGCGCCGGCGACGATCGCGGTCTCGCAGGCTGAGCTGCTGCTCGACGGCGCGCACGTGGCGCTGATCGCGCGCAACTGGCGCGACCCGGGCATCGTGTGGCCGTATGCGACGGTGGTGCGATTCCTGGCCGCGGGTAAGAAGGGACAGACGCTGGGAACGCTGGTGCAGTTCGTGTGCCATCCCGAGCGACTGGCGCGCTACGAGGGCGCGATCAGTGCGGACTGGGTGGCGACGATGCGCAAGACAGTGGAGGCGGCGCTGGGCGGCATGTGCGTCTTTGTCAACGGCGCGCTGGGCGGCATGGTCAGCCCGGACGAGATACCGGGATCGGAGCGATTCGCGGACACGCAGCGCATCGGCGACTGGATCGGCAACGTGATGGTGGCGACGGCGCGCGGCAAGGCGGCAGCGATCGCGCGCGGCAGCATAGGCTTTCGCGTGCGCCCGCTACTAATCCCACTCGTCAATGACAAGATCATCGAGCTGCGCGAGAAGGGATGGATGAAGGGCGCGCTGATTCACGACGCGCACCAGACGTGGGTCGGGCGGCTCGACATCGGCGAGCTGCAAATCATCGCCATCCCCGGCGAGCTGCTGCCGGACCTCGGGTTCCGCGCGCTGTCGCGCATGACCGGCAAATGCAACCTGGTGGTAGGGCTGGCCAACGACGAGATCGGCTACATCGTGCCGGTCTGGGATTACCACATCGGGGCGTACGAGGAGAGCACGGGCATCGGCCCCAGCGCCGCGCCGCAGGTCATGTGCGCGGTGGAGGAGCTGCTGCGGGAGTGAGACTCACGGTCGCTGGCTAGTCATCCGTGGTGCGTTAGTGGTGCTTCGGACCTCGGACTGCGGACCACGAGCCCGAAACCGCGTACCGCCGATGGCGGATGAGCCGTGGAAGCCGTAAACGGTATATACCGCGCCATCCGGCAGCGCCGCCGACGACGGGTAGCCATCCACCACTTCCGTGCCGCAGTCAACCAGCATGGACTGGTTCCGAGCATCCCAGGTCCGCCCGTGGTCGCGGCTGACGCAGGCGAATATGCCGGTGCGCGCGAATGCCCCCGCGCCAGCGTGAGTCCCCCGACGCACGTACACCGCGACGATGACACCGTCAGTCGCCATCACCAGCCACGGCGTCGAACCGAGCAACGCAGTATCGCGGGGCTCAGACCAGGTCTTGCCCCCGTCGTGAGAAAGGGCACCCCACAGCTCCCGCTGCCCGCCGATGCGCATAAGCGCGACGAGATCACCGTTCGCGGTCTCCACAATTGACGTCTCGTTGAAGTCAAAGTCGCGGGCCTTCGCAATCACGCTGATCGACCAATGCGCCCCGCCGTCCTCGCTGTGCAGAGCCAGGCTAGAGACGTGTTTCGGCGCGCGCCGAAGGTCGAAGCGCCCCCACGCAGGTTGGACGATGGTGCCGTCGCGCAGCAAGGTCGCGTCGCCATAGAGCGCCAGGTGCGGCATCGCCGAGGGCAGCTCGACGCCGCTCTCCTGCCAGGTCTTGCCTGCGTCGTTGCTGCGGCGCATCCACACGCGGTGGATGATCGAGACCACGCCGGGCGCGTTGCCCTCCTCATGGGTGAAGAGATAGAAGCCCCGCTCCGCAAGCCGCTGTCGCGTCTGCGGCGTATCGGGGAAGTTCTCCCAGGCCCGCGAGCCGATCGCGATAAGCGTTCCGTCCTTGAGGCGCAGCGGCGGGCTCGGGTAGTTATGCAGAATGGGTGGCCAGTCCGGCGAAGTTGGCTGGCGCCGCTCCCAGGTGCTGCCACCGTCGCGCGAGACAAAGGACTCTAACTCGACCGCGCTGACCACCGCGTCGGAGGCGTAGTTGTTGTGCGTCAGGATGACGGCCAGCTCGCCGTCTTGCAGAAGGCTGACCTTGGGCGTCTGCACGATCTTCGGCGCCACCGCACGGCGGATGATGGCGCTGACCGGCGGCTGCAAAGCATCCCGCCGCCAACCGAAGGCCGCTGCCGGAGCCATGGCAAGGCCGCCCAGGGCGACCGCAATGACCGCGCCCACGATGGTATCGCTCACTGCCATCGGTTCTCGCAGGCGATCTCATCCAGGCGCTTGCGGTCGGTGGTTTCGGCGAACGCTGCGCCCCCGGGGTAGCCGAGCGGCGTCAGGGCGACGACCCACCAGCCATCGGGAATGCCGAGCAGCTCCTTGATCTGGTCGTTGTTGAAGGAGCCGATCCAGCAGGTGCCCAATCCCTCGGCGCGCGCGGCCAGGATGAGGTGATCCATGGCGATGGTCACATCCACGATCATGGCGCACTGGCCCATCCAGTCGCCGCGGTCGAAGTTGATGTCGCGCCCGCACGCGGCAATCACCACCGGCGCCTGGGCGATGAAGCGCTGGCCGTGGCAGGACGGGACGAGGCGATCCTTGAGCGCCTGGTCGCGGATGACGATGAACCTCCACGGCTGGCGGTTGCTGCCCGAGGGCGCGATGCGCGCGGCGTCGAGGACGCGGCGCAGGACGTCCTGGGGGATGGGGGCGGCGGTGAAGGACCGAACGCTGCGGCGAGTCTTGATGACGTCGTAGAAATCCATAGGTTCTCTCCCGGGCGGTATCGCTGGCGCCTCTTATGATACTGCGGCAAGCGGCAAGGCCCTGCTGCTGCTCAACCACAAGGGCAGGAGGTGAGCCGCCATCGCGCGAAAAGGATGTCATTCCGAGTGGCTAGGCCAAGGCCGCCACGTCCCTAGGCCCGAAGGGCCGGGATGGCGGTTCCTTCGGGACCTAGCCAGCGGTCGGTAGACCTAGGCGCGCAGCGAGAAATCCCCTATCGGGGCTGCACCAGGAGGTAGGGGACGCCTTCGTCCGCCGAAGCGGAACTTCGTCGCCCGCGAAGGCGGATTCCTCGGGCCGCAAGCGGCGCCCGCTGCTCCCTCGGAATGACGGTGCGGCGCGCGGCGAAACGCAAACAGGTGGCGCCCCGATTTCCCATGACCTCGAAGCAGCGACAGTTCGCGGCGATGCGGCGGCAGGCGCCGGACCGCGTGCCGATCTATATCCGCGGCGTCAATCCGCACGACGCGGCGTGGGTCGCATCGCGCCACCCCAGCTTCGCGCCGCTGATCGAGGCGGTGGACAGGTACGGCGATGCGCGCAGCGGCGTCGGCTTCGGCGGCGGGTGGCTGCTGACAGCCGCAGACGTTGCCGTCGCTCACGATCGGGAGCCGGCGGGCGACTGGATGCTGGTGACGACCACCATTCACACGCCGGCCGGCGACCTGGTGTCGAAGCGCTACGATAGCCCGGCGGGGCATCCGGGCATGACCTGCGAGTTCCCCGTCAAGACCGAGCGCGATGTCGAGCTGGCGCTGTCCATTCCATACGAGCCGCCGCAGCCGCCGATTGGGGAATGGCTCGCCGCGGTGGAGGCGATCGGCGAGCGCGGCCAGGTGCACATCGGCTTCGGCAACCCCATCGCGCACGTCCACGACCTGCTCGGCTCGGCGCTTCTCGCGGAATGGAGTATCACGCAGCGCGAGCTCGTCGCCCGCTTGACGCGCATCTTTGCCGAGCGGCTGGAGGACATCTTGCGCCGCTGGCTCGATGACCCGCGCGTCGTCGAGCCGGTGTTCGCCGCCAGCGGCCACGAGTACGCCGGGCCGCCGCTGCTGTCGCCGCGCGACTTTCGCGAGTTCTGCACCGACATCGAGAGGCCGATCTTCGACCGCATTCACCGGCGCGGCGGGCTGCTGCACGTGCACTGCCACGGGCCGATGGATGCGGTTATCGAGCAACTGGCCGAGCTGGGCGCCGATTGCCTGCACCCCGTGGAGGCGCCGCCCATGGGAGATATCACCCTGGCGCAGGCGAAGGCGCGCGTCGGGCGCGACGTGTGCCTGGAGGGCAACATCCAGATGGACGATATCTTCACCCTGGAAACGCGCGATTTCGTGAAGGTGGTGGAAGCGGCGATGCGCGATGGCATGCCCGAGGGAGGATATATCCTGGCGCCGACGGCATCGCCGTACACGCCGGTGCTCGCCGACCGCGCGCGGGACAACTACCTGGCGATGATCGAGACCGGGATGCGAATGGGGGCGTATTGAGAGCCATAGACGGGCAGGCGAGGCTTGCCCGCCGGCGGCGGGACGGCCGCTATTGGGGGCGGGGGGGTCCGGGCGCGGGGTCGCTGACCCCGCGATGTCGCGGCCTCAGAGCCTGCCCTGAGCTTGTCGAAGGGCGAGGCCGCGCCCAATCGTAATCGCCTCCGGCAGCGCGGCCCTCTTGACCGCGAGAAGCTGTGGCCGGCGAGACGCCTGCCCTACCATAACCGCCGCCGGCCGACGTCGGCGGGGCCAGGCTCCGTCGCCCAGGCTTCGTGGCCCGAGGGCGGCCCCGCCCTACGACGCGTCCGCATGGCTGACGCAAATCATACACACGCGGGTTTTGGCATCACGTGGTGGCGCAGCCGTCCCTCGGGCTGCGACCACTTCGTCCGCCGAAGCGGAACTCCGTGGCCCGCGAAGGCGGAAGCCTTGGCGAAACAGGCTCGGCGGCGCCACCACAGGCGGCCAGACGAACGGAAAGGAGTTGGCATGTACATCTCGATTCGCGACGGCGTAGTGATGGAGGGGAAGTATGCGACCCTGGCTGAGGGGCTGCGGGCACTGGGTGTGGAGGCGGTGGAGCTGGGCTTCAACCGCGACCGCACGGCGATGGCGGCCGATTCGGCGCCGCGGATGCCGCTCGACTCGCCCGACGCGGTAAAGCGCTACCGCGACCACCTGGCGCAGCACGGCGTGCGGCCGGCGGCGTTCCTGCTCGCCACCGATTTCAACCAGCCCGACCTCGACGCCGAGGTGGCATGGGTGGTCGGCGCGGTGCGGGCGGCCGATATTCTTGGCATGGCCGCGATCCGCGTTGACTCCGCGATGACCGGCCAGCGCGAGCTGCCTATGGAGGAGCGCGTTGACCGTTACGCGCGCGGCATCAAGCAGGTCCTGGCCGAGACCGAGGGCGCCAAGGTGGCGCTCGGGGTCGAGAATCACGGCTACCAGGGCAACGATCCCAAGTGGCTCGATTCGCTGTTCGAGAAAGTGGGGTCGCCGCGATTCGGCATGACCCTCGACACCGGCAACTTCTACTGGGCGGGGCATCCGCTCGATCGCGTGTACGAGATCCTGGAGCATCTCGCCGCGCTGACCAAGCACACGCACGCCAAGAACATCGCCTATCCGCCGGAGCTGCGCAACGTGCAGCGAGAGATGGGATTTGAGTACGGCAAGTATGTCGCCCCGCTGTACGAGGGCGATATCGACCACCGCCGCGTGGCGCAGATCCTGAAGAAAGCGGGCTACGACGGCGACCTGTGCATCGAGGATGAGTCGCTGGGGCACTACACCGAGGCGGAGCGGCGCGAGGTGCTGCGCAAAGATGTCGAGCATTTCCGCCAGGCGCTGCGCTAGTACCTCGTGACATAAGAACCGGCATGCGTTATTGAGCGTGGCAAGTGTCCGCTCACACTCAGAAATGGTGTGCAGCTAATTCTGTCGCGAGGTACTATACACCGCGTCATAAAGAATTGCGCATAAATGGCGTTCTTATGATACCATTGGCGCATGAAACGACTGACCATTGCCGAACCGGAGATGATGGTGCTGGGGCTGCAGGACGAGATTCGCCGCTCGGAGGAATCTCGCTACGACCATCGCCTGCACGGGGTGTTGTTGGTGGCCCAGGGGATGAGTTGTCCCGAGGTTGCTCAGCTTCTGG
>Ga0315280_10008646_pt1 | contig 13290 bp, 10 predicted proteins | sample YL17G06_40_MG_FD_203697 | JGI IMG/M metagenome (GOLD analysis project Ga0315280, IMG submission 203697) | Sediment microbial communities from Yellowstone Lake, YNP, Wyoming, USA - YL17G06_40 | ecosystem: Environmental > Aquatic > Freshwater > Lake > Sediment | place: USA: Wyoming | collected...
TCCGTATTTTTATACGGATAGAGTTACAGATTTCACATACACTCCCTATAGGAAATTTATCAGATTTTCCCTTCCTTGTCAAGACTTATATAGCGGTTTATGGAGGTATTTACTTGACCGCGGTAACCTCAATGTGTATGAGATAGGACATGGATGACTATCATTACCGCCTTACGGAACCTACAAGTTATGCCAAGATGATTAAGCATGTAAGAGTTTCTCGAGCAAGAAGACACAAGGTATAGTATCTACATCAGTAAAGTAAATACCCCTTTACATCAAATTTGCACACGCATCTTCTATACCTACACCCAGCAGTGGTTCGGTCATCTGACCAATCTCTTACTGATTGAGTACGCCCGTGAACTTCATTCCCACCGCTATAGATTGTAAAGTTAGTGGCTTACCCGCTTGCCTTGATAAGACTTGCTGCTACAAGAAGATATGGTTCCACAGGTTTGAGAAACAGGCTAATGTACGGTGCGATGGTCTCATAAGACGGTTCAAAGTTCAGACAGTCGCCCCGATGAACAGCAGTGGAGAATTATTCGCTTCACAGTCAGCGACCTTCAGAAATACAAGAAAAGTGTCCGAGAGAGAAAAGTCTGCGCTTGAAATGGCGCTGCGGTGAAGAAGAAGATAATCAATCTCACCGAACGCCAGATAGTGAATCGCCAAACACAAGAGGCGCTGGAGGAAGGCAGGCTATACGAAGAGTGTCTCAAATACTATCCCGTCGCCGTCGGCGCGTCAACCTCTCCCGGCTTATCCGCGTAAAGGGTGAGAACCGGGACAGAAAAAGAGTTTCTGACCAGCCTGTCAATTATCTGTCTGTAACAGAAATTCTGAACATAGTGGATTACGCCGTCCACCCGTCTGCGTGAGACCTCAGCAACACAATCTCTCATTCTGCTAACTGTGTCGTAAGGATATGTGTAGAGGTTATACTGCTGAACTATTGTGAGCGAAGGATAAGGCATAGAGAACTGGCGCGAAAACTCGTTCAGAACAACGCGCGCTCCGCGCTCCTCAAGAAAATCGTGGAGGTTGACAAGAATCGGCGGGTACCGTGGGTTCGAATCCCCCCCTCTCCGATTCTCTTTTTCGCAAAATCTTCCTGTAAATTGGCGTTTTTAGTAACTCTGGTGAATACCAGAAGTTACGCTATTTTAGCCCTTCCGAATTTACAGGATTTCTATAATATATCCCGGGGTGAAAATTGAGCAAAAATTACCTCTCTCGCGCGAAGGATAAGACCGTAAAACTAATCACGAAAGCGCGAAAGTGAGAAAACCACGAAAAAGAATCTCCTCTTCTCCTCCTTTGGAAGTTTCGTGTTTTCGTGATAAAAAGTTTTCTTCCTCGCGCGAAAAACCAAAATCTATTTGCCACAGAGGCGCAGAGGCACAGAGAAGAAAAATAATGGTTCCGGAAGCACCACGCCGCAATCGCGTGGTGAAAATTCCAAAGCAAGCCCCGCGTTTCAACGCGGGGATGCTTAGCCGCCGCGCCAGTTATATATTGCATCGCCGGAACTGCACGGTATCATTCTTGGTAGAGCGCGCTTGGCAGGAGACCGTCTGCCCGCCGTACGGCGGGCAGAAAGCGCGACCCAAAGCGAAGGAATTAGTATTGTGTCACCGAAATTTTGACATAGACAATCTGAGTGGTGGTGATGGAAAGAGGTTCGGGAGGCAGGAAGTTATGGATACGATTTTCACGTTAAAAAATGAAGACTTGGAGAGGTTGAACCCGAAACAGGCAGTAGACTTCTTTCGCGAATTGCTATGGGCGGAGGCGACAGTCATCGGTGTTGGCAAGAACCTCATCAATGTGCCAAGCGCAATTACGGTTGCCGACGGAGGCGTGGATGCCGAGGTGAAAGACGTTCAGATAACAGCCGGGCAGGGAATCATAAAGCAGGGCTTAACCCGCTATCAGATAAAGACCGGCGGTTTCTCTTTGAGTGGGGACTCAGAAATAAAGAAGGTCCTTTTCAAGGATAATTAGAACAATGAACTCAAGCCAAGGGTAAAAACGTGCTTAGACAAAGAAGGCACACTGGTCGTGGTGCTATTCGGTTACGATGTCCCAGATAGAAGTGACGAGCAAGCCGTTGAATCTAAGTTCAAGGAAGTCTTGAGTAATGTTGACAGGAAATACAAGGATGCGAAGATTGAAATCTGGCGACAAAACCAATTGATTGGTTTTCTCAGGCCGTTTCTATCTTTAGCGTTGCGTTTGAGCTATCGGAGCAATCTGCCATTCCGAACGCACAAGAGTTGGTCACAACAGGCCGAGATGAGGAGTGGCTTCAACGCAGGGAAAGAACAAGAAAATTTCATTTCATCGTTGCAGGCTGGCTTGCGAGAGGGTACTGCTGCTGTTCACATCCGCGTGTATGGTGAGCCGGGAATCGGTAAGACAAGGCTTGTTTTGGAAGCAACACGCACGGATGACCTATCGCCGCTTGTAATTTACTGCGATAGCGCAGGCAAGTTTAGAGACAGCAACCTGATGAACGAACTCCTGAAGGACGATAACAGTTTCTCCACGATAATGGTGCTTGATGAATGCGACCCTGATAGCAGAGCATACATTTGGGACAAATTCAAGCACCTCGGGTCGAGAATCAAAGTGGTTTCAATCTATAACGAGCACGATGCCACATCGGGCAATATTACCTATCTCGAGGCGCCACCGTTAGGCCAAGAACAGATAATTGGCATTATTCAAGGATATGGCATTCAGAAGGACCAGGCGGAGAGGTGGGCCGAATTATGCAGTGGTTCTCCGCGAGTTGCACACATGCTTGGACAAAACCTGCTCAAAAACCCGGAAGATGTTTTGAAACCGCCGGATACTGTTGACATATGGGAGCGGTATGTTACAGGTGGAGATGATGCAACGAGCATAAAAGTCCAGCAAAGGCGCGTAGTGCTCAGACACATCGCGCTCTTCAAAAGGTTTGGTTGCGGGGGGCGACTTGTTGACGAAGCGAAGAGAATTGCGAAGATGGTTGAAAAGGCGGACCCTCAGATTACTTGGGCAAGGTTTCAGGAGATCGTCCAAGAACTGCGTCACCGCAAAATTCTTCAAGGTGAGACTACTCTATATATCACCCCCAAAGCGCTTCATATCTGGCTATGGAAGGAGTGGTGGAATACTTATGGGCCAGGGTTCAATTTTGAGGAGTTCTCCAAAGACCTGCCCGGACAACTGCAGGATTGGTTTTGTGAAATGTTCAAGTATGCTGAGTTATCTGGTATAGCTTCGCAGGTGGTCGAAAATCTCCTAGGACAAGACGGTCCTTTCCAAAAAGGCGGTTATTTGAAAACTGAGTTGGGTTCCCGTTTTTTCGGGGCATTGGCGGAGGCTGCCCCAGTCCTCGCCCTCAAATGTCTTGAGAATACTATCGGAACGTGGAGCAAAGATGAACTTATGCAATTCAAGACTAGCCGTAGCCACGTAAGATGGGCGCTTGAGAAAATTGCGGTATGGAGAGAGACTTTTGCAGGCGCGGCAAGATTGCTCCTTGCCCTTGGTGAAGCCGAGAATGAAGGGTGGTCCAACAACGCAAGCGGTGTATTTGCGGGTCTATTCTCTCATGGATACAGCTTAGTCGCGCCCACAGAGGCATCACCAGAAGAGCGTTTCCCAATTCTGAAGGAAGCATTGGAGTCCGCATCAAAAGAAAGAAGACTTCTCGCCTTACGCGCTTGTGAGATGGCGCTACAGACAGAAGGTTTCATAGGCACAGTGACTGACAAGCATCAGGGACTAAAAAAGGAACCAAGTCTCTGGATGCCAAAGACTTGGGGGGAAATATTTGATGCTTATCGCCGAGTGTGGCAGCTCTTGCGTGAAAAGGTTGACACCTTGTCCGGAGAAGAACAGCAGCAAGCCGTGAGAATCTTGCTTGACAGAGCTTCGGGGGTAGCAAGGATGCAGAATCTATCTGATATGGTAATCGACACTGTAACAGAACTGGCACAAAAGCCATACGTGGAGAGGAAGAATGTCATCGCGAAGATAGTTCAAATCCTGCACTATGACCGAGGCAGGTTACCGAAAGAAGTTCGTCAACGCTGGGAGCAACTGAAAAATGAATTGACGGGGCGAGATTTCTCCTCTCTTTTGAAGCGTTATGTGGGTATGAGTCTCATAGAAGATGTAGTAGACAGCAAAGGCAAATTCACAGACACGACTCAGCCTAAGATAGAGTCGTTGGCTCAGGAAGCGCTTGAGAATGGCGACTTGCTGAAACCCGAATTGCACTGGTTGGTTACAGAGGACGCCCAGAATGGATTCCGGTTCGGGTATGAGTTAGGGAAAAAGGACAAAGACTTTTCGCTTTTGTCAATGCTTCTTCATGCTCAGCGGAGTGCCATGGGCAAACCAAGCGCCTATTTCCTCGGAGGATATTTCCGCTCTCTCTTTGAGAAGGACCAAGAACGGTGGGAGAAGCAACTTGACCTGCTTGCAGAAGATGAAAAACTAATAGTGTGGGTCCCGGAAGTAACGTGGCGGTCGGGTCTGACTGACCGGGCGGCTTTGCGTATCCTCAGCATAGCAGAAAAGGGCTTCATTACTATCCGCCACTTCCGTTTGTTTGGACTAGGAACCATTGTCGGGAACATATCCGAGAATGTATTTAAGAAATGGATTGAGTTCGTGCTTGCCAGCTCAGACATATATGCTGGCTCTGTTGCGTTGGACCTGTACTATCGCTTCTACCTTGACAAGGACTCCAAGCACACTTTGCCCGAAGAGATGACCCTAAGAGTTCTCACACACGAATCACTATTTCAAAAGGCTGAGGAGAGACGGCGCGGTCAGATGGATGACTACTATTGGACCGAAATAGGGAAGTCTTTTGTCACGCTCTACTCTGAGCGGAGTTTGAATCTCGCTGACAAAATGCTCCGGCATTTCGGAGAGGACGGAACCATTGTTGAGGGATTTCATTCGCAGCCTCAGGAACTGCTTGACCAAATCGTTGAGAGTCAGCCGGTCGAGGCGTGGAAACTTATAACAGCATACATAGGACTGCCTATGGACGTCCGGGCGTTTCACATTATGCACTGGCTGCAAGGGAGCCCATTTTTCAGGAGAACCGAAGGCGCGTTGTCTCTTATTCCGTTAGAAAGTATCTGGAAATGGGTGGATGCTGACGTAGAGAGGCGCGCCCCGTACCTCGCTGAGTTTGTCCCTAAAGCGTTTTTCCGACAACCAGAAGAGCCGTGTGTCACCAGAGAATTGCTAATGCGATACGGGGCGAGGAAAGATGTAAGAGATAGCCTGATAAGAAATTTTCTCACAGAGGGGTGGCATGGCCCCGCAAGTCTGCATTATCAGGAGAAGAAGCAGGAGATGCTCAAGTTCAGACAGACCGAAGACAACGAGAACGTAAAACGCTGGATTGACGAATATGTGGATGTTCTGAACAGCATGATTGAACGGGAAAGGATAGAGGAAGAAAGAGACGACCTGTAGGTTGGCAGCAAGGCTGACGGTTAAGGAAGGGGAAAAAAGACGACCGGGTTGGAAAAGGGGGACGCGCATAACCGCGAGTGAATAGAATGGGCACACCTGTGACGAGGAAGTCTTTCCCTGATGGCGCGGATGTCACAGCGGCGAATAAATTCGCCGGCTAAAATATTACCCGCGGACTGAAGTCCGCGGCTTGTCAACCGCGGCGGGCGCCGCAGGCGCTTTCGGTAAAGTGGCTGCGCCACCGCCGCGGCTTTGGAATATTCCCGCGGGTATAAAACCCGCGGCTTTGGAAGTTATGTGAAATCTACTTTGAGTAAATGAGTGGAGCAGGAGACGCAGGGGTCGTAAGCGCGGACAAGCATCTCTAAGTTGTGAGAGATAGCCTCCTGGGGCGCGTCCTTTTTGAACATCAGAGGCACCCACGCTTTCATATCATCCTCTATGTTTGCGTGGTTCTGGTTTGTCGGAATAACCAGATTCGCTTTGAGCATAATTCCGTTGTCATCGTAAGTATAGTCGTGAAAGAGAATGCCTCTTGGCACTTCAATTGCGCCAATACCACGACCTGCCTTTGGCACAACTCTTATAGGTTCTTGCTTGATACCCGCTTTGAGCAGTTGGTCAATTGTGGCGATTGCGTCCTCAACACAATGTGCTGTTTCCACAACTTGCGCGATATTATTCATAAACGGGTTATGGCAGATTGGCTTGAGTCCGAACACATCAGCAGCGCTTTTTGCGAATGGGCTCAACTGGTCGTAGTTGTTGTTGACCCGTGCAAGCGCGCCGACCATATAAGATGAGCGTCTGTTTTTGGAACGCTTTGCGGTTGAATATGGAACAATAAATTCGTTTGAGACCTTTTCGTAATCTTTGTAGGAGACTGTGCCAGCGTCGGAAGAGTGGATGTTTCCGTCAAGCCAGGGGTATTCTTTCTCCCACTTGAGGGAGATGAACTCTGTCTCTCTAATGAAATCAGGGATTTTGGAGGCGAGTGACTTGACCAGATTGACGAGCGTTTTTGTGTCATCTATTGCGGCTACGAGTCTTTTGCGCAAGTGTTTCAAATCTTCTTCAGAAGGCACTTTTGCGAAACCGCCAACCCAGGCGGTGATAGGGTGGACTGCTCTACCGCCGACAATATCCGCTATATCGTTTCCGAGTTTTTTCATTCGCAGAGCGAGTTTCACTTCGTTGGGATGAGTCGCTGCCAGAGGGATGACACTGTCAACTCCCAACAGGTCAGGCAGAACGAGGAAGCAGACGTGTAGAATGTGGCTCTGAATATGCTCTCCGTATGAGAGGAGTTTTCGCAGACGCCAGGTCTGCGCTGTAGGGGTGATGCCGAAAGCGTCCTCAGTCGCCTTTATTGAGGCGAGCGTGTGACCTGCCGAGCATATAGCGCAGATTCTGCTTGTTATGTGTGCTGCCTCCTCCCAGGTGCGACCTCTGAGCATAACCTCAAAGAAGCGAGGTGATTCAGGGACTTCCCAGCGGATTTCGCGAATCGCCCCATCCTTGGCGTCAACCACTATATTGCCGTGCCCTTCCACGCGGGTGATGTGGTGAATGTCTATTTTCAAGTCTTTTATCGCCATTCTGGATTCCTCCTGAGGAATAGATTTCGCGGGAAATTTTTTATTATACCACTTGTTGGTAGCAACCCTGGAAGAGTTTGAACCTGTCCAGAACCTGCGGGACAGTAAGACCGTATTTCTGGAGTATATCTTTTTCGGCGGTCACATTGGGGTTATCCACGAGACCGCGGCAGCCTTCGCAGGCGGAGTTATATGATGGGCAGCGTGCTTCGCATCCTGCGCGGGTCACGGGACCGAGGCAGAAGAGCCCTTTATCAAAGACGCACTCATTCTCCTTCAGTTTGCACTCAACACAGACAGCGTAGTTTGGGACCTCCGGGTTTTTGCCTGCGAGGAGTTCGGCAAGGCATCTGAGGAACTCTTTTTTGTCAATGGGGCAGCCGGGGATGGAGAAGTCAACTTTTACGATGGCGCTGACAGGTCGCGCCGGGATTGTCTCAAAGTGCTTTGCCATATCGCCATAGACGATTTTTTTCACCTCATCCATCGGCCAGAAGTTTTTGAGACAGTTTATGCCGCCGGTAGAGGAGCACGAGCCGATAGTGATGAGAAGTTTCGCCTTTTCGCGTATTGACTTTATTCTCTCCACATCGCGGGAAGTTGAGATAGCGCCGTCAATCAGGGCGATTTCGTAGTCGTCTCTTCCGTTGCTCATCGCTTCTCTGAAGTTGACGATTTCTATCTTGCCAAGAATATCAAGGATTTCGTCTTCGCAGTTCAATATTTGCAGTTCGCATCCTTCGCAGCAGGTGAAGTCAAAGACAGCGACTTTTGGCTTTGTCATTATAGCGCCTCCTTCAAGTCCTTTATTTCGCTGTGGAAGAAGACAGGTCCGTCCTGACAGCAATAGAGGTTGCCTATCTGGCAGTGTCCGCACTTTCCAACGCCGCACTTCATTCGCCGCTCAAGAGAGAGGATGATATGGTCGTCAGGCAGATTCTTCTCCTTTAGCGACCTGATGACGAATCTGTACATAATAGGCGGTCCGACAACAACCGCGTAAGTCCTCCCGAGATCAATTTCCACGCCGGGAATGAGGGTAGTTATAACGCCTGTGTTTCCTTTCCAGTTATCTTCCGGTTTGCACTTGTCCACTGTGACGCGGTAATCAAGATCTTTTCGCGCCGCCCATTTTGCACGCTCATCGGCGAATATCAGTTCAGACGGCTCTTTGCAGCCGTAAAGGATTGTGACCTTAGCGTAGTCTGAGCGCTTGTCAAGGACGTAGTTTATGAGCGAGCGAAGAGGAACCATACCGATTCCGCCGCCGATAAAGAGGACATCCTTGCCTTTGAGGAGTTCTGTGTCAAATCCTCTTCCGAATGGTCCTCTGATGCCCACCGAGTCGCCGGCTTTGAGATTGTGCAGAGCGGCTGTGACGTTGCCCACTTTGCGAACCACAAGTTCAAAACTCCCCTTCTTTGTCGGAGAAGAGGAAACAGATATTGGGCACTCGCCGATTCCGTAAACAGAGACTTCAACGAATTGCCCCGGCGAATGTCCGAGTTCACTACCGTCTGGAAACTTCAATTCAAACAGTTTCTCCTTTTCGGAGACCTGCTCTGCTCTAACAATTTTGGCGGGTCTGGGAAGATATAATTGCTTCCCACCCGTCTCAAGAGCGGAAGAAAAAGCGGTTTGAACCATTTCAATCCCTCCAGTTTGGCCGTCCCGGGAAAAAGTTATTTTATTGCGCCTATCGTGAAAAAGCAAGCAATTCCTTGCGTGCGGGGCTTGGATTACCCCCGGGAGGCAAGCCCGGGGCTTGCTTATCTTTTTGCTCCGCCGGGTGCTATCGCGTATTCAAGGTAGCCCTGCAACTGCTCTGCGTGCCTTTCTGCAAGCGTGTTTACGGTTTCTCTTATATCTATGCCGGCGACGCAGGCGCGGATGCATCTGCCGCAGCCGACGCAGGAGGGCTTGCCATACTTATCCGTTTCGTAAAGGTATTTTCTGTTCAGGCGATGTCGCAGACGCTGCTTCCTGTCTTTTCGGAAGTTCTCGCCTGTGCCGACGGCTGCGAAGTTTTCAAGTTGACAGGAGTCCCATCTGCGGACTCGCGTTCCTTTTTCAAGGTCAAGGTTGAGAGAGTCAGACACGTCAAAACAGTAGCAGGTTGGGCAGACAATGTTGCAGGAGCCGCAAGAAGTGCATTTTTTGGCAATATCAACCCACAGGTCATCGTCAGATGATATTTCCAGAAGTTCTGGCAGAGCGAGCCTGTGGCAGCCGAGCGGCATCTGGAATTTTCTGTTTCTCTCTTTTGTCTGGAAGGCGCTTTTTCTTTCGTCTCCGGACGGCTCCGGGATGTTAGCGTGTTTCCAGAGAAGTTCTTTGCCGGCTTCAGTTATTGCTTCTATATAATATTTGTCTCCTATATCTACAAAGAAGAGGTCAAATCCTTCATTTATTATATAACTCCCGACTCCTTCGCAGAAGCAATTCCTGTCAGGGCGGCAGGAGACGCCGATAAAGAGGCTGTTCTCTCTGCGAGCCATATAATTGGATTCGGGGTTTACTCTGGTGAACGCGTAGTCTAATTTGAGTATCGCCTGCATATCGCAGGGGTGGATGCCGAAGAAGATTTTTCTTTCCGGTTTGACATCCGGCGCGGAAGCCTTCTGTTCTTTGCGATTGAATTCAAGCAGAGTTTCATACTGGGGCAGCAAGAACTTTTTGGGCGGGAGAATTGTTGAGGTGTAGTCAAGAGAGATTTTGTGAGGGTCTTCTATTATATCAAATACAAAGTTATTGCCTTTTCTCTTTGGACCAATTACTGTAGCCTCTGCTATCAACTTTTCTACGAAGGAGGGTATATCCGCCTTCGCTATGACCGCCTCAATAGTTTTCTTTTCTTTGAGTGCTTTGTCAACCGCCTGCGCGATATCGTCCGGGGTGAAGGGCTTTGAGATATAGTCAAACGCACCCAGACTCATCGCTTTTACAGCCGACTCTACGCTGGAGTATCCGGTCATCATTATTATTTCAGCGTCGGGCTGAATGTCTTTGATTCTGGCGATGAGTTCTATGCCGTCAATACCCGGCATTTTCCAGTCGGTGATGACGACGTCATATTTTCCTGCCCTTACTTTCTGGAGCGCTACATCGGCGCTGATGGCGGTGTCCACTGTGTGCTTCTCTCTGGTCAGCGATTTGCCTACGCTCTTGAGGACTATCTCCTCATCGTCAACGACCAGCAACTTACCTTTCCGCTCCATCTCACGCATCCTCCCTAATCGCAGGTTTTATGAAAATCAGGTTTTCCAAATCTTCTTCCAGGTTTGTAGGTTTCACTTTGATAAGCCAGCCCGCTCCGCGCGGGTCTTTCTTGATAGGGGAGCAGTCTTTACTCAAGGCTTCGTTGACCTTCAACACCTTGCCGGTGACAGGCGACCACAACTTATGAATGTGCCTGTCGTGCGAGGTTACGCGCACACAGACATCGCCTTGATGAACTTCGTCTCCTTCAAATGGCAGGTCTATGTTGACTATATCGCCGGTTGTTCTGCGGAACATCTCTTCCATTCCGACAGTGACGTTGCCATCTTTTCCGACTCGCGCCCAAGAGTGCTCTGGCATACAGTAGAGGTCGCCTTCAATAATAAGTTCTTCTTCAACGATTCCGACCGCGGCGCCTTCTTCTCGGGCAGGTTCTGTTGGAGGCTTGATTTTCTCAAACGCTTCTTCCACTTCCTCCACTTCTTCCGCTTCTTCTCTGTGGATACGCGCCCTCTCTAATGCTCTGACGGTGACGCTTGAGAGTTCTTCCGGGGTGAACGGCTTCGGAATATAGTCAAACGCGCCAAGTTTTATCGCCTGAACGGCGGTCCTGACCGTTGCGTAGCCGGTTATCATTATGACAGGGGTTTCGGGCTTGCTTTTTCTTATCCTTTTGAGGAGTTCCATTCCTGTTATTTTGGGCATCATAAGGTCTGTTATGACGACGCCGTAATCCTCTTTCGCGATTTTCTCCAACGCTTCTGTGGCGTTGAGAGCCGCGTCCACTTCAAGATTCTTCTTCTGCAAAATTCTCTTTACGCTTCTGCAAACGACTTCCTCGTCGTCAACCACGAGGACTTTTTTCTGGGTTTCCATAACAACCTGCCCTTTCTTCCGAATGTGCTTCAGGTCGCGGAAGAACCATTTATTGTGCCACATTGCGTGTCAAAAAACAAGTTTATTCTATCGGCAATCTTATTGTGAAGGTTGTTCCTGCTACCTTTTTACTCTTTACTTCAATAGTTCCTTTATGACTTGCGATAATGCCCTGCGTTACTGAAAGTCCCAGACCAGTTCCCTTTTCTTTTGTGGAGAAGAAAGGGTCAAAGATTCTCGGCAGGTCGCTTTCCGCGATGCCGCAACCTGTGTCAGCGACTCTCACCTCTATGTCCTTTCCGTCCTCCGTCCTTGTGGTGGTAATTGTCACAGAACCGCCTTCAGGCATCGCTTCCTGAGCGTTCGTGAGAAGGTTTATGAAGACCTGCTGAATCTTGTCTTTGTCAACCATTATTTGAGGCAGAGCCGGGTCAAACTCTCTTATGATTTTGATGTTCCGGAACGCTGACTGATGTTCAAGAATAGATAAAGCCTTCTCAGCGATTTCGTTTACCCCCATAGACATTTTCTGGGGCTGCGTCTGTCTGGAGAAGTCCAGAAGATTCCGCACAATGCTGCTGCAGCGCTGGGTCTCCTTTATTATCACTTCAGCATCTTCCCTTTTCGGGTCGTCCTTTTCCAGGTCGTCTCTCAGCAGACAAGCGAAGGTAAGCACTCCGGTCAAGGGATTGTTTATTTCGTGCGCCACTCCAGCCGCAAGTTTTCCAATAGATGCCAGTTTCTCCGACTGGATGAGTTGCTCCTGTTTCGTTTGCAGTTCTTTGTATGCCTTTTTCAAGTCCTCGTCCGCAGCCTCAATCTTACCCCGCAGTTTCTCATAAGATTCCTTCAACTCCTCCCTGACCCTGTTGAATGACTTTGCGAGACTACCTATCTCATCGTTTCCTGTCGCATCAACTTCAAATTCAAAGTCCCCTTTCGCTATCGCCTCAACACCCTGCTCCAGTTTCCTCACAGGTCTGGTTACGTATTTGTGGATAAACAATCCTATCGCGGCGAACACAGAAGCCAGACAAATCAGCGTAAACATAATTATCTGAAATCTGCCATAAGCGATCTCCTCGTCAATGTCCTGCAGCGAAACCATAACGTCCAGAACACCCAAAACCTTTTGCGTCTCCGGGTGTATGTGACATTCCGCAGTGTAACAGTCCTTTTCGTTATATATCGGGTCAATCATTCCGAGAACCCTGTGACCTGATGGCGCTTTGAATATGCGCGAGGTGGAAGGCACATCAATCTTCTCAAGAGGCTTCTCGGCTGAGTGACAGATGTAACACGCTTCTGCTTTCATATCCACCTTCGTCCCGATTTCGTTCTCGTCCGTAGAAAATATTATTCCGCCTTCTTTATTATATATCCTGATTCTTTCCATTCCCTTCTGCTGCCCGAGAGTCTTTATCGTCCTGTGGACGTTCTCTCTGCGGAACTCAAGCATATCATATCTGGTCCCGCGCTTGATTGTGTCGCTGAGGCGCGCCGACCTCCGCTTCGCCTCGCTTATCAGGTCACCCTCGTATGTGCGAAGAAATGTATAAGCAAACACTCCCACAGCGAGGATAAGAATACAATCCACGAAAAATATCAGTCTGAAACCAAGACTCCTTGTCAGCAGCCTGCCTCCAGGCATAACTATTCTCCAATAAAATCGGCTCTTATCTGACCTCGGAATTTAGCCCATCTCCTGCCCGCTGTCAAGGATTTTTGCATCTCGGAACACGGGGTTCGGGATTCGGGATTCGGCTGGCGGCATTGTTTAGCCCGGAGTTTTCAACACGGAGGCACGGAGAAGACGGAGAAGATAAGAACCATTTTATGAGGAACGCAGGAAAGCGGGAAAATCCTTGGTTCCGGAAGCATCACGCCGGCTCTCGAGAGCCTCGAGACTTCGGCGAGCTCAGTCGAGCCGCCTTCCGAGAGGGAGGCGTGGTGGAAAAAGAGATAAGGACCGAGTTACGCGATTTCAGTTGACGGTCTGATGAAATATTCGGGTTAGCAGTTCTACGCCCCGCGGGTGTAACCCTCGCGTTGGGCAAGCAGGTCCATATCTATGGTGAGGCAGTCATAGAGGTCAGGGGAT
>Ga0315280_10008647_pt1 | contig 13290 bp, 12 predicted proteins | sample YL17G06_40_MG_FD_203697 | JGI IMG/M metagenome (GOLD analysis project Ga0315280, IMG submission 203697) | Sediment microbial communities from Yellowstone Lake, YNP, Wyoming, USA - YL17G06_40 | ecosystem: Environmental > Aquatic > Freshwater > Lake > Sediment | place: USA: Wyoming | collected...
TGGTCCAGCAGAGCGTTGGTCTGCTCGGCGGTCATCACGCGCGGAAGGCTCTTGGGGGCCTTGGGGGTGCGCAACAGACGCGCCGTATTGACGGCCACTACTCCCTCCCGCACCAGGAACCGGTAGAAGGAACGCAGGGCCGCCAGCTTCCTGCGCATCGAGACGGCGCTCAGTTTCTGGCGGTACAGATCTCCCAGCCACTCGCGCAAGGCCAGCGCATCCAGCTCCTGAGGTCTGGGAGGCTCAGCCCCGCGCGGCGAGAAATACCCGGCGAACTGGCGCAGGTCCGCGCCGTAAGCCCGGATGGTGTGCGCGGAGACGTTCTCCCGCTGGAGCTCTTCCAGGAACCTGCCAATTCCCACTTCAAGTTCTGACAAGTTGATGACAGTTTACCGCAGTTCGCCGAGCGCCCGGCGGCAGATCTCGGCGTGGCGCGCGCGCTTGTCGTGCCGGAGCCGGCGGCGTGTGGCCTCGTCCAGCGGCGGCAGCAAGTCGATGGTGATGTTGGCGGGCTGGTAGTTTCCCGGGCCGGCCCCGGAGATATAGTGGCACAACGAGCCCAGGGCGGTCTGGCGCGGGAAGGGGCGCGGCTCCTCACCGCGAGCCAGCGCCGCGGCGTGGCGGCCGGCCGCGAGGCCGGTGGCAATCGCTTCGACGTACCCTTCCACGCCGGAAATCTGACCCGCAAACAGAATCCTGGGTTGCCGCCGCAACTGCAAACAGGCGTTCAGCAGCGCCGGCGCGTCGAGATAGGTGTTGCGGTGGACCTGGCCGAAGCGGACGAACTCCGCGTTCTCCAGTCCGGGGATCATGCGCAGAATGTGCGCTTGCTCGCTGAAGCGCAGATGATTCTGGAAGCCCACCAGGTTGAAACTGTCGGCCCGAAGGTTCTCCTGGCGCAGTTGTACCGCGGCGTAAGGGCGCCTCCCGGTTCTGGGGTCGACCAGGCCCATGGGCTTCATGGGGCCGAAGCGCAAGGTGTCACGGCCGCGGCGCGCCAGTTCCTCGATGGGGAGGCAGGCCTCGAAGTACGGGAGATCGTTGGCCAGGTGCGCGGTGGCGCTTTGAGCGGCCACCAGGGCATCGAGGAAGCGCTGGTACTGCTGCTGGTCCAGCGGGCAGTTCAGGTAGTCGGCGCTGGAGTCCAGCGACTTCCCGTAGCGCGAGGCGCGGAAGGCGATGGCCAGGTTCACAGAGGCGGCCTCGACAATGGGGCTGATGGCATCATAGAAGAAAAGCGTTTCCGCGCCGGTCAGGCGTGCGATTGCGGCGGCCAGTGCATCGCTGGTCAGCGGGCCGGTGGCCACCACCACGATGCCCTCCGGAATCGCGGTCACTTCCTGGCGCCGCAGTTCGATCTGGGGATGGGAAGCGATGGCGCCAGTGACGTTGGCGGCAAACACTTCCCGGTCCACGGTAAGCGCGTGGCCGCCCGGCACACGCGCCTCCGCGGCCGCGCGCAGCAACAGCGAATCCAACCGGCGTAGTTCCTCCTTCAGCAGCCAGGGCGCGGTGTTCGCCTGCTCGGTTTTGAGCGAGTTGCTGCAAACCAGCTCGGCCAGGCGGTCGGTCTTGTGGGCCGGCGTTTGCCGCACTGGACGCATCTCATAGAGGACCACGCGCAGGCCCGCCCGGGCGGCCTGATACGCCGCCTCGCATCCGGCCAGTCCTCCGCCGATGATGTGGATGGGGAAGTGCACGTCTCTGCCATCATATAATCTCTCCATGCCGAACAAAGTGACTCGCAGGGAGTTTGTGGCCAGCGCGGCGCTTTCCGCCGCGCCCAACAGCGATTTCGAGGACCCGGCCTCGGCCATCGACTTTCGCTATGCGCCGTTGTCCTGGCAGACGGCGTTCTGTTTCCCGGACGACCCGTATAAGAGCCTGGTTGGGGAACACGGCGAGCTGCGCTATGGGCACACACGCGGCAAGGGAATTGACGGCTTTCCGGTGGTAGTCGAGTTCTCGGCCCGCGGCATGGAGCCGAACCGGATTGCGCGGCAGGCGCTGGAGGCGCCGGAGATCCCGATCGTCCACACGCGGCTGGACCGCCCGGAAGCCTATCTCGAGCTGACCACCTTTGCCAGCAACCGGGCTGGAGAGGGCCGTGTGGACAACGTGATTCTGGAGATCCGGCCCCGCAGCGGGCCGCGGATCCACGCCACGCCGCTGCTCAAGCTGAGGACCAGGGGGGAGGTGAAGGCTCGCGGAGCGCAAATCCATCTCGGCGGCGAGAGTGCGCCCTTGTTTTTGGCCGCCTCCGCCGGGCTCACCGCTCCATCCGATGGCGGGCACGAATGGGTGCTGGCCTTGAAGGAAGGCGCCGCCAGCGGAGACCAGCCCTTGCGCTGCTTTTTCCGCCTGCCACAGGAGGGACAAGATTTCGACAAGATCAAAGCGGGCCTCGAGACGCCCGACCGGCTGCTGGCGGAAGCTAGAGACTACTGGCAAGGCTGGCGCCCGTTCGGCGGGAAAGTTGCGTGGCAGCTTCCCGGCCGGTACCACGAGTTCCTGGCGGCCTGCGCGCGCAACATCCAGCAGGCCCGTGAAGTGAAGGAGGGGCGGCTCACCTTCCAGGTGGGCCCCACGGTCTACCGCGGGCTGTGGGTGGTGGATGGCCACTTCATTTTGGAAGCGGCCCGCTACCTGGGTTACGATGCCGAGGCGCAGCAGGGCCTGGAGGCCACTTGGGCGCGCCAGGAGAGCGACGGCGGCATTTTCGCCGGCGGCGGACGGGAACATTGGAAGGACACCGGCATCGCCATGTTCACGCTGGTGCGCCAGGCGGAACTCAGCCAGGACTGGAGCTACTACCGCAAGATGCAGCCCGAGCTGCTGCGGGCGGTGGGATTTCTGCGCAACCTGCGCGACAAGGCCGCCAGCGAGCAGAGCGCCAACATGCGCTACGGCTTGCTGCCGCGCGGGTTCGGGGACGGCGGTCTGGGCGGGCTGCGCTCGGAGTTCACCAACACGCTGTGGGCGCTGGCGGGACTGAAAGCCGTGAGGGAAGCGGCGGCCCGGCTGGGTCTTTCCGGGTTCGATGACACCCAGCGGTTCTATGATCAACTGCGGAGGGCTCTCGCGGCCGCCGCGCGCCAGGAAATGCGGCGGCACCCGGCGGGTTTCTCTTACCTGCCCATGCTCATGAACGAGGATGCGCAGTGGAGGGCGGACCGGGAGTGGGACCAGCCGCGCCCGCAAGTGGCCCAATGGGCCCTCTCGCATGTGATCTATCCCGGGCTGGTTTTTGAGAAGACGGATGCGGTGGTGCGAGGTCACATCGCGCTGATGCAGGCCTGCACCCAGGAGGACATCCCGGCGGAAACGGGATGGCTGCCTCACGAAGGGGTCTGGAACTACAACGCTGCTTTCGTCGCGCATGTGTACCTGTGGGCCGGATTGCCGGATTGGGCGCGCGCCACGTTCACCGGTTTTCTCAATCACGCCAGCCCGCTGTACTGCTGGCGGGAGGAGCAGCCGCTGCGGGGTTCATTGACCGCGGGATACGTGGGCGACATGCCGCACAACTGGGCCAGCGCGGAATGCGTGCTGTATCTGCGCCACATGCTGGCGCTGGAAGACGGAGCAGCCCTGCGCCTGTTGCCGGGGATCCGCGGCTTCGAGCTGGCGGCGGGAAAACCCTGCCGCCTGAGGGAGTCCCCGACGCGATTCGGGCGAGTCAGCCTGGAACTCGAGCCCCTGGAAGGCCGCCGCGGCTGGCGCTTGGAATTCGAACGCGGTACGGGACCGGCGCCGGGCAGCGTTCAGTTGCCGGCGACGCTGGGCGTGGGCGTCAGCCTCAGCGACCTCTCCGGTGCAACTTTCCGGCGTGAGGGGGACGCGATTCTGGTGGCTCCGGAAGCCCAGTCGTGGAGCGCGGAATGGCTTTTCACCGCGGAGGCGCAGAGGCGCGGAGCAAAGCCTGGCGGTTCATTGTTCTCTGCGTCTCGGCGTCTCTGCGGTTAAGCATCCTTGTACTCGCCGAAGACCAGGCGCAGCCGGTCTGAGATTTCGCCGATCGTGGCGTAAGCCTCTGCCGCTTCGAGGATGAAGGGCATCAGGTTCTGGTCTCCCCGGGCGGCCTGCTCGAGCCGGTCGAGTCGCTCCCGGACGGTTTTCGAGTCGCGGGCGGCCCGCAATGCGCGCAGCCGCTCCACCTGCTCGGGTTCGATCTCCGGGTCGACGCGGAAGGCAGGAATCCCCGGTCCCCCATCCGTCCGGAAGCGGTTCACTCCCACTACCACCCTCTCGCCGCGCTCGACGGCGCGCTGGAACTCGTAGGCCGAGTTCTGAATCTGGCTTTGGATGTAGCCCGCTTCGATGGCGGGCAAGGCGCCGCCGAGCGCATCGATCTTCTCCAAGTACTCCCGTGCCTCCCGCTCGATGGCATCCGTCAACTGCTCGAGGTAGTAACTCCCGCCCGCTGGGTCGGCGGTGTTGACGACTCCGCTTTCGTGCGCGATGATCTGCTGCGTCCGCAAAGCCAGGCGGACCGATTCTTCGGTGGGCAGAGAGAGCGCTTCATCGCGCGCACAGGTGTGCAGCGACTGGGTCCCACCCAGCACCGCCGCCAGACCCTGCAAGGCCACACGCACCAGATTCACGCCGGGCTGTTGCGCGGTGAGGGTCGAGCCGGCGGTCTGGGTATGGAACCGGAGCATCATGGATCGGGGGTTGCGGGCCTGGAAGCGGTCCCGCATCAGACGCGCGTACAACCGGCGGGCGGCGCGAAACTTGGCGATCTCCTCGAAGAAGTTGTTGTGGGCGGCGAAGAAAAATGAGAGGCGCGGGGCGAAGGTATCGAGCTGAAGCCCGGCGGCCAGGGCGGCCTCGATGTAGGCCACCGCGTTGGCCAGGGTGAAGGCGACTTCCTGGACCGCGGTGGCGCCCGCCTCCCGGATGTGATAGCCGCTGATCGAGATGGTGTTCCACTCCGGCAGTTCGCGGCCCGCCCAGGCGAGCAGGTCGGTGGTGATGCGCATGGCTGGGCGGGGCGGATAGATGTAGGCGCCACGAGCGGCGTACTCCTTGAGGATGTCGTTCTGCACAGTCCCGGAGAGCTTCTGCAGATCCGCCCCCTGCCGCCGGGCCACCAGCACATAACAGGCCAGCAGAATGGCGGCCGTGGCGTTGATGGTCATCGAGGTGGTGATGCGGTCCAGGCGGATGCCTGCGAACAGGCGTTCCATGTCGGCCAGCGAGCAGACCGCCACCCCCACCCTGCCGACTTCCCCGCGCGCCAGAGGATGATCGGAGTCCAGTCCCATCTGGGTGGGCAGATCGAAGGCCACCGAGAGTCCCGTGATTCCCTGCGAGATCAAATAGCGGTAGCGGTGGTTGCTCTGCTCGGCGGCGCCGAAGCCCGCGTACTGGCGCATGGTCCAGAGCCGGTGGCGGTACATCTCGGGGTGGATTCCCCGGGTGTAAGGGAACTGGCCGGGACTGCCCAGAGGTTCGCTCATTGCTTGGAAGCTCGGTGCGCGCGTCGGAAGGAGGAAATCCCAAACCCGCCCATCAGCAGCACAAACAAGCCCGTGAGCAGAACGCGAAAGATGCTCTCGAGGTCGCCGTCAAATTCCCGAATGCTGCGCACGGTCGAGGGAACGGCCCACAGCGCCAGGACCACGAACAGAAACCCGATGACCTGGTTCCACAGAACGCGCAGCGGGCGGATAATGGCGGGCAGCACGTGGCCCAGCAACTGGCGGCCGCGGGAGACAGAGAACATACGGAAGAGTCCTTTGCCTATCCTAGCAAAGCCGGTCCCAGTACTTGTAATGCCTCAGAAGCTGTGAAAAAATGCCCGCCTCACTTCGGCTACCAGAAACGCAGGCCGGGGGCCTGCGCCACATCAACAACTTGCCGGAGTTGTGGGGCAGGTCCCCGACCTACCCTTGCATTTTTTCACAGCTTCTCAGTCTCCGGGGGCCTCGGGTGGGATAAGCTTCAGCTTGTCTCGCGCTGTATTCGCAGATGGACCAGACAAGCTAAGGCTTATCCCACAAGGCACCCCCCCGGAGACTGGGGCATGACCAGTACTTTTTGACTAGAGTACCCATGCCGGTCTGCCGATCTGTAAAATGTGTCTTGTGAAAACCTGCAGGCTTCACTACAATCAAGGCGGGTCACTTCCGAGACGGTTGAAACGGAACGATGGGATGTGACATCCATTCCATGGAGGGTGTTATCCTGGAAGTGGCCCGATGAAAGGGGCGTACGGTGGAAGAGAGACTCAAAGCCCTGATGCAGGAGCTCGGGAACGCGATCAACGAGTCGCTTTCTGACTCAGATCGTATTGCGGCAGCGATCGGCGAAATCCGGCGGGCCGGCTACGACGTCTTCCTGGTGCTGGAAGCCACCATCGGTTTCAACCGGCGCGACGAAGCTGCCGAAGAGGATCTTCCCGTCGAAGGCGCGTCGGAAGGGCCGGCTGATCGCCCTGCACGGCGCGAATTCGAGTCCCGAACCCGAATCAAGTGGACCTCGCAGGACCAGAAGTTTTTAAAGGCGCTGAAAATCGCCATTGATGACGACTCTCACTGAGTGCCCCGGTCCGCCAGTTCCTGGTAAACGGACCAAGTTCTGGAAACGGCTGCTTCCCAGGTGAAGGCGGCCGCCCGCATTTTTCCTTTCCGGGCCAGTTCCTGCCGCAACACCTCGTTTCCCGCCAGTTCGCACAACCCAGCGCGAATGGCTTCGACATCGGTTGCATCCACCAGGAGCGCGGCATTTGCAGCCACCTCCGGAAGCGCTGAGCGGTCCGAGGTGAGGACTGGCACACCCCAGGCCATGGCTTCCAGCACCGGCATTCCAAAGCCTTCGTCCAGAGAGGGAAACGCGAAGATGCGGGCCCGCCCGTACAGGCCGGCCAGTTCCTGGCCGGAGACGTAGCCCAGCACCTGAATGCTCTCGCGGCGCGGGCTCATCTGAATCTCCCGCAGGACCTCCGCGGCGCCGAAACCAAAGGAACCCGCCAGAGCCAGGCGCCAGTCCGGACCCAGCGCCTGGAAGGCTTGAATCAGACGGGTCACATTCTTCCGCCGCTGGATGGCCCCGACGTGCAGAATGAGGTTCTCGCGGCGCTCTTCGACCGGCTCGCAGGCCGGGAATCGCACTCCGTGGAGGATCACCCGCAGTCTGGCCCGCTCCACCCCCAGCAACTGCTCGACTTGCCGGGCGGTGAACTCAGAAACCGTCACGATCAGATCCGAGCTGGCGGCGGCCTCGCGCGCCTGTTGCTGGAAACGCCGGCGGAATTCCGGTGTGGAGTAGTCTCCGGTCAGGACGAAGAGATCGTGGAAGGTGGAGACCGCCTTGCGGAACCGCAGCTTGGGAAGTCTCTGGTTCAACCCGTGGAACAGATCCGCCGAGCGCGGCGCCCAGAGCTCCTGGAGCAGGCGCCGCCGGCAGTTGCGCGGAAGCCGCTGTTTGAGGGAGCGAAGGAAGCGATGCGGCCGGTAGCAGAACAGCAGTTCGGCCTCCGGATGCGCGGCCGCCAGCCCGGCCAGGATCTCGCGCGAATAGACCCCCACCCCCGACAGGTTCTCTCCCAGGCTGTAGGTGGCGTCCAGTGCGATCTTCACGGCTCATGGGACATGATACTTGAACGGCCGAGCCTTAGGCGCCAACATCATCGTCCGAGCCGGCGCCGCCGTGCACGAATGAATCGAGCTGCTGGAACAGCAGTTGCACCGGACGGATTTCCAGGACCGGAAACATGGCCCAGTTGGCCGCCACCGGAAGGAGCACCGATCGGGCACCCACCTGGATGGTGGTGGTCAAACGCTGGGAGGTGATTCGCGTCACTTCCGCCCGAACCTTATCGTGTGACTCGCGCCGTTCCATCAGCAGCAGGAAGGAAGGTCCGCTCCATCGAAACAGCTTATCGGCGGAAGAAAAACTCTGGACCAGGTGTTGAGCGAAGAAATGCAGAACCTGATCTCCCGCCGCATAGCCGAATCGGCTGTTCACCAGGCTCACGCGCTTCACCACGAAGATCACCGCGAAGAGCCGGCGGTTCTCCTTGGCGACAGCCACCAGCGCCGTCTCGGCCTCACTCCTCTCCGGCACCCCGCTGGCCAGGTCCGTGCGGCGGATGGGTTTGGCAGCCATGCGTTCCTGCGACTTCTCGATTTCGCTCCTCAGATGGGCGACCGTCTGAGCCGATTCTTCGCGCTGGAGCACGATCTCCCCGCGCAAGGTCTCCAGGCATTCCCCCATGCGCAGCTTGGCGGTTTGAAAGTCTTCGATCATGGAGGCCTTGTGCAAGTGCTTCTCGATGGTTTGCAGCCGCGTGATCGACCCTTCGCTGCCCGAGGTGATGGAGGTCATGGTCTTGGTGAGCATCCCCACCATGGCTTGGAGTTCGGCGCACTGCGCGTGGATGAACCTGGCGGTCCGGTTGTTGTACTCCTCCATGGACTTGACGACACTGCCCGCCAGGACCAGCACCTCGGAGGCGGCCGGCTGCTCCCCCAGGCCCTCCCGGATCTTCTGCATGTCCTCAATGAACTTCTGGTGGTCTGCGGCGTCGCCCTTGACGGCGTGCGTTTCGATTCCCTGGAGCAGAAGTTGAACCATGCGCAGCAGGGCTGCGGGGAGGTCTTCGGACCGGCTTTCCAGGAATCTCTTGATGGAGATGAACATCCAACCAGCAATATCGGCAGAGCGAGACCGGGAGATTATGGCGCCGGTGGCCGGTCTTCCTCAGAGCTGATACTGCTTGAGCTTGCGGTACAGGGTGGTCCTGCCGATTCCCAGCAACTGGGCGGCGCGCGCCCGGTCGCCCGCGGTATAGTTCAGGGCCTTGAGGATGGCCTGCTTCTCGGTTTCCTCGAGCGGAACAACCAGCGGCGGATCCGGGTTGGGTCCCAGGACCGGTGTCTCATCCTGAGCGGCGACGGCGCTCAACGCCAAGCCTTCCGCCCTGGTGGCCAGCAGGCTGTTTTGGAGGCCGGTCGGCAAGTCGGCAGCATGCAGCACCGGCCCGGAGTTCATGGCCACCATACGCTCGACGCAGTTCTCGAGTTCCCGCACGTTGCCGGGCCAGTCATAGCAGAGCAAGGCGTCCATGATTTCCGGTGTGACGGTGTGCCGGTTTCCATGCCGTGCCAGGAAATGGGCCACCAGCGCCGGGATGTCTTCCTTACGCTCGCGCAGGGGAGGCAGCCGCACGCTGACCACGTTGAGCCGGTAGTAGAGGTCCCTCCGGAATCTGCCGCGCTCGACCTCCTTGGCCAGATCGCGATTGGTCGCGGTGATGATTCGAAAATCGGCCTTGTGGCACACCAGCGATCCTACCGGGCGGATCTCCTTGTCCTGCATGACGCGCAGCAGTTTCACTTGCAGCTCCGGAGGCAGTTCGCCGATCTCGTCGAAGAAGGCGGTGCCGTCTTCGGCCGCGTCCAGCAAGCCGGTCTTGTTGGCAACCGCCCCGGTGAAAGCGCCCTTCGCATGCCCGAACAACTCGCTCTCCATCAACGTGCCGACCATCGCCGAGCAATCAATGGGCACGAATGGCCCGCTGGAGGTGACGCGGTGGATGGCGCGCGCCACCACTTCCTTGCCAGTTCCGGTTTCCCCCAGCAGGAGGACCGGAGATGAAGAGTGTCCCAGTTTCTCGATCTTGCGCAGAATCTCGCGGACCTGCGGGGATTGCCCGGCCAGGGCGAGCGGAACATCCGAGAGATCTCTGGACACGTCAGTAAACTATAGTGCGGGTGAGGGGGCGTCCACTCTCACTACAAATGCGGCCCCGAACTTGACGCGTAGCCGGCGGGCCAGCGCTTCCGCCTCTTCCTGGATTGGCTCGCGTCCCACCAGCACCCGCCAGAGCGGAGGATTGCCGTCCCGAACTTGCAGTTCTGCCGGTCCGTACTCGCGCTCGATGGCCGCCCGGAGGCGCTGCGCATTGGCGCGCTGCCGGAAGGCCCCGATCTGTACCGCGAAGTAACTCTCGGGGATCCTGGCGGGCAGAGAGAGGACTTCCAGACGCACGCGGGCGGTCCCCGGTCCGATCATCCCGATGGCTCGGGCGGCCGCCCGAGACAGGTCGATGATCCGGCCCTCCACGAACGGCCCGCGATCGTTGATCCGCACCTCGACGCTCCGCCCGTTGTCCAGACTGCGCACCCAGGCCACGGTTCCGAATGGCAAGGTGCGGTGCGCGGCGGTCAGTTTCTCCATGTCGTAGATCTCACCGCTGGAGGAAGGTCTTCCGTGATAGGGATGGCCGTACCAGCTCGCCACCCCCACTTCCACTGCTCCGGTCACCGGCGGCGCAGCCAGCGGAACGCGCCTCTTCTTGGCGCAGCCGGAGAGAACCAGAACCGCTACCATTGCGACGGGCAGCATCCCATTCACCGCGGAAGCGGACAGGACCCAGAGGTCACGCCAGGAGAGCTTGGAATGCTGTGCTCGGCGCAATCTCGGCGTCCTTTGTGTCTCTGCGGTGAAGGAGAGCTCCATTGCTCCAAATCCTATCGCTGGCGAGGGTCCGAAGCAAGCCGCCGGGGCTCTCCGGGGGCAAAACATTTTCCCTGGCGAGCGTTTTTCAGCGCTCTCCCCTCCCGGCGTCGACCCCCGATCTGACCCGGCATGCATTTTTCTCTTGACTTTCGGCGCGAACAACCGTATATATAAATCACACTGCGATCTTTTTGGGATCGCAAATTTCGATGTCAAGGGAGAATCATTCGATGGCAACCAAGAAAGCTGCAAAGCCCGCGAAGAAGAAGGCTGCTCCGAAGAAGAAGAAGTAGCCGCCGCGGTCCAGCAGAGTCCAACAAAGGTTTGGCTCAGGCCCCGATGTTTCGGGGCCTTTTTCATTTTCAGGCAGCTTTCTGGGCGAGCAGCGTGCGAAAGGTCTCTCCCATAGCGACCAGCAGGGTCTTGAGTTGCAGCCGCCGCCGCACCCGTTCGGTTTCGGTTGGCCCCGCCAGGGCGGCAGCGAATTCATCCCCCGCCCCGGCGCTCAGCAGCGTTTGCGCCAGAGTCTCGAAGCGCACCGTCCGGAGTCCGCAGTCCGCGCCATGAAGCTGGAGCGCGGTGAACGGGACGTGCGCCGTGATGTCCCGCTGGCCGGGCTCCGCCAGGACGTCCTCCAGGGCCACATGGTTTCGATAGCTCATCAAGGTTCCCTGAGGGAACCGGACTGACTCGCGGGTAGTGTATCCGTAATCAATCGCGAACAAGAACCCGCGCTGGAGGCGCCGCGCGATCTCCTCCATCCAGCGCAGTGCTTCCAAACCGACTTCCACCAAGCGGCCGTCTTCGGAAACGGGGAGGTACCTGCGGAGGTACTCGGAGACTTGGCGTTCCACCGGCTCGCCTTCCACCCACACGAAGCGTTCTGTGTTCCAGCCCACTCGCATTTCCCGCGGCCTCCCGCCGCGCCAGACCGCCAGCCGAACCGGAAGCGCGTCGAAAAATTCGTTGGCGAACACCACCCCGGAGAATCTGTCCGGCAGCCGGCCTTGTTCGATCTCGACTGGGAGGTAGCTGAACTCGGAAAACGCGGCGGCCATCTCTCCCCGCCCAGCGCCCAGCTCGACCACAACGAATTCCTCCGGCCGCCCCAGTTCCTGGAACAGAGTGCGGATCCGCGCGGCGATCAGAATGCCAAACACCGGCTGAAGCTGCTGGGCGGTGTAGTAGTCGCCGGCTTTGCCGAAGGGGTCCCGGCCGCGCCGGTAGTAGCCATACTGCGGGTGATAGAGCGCCAGCTCCATGTAGCGCTGAAAGGTGATGGGACCGTCGCGGCTGATCTCTTCCCGGATGATCGGTGTCAGAGGCAGTTCCACGCTACGATCATAATGGATGGCGTTGCCCGAGACCATTTGCGTCAAGCTCAGCTCGGAGGCGGCCGGCTATCTTTCGGTCACGCCCGTGGTGGTGCGCCAGATGCCGGTTCGGGAGTTGATCGAGATGGCGCTGGGTTTGACCGGCAAGAACCTCGCCCGGCTGCACGAACTGCTGCGGCGGGGAACGCTGGTCAGCGGGGCTTCTCGTTTGCGGTGGACGGGCTGGGAGGCCGAGCCGGCCGCTCTGCAAGCCGCGCTGGATACTTTCCCCGATCCGGATCCGGCGCGCCCGTTCGCGCCGGAGCGCTGCTTCCTCGCGGTGCTCAAAGGGGCGGGTCATCGCATCGAAATCCCGCGCGAGGCGGGTTCGCGCAAGAAACTCTTCCGGCGCCGGAGCTTTTGGGACGTGCTGATGGCCCTGGCTGCTCAAAGCGCTCCCCGGTACCTCGAGTACTCTTACAGAGAACGAGCGGACTGCTATCTGGCAGGCCTCTCCCCGGCCGCCGCCCGGCATCTCAGGCAGCAGGCCCGCCTGCTGAAATACTCGCGCCTGGAGGACCAGCTTGGCAGCGCGCTCCTGGACTCGATCGAGTTTTATGTGAAGCGGTCTCCGGATCGTGGATTGTAGATTGTGGATCGTGGAAACAACGCTGCGGTGGACCGTGGCCACGATCCGCAATCCACAATCCACGTCCCACAATCCTCCTCTGCTATCATCAAATCGCGGGGGTACATCACCATGCTGCGGGTGAGTTCGGAGCACCACCTGGAGGCCATCGAAGAGGCGTTGCGCCGTGCGGCAAATCGGTACGGAGTGAGCATTATGGCGGTGCATCCGGTCGGGCACCTGCTTCGCGAGAGAGCCCCCGAGGTTTCTGAGGACGCTCTTTCCTTCACCCTTTGCCACCACGAACTTTACGCCGCTCTGCTGGCGGCCGACATCCGGATGGCGGCTTTTCTGCCCTGCCGCGTCGCCGCGTATGCACAGGCCGGACGCGTGACGCTGGAGAGCATGGCGCCGGTCGAGTTTGGCCGGCTGCTCAACCGGCCGGACCTGGTCCAGCTTGCCGGGCCGCTCGAAACCGTGCTCTGCCAGATCATGCAGGAGGCTGCCCGGCCGCTTGCCGCCGCCGCCCACATTCCGGCGGCTGTCCACCGCGGCGGCTTGGGCGCCACCGAAGAGCAGGTCAACCTGCGGGCTTCCATTCCGCAGCGCATCGATTGCCGCGGCACCAAGGTCGAAGATCTCGGGGGCACCGGCGAGCACGATTCGCAAGGAGGGTGAACAAGAGCCTGTAGCTTGTAGCCTGTAGAGGCGCGCCAATGGTCTCGGCCCACAGGCTCCGGGCTACGATCTACAGGCTACGAGCTACAAGCTCCTCGAAGGTAGTATACTGGTCGCCTCCCATCCTCTGACAAGGAGCGACCATGTTGCCCGACTATATTGCCAAAGCAGTTCCCAACCCCGCGGAAAAGCGCGCCCCCTGGT
>Ga0315280_10008648_pt1 | contig 13289 bp, 9 predicted proteins | sample YL17G06_40_MG_FD_203697 | JGI IMG/M metagenome (GOLD analysis project Ga0315280, IMG submission 203697) | Sediment microbial communities from Yellowstone Lake, YNP, Wyoming, USA - YL17G06_40 | ecosystem: Environmental > Aquatic > Freshwater > Lake > Sediment | place: USA: Wyoming | collected...
GGCCTGGTCGGCCTGCGCCGGGGCGGCCGCCGGAGCCGCGGTTTCCGCAGACACCAGGGGGGCCATCGCCCCCAAGCACAGCAGAACGGCCCAGCACGCGGTGCGCCCTGGCATGATCGTACCCTCCGAGAATGTGCTCAACCCAGCACCGTTGTTCCCCATTTGTATAATAATGCGCGAGACGGGCGGCGGTTTCAGAACACTTGGAGGAACACACGCGTGCCCCAAGCCGGGCCATGTCTACGGCTTCTTGACCTCGGGCAGAATCTGGATGGCCAGGACCGGTTTGCCGGCCTTTCCGAAGTCGCCCGCGACGCGGATCGTCTGGGTCATGGGCGACGCGGCCGCGCGGCAGTTGACCACCAGCGCCAGTTCGACCCTCTGGCCCGCGCCCACCTTGACGTGGGCCGGCAACTGGATGTGCCATCCCTCGGGGATGACAGTGCTCAAGTTCCCCTCGACCGCTTCCGGCGCGAAGTTGTAGACGTGGATGGGGATGGTCTCGACCTTCTCGGTGCCGAGGCGATAGGCGGACTTGTCGAGTGCCCGGCGCTCCTTGGGCCAGGTGGCCTGTAGGACGACCGGCGAGGGTTCGCCCTCGAGTTTCGCCGCCGCAGCGGGCGGCGCTTCGAGCACCATCTTCGCGGCGGTCCCGGCCGGGAGGACCGCGAAGACCGGGGCCGGCGACAGTCTCAGCGCGGCCGCAGCCCCGGCGATGGCGCGGCCCAGGTGGTCGAATGCCGCCGGCGGCGCCTCGGGCAGCGTGATCTCGGTATCGCCCTCTTTGGCCCACGCGACGAGGACCTCGCGCTCTTCGCCGTCGGGCCTGGCGCGGAAGAGGAATGCCCGCGCTTTCTGCGGCACGTTCTTCAGGCGGCCGAGCGGACGGGCGTCTGCCAGCAGCCGCCCCACGGCGGCCAGGGCCACGAACGACGGCCGCGGCGTCAGGTCCGGCCGCAGCGAGCCGAACTGCGTCTTGCCTTCCACGTAGTGGGGCAGGAGGAAGTAGAACGAGACCGCGGGCCCTTCGTGCAGGCTGGCGGCAAAGACCTGGGCGATCCGCGCGGCCTGGACCCTGAGGTCGGCGTCGCTGGGTTCCTTGAGTTTCTCGTCGCCCGACCACGGGACCGGCACGGCGAACTCCGTCACCCACAGTGGCCGGCCCGCGCTGGAGGCCCGGAACTCGGCGTAGATGCCCGGGTACTGGTCCGTCGGCGCATAGTGATGGAGGTTGAATGTATCGAAATACGGCCATGCTTGGTTCGCATCGAGGTCGCGCAGGATGGCCTTCTGGGCGACGGCGAAGACGTTCAGGCACCCGATGACGCCGGGGCTTCCCGCCTTGAGGCCCAGGTAGGAGGCCTTCTGCATCGAGGCCATCTCGGCGCCCGTGTGCCCGCCGAAGACGTCGATGTCGGCCTCGTTCCAGGGCTCGAAGGCGGCCACCTGGCCCGCCCATCGCCTGGCCATCTCGCGGTGGAAGCGGTACGCGTCGGCCAGGTCCGTCGGGAACCGCTTGGTGTCTCTGTTGGCCCACGCCGGCGAGGAGTGGTTGACCTGGAGCACCTGGAGGCCGGCGGCCGACTGGTGGCGGGCCGACGCGTCGTACTTGGTGCCCGGCGGTGCGAACCGGCCCCGCTCGGGTTCCATCTCGCCCCAACTCAGCCGGTCGCGGACCCAGTTGATCCCCGCCAGCGTGCACAGGTTCGCGACGGCGGGCATCTTCGCCTCGGGGTAGAACCACGCCATGGCGACGTCGAGGCCGATGGGCGATGCGAGCGGCGTGGGGGCCTTCAGGCGCTGGAGGACGCCCGCCGCGACTTTCCCGGCCGCGCCGCCCTCGTGGGTCGCCCAGCGGATCTCGTACCAGCCGACGGGCAGATTCCCCGCGGCGGCGCGGCTGCCCGCCACTTTGCCCTCGGCCGCTTTCTTGCCTTCGCAGTCGAGGCACTCCCAGGCGGCCCCGTCCTTGGCCGCGACGGGGACCGACACCGCCTCGCCCGCCAGAAAGACGTTACCGGGATGGTCCGCGAGGGGCGCCGGGACGGTCCGCCCCGGGGCCTCGGCAGCCGCCCGCGCCGAGGCGACGGTGATCACCCCTGCCAGGACGAACAACCACGTCGGGATATTGACCATGACACACCTCGCATGTGCAACACTTTGTGCCACGGCCGGTCCTGTCCGGCCGTGCATCGCCCAGACGCCCGCTCGGCATCAAGTTATCGGCCCTTGGCGGGCGATACAATAGGAAAGACGGGAAGGCTGGGACCTTTTTTCCCCTGGATTTGGCCTGCGTCTTGCACCCCGGCGGCAAATGGCTGATAGCCGACGCCTGTTTCTGACGATTATAACCTGTTGGCGGACAAGGTGTTGTGACCTTGTGCGCCGCGTCGGCACAAGGCCTGCCGGAAGCGACTTGACCTGGCGCTTCGGACGACGCATCTTATCTAATGGAGGCTGCCGGAACGCCCAATCGTGACACCGATGAGTGATACCCACCTCACGGGGGTGGAAAGCAACCATGCGCCGCAAGAGGACAGCATTTACCCTGGTCGAGATTCTGATCGTTGTCACGATCCTGGGAATCCTTGCCGCCATCGCCCTGCCGCAACTCAGCGACGTGACGACGATTTCCCGCGAGACGAACCTCAAGGAGAACCTTTCCAAGATTCGGGCCCACATCCAGGTGTACCGTAACGAGCATGCGGGCCTTCCGACGGCGGCTGGTCTTGCTGGGCAAATGACCAAGCCCACCGATTTTTCGGGCGCGGTGGGCACCGTCCGCGACAGCACCTATCGCTTCGGCCCGTATCTTGAGCAGATGCCTGCCAACCCGCTGACGGGTTTGGCCGCCGTTCGCGCGGCCTCGGGCGCGGCCGAGCGGTTCCCTCCCGGCGATATCGACGGCGGGTGGTGGCTCAATGAAGTCACGGGCGAGTTCTACGCAGACCTGAAGGATTCCTACGTCGACGGCCAGGGGAATCGTTACAACCGGTACTGAAAAAGGTGTCAGGACCCTTTTTCGGGAGGGTCCTGACATCTGCCGGCCTACGTAGATGAGCCGGCCAATGCCCACATCTGCGTTTCGTTCCATGGCGGCAACTTGGGCACGTTCAGGTGCCGCGCGCCGTCCAAGGGAAGGGCGGCTGGGCCGACGGGCGGCAGGTCCGTCGGCCGGTCGCGCAGCACTTCCTGGACGGCGCCGGCGATGTCGGCATGGCCTGGTTGGCGGCCCGCCGCCTGGCCCGCCTCGCGGCCGCCCACCTTGTTGCCCGCAAACGAGATGCGCTTGCAGCCTTGAGCCACCGAGAGGGCGGGCCCCGAACCGGGCGTGAAGGTGTTGTCGAGGATGTGGACCTCGTGCAAGCCTGCCGGGATAAGAATCTCGGGGCGGCGGTCCTTGACGCCGTTCGGCCCGATGCGATTTTCGATCACCAGGACGCGGTCGCCGCTCTGCCTCAGGGGCGACCGGAAGACGATCGCCTCCTGGCCGTTGCCGGCGATGGTGTTCTGTGCGATCAGGTGGTCGGTGTCGCGTTCGCCGACGGAGATGCCGGGGCCGGCGTTGTCGCGGAATTCGTTCCGCCGGCAGATCGAGTGCGTCGTCCGCAGGCAATAGAAGCACCCGCAGTTGCCGTTATCGCTGATGCGGCAATCCTGCATGATGTACCGAACGCTGCCGCTGCCGGGATGCAGGCCGTGGCCGACGTTGTGGTGGACGTGACACCGCTCGACCAGAATATCGGCGCACTGCTGGAAACTGACGGCGTCGCCGCGGAAGTTGCGGACCTCGACGCGGCGGATGGCCACGCGGGCCGACCGGATAAGGAAGACGCCCCCGCCGCGGCAGCCGTTCAGCATGAACGTTTCTTCCTGGCAGTTGCCGTCGATGAGAAGGTCCTCGACGGCGGCGTCCTCCACGCCCTCCGCCTCGACGATAGGGTAGACCGAGACCACGCGGCCATTTCGGTTGACGCCGATGTCGTGGTTCAGCATGCGGCTAAGGTACAGCCGGTCGCCGTCGCGGGCGATGACCGTGGCCACGGTGGTGTAGAAGCCGCCGGCACCGTCGTCCAGCACGTGCACGCCCGTGCCGATAGGGAACTTGTCGGGTTCCTCGACGGTGACCTCGTAGTGGCCGTAGCCGAGGCCGTCGGGAATCCTGCTTTGGACGCTGGGGACCTTCCGCAGGATGGCCCCCGGCCGGCCGGCCAGGCGGACGCGGGACTTCAGGTGCAGGGCGTCGTGCATCAGGTAGAGGCCGGGAGCGACGACGACCGTGCCGCCGCCCGCCGCGGCCGCATCGTCAACCGCCTGCTGGATGGCGGCGTTGGTCGTGCCCTGGTACTTGCCTTCGCCGACGGTGAGGGTTTTCATCGGAACCTCCGAACGTGCGGCCTGCGGCCGGCGCCCCGTCGCCTCGCATCCGGCGGCCAGGGCGGCGGCAAGGGTCGCCTTGAGCGCGCTGGTGATGACCTTGCGGCGAGTATGTTTTTCGGTAGCCATGTCTTTGTGTAGGGTGGGTGCTCTGCACCCACGCGGTTGATTGCTCCGCACCCACGCGGCTGAGTTTTTCGCAGCCCTGCGGTTGGGTGGATCCTATGACCGCGTGGGTGCAAAGCACCCACCCTACGCCGACCACGCGGCCTTGTGTTCCTTCAGGAATCGCACAACCTGGCGGCGCGTCGGGATGCCTGCGCGGCCGCCGATCTGGCCGCACTTCATGGCGGCGGCCGCCGAGGCGAACTCGAGGTTCCTCTCGAGCGCCAGGCCCTCCACAAGGCCCCAGCAGAACGCCCCGTGAAAGACGTCGCCGGCGCCCGTGGTATCGACCACGTTCACGCGGAACGCCTTCATGCGGCCGAACCGCTCGCCGTCGAGGTACACGAGGCCCCTGGCGCCGAGGGTGATGACGACGCATGGCGGCCCCATGTCGCGGACGGCCTGGCAGACCATCCGCAAGTCCAGCGGTCTTGCCTGCGCCAGTTCCCGAGCGCGGCGGGCAGTCTTGCCCGCCGCGCTCAGCGCGCCCAGGCTGCGGGCGGAGTGCTCCGAAAGGATGGCGTAATCGACATGCTTGAGGACGGCCGGCCGCTCCTCGGTCCACCAGCCCACGTCGGCCACCACGGGAACGCCCAGGCGCCGGGCCTGGCGCGCCGCCCGAAGGTCGCTGGCGGGCCGCGTGCCGTCCACCAGGAGGCAGCCAGCCCCCCCGAGGCGCTTGAGGTCCCCGACGGGCCGCCTCGGGTGGACGTACTGAGTGGCGTGAAAGAAGCATCGATCGCCGGTGGGCTGGTCGATGCACGCGATCATGTGCGTCCCGCGGCATCCCTTGACCCGCACGATCTGGCTGGCGTCGACACGATCCTCGGCGAGGCCGCGGAGGATGAGGTCTCCGATCCAGTCGTCGCCGACGGCGGACCACATCTCGGCCCGTCCGCCCAGGCGGGCGACCGTCACCATGGCGGTGCCGGCCGGGCCGCCGCCCTGCCACTGGCAGGCTATGAGCCGGTTCCCGCGCACGGGCCTCCCTATGTCCTCCCAAAGGAGGAGTTGGTCGAGGCAGGCCATGCCGAGGCCAACCACTTTGCGTTTCGCCTTGGGCGAGGCAGCCACGGGTATCTCACCTGTGCAGAACGGGGCGCGTGACGCCGCGGTCGAATGACGAAGCACTAAATCCGAATGTCGAATTCGGCGAAGGCGCATTACAGGACCTGTAGGCCGGGGCGCAGCCCCGGCGCTCGAACAGGCAGGCGCCGGGGCGTTGCCCCGGCCTGCACCTGGCCATTGCCGTTTCGTCATTCGTCATTGCTCGCGATTACTCCGGCAGCGGCTTGCCTTTGGTCTCCGGAGCGAATGGCAGCACCACCAGGCCGAGGAGAAAGACGCTGGCGACCACGATGGCGGCATAGCGGATCGGCTCGTCGGCGCCTCCGAGGGAACTCAAGAGCGAGAACTTCGACACCCCCGCCGCCGCACGCTCCGAACCCGGCGGCGCCGCAAACACGCTGGCCAACGCACCGAGCGTGAACGGGGCAGCGGCCGCCAGGTACCGCGCCGTGTTGTAGCAGAAGCCTGTGCCCGTCGCCCGGAGCCGTGTCGGGAATAGTTCGGGGAAGTAGATGCTGTACCCGCCGAAGACCGTCAGCGTGGCGAAACCAAGCATCGGCGCCATCCACCAGATCTGGCCCGGCCGGCTCATGAAGCCGAACACCCCGATGACAGTGGCCAGGCCGATGGCAAACGAAAGGGCGAACGCCGGCCGGCGCCCCACGATCCCCGTCACGACGCTGAAGACGTAGATACCGACGAATGCGCCGGAGTTCTGGAGCAGCATGGCCCAACTGACGTACCAGTCGGGGGAGCCCCTGGACCCGTCGGCCGGCACCACGTCGCGCACCAGTTCGGGCATCCAGAAGCCGATGCCCCAGAGGCCCATGATCCCTGCGAGGGCCATGGTAATGCCCACCAGGACGTTGCGGCGCCATCGCCGGTCGCCAAAGAGTTCGCGGAGGCTGCCGAGCGCCGGCGCGGCCCCGCCTCGGGCGGGGCCCCTGGCCATCCCTTCCTTGGCCCGGACCCAACTCTCGGGTTCCTTCAGCCGGCGCATCGCAAGGACCACCAGCAGGGCGGGCAGGATGCCCACCAGGAACATCAGCCGCCAACCCGACACGCCGTGCATCTGCTCTCCCGGCGGCAGGTTGAGACTGATGAGGGCCGCGGTCACGTTGCCTACAGCCGAAAGGGCCTGGAGGGCGCCGAGGGCGTAGGGCCGGGCGCGGGCGGGCATGACCTCGGCCACCAGCGAGACCCCGGCGGCAAATTCGCCGCCGACGCCCATCCCCGCCAGGAACCGGTACGCCGAAAAGTCCCACCACGTGGCCGACAAGGCCGACAGGCCCGTAAACGCCGAGTACACGAGGATCGCCAAGAGCATCGTCTTGGCCCGGCCCCAGCGGTCGCCCAGCATGCCAAACACGATGCCGCCCGTCGCCCAGCCGAACATGAAGATGGTGGTCGCCAGGCCGCTGTAGAACTTGATGTCTTCTTTGGCGACGGTCTGGCCCAGCAGTTCCGCCATCGCCGGCGCGCGGGCAAGGATGAACAGTTGCTGATCCATCGTGTCGAACGCCCAGCCGAGCGAACACACGACGAGGACGAACCAGTGATAGCCCGTAAGGCCGCGATACCAGGGGCCCGATGCGGCGACGGCGCCGGCGGCCTTGGAGTCCTGGCTTTCGGTCATCGAGAGATCCATTCGGCCTTGGGCGGCTCGGCGTAATCGGCGTACCGGGCGGCCACCTGGCCTTCCTTCTCGTCGCCGGTGTGAAAGTACAAGCGCCACCGCAGCGTCAGGTTTTTTCCTGTTTCGAGGGTGTGGTCGCCCTTCTCGGCGCCCTTCTCGAAAGCGGCGGCGCCGAAGGAGTTGGGGGCGTGGAGGCCGTACGGCCGCGAGTGCCACCGCGTCGGGTATCGCAGGTTGCCGGGCGTGTCGAAGATGGCGTAGCCGTATGTCTTCCCCTCGATGGGGCCGGAGCAATCGACCCACTCCGACTTCTTGCCCCACAGGGCCGCGCCGGTCAGGCCCTGGGCGTTGACCAGCCGGCCCCGGCCGCCCTTCTCGGAGACGAACTCCTGCCGCATGCGCGAGGCGCAGGGGCCGCCTTCCTTCGTGTCGCCGAAGACCGCCGGGCCGTACTTCGCCTGGAACGCGACCTCCAGGTCCAGGATGCGGATCGACGGCGGCAGCCGGTAGACGCGGACCGTGCGGACTTCGGCCAGGTTCGGTTCCTTCGCCGCGGAGGTCCAGTCGAGCGTCTCGCGGAACGCCCCGACCACGGGGCCGCTCGTGACCGCCTCGAAACTCTTGTGAAGTTGCCAGCCGGCCTTGGCGTCGGCTGACCAGTTGTCGGTGTGGTTGACCTCGCCGAAGGCCACCCAGAGGCTGGTGTGGTGCGGATGGTCCTTGACGACGCCCGGCGGCACGTTCTCGACCATGGGCCAGGCCCGCGTCATCTCGGTCTGGTCGGGGCCGAGGACAGGATAGAAGTACGGCCGGCGGATCTGGATCCGGCCGACCAGGGGATTCCCGAACGAGTACGTCGTGAACGGGTTGCCGTCGATGGCGATTTCGAGGGTCTCCTTGTCCTGCTTCATCTCGACGGCCTTGGCGTCGGCGGCGGAGTCGGCGCCCGGCTCGACGGTGTAGGTCCTGGCGGCCCCGGCGTCGAGGCCGTCGAGGACCCACCAGAGTCTGCCGTCGAGAACCTGGCAGGGGACCTCCTTCGCGCCGTCCATCATCCTGGCCTTCGTGGCGCCGCCGGGCAGGGCGACGCTCATGGGCACATTGGCGCGGGCGTACTTGCCGGCCTCGACGACGAGGGTCTTCGTTGCCGCCAGGGCCGGCGCCGGCGCCGCGGCGGCCATCACGAACGCCAGGAAAGATGAAAGGATGACCACTGATCTATATTGGCCAACCAGGTCCATAGCGGTCTCCCCGGCAGGCATCGCCGTCATCGGCACCGGCGCCAACATAGGTCGGCCCGGCGCCGGTGTCAAGAAACGCACCTTTGCTACTTCCTCACCGCGTCGAGGGCTACCTCGGCGCCGCCGCGGTCGCGGCTGAGTTGGGCGGCGGTCATGAACTCGACGATCTCCAGCGTCTCCTGCGGGTCGATGGGCGGCTTGCCGGTGTGGAAGAACTCGGCCATGACCCGCACGAGGCCGTTATAGTCGAACCCGCCGGGTGTCTCGTACTCGCCCCGCTCGCCCCAGACCTTGATGATGGGCTTGTAGTCGCCCTGCTTGACGCCGCGGAAGACGCCGATGCGGCCGTCCTTCCAGCGGCCCGTCGTCACGTCGAGGTTGCCCTCGATCTTGCGCGAGACGCTCACGCACCCCGGCCCCATGACCGTGTACAGCGCCTCGACGCCGTGGATGCCGTACCAGAACAGGTCGGGGTGGTGCGGCTCGAGGTTCACCGGAGAACTGCCCTGGACCTTGGCGACCTTGCCGACGCCGGCATCGGCCCTCAGTTTCCAGATCTCCGGCTGGAACCGGGCGCACGAGCAACTGAAGAAGGGGGTGCCGGTTTGGCGCGCCAGGCGCACGATCTCGCGTGCGTCGGCCAGGCTGCCCGCGAAAGGCTTGTCGATGAACAGGCGCTTGCCCGCCGCGAGGACCGGCCGGGCCTGCGCCAGGTGCGGCCGCCCGTCGACGCTCTCGAGCATGACCGCGTCGACCTTGGCCAAGAGCGCCTCGACGCTATCGACGATCTCGACGCCGTGCTTGTCCTGGATCTCCTTGGCAAACTTCTGGACGCGGTTCGCGCTATCGGGCATGTCGGGGCTGCCGCCGGGGTAGGCGGCCACCACACGTATCCGCCATTCGGGATGCTTGTGCAGGAGGTCGGTGAACGCCGGCACGTGCGACGTGTCGGTGCCGATGATGCCGGCCTTCAGGTCCTTGGCAGCCCAGGGGGCGCTTTCGGCGCCGAAGGCCATACCGCTTGCGTAGAAGGTCAGAAGCATGAATATCATCCTCCGCATCGATGGTCCCCTAAAGTAGCCTCGAACCACGGTAACACCAAGCCCAACAGAAACCGGGGCCAGAAGCAAGAAAGAGCCTGCCTTCAGGCTTTGATGTGCCATTGATAATGTTCCAAGGGCCGTTTTGCAAGGGATATGAAGGCCAGGGACGAAGGTGAATGCGAAGTGCGAAATGAAAGCAAAGGCGGACCCCATCATTTACCCGCCGCGCTCGTCGCGGGGCGCGTGTTACGAGGGCTCGGCGCGACAGGCTGCGGCTTGACATGGAGGCGAACCCCTCTATGATTCGGCGGGTGGCATGCCGCCCGGATTCGCGCACGAAAGGAGCCGCCGTGTTCAATCACTTGACCCGCCGCAACCTGCTCAGCCGGGGGATCGTTGTTGCGGCCGGCGCCTTGACGGGGGGCCACGCCGCCGGGGCCCGCCTCGCGGCCGCCGCCGAGGCCGCGGCGCCCGAAAAACCCCGCATGCACCTCGGCACGGTCACCTACATGCTAGGCGCGAAGATGGACCTGGCCACCCTCATCGACGTGTGCGAGAAGGCCGGGATGGAGGGCGTGGAACTCAGGACCTCGCACGCCCACGGCGTCGAGCCGTCGCTGGACGCCCAGGGGCGGGCGAAGGTCAAGGCACTCTTCGCCAGGACCCAGGTGCGGCTGGCGGCGCTTGGGTCGGTGTGCGAGTTCCACTCGCCCGACGCCGCCACCGTGAAGAGGAACATCGAGACCTGCGGCAAGTTCGTGGACCTGGCGGCCGACGTGGGCGCGTGGGGCGTCAAGGTCCGCCCGAACGGCCTCGTGAAGGACGTGCCGGAGGACAAGACCCTGCGCCAGATCGGCGAGGCCGTCCGCGAGTGCGGCGAGTATGCCAAGGCGAAGGGCATTGCCATCGTGGTCGAGATCCACGGCGGCGGCACCGCAGACCCCGCCCGGATGGCCAAGGTCATGGAGTACTGCAAGCACCCGCAGGTCGGCCTGTGCTGGAACTCCAACCCGAGCGACGTCAAGAACGGCTCGATCCGCGAGAACTTCGACCTGTGCAAGGCGTGGATCCGGCACGCCCACGTTACGAACCTCGGCGGCAACTACCCGTGGGCGGAACTCTTTACGCTCCTGAAGGGCATCAACTACTCGGGCTACACGATGCTCGAGACCGACTGCAAGGGCGACGTGGTCGAGTTCCTCCGCGACCGCCGCGCGGTGTGGGAGAAACTGGTGCTGTAACTTGGGTTGTGCGAAATTAAGCAACGGCGGCGCCGGCGCGTGTTTGGCGTGCATCCGTTCTGCTCTCTGCCCTTGCGCGAGCAGGGCAGGCGTGAGGGGGCTGGGTTATGTGCCACGGGTCGCTTGACAACCCGTGTTCATAGCGGTCTCTCTTCCTCTCCCCGGAACTCCCGGAACTCGTCAACAGATAAGTATCACGTCCCCGGAACACCCGTCGCGTCTGCCTGAATGCTGCCATATCGAGCCAGTAGTGGTCCACCTTCTTGACCTCGTGCCACTGGATGCGCGCGGGGTCTTTGACCGGCGGCTATGTAGCACATGGCCTTCTCATCTTCTCGGAATCACGCCTCGACGGCGTCCCTGAAAGTCCCTTCAAACCGCCTCCAGGCCCTCTTGAAAGCTGACCTATGCTTGTTGGACGAACCGTGCCAGAACTTGGCAAACTCGGTATTCAACTTCCGCCGCTGGAAGAAGGTGGACACGTCGATGGCCTTGGCACCCTTGCCCCGCTTGGCGCGGTAGAAGCCCAGGACTGCGCGAAACGCGATGCCGATTGCCTTGACGAGTGCCCAGAAGGTCGGCGTGAACGACTCGTTCTCCCGCCGAAACGTGTCTTGCTTCGCCCTGGCGAAGAGCAACGGCCTGAGGTGCAACCACATGAAGTTAGTGACAAGCCACTTCGCGTATGCGCGCTCGGGGTAGCCACGGGCTGCGTAAGCAACGTCCTGCATCAACCAATAGCGGCAAAGGTAGAAGCCAGGGTCGCTGTGGGGGAACACGTGTGAGTACCAGCGTTCCTCGAAGAGTTTCTCTTTGCCCTCGCGGACCACGGCCGGGTCAAGGTCGCACGCCGCGACCGCCTGGGCAAGGTCATCTTTCTTAACGGCGAATAAGTAGCGAGCGGCAGCCGGCGCACGCAGCGCCTCGCCCTTAGTCTGACGCTTGCGGATGTACAGGTAGTTGTACTTCCGGAACTGCCGCTCGATCTCGATTTGGCGGCGGTCGTTAGAAATAAGGTCCGACGGACGAATGGCGTTCTGCCAGTTGGTCGCCTTGACAATGTTCGACACAAGGGTGTCGAAACCGTCAGACCCATCGCCAGGTTGCCGGGGCACCCTAAATACCCGGACAAGGACGCTTGCACCACGGCCGTCCTTCCCCTCGGCGTGAAGCATTCGGGTAGTTTGCTGTCCGTTGATGACCTGAGGATTCTTCACGCGGAAAAAATTGCGCCCTTCGATGGGAACGATCTGGGCGTTGTCGCAGATGATGGTAATGCCGTTGTTATAATACCAGAAGTTCCACGGTTGCCTTGCCAGGGTCTCCTGCATGCTCGTGTTGATCTCGGTACGCCCCAGGAAGCCGCGAACGTTTCGGGCAAAGAGGCGGACACCTGCACGGTCAAACATCGCCGCGACGGCATCAGATGTCATTGAGAATATCCAAGCCTCGATCCCCGTCTTGTCGTCCTTGCGGTTGAGCGGCCCGCTACAGGCAACGCCCTCGCCGGACTCCATAGGCAGGTCCAGCATGGGCACCGGCGGGGCCACACCATCAAGGTAGTCAGCCAGCATCAAGAGCACTTCGCGCCCATCAAGAATGTCCAGGCTGGCCACGTCGGCGAAACGGCGAACGACCGTTAACGCCTCGTCTTCAACACTGCTGCTGACTCGCCCGATGGTCACATAGTGGAGTTGCAGCCGATAACCGCGATCCAGGATGCGCTTCCGGGCCTCTTGGAGGACATCTCGAACCTTGGGACTAGTGGCTTTCAGACGCGTCTCGAGAAAACTCTTGTCTCCGCAGAGGTCAGGGGCCAGTTCCGCGAAGCTCATGACGTCGTTCCGCGACTCGGCTTTCTCCCAGATGTCCTTGCGGTACTTCCCCTGGACTATGAAAACGATCTTGGCACGTTCGTCGAAGAAGACGGCATCCGCGTCCTTGTCGCCTGCACCGCCTGTTAGCGACTTGACAGCATCGACATCTTCGTCAACCACAAATGCGCGGAGGAACCATGCCACGAACAACTCGTCCTCCTTCAGGCGTGGGAATCGCTCCTGCCAATCTTGAAGCTCTCGCTTGAGGTCCAACGCCGTGAGTTTCGTGCGTTTCATGGGGCGTTTTCCTTTGAACAGGGCCTCGCCTCACGCATGAGGATCTGGGCCAGCCAAGATTGTGACGTCGATCCAGAGCTCCGGGCACACCTTGCATATCTCCCTTGGGCTTCGGGCCGGGTTTCTGCCGGCGAAGCAGGCGGCCCGCACGGTTCTCGGGCTGCTCCAGGAACCGCGGCGAGCCGAGCGGACGCCCGGTCCGTCCGTGGCGACGCAACGCCCCAGGGACGTCCTCCGCTTCTTCGCCTCGCAGGTACCCCCGCCAATCCCCGATCTGCTTGATCAGCGGCGCCGCCCGCACAAGCACGTCTTCCTTCCCGGCCAGATGCGCCGTCATGCTCGACCACGGGTGCCATGCTATGCTGGTGCAAGGTACGTGTCAAGGCACTGATACGTCTATGAAC
>Ga0315280_10008650_pt1 | contig 13288 bp, 11 predicted proteins | sample YL17G06_40_MG_FD_203697 | JGI IMG/M metagenome (GOLD analysis project Ga0315280, IMG submission 203697) | Sediment microbial communities from Yellowstone Lake, YNP, Wyoming, USA - YL17G06_40 | ecosystem: Environmental > Aquatic > Freshwater > Lake > Sediment | place: USA: Wyoming | collected...
GGTTTGCAGACATGCATATGCACATCTAAAATACTACGTATATTAAATATACAAGAAACACTTAAAAGCTTTGCGACACAAACAATGCTTGACGCATAACATCTGGAGAAGTGAGAAGAATGAAAACACTCAGGATTTCGGAGGACATACACCAAAAGCTTACGGCACTACTTGGCGAGCTAATGGCTCAAACAAGCAAGATGCAGACATACCAGGACGCGATAAATGCCTTGATCAACGAGTCAGTCATCTTGCCGCAGGAGCTACTTACACAGATACAGAGTTTCATGGATGGAAACAAGCATCTGGGCTTCACGACGAGGGAGGAATTCATAAGAGATGCAATACGCTTCAGGCTAGATTGGTTAAGCCAAGAAAATGAGTACGTGGTAATTCAAAAGGAACAATATGATTTGCTAGATGAAGCGGTGAAGGAGATGAACACGCCGTACCAGAGTGCAGAGGGCTTCGTACATGCGCAAATAAGGGAAGTCTTAGAAAAGTACGAGGAGTGGAAACAGAGCGCCAAAAAGCATTAAGCAAACGGGTGCTTTCTGAATACTCGTCTGTCGTGAAATTGCCTTTTCAGATTAACTGCGATATTTTTTGAAGGCGTTTGATGTCAGCCAAGATTCAGGCATATTTATCCAGATCCTCTCGTTTTCCGTTGGTTTGCCCTCGATTGGCATCGTGACAGTGAATGTTGTTCCCTTGCCAACCTTGCTTTGGACTGTGATGTGGCCTCCATGTGCCTCTATGTTGCGTTTGCAGATTGGCAAGCCAAAGCCCATTCCCTTGGCTTTTGTTGTGAATAATGGCGTGAAGATTTTTTCGGCAACATCCTTTGGTATGCCTATGCCAGTGTCAGTGAAAGTGAATTCTATATTGGTTTTTGACCTCTTGCTCTTTAACGTGAGTTTTCCGCCTTTGGGCATCGCGTCTACAGCATTTTTGATTATGTTGACGAAGGCTCTTTTCAGTTTGCCGCCGTCAGCTTTTATCCTTGGGGTGTCTGTCGTTAAGTCTATCACTTGTATATTCTTTGGAATCCTTACAAGGGCTAAGGCTTCGTTTATGATTGCCTTTGGAGTGATTTCTGTCTGTTCCAGCTTGATTTCTCTTGAGTATTCTAGGAGGTCGTTTATGATCTTGTTTGAGTATTCAATGTCGTTGCCGATAATTTCAAGCATTTCTCTTGCTCTTTGATCCAGCTTTGAGCCGTATTTCGTTTTCAGATAATATGTTGCTCCTGCAATTCCTGTTAAAGGATTTCGTAGGTCATGTCCGACCATTCCAGATAACTCGCCGATGGCAGCAAGCCTCTCCGACTTGAAGAGCTGCTGTTCCATTCGTTTACGTTCAGTTATGTCTTTGGTTATTGCCACAAAGCCCAACGGGTTGCGTGAAGCATCCAAGACAACGCTTGCTGAGAGTTCGGCTGGAAATTCGCGTCTGGTTTTGGTAACGAAGGTGTATTCGGCGTATTTCACAAGTCCTTCGTTGAAAACTCTCTTCATGTTTTCAGCGGCTTTTTCGTGATCTTTTTTAGCAATCAGTATGAAAGAACTTTGGCCGATCAGTTCTTGTTTTGAAGCATACTCGTGCATTTTCAATGTGCGCTCGTTACATTCGACTATGTTTCCGTTCAGGTCTGTTGCTGTTATGGCGTCAGGAGAAGCAGCAAATATGCTTCTGAGTTTTTCTTCGCTTTTCCTCAGGTCCCTAGTTCTCTCTTCGACTTTTTCCTCAAGATCTTGTGCGTATTCCTTTACTTGCTGTATCAGTTTTGCATTCTCGATGGCCACAGCGGCTTGCTGTACGAAGAGTTCAAGAGGAGCTAGTGATTCACGAGTGGGGCGCCGGCCATCCTTGGGGTCGTCCATGCTCATTATGCCTACAACTTGGCCGTTTGGTAGTCGCAATGGAACAAAGAGCAAGTCATCGGGATCCCAGTCGACTGTTTCTTTCTTCAGAACTTTGCTTCGAAGTGCATATTTGAACTGCTTTCGAACTAATGGGTCGCTCCAGGGAAGATAGTAGAACTCTCCCAAACGAAATCTTTCGAACATGGAGCTTAAACGCTTTCGCCACACCTGTCCTGATGATTGATGATCTCTCAGGTACTGTTCTTCTTCGGGAGTCAAGCCTGCTGTTACAACATCTGTTGTGTTTAGGTGTTCGTCTCTTAACGATATTACTACCCTTCCCCACTCCTGCTCCCGCACTGCTTCGGCAATAGTTTTTAGTCGTTCACGCAAATCTGTGGTATGAAGCATAGTTGCAGAGCTTCTCATCAAGCTTGCCAGTTTTTGGGAAACGTTACGATATTTCTCCTCGCTCTGTCTTATCGTGTGTTCCATCTGTTTTTGTTCAGTGACATCCCTGATTATGCCTAGGGTGTGTCTTTTTCCTTTGATCTTGAGTTTTGAAGTAGATAGTTCTATTGGGAATTCTGTTCCATCTTTTCTGGCAACTATAAATTCTCTCTTTACAGAATGCGGGTCTTGTCCTGTTTCCTCGAATTTTCCTAATCGCCTTAGGACATTTTCATGAAAATGTTTGGGAATGATGAATTCGTGCAATTTCTGGCCTGTTGCTTCTTCTTTCGTGTAGCCGAAGATTCTTTCTGCAGCAGGATTCCAATAGGAAATTCTCCCCTCACTGTCCATCAGAATTATGGCGTCTAACACTGAGGAACTGATTGCTTGAAACCTTTCTTCGTTTTCCTGCATCTCCCGCTCGGCGCGTTTGCGTTCCGTCACGTCCTCAAGTATAACGCCTACACAATTTTTTGGAAGTGGAAAAGCCTTGACTGAAAAGAAGCTTTCGGGAACGCATTTATCGCTGTAACGGAGTTCTGCTAAGTCCATTGATTTTCCAGAGCGTATGATTTCCATACCGGCCTTGACAAGTTCCATCTTGTCAAATCCCGGGAACGCTTCTTTCGATTTTTCTCCTGAAATTCCCTTGGTCGGTACTCTGCTGAATCTCTGGGTCGCAGGATTGGCAGCAACGAGCCTGAAGCTTTTGGGATCACTCATGTCTTCTAGATGCCAAATGTACAAACCAATTTGCATATTCTTGATTACGCTGGCATACAGCTGATATTCGATCTCGTTTTGGGCGTTTTCGACTATTGGGTGCCCAAGGCCAAAGAGACTATGAGAAGAGATTCCATTCTCTCGCTCAATCCTTGCTCTGTTAACATGTGAGTTCTCTGCTCTTTTCACCATTATTATTTACCACCTTAACTTTTTGTGTAATCTGAGAACCCTACCACATGCTCGCAATCTTGGGTTCTTAGACTGTTGGATTTGCCAGTTATTTTGACTTAACCGTTATGAATTCAAAATACGTATTGCATTACAGCATTCTCGCAGTCGTCCATGGAAAGAGCAAGGATGGATAGCTGTTGGAATAGGAAGCGTTAATAACACAATTCCGCGCAATAGGGGAACCATATTAGTTTTTTGTGGCCTATTGTTCAATGGTCTGAGATGGCACCAACACAAAGTAACCCTGCTGCGTTGACAGGAACTACGAAGCGATGGTCAGTACGAAAGCTCAGTTGCATTACGTTCCTATGGATTTGGGAAAAACTCGGATTCACTTGGGAGTACAGCTTCACAGTAGGAAAATCAGAAATGCTGGGTCTTGGAGAGGCCGTGTCAATGGATATAGATGTGTGCTATGCGCTCCATTTTTCCACTAGGAGCTTGCCGTCTCCAGGCTTGAAGCTTATCTTCAGTGCGACTGAGTCAGCGCCTCTTTTTGTTTTGCTGAAGTCTTTGAATGGGAACATGCTGTCTTCAGCTAAATCTAGCGGCAGGTAGATCAGGTATTTGCCGTCTTTCCTTCTGAATAGTCGCCCCCTTCCTTCTCTAACCATTCGTTTATCACCTCGATTAAATCCATAGTTCAAGAGCAACTTTATGAACGCTGAGACTATTTAATCCTTGTCCTCATACAGCTCATTTAAGCAACGATTGTACACATGGTTCTGTAGGAAATGTGAATTATATGCAACAAAATCGACGGCTGTGGACAGATTGTGGAAAGGGTCAGAATCGAGAGAAAATGGGATAGGTTGTTGTCAGTTTGCTTGTGCGTTCTATCGTAGTTTCCTGGTTTTGAGTGATTTTGCAGTCAGTGCTGCATCGCAGCATCTATGCCTGGGATCCGAGTAGTTTTGTGCGATGCTTGGTTTCCGACGGTTGGCATTCACTTTGACTTGTAGCCGGTGCGAAGATTGTCAACAGTCGAGTATTCTGGGCTTCCCAGTTCGATGTCGCACGCAGGAGTCTTACTTATTATTGGGCGTTTCTGCATGTGCCTGTATCCGCATTCGCATTGAAAACCGATGATTTGGTCCCTGTGTCTTATCTCTATGCATTTTTTCCCGTTGCATTGAACGTTTTGCCTGTGGATGTGCCACAACGTTTTTGCCTCCGCGCGTGCTAGGGGGACATAGTGTTTTGCCGATGTGAGATACCAACCAGTATAAATTGCGAAACATGCCCATAATGTGGGAACAAGCATTTCCAACATTATTTTCACCATGTGTATTTGTGTTCTGCTTGTATACAATATGTCCGTTTTCAGACATATCCACAAGTAGAATATGACATCTTACGATATAAACATTGCGGCGACTTTCGAATATCAAACGGTCACCGCAAGACCACTGAACAACAAAATGTATTCATGCCTATCAAGGGCAGTTCTCTCGTAACATGCTTGACGTGCTACGCTCATGATACGAACCACGTTTCCTTCATTAGCAGCAGGACAATGATGCCGAATAGACTCGAAGAGCGAAATCAAGCATGTTTATATATTCCCCAAATTAGCGTTATTTCTATGAACGATGAATCTGCCATCGGCAAAATATTCGCACTTATAATCATAGCTGTGGTCGTTGTTGCTGCGGTTGTCGGCTATCAGTTGATGGGCAGCCCCGATTCAAGTCCTCCGACATATTCCAATATTTCAGCTAGCGGAACAAGAGCGAGCTCCTCTTGCACCTTCAGTGTCTTGTGGACTGATAATGCGAATGTGAGCGGATACGTATTCGGGACCAGCAACACTGGCACTTTCATGAATGACACTTGGACGCCGTTCTCGAATTTTGTGAATTCCACATTTGCATATGCTAATGTTACGAAGATTCTGAACGGCACAATTGGGAGCGTCGTTCGATGGAGATTCTGGTGCAACGACACTAGCAACAATTGGAACAGGATTTCATTGCAGAGCCTTCTTATCAGCTCTAACGCTCCTACGTATTCGGATGTTTCAAGCAGTTCAACGAACGCAGGTTCCTCTTGCACCTTCAGCGTTTTATGGACAGATGACGCTAGTGTAAGCGGCTACATTTTTGAGACCAACAACACTGGAAGATTCGTTAATGACACTTGGACGCCGTTCTCCGATTTTGTGAGCCCAACATCTTCGTATGCTAGGGTCACGAAAACCTTGGACAACACGATTGGCGACGTTGTTCAATGGAGGTTCTGGTGCAACGATACAGGTAACAACTGGAACAAAGTTTCGTTACAAAGCCTTCTTGTCGACTCAAACAAGGTTCTCTTCATGACAAGCATGGGAAACATAACAATCAGATTGTATGACGACATGCCTATTACGACGGGGAACTTCAAGAACCTCGTAAGAACAAAAGTGTATGATGGAACCATCTTCCATCGGGTTGCTCCGGGTTTCGTGATCCAGGGCGGAGACGCCACGCCCAAGGGAATAACAGTGCCTCCGATTCAGGATGAGCTCCCTAACAAGCACAGTAACGTGCGGTGGTCAGTGGCTATGGCGAAAACAAGCGATCCCAACTCTGCTACGAGCCAGTTTTTCATAAACTTGAACGATACGAACGCTTTTCTGGATAGTGATTACTCGGTTTTTGGTACGGTAATAGCTGGCATGGACGTCGTGGACGCTATTAGTCAAGTACCCATAGATCCCCCGGAAGATGGCCAGCCATTGCAGGACGTGACCTTGATAGTAGCACAATTCATCAGATAGTAGGCCAGCGTGAAAAGCGCGCGCCGTCAAAACTTTGATTAGCTCATTTCTTTTTTGATCATTGTGGCTGTTTCGACGGCGATTTCGATGTTCTTTTCAAGCTCGCTCATGTGTGGTGAAACGTTTCTGTAGTACTCTATCGCTCCTCTATCCCTTGTCCTCAGCAGGATTAGATTGGTTGGATAGAAGTAATGCTTAAACATGTTCTTGCTTCGCAGTGATTCCTCTTCTGAGTCGGGAGGACGTTTGACGTGGATTCGAACAAAGGCTATTTTTTCCTTGTGTTTCTGCTTTAGAGTGGCTGCGAGTTTGTCCAGTTTTTGCTTCTGCTTATGGCATGCCGGGCATCTTTCCCTAGTAATGGCCACGACGTAAGCTTTGCCAATGTCCGGAGCAAGATAATCCAGAAGGGATTTGCCACTTTTAGAAAGGTCTTTCTCAAGTTTAGTGAATTCAATATCGTCAATCTGCATAGAGTTCTATCAGCTATTGAAGATATTTAAACAGTCCTTAAGCCACTTTCAAAGTGAGGCTAGATCCCCCATAAAACTGTGCATAACACATCATTATTGCAGCCTTTTGCAGTAGCTGACAACTGTCCTACGAGAGAGTCATTGACTATTTTCTCTTGTTAGTAATTCCAAACCTGAGTGATTTGGAATTCATATTGTATCTTCATAATCGTTATTATTATTGGTGTCGTTTTTTGAAGCAAGGTGAATTGAATATGAAGATGTTGAAGAAACTGTTTGGTTCGAAAAGGGCGTTTTCTGCAGTGATTGCTTCGCTGATATTAATGCTGCTTGCCGTTGCTGCTGGTGTCGTAGTCTACGCGTATGTCATGGGATGGATTGGGGGACAGACTCAAGTTAACCAGCGAACGGGTAAGATGTCCTTCGACAGCATATATGCAAATGCTAGCACAATCAGGATGTACGTTAGGAACGTCGGCGGTGGAGACCTGTTGGTCGCCAAGATATACGTTGATGGCGTTGAAAAAGCAAACACCACTGCGATCCTAGCTGCAGGGTATTCGCTCCCAGTGCAGAGTTCGGTCTACTTAGAAGTTTCAAACAGCATGACAGCAGACTACTTCTACAAAGTGGACATATCCTGCAAGGATGGAACGGCTCTAAGCCAATCAGTACAAGCCAAGTAGACGCTCTACCTCCCTTATTCTCTTCGGAGTCTCCATTCAAGGGTTCAGTAGCAGAAAGAAGGCCTAACAATGAGTTGCCATCCCCCTTCTCACGATAAACGTGCAGTTAGCGAAATCATCGCCAGTCTAGTACTGATTCTCATAGTTTCATCGGCAGGAGTCATAGCATACTCGTACAGCATAGGTGCATTCTCCTCTTCTACGAGTCTTTTCCAACTAGACACAAACCAAAAAGAAGAGCAAACCCGAGAACGATTCGCAATAGTTGCTGTCTGGTGGAACCCGCCAAATCAGTTGAACTTGACCGTGTTGAATTATGGGCAAATAGACCTTGCCATAGACGCGGTCTACGTTAACTGGGCATCAGTCACAGACTACTTAGGTGGAAGGAGGATAACCATAGGAAATGGGAAGCTGATTCAGCTAAGCTTCACTTCACCTGTTTCAATCCAGTCAGGATCCACTTACGAGATAATTGTAGCCAGCAAAAGAGGAAGCAAGAATGCGATTGATTGGAAAGCTTAGCCAGCATAGTCGGGGAGTCGGTTCCATAATTGGATCCGTATTCGTAGCCCTGATTCTCCTGTCTGGTTTTGCCTTCTACGCCGTTACTCAGGATGTCACTCAGCATTACAACAGCACAATGAGCTCCATGAACGATAAGGATTGGAATCGCAACCAAGAAAACATCGTGATCAAGCAAATTGGGATAACAGGCACGAGCCAGCTGAACGTAACAGCTGAAAACGACGGGTCGATTCAATCCCATCTGATCTGGTTAGGAATATTCAATACGACAGCAACTCCGCAGAATCAGACATACCAAGCATTAAGCGAATTTATTGCGCCCGGTGAAACCGACAACGTGGTTTCCAACTCTACGGTCACTGTAGGAAACAAGTATGTCCTACAGCTAGTTACCGAATTGGGAAACACGGTAGAAAGCAAGTTCTACCCAGCCTCCTATGTTGGCTGTGCACTTACTCTAGTAGCGACACCTCCAACTGTTTACCAAGGCAACAACGTTACTGTGCTGCTTACAGTCACCCCTAATGATACAACAGTGGACTCGATCCAAAGCTTAACAGCGACTCTCAATGTCACACCAGCGAATCTGGTGCAGTTAGTAGGCAATTCATCACTTTCCGTAAGTGGTTTAGCGCAAGGAACAAGCGCCTTCTTCTGGTGGGTCTACAATACCGTAAAGACTGGCACTGTGACTTTCAACGCTACGTATCTGCAAGCTCCCGCTGGAACATATGCTTTGTCAACTGCGCAGATAGTAAGTCCTCCCCAGCAAGGAGACGTAACAATCACTGGCGTTAACTGCACTGCCCTGCAAAACCCGTCACAGTGGAATCTACTTGGATCAACCCAAAATGTCAACGGATCAACCTCGGATCTAGCAAGCAGCGACATGAGCTACGCGAATTTCAGCTCCTACTACACGGGCAGAACCGTCTACGCCAACAGTTTTGTGAACAATAGCATATTCGATGTTGATCATAGCGCAGGCGTGGGCGCTCACTCAAACTTCACAGCACAGCAATATGGACCGGATTCGATTTATGATACGTTATCGGAAGGAAATACTGGTGGAGTAGGCTATCACTGGGGAATCGACTCTAGTGGCTTTAATCAGTTATCGGTCCATACGGAATATCGGTATATGGGAGGGGCATCTCCTAACGTTGACAACATGATGATCACAAAGCTTCACATACGTTATTCTGGCACAGGAACTGTAGCCGTTGCCTTGTACACTGGGGGCACATTGGACAACCCAACTGGAGCCATTAAGAGAACTGAGGCATACAACGTTGCTGTATCTTCAGGATGGAACACCATCAGCGTTCCAGCCTATAATTGGCCAAAGAACACCGTCACATGGATCGGATGGTGCCGCGGCGGAGGCAGCATTTACTATTCCACCAATTCTGGAGACGCAGGAGATTTCCAGTCGGGAAGGGGCAGATGGAGTCAAACCTATCCGTCTAACGCAGATGAAACCAGCCCGATGCCAACGAATCCCGGTTCTGGTTCGTTCGACAACTTCTGGTACGCTATGTATGTTGAGTATGACACTCCCAGTTATAGACTGGATTTGGAGGAGCAATGGACCGGTCTAGATCCCAATCAACAAAATGCGTCTCTGCGGATTTTTGGAGGAACAATGAGCACTACTGAAAATCTGACTGTGGACGTTTGGACAGGTTCAACATGGCAAAACGTGTTTACAAACCCCCTTGTCACCGGATGGAACAACGTTTCAGTTATATCTTATCTTACTTCGTCAAATTTCTCCATCAGATTCAGGGATGTAAGTCCTGGAGGTATTGTTCAGAATGGTTGGCAGATCGATGTTTGCCTTCTGCAATTATCGAATACAACAGATGAATACACAGCTGAGGGTGAATTCACAGGTTCATCAGACCTGCAAAACTGGACACAACTTGTTTGGCTGGTTGACAGTTCTTGGAGCACAGGGTCAGTCAACGTGACAATCCAACTCTACAACTATACACTTGGCAATTACACTTCAAGCGAAAACGGGTATTTCTCTTATATTTCAAATGCAACGACATACACTGACGAGACGCAGTCACAACCAATAACCTCAGGCGCTACGCAATTCAGAAATTCGACAGGCTACTGGAAAGTCAAGATTAGAGGCGTCAAATCAACGAGCACGCAGTTCCAAATGAGAATAGATTGGATAGAACTCCAGGACAGCTATGCGTATACTGGAGATAATGTACCGTACAAGGCTTGGATATTGTACACGATACAGGCCACAGGAGCAAGTGGCAACCCAATCCCGTACACTTACGCTTCTGTCTACGCAAACGGAACAACCGTGACTTTTCGAAATGCTACAGGTGGCACGTCCGTTCCGAATCCAGCTTGGGTACGACTGGATGCTAATGGAACATTCCAGCTGCAAATAAGATCCACGAGCAGCTCGGGCGAAACCTTTGTTCTCTTTGCGGCTGTTGGAAACAGTGTCCGACAAAAAACGATAACGCAGGCGGCGCAACAATGAGTGAGACACAGGAGACTCCACAGGTAATCGATCAACCGGCCTATCTTGAGGTCGGCAAGGAACAACGGTTGAATTTTAAGGAGTTTTATCCCGTCAATGAGCCCTTTGGCTACGTGGGAATCAGCATTGAAAAGGAGACAGGCAAACTCAGCTACCTAACTGTTGAACCAACGATGACCGATGAAGAGAAGCAGACTATCACGAGACTGAAGACGATTCTGAAGGAAGAGGCCAGTGTCTCATTGCCGGTTCTTAAAGATGCAAGTCTGATAGAATCATATCTGACCGACCATATCCGCAGGGCCATAAAGGCCTATAGGCTCAACGTTCCAGATGATGCTGTTGGGAAATTCATCTATTACACAAGAAGAGACTTTCTTGGGTACGGTATTCTTGACATTCTCATGAAGGACCAAAACATTGAAGACATCAGCTGCAACGGCACAGGCATCCCCATCTACGTGTGGCACAGGTACTACGAGTCTCTCCCAACCAATGTTGTTTACTCTTCGAGAGAAGAACTTGACACATTCATCACTCGGCTAGCATACAAAGCCGGACACCAAATATCCGTCTCAAGGCCGATCCTTGAGGGAGCACTTCCTGAAGGCTTCAGAGTACACTTGACACTGGAAGAGGTTTCAAAGCGTGGAGACACATTCACCATCAGGAAGATTAAGGCAATTCCATACACTATTATCGACTTGATAAATTTCGGAACGCTGTCACCTCGAATGGCGGCTTATTTCTGGATACTCACTGAAAACCTGAGATCGATAATAATTGCCGGCGTAACTGCATCAGGGAAAACCGCGTTGTTGAACGCGCTAGCAATGTTCATAAAACCTGAGATGAAGGTCGTGACCATAGAAGAAGTCCGTGAATTGTACCTGCATGAGAACTGGATACCCATGGTCACGCGTCCATCATTTCAGCCAGGAGTTGAGGAAGTAACGCTGTTTGACCTTTTGAAATCTTCTCTGAGACAACGGCCAGACTACATAATCGTCGGGGAGATAAGAGGCGAAGAAGCCTACACGCTCTTCCAAAGCATATCTGTCGGCCATGGTGGCATGTGTACAATTCACGCCGAAAACGCTGAGACTGTTGAGAAAAGGCTCAGGACAAAACCCATGGACATTCCCCCGATGCTGATCCCTCTGATGAACGCCATAGTGTGCATTGGAAGAACGAAGATCCGAGACACGGTGGTGCGCCGGGTTCTTGGCGTTTCAGAAATCACGGGGGTGGATCACAAAACTGACAGGGCGAAGTTTCTAGATATCTACAAATGGAACTACGAGACTGATTCCTTCCTGTTTTGTCCAAAATCCTCCTCTGAAAGCTACGTCCTCGGAAGAATCGCGGAACTGAGATTCGTATCAATGGAAACTCTCCTGGACGAGCTGGATCGCAGAGAATACCTTCTCAGTTGGATGGCTCGCAAAAATGTCAAGAGCTACGACGAAGTCGCTGGCATAGTAAGGAAGTACTATCTCAATCCGAACGAGGTTTACAACAGGGCAAGGTTGGAGGCTTAATGGGAAACCAGGAGAAAACGTTGCATCTGACCGCTGCGAGCTACAGGCTTTTTGGAAAAATAGCCTTACGCATAACATTCCTGAAGCAAGTCTACGCACAAAGCGGCCTCCGCAGGTCATACGAATCTTACGTGGCTTTGATGCTATTCTCCTGCGCAATCGCGTTCATTTCAACCTTTGCAGCAGCAACTCTAACACATTGTCTCCTCCTCGGCCTGGCACCATCCCAATTCCTTGCAGCTGCTGCTATTCTGTCATGCATCACTTCAATCGCTGTTTCAGCAATATTCGTGACGTATCCAGTTTATCGCAAAGATCAAAGAAGAAAGGAAATAGACGCAAATCTCGTGTATACTGCTGGGTACATGGAAGTTCTTTCAGCAGGCGGAATCTCAATAGAAAGAATCTTTGAAAGGGTAACTCAGGTGGAAAGGCGAGTTCCCATTAGAGACCTCGCAAATAGGCTAATGGCCGACGTCAGAGTTTTTGGGCTAGACGTTGTTTCAGCCTTGCAAGATGTCATGCTTCACAGCCCTTCGGAGATCTTCTCCAAACTTCTGGCGGGAATCACTAACACGCTTAAGACGAGTGCGAATCTGAAGAGCCTCTTGACTTTTGAGTCTCAAAGGCTTCTTCACGCAAAGAGAGAGCAGTTGAAAAGGACCCTGAACACTTTGACGGCTTTTGGCGAGATCTACATAACTGGAATAGTGATAGCGCCCATTGTTTTCATAGTAATGATTACGATCCTCTCGGTTATGGGCAACGTTGCCTTTGGTCTATCACCTATTGCACAGCTGAATCTTCTGGTTTTCTTCGGAATTCCAGCGCTAAGCGCGGTTTGCATCGTAATGTTGAATAGTATTCTGCCCGAGGAGGAATAGAAGTGTACTTCGAACGGAAATACAGAATTGCTGTCTGGGCCGTTTCAGGCGCGATCGGGCTGGTTGTTATATTGACCCCCATCCTTTTTGGGCTTTACATGCCTGAGCAACCATATGTCATTCCGATAAGTCAGAAAGTGAACAACATTCTTGTTTTAGGTTTCATAATAGCTCTTGGTTTTCCAGCAATCGTCGAGTTCAGCAACTACCGGTGGGGCAGGCATGTTGACAAGAACATCCCAAGGCTTTTGCGGGACATCACCGAGGCCGTCCGATCAGGCATGACCCTTCCTAGGGCACTTGAGGATGCGTCTCAGAGAAACTACGGGCCTGTTTCTAAGGAGCTTGAACATGCAATGGCTATGTTTAGCCTTGGGGCAAGCTTTGAGGATTCGCTCATGTCTTTCGCTCGGCGTCTTAAGCGTCCAGGTGCCTTGAGGTTTTCAACCACGTTGATTGAGGCTCATCAGACAGGGGGCAAACTAATCGAAGTGCTCAATGCAAGTGTGGAGCTCTCCTCGAACCTTGAGGAGTACAAGGATGAGCAGTACACTAACATGAGGCCGTACATGATGACCATGTACATGACTACGATCATATTTCTGACAATGGCCTACGTGATATT
>Ga0315280_10008651_pt1 | contig 13287 bp, 14 predicted proteins | sample YL17G06_40_MG_FD_203697 | JGI IMG/M metagenome (GOLD analysis project Ga0315280, IMG submission 203697) | Sediment microbial communities from Yellowstone Lake, YNP, Wyoming, USA - YL17G06_40 | ecosystem: Environmental > Aquatic > Freshwater > Lake > Sediment | place: USA: Wyoming | collected...
GCCAACCTCCGGGGCCGGTGCCTGGAGGTTGCCCGGACATCGTGCCGGAAACCGGCTCGCCGGAGTTGAACCTGGCGATCATTTGGGCGAGGAAGGGCGGAAGCCGGTGCAGCCTCGAATCAGGATTCGTCCGCACCACAACCGGCTTGCCCGAAGCCAGATCCTTCACCGTCACGACGCCGCTCGCCGCGTCAACGGAAATCACCGTCGCCCCGAGGTTGCGGAAGGTCCCCGAAACCAGCTTCGCGGCGGCAAAGCGGCTGCCGTCTTCGCTCTTTGTGCCCAGGGCACGCACTTGGTCTCCCACTCTGACTTCTTCGAAGGTGCTGGGTTTGGCGTCGCTGAACCTGACTGAATCCGGAGCGTAGCGCAGCAGGACGGTGTTGGCCGCGAGTGTAAGGACCACGGGACGAGTGAGATTTCCCGGCGTGGGCGGCACGTTCGGAACCGAAAGGGTGATCTCCTTCGTCTCCGGATTCACCGCCTTCACCAGTCCCCCGATCCCACGCCGCCACTCGGCACGCTCAGCCTCGCGTGCCTTCTCCAGATCCGTCTTAGCCATCACGATGACGGAGGTGGCGAGAACTGATTTCTGGTCGTCGGAGACGCGGCCCCGTACCAATACGCGGTCGCCGATGCTGATGTCGCCGACGGTTATCGGGGTAGCCGCCTTCAGGTCCTTCGCGCCCGGTGGAACGCGCACCACGGAGATTCCCTCCGACAACGTGACCAGCAGTTCCGGACCGGCGTCCGAATGCAACGTGAGGCTACCCGGCTTGATTTGAGTGACCATGCCGACGGGCCGGACCGGCTGAGAGGGAGACACCCCGGGCGGCGACAATGGGGCCGTTGCTGGGCCTTGGGCCAGAGCTACTCCCACCCAGGCCACCATCAGACACGGCATCCACTTCTTCATGTTGCGTTGCCTCGCAGTCCGGTCACATGGTTACCCGCAGGCTTCCGAACACCATTCCGTGCGGGCCGGGAACACCTTCACATCTTGCCAGGCACAGTCCACTCGGCGGCGACAAATTACTTTTCACCAGCGGCATTGACACGCTTGGCCGTCCACTCGCCGTCGAATCGCTCACTGTGCACTGTTCCCTTCATGGAATCGCCGTCAACCGTGCCGGCGTATTCCAGGGTGAAGGTGCCGTTGGGAGTTTCACGCGTAATGGTGAACTTGATGTTGTTGCCCGTAACGGAACCCTCCAGCGGCGCCTCGCCTCGCTGTCCCTTGGCGGTTCCCTTGATGGTGCTGCCATCCTGCTGGATGGTCAGGGTCTGAGTCCTGGTTCCACGGGGACCCTCATACGTCATCTCCCAGGTCCCAGCAACCTTCGCGGGCTCGTCGGCTGCCATTGCCCTGCCGCTCCACATCAGCCACACACCACAGACCAACCCAAATGCTAAGAAACAGACTTTTCTCTTCATGAAAGCATCTCCTTCCCTCAGAGGCTCGTGGCCTCCTGCGCTGCTTTCGCACCAGAATCGTTGTCTCTACTTAGATGTGACGCTACCTTCTTCCCATAATCTCCGCTACCGTATTCAATGTAATTGACGATCTTGAAGAAAGAAGGGTTACATGCCGTCCTTAACTCAGAGTGGGACTTTTTGTCTGGGCGGGGCCAACAACCCGATGTATGCCCCACCCGCGGGCACAGATATAATTGGTCCCAAATCCTGGAAGCTTGGCGGTGGAATCATGGCAGGAGAATCCGATCTCAGCTTGCCCGTGCCCAAGGTGGCGATTGGGTTTCGCCCGGAATTCCTTGACTTTCGGCGCGGGATTCGGGTGGGTAATCTGGAGGACCACGAGCGCATCACGCGTATCCTGAAGCTGGAGTTGGAGGCGCGCTACGGGCAACCATTTGTAACGGAGCGCTGGGGGCGCGGAGTTTACTGGCAGTGGATCGCCTACCTGCCCCGCGCTAACCGCGAGGCCAAGCCGCTTTCCTCGCACGTCAGTTTCGGCTGCGCGAAGTTCTTCATCGAGGTGGACACTGACGACAAGCTCTTTAAGAGCGGGCTGCAAATCGAGCGCGGCTACCTGAACGCGCCGCGCGAGTACCGCGAATGCCGACTGCGCTCTGACTGGGACTGGTACCGGCTCCTGGCCGCGCTCAAGCCCCGCAGCCTCATGGAACGCGAGCTGAAACGCTTGATCTGCCGCGAAGGCTTCATGCTGCATGCCGGCAGCTGGGAAGCCGAGCCGGCGGCCTTCGCGAAAGCCAACTTCCCCGAGATGCGGAAGCTGCGCAAACTCCTCCACGTCGCGCCCGGGAGCCACTGGGCCGGCTTTCAGCTCTACTACCCGATGTCGGAGAACGAGACGCGGAGCAGCACGGGCCTGGATCTGGTTGAATCCATGTCGGCCGTGTTCCGCGAAGTCACCCCGGCGATGAATCTCTGCATGCAGATTCAGTTGCAGGAGCCGGTGGTATAGCGGCTATGCGACTGAGTTCCCTCACGCACGGCGCCCGGGTTCGTGGAAAAATGGCATTGGCCTAATGCGGCAGCGCCGCGGATGGTCAGGACTGCATCTCGGGAGGTGTCAGTCTAGGCTTCCGCGGGTCCCGGCTCGCCACGACGAGCCCTTTCCTCCAACCCATAGATGGTCCCCTCCTGCCAGCCGAGGAGTGCGTGCTCTGCTTTTTCTCTGTCGCCCTGGCGTTCGAGGGACATGATGGTGTCGCCGCTTTCGTTCAGAGGAATGAAATGGCAGGGAATGTCCTCGCCACGGTGCCCCTCAGGAACCCACTCCCATAGGAGGCATTCCTTGCACGGACGCTTTTTCACCGGCTCGGCGAAATTGAGACAGGTAACCGAGTCTCGGAAGAGAGTCGTGGCTTTCCAAGGCGCCGCAGCCGAGCGTCCATATCCCCCGTCCCTCAGGATGTCTCTTTCCAGCTTCAGCTGCTCTATAATCCGTGCGAGGTTTGCCGCCATGGCTATGTGCCTCCCTCGGGCAATCGAGGGCGTAGCCCGACCCGAGGATACCCTGCGCCAGGACGGTTGGCAATTCGGCGGCCATTGTTGACCCCGCGAAGAACAGGGTGATCGCCAGCCCGGCAGGGTCGACATCTATCAGCGTTAGTTGAGAACGTGAGCCAGTTGAGAAGCTCTCAAGATTCAGGATGGGCAAATCCCGGAGGGGCCAACACTGGCGGACCACTTGACCACGGGCGCGCCGCGGGAGTGGTTTTCACCGGGTGGAGGGAAGAATCCCTCATTCGCCTGTCAACAGCTTGCCTCGTCCCAGGTTCGCGGCTGCCAAGCTTGTGACGAGGCTCAACCCAAGGAGGTCGGAATGACAAAGCCCAAATGGTTTCTGTGTTTCCTCATTTCTCCGCTCGTGTGGAGTGCCCTCACCGCCGCGCCGGCTGGGGAATACGGCAATCCACGACTGTTGCTCGAAACCAGCGAGCTGGCAAGCATCCTGTCGAATGCGGACGTGCGCGTCCTGGATGCGCGGCCGGCGGCAGAGTACCGCCTGGGACACGTTTCCGGCGCGGTGAGCTTTCCCGCGCCCGCCACCGAGGACCTGGAGGCCAACCGGCAGGGGCATCCGCTGCCTCCGGCCGGGGCGGAACAGCTCATTCGGATGGCCGGCATCAACGCTGCCTCGCGCGTGATTCTTTACGACGATCAAGGGAATCGCTTCGCGGCCCGCGTGTTCTACTTCCTCGAGTTCTTCGGCCACTCGCACGTCCGAGTACTGAACGGTGGATTCCGGAAGTGGCAAAGCGAGGCTCGGCCGACCACCACGGAGACTCCAAGCGTCCCGCCCGGAGACTTTGCACTGAAGCCAAACAGCGCGATCATTGCCACCTCTCCCTGGGTGGCCGCACACCTGAGCGACCCTGCCGTGAAGCTGGTGGACGTGCGCTCTGCGGGAGAGTACGCGGGTGGGCACATTCCGGGCGCCGTGAACATCGACTGGATTCGCACCCTTGCCCCGGGCGACATCAAGACCTTTCTCCCCGCCGCAGAGCTTCAGCAGCTCTTCACGCAGGCCCGCATCACCCGCAATCAGGAAGCGGTCACTTACTGTCAGATGGGCATGCGCGCCGCCGAGGTCTATTTCGTATTGCGCCTGCTGGGATACCCGCGCGTCCGGGTCTACGACGGCTCCTGGGCAGACTGGAGTGCAAACCCGGCGCTCCCCGTGGAGAAGTGATTACAGATTAGTCGCACCGGAACCTTTCGCGGGTCGGGTTCCACGCGAATTTCATCGACAGTCTTCCGGCCGTGGCTTGCATCCAGCGCTGCTCAGGTTCTCTTAAGCAGCCGCCCGCGGCTGCGGCTTGGGGGATATGGCGTAAATGGTGGCGGCACCAATAAGTCCGGCCGCCGTCATGATTGACCAGGCGAGGTCGTAGCTGTGGTAGGTGTCGAAGATCTTTCCTGCCAGCCAAGGGGCAAACCACTGACCCAGCGAATAGCCCATGATGATGAGCGCCAGCAGCTTGCCGAGCGCGGCCAAGCCGAAACACTCGGCGGTGACCAGGGGAATCAGCATGTAGTCCGCGCCCATGGCAAAACCAAACACCAGCGCAAACGCCCAGAGCGCCACCCGGCTGGGCGCCAAGAAAAGAAGAGGAATCGACAGCGCCAGCAGCAGATAAAAGAGCGCCATGACGTTTTTCTTGCTGTAACGGTCGGCATAGTAGCCCACGATCAGCCGCCCCGCGAGGCTCGAGAAAAGCGACCCACTCCACAGCCGAGTTGCCTGGGTAGTCGAAAACTGCTGATCTTTCAGAAACAGGATGATGTGCTGAGTGACGGTCCCCACGGCGCCGATGGTGAGCGTTGCCCCAGCCAGGATGAGCCAGAAGTTGGCCGAGCGTACGGCGTCCTGAACGCCCACCGATGGCGCGCGCGCGACCGCAGTCTCGGCCACGGGGTCGGTGCTCCCGTCGGGGAGAAGTCCCATCTCACCCGGGCTCGAGCGCGTCACCCACTGGGCAACCGGGAAGAGCACCGCCAGGCCTAGGACACCGATGATCACGAAGGCATGCCGCCAGCCGAAGCGTTGGGTGAGCCAGTAGATCAGCAGGGGTGCCACCGCGCCGCCCAAGCCCAACCCAAAATAGGCAAAGCCCATCGCCCGGCCACGTTTGGCCCGGAACCAGTAGGAAACCAGCACCTGATTGGGGATCGGTCCGGTCAACGCGTAGCCGATGACTTCCGCAATGCAGAGCAGGTAATACTGCCACAGGCGCGACATCCAGCCCATGCCGACCAGCGCGAGCCCCACGAAGGGAACTCCAATACGAATCACCCGCCGCGGCCCGAAACGGTCAATGAGCGCTCCGGCCCCGAAGCCGAACACCACCGCCACCGCCACAAACCCGTACAGGAAGCCCTGAGTGAGCTGAGCCCGTGTGAATCCCAGCGACTCCACCAGCGAAGGGTAGAAAACCGGGAAGCCGTAATAAACGATGCCCACCACGAAAAACAGATTCAGGAAGGCGGCGGCGGTAATCCACCAGCCGTAGAACAAACGGGGCGATTTCGGAACGCCAAGCGGGCTGCTTGCCTGGGAGAGGTTAGTTGTCACTTGTCACTTGTCACTGCTTTCTCACCCGAATTCCGGACCTAGTGCAGCGCAGAGGAGCTCGGGTTGTCCGGGATGCGTGTTCGGGCCGCGATACATCCGCGTCAGCGGGCGGGAGAATTCAAAGCCTCGAGAGCGCACCAACTGGCGTGTGCAGGGATTCTCTTTCAAGCAGTCCACGAAGACGGTTTCGCGCCCGGAGCACCGGAGGAACCTATCCAGCAAGTCGCGGGCGCTGGCTTCATCCCGAGCCATCCAGGGGCCCAGGTGGTCGGCGTGCGACCCTCGCCGGCCCAGCGCGTAGCCGGTCAGGTGACCGGGCGAGCTCGTCATCAGCGTGAACTCGGGTGCCTCGCGGTCGAGCGAGCGCAGCAGGTCGCCCCGGTCAGCGCCGAAAATCTCCCGGTCCACACGCAAAATCTCCTCCAGCCCTGCGGGTGCCGAAGCGGCAGGCGCCGTCGCTGCCTCGGCCGCGCGGCGAAGCTCCCAGCGCTCGATTTCGTACTCAGCGGCAAACCCGAGCCGCGCGTAGATAGGCTTGCCCTGCGGCGTGGCGTCGAGCTTCATAGTGGGAATCCGGCGTGCGTCGAGGTAGTCGATAGTTTTCTCGAGTAGCTCCGTGCCAATGCCTCGGCCGCGATAATCGGGATCCACCAACACCATGCCGATCCAGGCTAAGCGCCCTTCATAAACCATCGTGGTGGCCGTCCCCACAACTTTCCCGTCCACCTCTGCCACAAAACAGCCTTCGGGACTGGCGCGGAGAAAGCGTTCCCAATCGGTGGAGGTCTGGTTCCAGCCTGCGATGTCCTTCAGCCGCATCCCTGCCGCGATGTCGGCCGACGTCATTAGACGCAGATTCATTAGACTCCACGATTGATTCATTGACTCATTGTTTCATTGGAGTGCGCAAGCCCAATGGCTCAATGCATCAATGGATCAATGACTCAATCCTTCAACCACCTCGTTCGAGTTTTTCCGGCACCACTCGGCCATCTCGAGGACGTTGGCATTGCCCTGCCAACCGAATCGCTCGCGCAGCTCCAGCACCCAGGCGAGAAATCCTTCCGTCGGGTGAAAGAGCAAGTGATGCAGTGCCTTTTCGCTCTTGCTGCCGCTACGGCTCGCAAACTCGCTGTCCGGCAACTGAAAGAGCGTGTGCAGCTGAAAGCTCGACGCGCCGCGCAGCAGGTACTCAGCCGCAATCCTGCCGGAGTGGATATCGCCCGTGGCGCTCAAGGGCAGCAGCGGAGCGCCCGCGTCCTTCCCGGCAAATCCTGGTGGCCGTCTAGATTGCGCCGAGAGAAACCGTTCCAGCACCGCCAGGTTCCGGTCGCTCAAGTCCGGACCGCCGTAAGCCACACCCATCTTGTCTTCGAATTGCTTCCGGGGATCGAACAGGCGGTTGGCATAGACCAGGAAATCGGCTCGCTCTTCGCCGCCGGGGACAGCCTGCACCGCCTGCAGCATGGCCACCTGAAAAGCATCGGCAAAAAGCGTATTGAACATCTTAAGCCCCACAGAGACTTTCCCCGGAGCTGCACGATGCATGAGCCGCGGGACCGTGGTCAGCCATTCGAGGATGCGCGCCTGCTGGGCGGCGCGCTCTGACCCCGCCAGCGTCGGACTGAAGTCTTTTTCCAGAGGCATGGGCCGCTCGCCGTAATGTTTGCGCCAAGCTTCGACCAGCGCGTCCGTAGTGAATGTGTACTCCTCTTCTTTCCAGAAATCCTCCTGCGGCGTCGGCAGATGATATTTGACCGAAGGCACCACCGGCATATTGGCGGCATTTCCTATGCCCAAGGCCTCTTCAAAAAGTGCGAGGTAGGCCGCGAAGGTGTCAAACCAGCCGCGGCCTTTCCAGGTGACGGTCCAGCCATCCACGCCGCCGCGCCCACGAATCCGCTCCACCAGCATCCGCGTCTCAGGAATCGCCCATTCGCGCATCGTCTGCTCGCCCGCGCGGTCTTGAGCGATGACCGTCTTCAGGACGACGAAGCCGAGACCGGCTTCGGCATCTTTCTCCACCTGGTGAGGCGCGAGGGAAAGCTGGCCCGAGGCCTTCCCGAAGGGGTTCTTGATCTTCAGCCCTCCATAGACGCTCCCAAGATCGATGCCGTAGGTCTCAAGCACATACGGCTCGAGCGGGCGCGGGAGGCCAGCGCGGTAACTCTCGAAGTCCTCCGCCAGCCGGCGTGCATTTGCATCGCCCGGACACGGCGTGCCTCGCAGCCGAACTTTCGGCGGGAGATATTCCCACATGGAGGGTCAGATGGTAGCTGCGATGAGCGCGTTTTTCAATTCCAGGATGCCGCGCGCCACGTACTTAAATCTCGCCCAGGGCGCGCAGGGTGTTGCCTAACTCGACGAATTCGCTTTCGGGAAGCGCGGGGCCCCAGGGATCGTGCGCCGCCGCGCGGCTGATCACGCCCTGATGCACCAGCGCCCAGAGCATCCGCCGGATGTAGCCTTCCATGGGCGGGATGAAAGTGACTTGCGAGAGGCGGTCCACCCTGGGGGAAATTTCCAGAAATTCCCCGGCGCGTCCATCGAAATAAGCTTTCAACAGCTTGTGCTGCAAAGTGGTGCAGGCAGCGCCCATGCCGATCAGCGCCGCTTGCGCCCCGCACATCAGGCTGTAGCCCAAAAAACGGTCTTCGCCCGTAATCACGAGTTTGCGGGGAAACTCCCGCGCCAGCAGGTTCGCGACATTCTGGAAAGTCATGACGCTGTCGAGCGTGGCGAGCTTGATGCCCGCGACTTCGGGCAGAGCAAAGAGCTCACGCAGTTGCTCAGCGGAATAGGCAAACCCTCCCGCCGCCTCGTAGAGATAAAACAGAAACTGCGGCGCGCCCGCCGAGGCCACTTCCTGATGGTAGGTAAGCAGGAGTTCCCGGTTATTGGCCACATGGTGAAACAGCCGGGGCGGATGAACCAGCAAGGCATGCGCGCCATGGTCCAGCGCATCCTGCGCCATCTCGAGAGCCGAGGCAACATAGGCAGAGAAATCTTCCGCCTGCTCGGGTGAGCCGCCCACGCCGGCCACAACCACTTTTTCGCTGCCCAGACCTTCAGCCCAGCTTCGCAGTATTTCAATGCGCTGCTCGCGCGTCAGGCGGAGGCCGCGCCCCGTATGCGCCCACACCGCTACACCCGCCACGGGCTGTTGGGCCATCCAGGCCACATACTGCTGCTGCGCCGCAGTGCAGATTTCCCCGGCAGCCGTAAAGGGCACCGGCACAGCGGGAATCAGGCCGTGCCACAGGCGCTGCTGAACCTCAGCGGTCGTTAAACGACTCATGGTGAAAACTCCTGGCGCCCGATGCGGTAGCGCGCCACTTTCTCGCGATCCACCCGATAACCCATCCCTGCTCCGTCAGGCAGATGAATCCAGCCCTCCGGCGAAACTTCAAGCGGCGGCGCGCACGGATCATGGCCTCACTTGGGGCGAGGGAACGCGCGGCTGAAATCTCCCGCGACGCGGTTGAGCTGATCGGCGAACTGCTTAAGTTTCTGGTCGGCGGGTCGGTACCCCGCCTGCCCAAGCTCAAACAAGATCTCGATCGCTTCGCGCGCCAAGGCCTTGGCCTGCCTTCGCTGGTCCGGCGTGGTCGAACTGACCCGCACCAGCCTTCCGGGTTGCGCACCAGATGCGCCGGTTTGCTCCCGATAGGCTTCGATCTGGTGCTCGAAAAGGCCGCGAGTATCCTCATCCGGACAGAGCGCTATCAATTTCAGGAGCCAATCGCCGCCCGGCACGCGCCTACCCTTCTCCCACTGAATGTAGCCACTCAGCGTACACCCCAGGCGGCGCGCCATGCCCTCCTGGGTGTGGCCCAGAGCCTGCCGTAGCTCCCGAACCGCCGTCGCCAGAGCGGTTCCCTGCGTCTTTACTTTTACTCTTGACATAGGTCAAGTGAAACGGTATATCTGAGACATACTGGAGATGACTGCGCAATTATCGTGTGAGCCGGAGGCGCCACATTAACACAAAACATAGTGACAACAAACTGCGGCGAGCCGGGCGGAGGCGAAAACTCCCACTGAGTGCATCACCCCGCACTCGTCGACCCAACCGAGCTCCCGCCCCGCAGGACGAGACCATGAGTAACGCCGAACTCGCCGCCCAGTTCCGCGCCCTCGCCCAGGAAGCCCGAACGCTCGAGCAACATCTCCGCCGGTTACTCCAGCCTGGCATGCTCCCAGGGCCAGCCACCCGGCACCGGCTGGCAAAGGCCATCCAGCAGCTTGAAGCACTCGCCCGCAAGGCCGAGGCGCTAGCCACCTCCGCGGAGACGCAGTAGGCTGCGGCGTTGCTTTCAGACCACGAAGGCGCCAAGAGCCCCGACGGATACCACGCGACAGCCTCGGTTGCGTGGCGTCTTGCCGTCTCAGTGGTGAGCTTTGAGAGGCCCTGCGGGATGGCGCACGCCATCCTTCATCAGCGCGTCAGCAAGCCCTGAACAAGCATTGGAGATCCGATGGGTTGGCGCCACCTTGTAGCGCGCGGCTTGTTGGGCGAATCAGGCCGGGAATTCCTTGAACTGGATGCGGTAGCGCGCCACTTTCTCGCGGTCCACCCGATAACCCATCCCTCCTCCATCAGGCAGATGAATCCAGCCCTCCGGCGAAACTTCCAGCGGCGGCACGAGGATATCATCCACATACCACCGCTTGGAAGCTTCGACATCGGTAGGAAACGTGAAGTTGGACAAGGTCGCGAGGTGCAGGCCCTGCGCCGAGGCCACACCCAGCTCGGGCATGGTGCCGAGCCAGCACGGTATCCCGGCCGCTTGCGCCGCATCGTGCGCCTGCCGCGCAGGCCAGAGCCCGCCCATCCGCTGCACCTTGATGTTCAAGATGCGCGCGCTCCCGAGGCGTACGATGGCTTGAATCGCCGCGAGGCTCTCCGCAGATTCGTCAAGGCAAATCGGTGTTTGAAGGCGCCGCTGCAACGCGGCGTGGTCCTCGAGCGCTGCGCGCGCCAGTGGCTGCTCGATCATCATTAGCCCGAACCGGTCGAGTTCCTCAAAGACGGGCCAGTCAGTGGGGCAATAGGCGGCGTTCGCGTCCACCATCAGAGGAATGTCGCCGAAACGGTCGCGTATCGCGCGCACGAGCTCCAGGTCATGTCCCGGTTCGATCTTGATCTTGATGCGCCGGTAGCCTTCGGCCAGGAAACGCGGCACGCGGTCGAGCAGGTCGGAAAGCGTGGGCATCAGGCCGATGGCCGCGCCCGACGGAATGGGCCGTCGCTGGCCGCCGAGCAGCGCCCAGAGCGGCTGCGCGTGCGCTTGCGCCCAGAGGTCCCAAACCGCTCCTTCCAGCCCCGCCTTGGCGAAAGGCTCGCCGGGGAATTCCGCCAGGCGCTCGGAACACCGCCGCGGGTCAAGCTCCGGCTCCGCCAGAAAACGCGGCACGAGCCTCTCCGTGAGGCACGCCCAAGTGGTCTCAGGCGTCTCCGCCGAATAGAAAGCCCCTGCCATCGGAGACGCTTCACCCCAGCCGACCACGCCGTCGGCCTCGAGTTCGACCAGGATTGCATCTTTGACGGCAACCTCGCCACTCGAGATCCTGAACGGCTCGTGGAGTGGCACCTGAATCCAGTGAAGTCGAAGCGAAGAGAGGCGCATGTCAGAAGCAGCAGTTTATCCGAGTTTTGGGGAAGAGCAAAACGAACCTGGATCGCGCGGCGGTTTGCCTTCAGGGCGGAGCGATCCTGCCGGAGTTCCGGCATTATCGTTGACGTTTTTCCGGAAGGGATGGGAGAATGGTCAGACTTGTGAGGCAAAATCTGGCGAAATGCTTAGGGCTAGCGTAAGGAGGCCATTAAATGGATCGTCGGGATTTCTTGAAGAAAGGGACGGTGGCTGCGGGCTTGGCAGCCTCAGGGAAGGTTCTGCAACCGCTGGCGAAGGCGGCGGAGGTTCCTGGCATCAGGTCGTCCATTCCCAAACGCCGGCTGGGCAAGACTGGCGTGGAGCTGTCCATCATCGCCTTGGGCGGCATCGTTGTCACCGACACCGAGCAATCCTTCGCCAACAACATCGTGGCTGAGGCTTTCGACCGCGGCATCAACTATTTCGACGTCGCGCCCACCTACGGCAACGCGCAAGACCGCTTGGGGCCGGCGCTGGAACCCTACCGGCAGCGTGTATTCCTTGCCTGCAAGACGACCAAGCGCGATAAGGCTGGCGCGGAGGCGGAACTCAACAACTCTCTGATGGTTCTGCGCACCGACCACCTGGATCTCTATCAGTTTCATGCGGTGACGACGAAAGAAGATGTCGAAAAGATCTTCGGGCCCAACGGCGCGATGGAGACTTTCCAGGCCGCGCGCCAGGCGGGCAAGATCCGCTTCATCGGCTTCTCGGCGCACTCCGTCGAGAACGCGCTGGCCATGCTCGACCGGTATGCGTTCGACACGATTCTTTTCCCGTTCAACTTCGTGCTCTTCTCGCAAGCCAACTTCGGCCCGCAGGTGCTCGCGAAGGCGCGCAAGAAAGGCATGGGTATTCTGGCGCTCAAGGCGATGGCCAAGACCGTGTGGCCGAAGGGCACGAAAGAGACCGAACGGCCCAATCCCAAGTGCTGGTACCAGCCAGCCGCACTCCCCGAGGAAGCCTCGCTGGCACTGCGCTGGACACTCTCGCAGGCGGTCACGGCAGCAGTGCCGCCCGGCGATGAGAAGTACTTCCGCTTAGCGATGGACGTGGCGCAGAAGTTTGAACCCATACGCGCCGAGGAAGAGAAAACCCTCATGGCCCGCGCTGCCGGAGCCGAGCCCCTCTTCCGCCTGGGGAGCACGTAGCAAGACGCCAAACAGCTCGTCTTGTGCCCCTGTGATGGCTCTCAGGCTGGACTCGGTCGGCGGCTGGGTGGTGCGGGTCTAGCGGTTGGGCAGGACGGCGAAGCCCTTACCTCGAAGCAGACGCGTGTCCGCCGTGACTAGCGTCAGGTCAAATACTCGGGCCGTAGCGGCGAGGAATTGGTCCACAGAATCGCGATGCGGGAGGTGAACCCGCTGGGTGGCCAGAGCGACCTCCCAGGTGAGCGAAGCTTCCCTCATGGGCACTTTCCCCATGGCCACCGCAACCCACTCCGGCGCGGTGGGTAGCAGTGAAATCCTGCCCTTTTCAGCAAGAAGCAGCACCTCCCACACACTCAGCGGGCACAACCAGAGTTCGTTAGCCTCGTCTTCCAGAGCTCGAGATACCCGGCGTGTCAGACGAGCAGGCTCCAGGCGACTCCAGAGCCAGATGTGCGTGTCCAGGAGGAGTCTCATCCGCGCAGCACTTCCCAGTCGTCCTCATTGCTGGCAGGCGCGACGATGTCGCCCAGAATCCGCCCCGTACCGGCCAGATCCCCCAACCAACGCTTTGGCCGCGGTGCCGGTGGCGGCGGAGCCACCTGGGCGACCGGCTCGCCAAACCTGGTCACCAGGAGCGGCTTTCGAGTCCGCCGCACCCGTTTTAGCACCGCCAAGCATGTGGCTTTGAATTTGGAAATCGCAATCTCTTCCATGGGGAGGACTTATACCATGGTCAATGACCATAGTCAACTAGGCGGCACCCACCCTACGAAAATCTGCGGATGGCTGGCTGCTCGGCCAAACCTGGACAGGCCTGTGCGGCCCGGCGAGGAGAGGTGTTTCTGCTTGGCCATGGACGTGGCGCAGAAGTTTGAACCCATCCGCGCCGAGGAAGAGAAGACCCTCATGGCCCGCG
>Ga0315280_10008652_pt1 | contig 13287 bp, 20 predicted proteins | sample YL17G06_40_MG_FD_203697 | JGI IMG/M metagenome (GOLD analysis project Ga0315280, IMG submission 203697) | Sediment microbial communities from Yellowstone Lake, YNP, Wyoming, USA - YL17G06_40 | ecosystem: Environmental > Aquatic > Freshwater > Lake > Sediment | place: USA: Wyoming | collected...
CGTTGAAAGTTTAGTTCACGACCCGTTTAAGTTGCGCGTCCGCTACGACGATGGGAAGGTTTCGCAACTTAAGGGAAGCATCGTTCAAGTTGGCCTTCTTTCACCTTTAAAGGTGTGGGTGAACAAAAACGAATATTGGATTGTTGATGGAAACTATCGGTTTATAGCGTTAAAAGAGCTTGGGCGGACTCAAATTCCAGTTGAAACTTTACCTAAAGAAACAAGCTTTAAACAAGCGCTTTTGGTGGCTGTCATAAGCAATTGGCATAGGGCTGACTATGCATTCATGGATAAAGCCAGAAGCGTCCGCAGACTGCGAGAGGCTGGGCATTCAGACTTGGAAATTTGCGCTAGGCTTGAACTCAAACTTGAGAAGGGCTACCCCGGCAGAATGTTCCACAACTACCGCAGCTTCGAAGATTACGTTCCAGACAACGTTAAAGAAGTGCTTTCTGCAACTAGTTTCAGAATCAAGGCTAGGCACGCCCAAGCCCTAGCCATGCTTAAGGACTTGCCTGACAAACAGTTAGAGCTTGCCCAACGCATAGTCACAGAAAAACTGTCGGGTCCAGAAGCCTATAAAGAAGCAGACAAAATCCTCAACCCAGAAAAGTATGTGCGTGAGCCTAAACCTTGGGTTTGCGACTGCTGCGAACAGGAGCAAAGTCCAGAGGAAGGCAAAGCAATAATAAAACTCTGCGCCAAATGTTTCAGTGAGTTCGAGGTTTGGCGGCATGAAAGCGGAAGAGTGGCGGAGTCAACTTGAAAATTTAATGCCTGCCACAGAATTACGGTTTCGACCCACTTCAGGTTTTCGCCCTTTTCAACACTATTTTGACGAGGAAAGCGTGAAGCATCCTGCCAAGGGAAATCTCTTGTTGATTTATTATTTGGTTAAGAAACACACGTGTGAGGGCGACGTGGTTCTGGACCCTATGGCTGGGACCTCGAGCACGGGCATTGTTGCTTCTTTTTTGGGTAGGCACAGCGTTTGCGTTGAGTTGGAAGAGAAGTTTTGCGAGTGGAGTAGGCGTAATGTTGAGTGTTTGGAGAAGGCTGGAAAGAAGCGTGGCGAAATACGCATAATCCAAGGCGACACCCGGCGTTTAAGCGAGCTTCTAAGCCGAAATGCGGACGTAGCCATAACAAGTCCTCCCTATGCTGAAACTTACACGGGTGGCGGAGACCCTGAAAAGCGAAGGGAAAGGCTTGTTAAGGCTGGATATGACCCCAAAGAGTTCTTAGGCGGAAAAGCGAGAAACACCGTTCTCAAACACTACGGTGAAGTTGACGTTTGCCTAACCTCGCCGCCATACTCAAATGCAATAAGTAAGCAGGGTGGTCCCACAGGCGTTAAAAATGTTGGGGTTTCAACTATAACTGCACGCAGATACTCCGACAATCCAGAAAACATCGGCAACCTTCCTCTTGGAAACGTGGATGCCGTTATTACGAGTCCGCCTTATGCTGATGGAACGAAAGGACCAAGTCGCTCACCACTATGGAACAGATTAGCTCAAGACCCGACCTCAAACCGTTATGGAAGAAAGAAACATCCAACTATAGGAGAAGGATATGGAAAGGATAAAGAGAATATTGGGAATCTTCCGTTAGGCAATGTTGATTTGAAGAAAGAGACTTATTTGCAGGCGATGTTCAGTGTTTACGGGGAAATGTTCCGTGTGCTTAAGCCGGGTGGACTCGCCGTCATAATCGTCAAACCTTTTATCCGCCAAAAGCGCGTTGTAGACTTGCCTTGGCACACTTGGCTTTTAATGGCTAAAGCAGGCTTCACACTTGAAAAACTGTATAAACTACGCCTGAAAACCCAATCATTCTGGCGCATTCTTCAATATAAAAAGGAGCCGACTTTGGAAAGAATCAGGCACGAGTATGTTATTGTGGCTAAGAAGCCAACCGCAGCCTAAAAAATCACATAAAAACTAGATTTCTTATGGTGGACTAAAAATGAGGGTTTTGGTCGCTTGTGAATTCAGTGGTGTGGTTAGAAATGCGTTCGCAAAACGAGGACATGATGCGTGGAGCTGCGACCTTCTCCCTTCAGAAACAAGTGGAAACCACATTCAAGGTGATGTGCGCAACATTTTAAATGACGGCTGGGAACTGATGATTGCACATCCGCCCTGCACTTACTTGGCAGTAAGCGGAGCAAGATGGTTTAAATACAGACAGAAAGAACAGGAAGAAGCCTTAAACTTCGTCAAGACTCTCATGGATGCGCCTATACCAAAAATTTGCATTGAAAACCCCATATCCATAATTTCCACTAGAATACGGAAGCCAGACCAGATAATTCAACCTTGGATGTTCGGGCATCCTGAAACGAAAGCAACTTGCCTGTGGCTAAAGAATTTGCCAAAACTGAAGCCTACGAATATCGTTGATGGTAGAGAACAGCGAGTTTGGAAGGAATCTCCCTCATCTGAAAGGTGGAAGAACCGTAGTCGCACTTACGTGGGTATTGCAGAGGCGATGGCAAGCCAATGGGGGTAGAAAACGCGCATAGCCTAAACGGCATGCTCAGCGTATTGTCAGTGCTCCCATTTTAGCCTTTTCTAGAAGCCACTTCTGCGCTTTCACAGCCCACTTAACAACAGCTCTCATTTCGCTTCCTTCTCCTCTTTCAACAATATTTATCCTCCTTGGATGATTGGAATCATTACGATTTCTTGATTTTCTGTTGGTAAAATCTCATGGATTAAACGCTTGTTGGTTTTGTCAATCAAGAAGTACCTACCTTGCGGTAAGCCTTGAACTTCTCCAGCTTCTATTTTTTGGATTAATTCTTTCGTCTCTTCAAGGGATTTTCTTTCAAATTTCATGTCACCTTTGTAACACAATACTTGGATTTTATACAAACTATCACCTCCTATACCTTAATTTGTAGTTAGTTGGGTTCTCTTTTACACAGAAAAACAGGCTTGTTATGAAGTCTGGTAATGGTAATTCTTGAGGTCTTACGATGCAGAGTTGTTCCCATTCTTTGCCTACTCTTCGGTAGATTTTACCATTCCATTCGATCTTATAGGTTAAATTGTCTTTTGCAGTGAAAATCAACGATTTTCTTGTTTGAAGTTGTTGATATAGTTCTTCGCCGACTAATTCACGTAAAATCTCTTGTGATTTCGCTTCTATTTCCTTTTGTTCTTGAGCATGCTTTTGCAAGATAGCATCAACTATTGGACTGTTCAGAGTCTTTAGCTGTTCTTCAATGGTAATGATTTCTTTTTCAAGGCGATTAATTTCCAATTGCTTATCTTGAATTTTCCTTCTTCGAGACATTATTCTCGTTTGAAGTGTAGCGCGTCTTCTCTGTATGCCATATGGTGTCAATTGCCAAGTCTCTGTCTCGAAAACTCCATTGTTATTAATCGTTATTTTCTTCATTTCGCTTCCTTCTCCTTCCAATTCTCAGGTTTCATTATGACTTCATCTATGAGAACCTTAAGGTTCTCCTTAGCTTTCTTGATTGCATCTTTCTTATCCTTGGCTTCAAACTGAAGCGTGATTGCTGGAATTCTGACTTCATACTCTTTTTTGCTCATTTCCGCTTAGCCCTCACTTTGTTTTTAACAAATTTCTGTTGAGCCGGCAAGTCTAACGGGTAAAGTTCGATGGCCATGTGCTTCGCAATTTCCCATTCAGCAACTTCACTCAACTTTAACCCTCACCTTTCACTTCGTATCGAACCATGCTGGGAAGCCGATATCCCTTGTCTGTTTTTACGAGTTTTCCCTCGTTTGCGAGCAGGCTTAGTTTTGCTGAAAGCGTGCTTGGCTTAACGTTCCAGCCGTGCTCCAAAAGCCGTTCGTTCAACTCGCCCGACGCAAACTCCCTGTCCTTGAAATATTTGACTGCACAGTAGAGGATTTGGCCGACAACGCTTTCCGTGCTGACCTTGACAACTTTGTCGCCCGCGTGATGCACGTTCACCACGAGCTCCTTGTGCTCGAGGTTGACTTGGGTAGACCCAAATCCAACTGGATATTCGAAGGCTTTGATGAACGCTTCCTTGAAGGCTTTCAGGGGCTCCAGCTTTTTGAGTTCTTCCTCAAGCTTCACCTTTTCTTCAGCCTGCTTTTTGAAAACTTCGAAGGTCTCCTGTTTCTTCTTTAGTGTCAGAAGTTCGTTTTCAACTTCAATGCGTTTCTTCCGCTCTTCTTCAACCTTCGTTTCCAACTCACTAATTTTCTGCTGCGACTTTAAGTCGCTTAGGCGTTCAAGCTGCCGGGCAAACTCTCGCTCGCATTCTTCGCGCTTACGCTTTTCCTCTAACCAGTTTTCCTTATACACCAAATCATCATCCTCCTTTCCTTTTTCTAACATTGCAACTACTTCGTTCACGGAAACTTCTCCAAGCGACACTTTCCTAGCGATTTCATCTTCAACACCTTCAGGTTGCACGTAGGTGATGTAGGCGCCTTCGTCCGTGCAGACAACGAAACTTCCAACAGGCAATGTCATGATGTCTTTTACATCTAATCCTGTCTTGAAGGGAATCTGATCCAAGGTACGCTTTGCCTCGTTGATCTCTCGTTGATGCCCCAATATCCAGATCATGGCTTGTTTGAGCACTTGCTTGTCTACGCCAGTCATGGTTTGGCCGCTTAGCCACAGCCAAATGCCTTTGGCGCCGCCTTTCCTAATGGCTTGTCCAATTATGCTTTTGCTGGGGGTGCTGTACTGTTGAGGCGCAAAGTCCGGTAGCTCGTCTATGACAAGCACCACATTCTCATGTCGCTCGAGAACCCGTTTGACTACGCTGTAGACCGATAACTGCTTGATCTCCGGAGGAGACTTGCTGAGGTTCATGACATTGTTTTTAGCTGGCAGTTTAAGTGTGTCTGACAGCGTGGTTTTAGTCATGTTCTCCACAAGTTTTCTGAGAAGCAACTGTAAGACCTTCAGACGGTCCTTTACGACAGGGTGAACCTTCTCTGTCATGCGCTTGTTTACCCGCTCGTAGACTTTTTCGAAAGTGTCACCTTCCTTGCATAAATCGATAAGCTCTGGGAATTCTCTTCTTAACCACAGGTGGCTTTCTTGCTCGAGCAACTGTTTCAGCATTAACGGGTCCGTTCTGTCTTCGATGAAGATGGGGATTTCTGTGCCTGCGCCTTCGAAGTCTCTTGGGTCCTTGACGTCGAGGCACAGCGCTTTATAATCGTCTGGAATGTGCTGCATCATCGTTCTAATCGTTGTAGATTTTCCATACCTAGTTTGAGCTGCTACGATTGTGTGAAGCAAGCGGATATCCACGCTTTGCCCCTTTGAAAAGCCAATGTGAATCATTTCTTTCCTCTTCCAACCTTGTCGCACAATTCCCCAAATTCCTTCGAGAAGCCTCTCTTCCTTATTATTTCGACAATTCGGTGGTCTAAAACCATGTTAACAGCGCTTACCAGCTTATCAAACCCCTCGACATCACAGAGGAGAACATCGTTATCAACTTGTTCTCTGACACGTTCTAGAAATTTGTCGCCTAGTTTTCGAAGCTCACGCCTTATTTCCTCTTGCTCCTTTTTGTTCATTCCTCTCCCCTCAAATACTTCCAGACTATCAGCAGAGACGCAACGTTTTCTCTGAGTCTCCGTATGCCCTGCTCCGTCAACGCAAACTTTGTTTCATCTTGGATGACATAACCGTCCTTTTGCAGCTTCCACAGCTTGGGGTAGACTGACCCTGGCGAGAATCTTACTCCGATTTTTTCGTTGATGCTGTTGATTAATTGTATGGCTGTTTGGGGTTCAGAGTGTAGCGTGTGCAAAAGTAAGGCTTCCAAGTTTCCCCGTGCGACAGCGTAAGAAATTTGGTTTGTGTTCATTCCTCTCCCTCCCTTTAAGTTCGGAATCTGAGGTTTTAAGCCTATATGTAACTTATTTATAGAAGATTCCTCTAGTTGCTATTTCCCAAGGACACGATCTACAATGCGAACCATGTTGGCGACGGCGGTTTCCATGCTTTGCCGGTCATCGGGATTAAACCGTACTTCTCCTATTCACCTTTATGGGATGGCGTGACCAGTAATTCCAGAAGATAACCATCGGAATTTTTCGCCCTTTTTTGCCTTCTCAAGCTCTTCAGGTGCAATCCAACCATCTTTCCATAGCACTCCCATTAGAGTCGCCTCCCAGTCCACCTTTCCAACATTTCCCTCATAGCCATCCTCAAAGCTTCGCTTCTACCATATCCACGCTTAGCGATTTCACCGTCAAACATCGAAAGCAAACTATATGGAATACTGAACGTAACGGTAACGTATTCGGAAACCGCAGATTCAGCCGACTTTCTCTTCCTTGGCAAATTTCATGCATCCTCCTTTCAGATGATAAGAGTCAGGGCGTATTTAACTCTTATTCATTACATAATAAGATTTTAGTCGCATCTTTGCAGTCGCCGGCTCTAGGGGATTTAGTTTTTGAGGCTTCAGATTTTAGAAAAGGTTTAAAATGCTCTGAAAGCTTAATAAAGGATAAAAAGCAGAGTTATTATGATATAGGTGGAGGTTAATTTGATGGCTAGACCCGCATGGTTTATAACTTATGTGGAAACATACAAACAATGGGAAATTTGGAAGACGACTCCAGAGGGCACACCACCAATTTATGAGGCGTGGAATCCGACTATAGATAAGACCTCTCCTACTTTTTTTACAGTGCAAGAGGCAAGGGCTTGGATCGATAGTTTGAAAGAAGAGGCAAAACCTATAAACTGGCTACAGATTTTGGTTCTGGCCGGAGTCGCAATTGGTGGAATAGCACTAGCTTATTATATAATTAAGAAATGATGCACGCGTGCATGCGACGTAAAGTCGCATTTTTGCAGTTGTCGGCTCCAGGGGGTTTGGCAAATTCTTTATAGTTGTTTCGGGTTAAGGTTAGTGATGGTGACGTCGTTTGGGTCGCAGCTCAACAGTGTTTGTTACGGCAAGCAAGAGGCCTACGTTTGCCAGCTTATACCTCTTCGACGAAGCATGGAAAAACCGCTTGGAAGGCGCCACAGTTTACACGGGAACAAAAATAACTATCGTGGTTACTCTGTATGAAAAGACGGATGGGCTCACATGTAAAAACCCAGACTTTTACCCTGAATCAGCGGAGAAACAGCCCGTAGACGTTTACCACAGGGTTAACGGCGGCGCGTGGGAGAAGCTTTTTACGGTGACGACAAGTGTGACAAGCGACCATCAAGCGCCATCGCATTGTGGAGCGGACAAATACTACACGTTGACGGCGCCGGGAAAACACGAGTTCTACGCCGAGTATGCTGGAAACGCGTTTCTGGAAGGGTGTCCCTCAGCGGTTTCGATGCTGACTGTTCCAGGAGCCCCTACGCCTTCTGAGGTTCCAGTTTGGCTTGTTGGCTTGGGCATTGTTGCCGGCGCGTGCGTTTTAACTTTGGCCGTCACTAAAGCCCTCAAATGGTGGTAGGCAATAGCCGTAATAGTCAATGACTAAAAGCCAGTCCAACAGCTCGTCGCTCGGCTTCTTACGTTTAGGTTTCTTCTTAATCAATATATCAACTGCACAGCAGAACGATATCGCCCAATATAAGTTTTCCAGTGGAAACGTAGGGGTGTGCTATCGCTTTGAAATCAAAACGCTATCTTCAATTTCGAAATGGTCTTACCGGGAGAACACTGCAAGGATTGTTCCGAAAATTAGGGAACCCGCCATGGACGGCAACCGCTTAACGTAATATTTTGTTGAAAGTTTGCCATAGTTGTTCGCTGCCGTCCCGATGTCGCGCATGTCAACTTTGCCGTCTCCGTTTAAGTCGTAGGCTGGATTCCAGTTTGGCTTGCCAGGTGTAGAGCCAAAAGCTACCTTCATAATTTCAATGTCTTTCGTGTCTATTATTCCGTCTCCGTTGACATCGCCCATTTTCCGCAGTTCCTCATCCGAATAAATCATACGTACCGCTCACGGTCTAAGGTAAATGGTTATTCCGCTGATGCCCCTCACTCCGCCAACATACTCGCCTGTTTTGCCGCTCCACGAAGCCCGCAGCTTGTAATCGCCCTCCTCAAGCGTCAGTCGTATTTTACCGTAAAAGTCAGTCATGACCAAGTATTGGTAGTTGTCCACGTCCCAGCACCACCAGAGAAAGCACGCACGTCCATGCTTGAAAACTTTTATGGTCGCAAAACCCGCCGCTTCGCCGCTCTGCTGCTTAACCGTTATGGGCACGGTATACGTTACCATAACCTGTTCCTCTAAGCTTATTATTTACAAAATTAGGTATTTAACGTTTACACAACAAAAAAAGGAAGGGGGTAATCGACGAAGAAGGTTGTCCCCAAGCAGGTGCAGGCTTAGGCTTGCGCCTCGTGCCACAGGGACGTGTTGGGCACTTTTCGTCTGCCCTTACTTTTTAGGGTTACGCATCCTCGTCGAATATGCCTGGGAACAGTTCTTCGGCCCGTTTTTGCTCGTCTTCATCAAGTATGTTCCGGCCTCCCCGTATCATGTGGTTCAGCAAGAAAAGTTTTGCTTGTTCCTCGGTGATCAGCTCGTAGGAATCTGTGCTACCTGCCCACATTGACCAGCTAAAAGTGTAGTAGTAAACGTTGCCTTTGCGGCTGACGTGGCGATACAAGTCCTCGCCTGTGGTGTATGCTGTGCCTGTGTTTGGCGGGTTGCGGGCTGCTTTAAACAAACATTCGTCTGTCTGGCGATTGACTACTACTTTTTTGCCGTCGGGCGTCTTCAACACATGCATGTTGGCTCACCTCCGACTTTTTATACATGTTAAAACATTCAAGGCGGGTTTATTAAATGTTACGTTTTAACTGTTCAACAGAAAAACACTAAAAAAAGAAGGGGGGATCAGTAGCATTCCGCTTGTTTAGGGCAGTCATCACTCTATTGTGATTGCCTCGTGGTGCCAAGTAGATAGTTATTTCGTATGGCTTTTTTGCAAAGTCCATATCTACATGATGTTTTACCATGCTTTCACCTCTGTCAACATTTTGTTTACGAAAGTTAATACTGTGGTTGTTTGTCCTAAGAGGATTCTGCCTTTGTTGGTTATGGTGTATGTTTTGCGTGGTCTGTCGTTCTGTGGGCTTGGTTGTTGCCAAGTGCTTGTGATTAAGCCTTGTTTCTCCAATTCGGCTAGGGCTGGGTATATGGTGCTTGGACCGAGGTAGATGCCATGTTTTGTGCGGACCTGCTTTATGAGTTCGTAGCCGTGTGTAGGGCGAGTTGCTGTTTCTTGGAGAATGATGTGTGGCAACAGGGCTTTTATGACGGTTTCTTTAAAGTTTTTCATATTTTTTGCACCTCCCAATATTTCTTTTCTGCAAGTATATCGCAAGTCGTAAGACGCTTAAAAACTTTCTGTCAAAACTGAACAACACTTAAACAGAAGCGTTTGGTTGGGGGTGCAGAGCGCCCAGCCGAAGGACCGGAAACTAGGAGACCTTTGCGAGCCTATTTAGGCGCCTGCACCCTCTCCACCCTGCGCGTTATGCGGATAAGCTGTGTTCCGCAGCGGATGCAAGTGTGGTTTTGTAGCGTTTCAGGCTTTGTCCAGCCGCATTTTGGGCAAACCCAAACGAAAGTGAAGGTTTTAGGGTCGCAGGGCTTTCCCATATCAACGCTTCTCCAACAAAGCAACTAATTGCTGATAACACTCGAGGAACTCTAAACCTTTCTTGCTTGTTTGGTAATCCACTCTGCTGTTAAGTTTTGGACCGGGCATGTGTTTCGTGTCGGCTGGGTAAGCGTCCAAGAGTCCGCTTTCAATCAACTGTTGAAGGTATATGTTTGCGGATGCGCTTGGCAGCTTGCATTTATACATTAGTTGCGACTTCAACAGTGGCTTCTTTGCGGCTGAAAGGATTTCCGCGATTTTCTCAAGCACCCCTTCTCCTCCCCCAAAATTTTATGGGTGAACTGTGGCTTAAAAACATAGATAGAAGAAACTTCTAGAACAGAAAAAAGTTTAGGTTTTAATGAAGCACCAGTATTTTCCTAGCACGCCAAAGTCTAAGTCTAAGTCTGGGAATCTTTCGTAGCCTTCTGGGGTCGCTGGTTCTGTTTGGCTGAGGATCCATTTGAACTGTATGCTTTCGGTTCGGGTTAAGGTTACGGATTTTTCAAAGCTCAACGGCAACTCACCTCCTGTCACAGTTATTGTGGTTGTCCTTCCATTATTACTCCATGCACTCGCATATTTATCATCTCCTAAGAAGTTGACGAAGATGCGATAAGTTCCTAGCTTTGTGAATGTATATTCCATCTTGAATGAGCCGTCTGGATTGCTCATAACCCAAGTCACTGGTTGAAGCCGTTTTGTGCTTGTGCTGTCGAAAACCATCAAATCTAGTGGCAGCGGATAAGCTGGAATTGTTTTTGAGCCGTCTGGACGTATTTCCCAAACTCTTCCTGTCACCACGACTTTGAGGGGGGAACATCCAGAAACAGGTGTAATGGCCATTACGATTTCGGTTCTTAACAGGTTCGGGTCGACTTTAAGCTCAACCACTTCGCTTGTGCATGGCTCCCACGTTGCGTCTCCTTCAAAAATAACCTTGGTCGTATGAAAGCCTTCAATTTTCGGGTTGATGTCAAATGGTCCAGCGTAGCCTGTCTCATCTTGCGTGTATTGCTCACTAACCTTATCCATATCTAAGAAGGATAACAGTTTCTTTGCAGCCAGTCCTTCACCCGTATCCTTACGCGTTAAGTTAGCCCAAATATTTGTCTGGAAGGCACCTCTGCTTGAGCGCTTTGGAATGTAAATATAAAGGTCGGTTGGTATTTTAGCCAAGTTGTTCTACCTCATTACGGGATTCATTTTAATTCTACAGTATGTGCATTTAGGTCTTCTTGTAGCAGTTTTGGTTCTGCCACAACGAGGACACGAAAATAATATTTGAGCACTTTTAAGCACCATGCTTCTATCACTTGATGCCTGGAGAAGGGGTGACACCCCAAATCTCTTCAGGCAAGTGTAGATTTATTTCCTCCACCACTTTTCGACTCTTGATAGTTGATACCCAAGTCATAAGGCGAGGGTTCTTGGAAGCCTATGGTAAAGTCGTGTGTTCTTGGTTCGCTACCCCACATCCACTCAAGCGTGTAGTCGCCTGCTTTAAGGTTGTAGAAGTAAACAGTTCCGGTGGCATCTGTCTTTGCTGTTTCTGCACCTAGCGTAACATCTAGTCCGACTATCGGATCCCCTGTCTCTGTGTAAAGGAAGGTCTTTGAAACAGTCCAATAATCGACTTTTTCTGTGAACTCCCAAGTAATCTTTGAGCAGAATATCTGTTCTGAGTGTTGGTGTGCGATTCCTTGCCAAGACCAATGCCAAGTGTATGTTTCATCGTCTAAGCCACTAAAGACAACTTTGCCTTCTGCGTCTGTGTGGAGTGTGATAGGTGTAAACAAGCCTTGGTTATCAGTCAATGTAACTTCCAAGCACTCACCAATGGGTGTTCCATCTGGATACTTGAAGTATACGACTATCGATTTGTCGAGTGGTGGGGGACGAGGACGAGGCGGTTTATGGCGCCTGCAAGCTTCAGCTTGATTTACCCAAAAAAGGGGGATTAAAAAGGCGATAAGCATTAGAACCAACAGAAAAGCGGTGGCAGCAATGCGTTTCTTTGTCGTTCTTCTCATTCCTCCTAAATTTCGGTGAAAAATTAGTAGCCCTCTGAACATATAAGTATGCAAGTAAGTAAGTTCTAGAACAAAATTCTATGATTGCGGGGACCGGATTATGAGTCAAGCCATTTGTAGTGAAGTTCCATGTGACAATTTGCGCATAATAGTTCAGCGTCTTTAAGTTCCTCTTTCAGCGCTTCAAGGGGTCTGGTTCTTATGTCTGAAATGTTCTCTCTCTTCGCACCATTATGGTGAAAGGTCAAGCCAGACAATTTTGAGTAGCCACATTTTTTACATTTACCTCCAAGCATGTCAACTAACACTCGCTTTTTTCTTTTCCATCGTTGTTTCTCCTTTTCTTTTCTCTCCTTAAGGTGCACCTTATTATAGGTGCCTTTTTTCTCTTTGCCTCCATGTTCCCAATACCACTTTCTCGCTGCTTCTCTGCTCATTTGGAAACCCACCTGTTTGTTTCTCATCATGCTTTATAGCCTTTCTCGTGGTTTCTCAAGGATGACGGAAAGCCTGATCCCGTTCTCTAGCGAGGCAGTCAACGAGTGATCAGCTCGTTTAAGCTAGACGCATCCTTATGAGCCACGCACCCTAAATCCTGCCTGGGCCACCCCGCACTTTACAGGATTCCTCTTCTATTTCTACATGAAAAATTTTGTCCATTTCCCCGTTTCGTATGATTTCGTCGGCGAAGGCTTCCAGCACGTCGTTTATGGTTGGCCTTTTAATCCAAGTGTCGCTCCACGGCTTAAGCATCCGCACCGTAGCCCTAAACACGCGTTCCGAACTCTGTGCTTCCTTCTTCGGCTTCAAGCTTTGGCTCCCCTTTTTCACTTTAACTTACCTCTCTCCCTTTCGCCCTTTTATAATCCTATGTTGAAAACTTATAGAACAAAACTCTATTTGGCGCTTCTCCGCTTGGCGTAAGCGTCAAGTATCCTCTGCACTTCCTGTTCCAAGTCTTTTCCCTTGTGCCTAGCCCTGTGGAAAGGCGGAAAAGACGAGGGGTTGTCCACATGCATGCTCAGCGTTAAGCCCCGCTTTCGCCTTTTGCGTATGAAAAGGTGGTATTTGCCGTGGCGCCACTCTGAGGCTTCGCCGTTGAGCCTTGCATAGTGTAGCATGGTTAAGGCTTCAGTGAGCGTTTCCGTTTTAGCCTTTGCCAAGTCGAAGCGCGTAGGCTTAACCCTCTTAAAAGCTTATTTTGGCGTTATTTAATAGTTAGTCTCTGGGCTGACATATTTGCAGCGGTGGACAAGGCACACGGCAAGTCAAGACTTGAGGCTGAAGGTTAAGGGGGAGTGTGGGTTTAGCCCTGGGCGCTTTGCGAACCCATTTTCTTGATTGCCCTGCTCACAATGTCCAAGGCTACGCTTAAGGTGCTTGCCTGTTCTGGCGGAAGCCACTGACTGAAAATCAAGAGCATCGGCAAATACTTCAAGTAGGTTTCAGCGAACTTGTTCATGTTGTAGGTTTGCTGCGGATTCCTCGAGGCGTTTTCAGCGTAGCCTGCGAAGTTCACGAACACGCTTATTAGGATAGCCAAGATTATGGGGTTCTTATACCACTGTTCGCCTCCGTAGAATATGTTTGTGAACAAGCCTTGAAGCTCGTTTGCTGGAACAGCTTGCACTATTAA
>Ga0315280_10008654_pt1 | contig 13285 bp, 18 predicted proteins | sample YL17G06_40_MG_FD_203697 | JGI IMG/M metagenome (GOLD analysis project Ga0315280, IMG submission 203697) | Sediment microbial communities from Yellowstone Lake, YNP, Wyoming, USA - YL17G06_40 | ecosystem: Environmental > Aquatic > Freshwater > Lake > Sediment | place: USA: Wyoming | collected...
CCGCAGGGATTTGAACCCTGGTTCTCCGGCTCCGAAGGCCGGTGCCTTGATCCTGACTGGGCAACGGGCCCTGATTGAAATAGACTATTTGGGTGGTCATTAAAGTGTTTCCTTAAACAAGTTGTAGAGTGTTTTGTATATGTGTGCGCACAAGCCTAGACCGCCCTCTATTAGGATTCAAATAGGCTCCAAATATGCTTTGTATGTTGTTTTAGTCAAAAATCCTTTAATAAACAGACAGTTATTTTGTAAAATTACAGAAGGCGGGCCGGTAGCTCAGCATGGTTAGAGCGTTCGGCTGATAACCGAAAGGTCGAGAGTCCAAATCTCTCCCGGCCCACTTTTTACTTCACCCAGCACACTTTGGATTCTCTCGGCATACCTTGCTTTATTTTCGTTTGCGGAATAGCATGAGGTTTTCAGGGGTTGTGCACACATATTCGAAGGCTGCTTCCACTAGTTTGCTGGCTTCTTCTGCGTTTGTTGCAACTCTTGAGGTGAATTCGTCGTCTTTGAATTCGAAGTGGGTGTAAACGAGGGTGTTTTTTATGCTTCTGTGGCCGAGTAGGTTCATTACGTATAGGATGTCTCTTGTTCTCTCTGATATTCCATGGTGGCTTTCCAGTGGCGGAACGTGTGGAAGTGGATCTGTAGGAGTCGTGGGTTTTGAAGTTTCCGAGATAGGTTGCTCGTTGTTTTTGGAAAAGATGTCTTTGGGTTCTGAGCTGTTTGCTGAAGATTCCGTTTGAGCCGTATTTTCCTTTTAGCGCCATGAGCATGCTTAGCAGTTTGTTTGAGAGTTTGAAGACCCGCGGTTTGCTTCCTTTTTCAGGTGTAACGCGGACTGTGCCTGATTCTAGGATTCCTACGAGAGCACATTTTGAACGAATCTGATTCAGGCGCTAGAAAGGTGCGTAGATTCCTATGAAGACTAGCCATGCTAGGATGCTTTTTGCAATGAAACTTAGCATTATGTAGATTCTTTCGCCATAAAGGTAGTCTTTCCAGCGTCCGACGCCTTTGTATTGCAGCACCATGTTTACTGCGAAGATGTTGAACAGAATGAAATATATCAACAATATCATGTACACGAATGTTGGTGGGTTCGTTGACGAACTGCTTATGGCAGCAATGAAATATGCATATAATACTATCCAAGGCGTTCCACCTGAGATGCATCCTAGGACAAAAGATGACCAATCAGTCTTCTCAGTGTGTTGATTGATTTTTTCCATCAAGTATCCGAACATTATCATCATTGCATTGAGGACGAATATCATTACAAGTGACCATAGATCCCATACCCCCACGAATGACGCAATCAACACTATCATTATTGAGCTTGAAAAGGCGTATTCGTACCATCTGTAGGGGTTCATTCCTTTCTTGAGGTTTTGATTGTAGCTTTCTTTTTTTGGAAACGCGATTGTGAAATGTGCCGCTGCTGAGATCAAAGGAAAGAGAGCTGCTACAACTCCTACGTAGCCTATTGTGAACAAGACTTGAGGGTTAGGTCCAACTTGAGCAATAAACGGATTTAGGCTTATTATGTTGAATCTGAGGTAGAATGTGTATATGTCTCTAGGATAATCTTTGAGCAGCCCGAGAGCCAGCATTAGTATTCCTTGTGCTAAGTGAAGAATCCCTGCTCCGATGTTGAATCGTCTCAAATAAGTGAAGGAAATCGGCGACTTGGCGATGTTTTCTAATCTCTCTTTTCTATCCATGCTAATGTCTTATAGCGAAAAGTGCATTTATCATTTGTGCGCGCTCAGTGGTTACCCGCGGTTTCTTAAGAACAGAAGACTTTCGAATGTGTTGTGTATACAAACACGAGTCCGCCTTTTACAAGTTGACAGCATCAGCGACGGTTTAGGCAATGTGATTTTTGTAAAACTTAAGCAAACCGTTGTAACCGCGTTCGTGATACCCGGGTTAGGGCAGAGTTGGGAATAACATTGATTTTCACCTTAAGAGTTACCTAGGTAAACCTCAAAAACCCGCCCTAGAACAATAACACAGGAGGAGTAGACTTTGGCCGTGTTGAGATTGCCAAGAATGAAGAAAGATGAAATAAAGAAGCTTATCAAGGAACAATTCTTGTGTCGAATCGCTTTTAGAGGTGACGATTATCCTTACATTGCGCCTTTCCAGTACGTTTTCATGAATGAAACTCTTTATTTTCACTTTACAGCTTACGGAAGAAAAATGAAACTGATGGAAAAGGACAAACAGGTCTGCGTTGAGATAGAACAGTACAAACCCGATCTAAGCCAATACATGTTTGTAACCCTGAAGGGCAAGTTAAGCATTGTAAAAGATTCTACTGAGAGAGCCCAAGTCATCAAGAGAATGAGGGAACTAGGCAAAGAGAAACTCTCAAGAAACTTTCTTGCCGCTCACGGCTTCAAGCTTGACGAGGGCTGGGATTCATTAACGGCAGAAAAACCACTGGTAATCGTCAAACTTGAGCAGTTGATCGAAGAATCAGGTCTCAAATCACCCTAACTCGTTTATTAGCCGCACACTCAAAAAAGAGGGGATTTTGCGGGAGATTTCGCCAAGGTCGGTAGAGTGCAAATCTCTCCCGGCCCACCAAAACAACTATAATTTCGGTTGCCTTTTGCTATGACTTGTAGGGAAGTTTGCTTCTTATGCGTTGTTCAAATTGTGGAAAATGCTGTGAGAAAACTGAGATGGAGCTTTCAAGCAGTGACATCGAAAGATTAGAGGAAGCGGGTTATCACCGAGGGGAATTCGCAGTCCGAGAAGACGGTGTGACTCGTCTCAGAAACGTTGACGGATGGTGCTATTTTTACAGTCTCGCTGAGAAGAATTGCCGAGTCTATAGGAAGAGACCGTTGGGATGCTATCTTTATCCCGTTGTGTATTTAGTAGATGAAGGTGCCAAGGTTGATGAAGAATGCCCAATGGGACAGACGATTTCAGCTCAAGAGTTGAGAACAAAAGGAAAAATCCTTGTCAAACTCTTGAAAAAGATGGATAATGAAAGAAAGTGTAATAAGACACTATGAACACAAAGTTTTCATTTGTAGCCGCCTTGCCCTATTTGGTGCTTTAAAACTGTCAAAGTGAAATTTGTAGCGCGTACAAGCTGTAATTCGCATTTGTGATGAATGCTTACTTTAAGCCTTTAAGTGCTCTGTGTTTTATACTAATTCTTTGGGTCGTTCAGTTGTATGCGCTTGGGGTTATGGAGTTGGATCGGTTTTCGGTTAAAAAGGAGATTTTGATTGATGATGCTGGATGGGGAGACCTTATTTTAGGCGTAGTAATCGGCGCGCTCAAGCTTCCAGACCGCAAGTACCTAGAGCGCAGAATCCCCGTCTCTTCCTTCCAGCCGCCCAACTTTGAAACCAAGAGGTACTTGGATGACGCCGTGAAGATTGCCAAGGAGATAGTTGAGGTTATGCAACCTGACAGGGAAACCCGTTTCAAGGTCTGCTCAGGATACATTCTCTCCAGCATACGCAGACACCTGCAAGACCGGGGATTCAATGTGGAAGAAGTAGAAATCACCGGTGAACTCCAAGAGATGGTTGAGAGAAGCTACGTAAAATGGTGCAAAGAAGTAGGAGTACCAACAGAAAGACTGAAAGACAAGAGAAGCTTCTGGACACTTCTAGAATGGGTTGCAGAAAAACCCGAAATCAGAGAAAACCTCGTAAAGACAGGATGGAAGAGCTGGAAACAAAAGTGGCGAGAAAAAGCATTCAAAAAAGATTAAAGAAGTAAGCAGGACGGTGCGCGCATTAAATATATGAAGGTTCTCCAAGTATTACTTTGGAGAGGTTTGAGACCTCAAAGCACTAAGACGTCGTCCGACCCGTCGTACAGCCGAGAGGTTTCAAGCCTTTCCAATTCTGGGTTTCTCCTGCGCGCGCACAAAAATTCATAAGCGATCAAAAATTCAGCGAAGTCAAAAGCCAAACTTCATGGTGTGCATGAAATTTCTCATAAGAAAAACACAGGTGAGTGGGTTTTTGAGGGGCAGATAGACCGGTTGGAGGTTATTCTTCCTTTCTAACTGCGGCGACCTCCCTTCTCAATATAATATATGTGTCTGTTACATGTATTATTCTGTATCCTTGATTCGCTAAATCGTTTAATCTTTTATTGAAATTTGCCCATGCTTCTGCTTTATTAGTTTCTGGTACTTTCTCTATTTGTAGAGTCTTTGCACGTTCTAAAGGCAATTTATCACCTCCTAATCTTCAATGTATTTACGTTTTAACTAGACAATAATCGAATAATAAACTTTCTAAGAGGGATAATTCCAAAAAAGAGATAAGCATTCCATACTTCAACATAAAAATAAGTGTCCATATACCATTCATATGCGCGCGCTTACCATATGATTAGCATTTAATAGCAAATTTGAAGCTTAAATACGACTTGAATGATACAAGACAATGGTGAAAATACAAGGTGGTTGGGCTTACGGTATCTCTGCCTGCAAAGTGGGAACAGTTTCTGAAACAGTTGGTCGACGATCACGGAATTGATCTTAACACCGTCGTCAGTGAACTATGTGAGTGGGCCTTTTCCGATCCTGAAAGCAAAGAACAGTTTAAAGTCTGGTTAGATGAGGCTTATCCCAAAAAAGGAAAAGCCGAAGACGAAGCAAGAGCTGCAGGAGAAGAAGTCGCAGAGGAAGAAGAAGAGTACGAAGAAGAATCTGAAGAGGAAACGCAGGACAGGACCGAATAATAGCTGAACAGCGCGCGCCCCAAAAGCTTCAGAACCTGATATACCTGAACCTATTTGGGCAGAATGTTTTATTTTTCGAAGGGACACAATTGGCAATTGAGAGGTGAGGTGATAGAACATGAGTAGAAGAGAGGATGAGCGTAAAAGAAAGGAATGGAAAAAAGAGAGGGGTCATCAAACGAGAAGAACTCGTGGAGGAAAGAAACAGAAGAGAAGGTAAAAACGCATTTTAGTGTGCTGAACTGCGTGCGCATTGGCATAAGAATAACAGTCAACCCTTCAATTTCCAACATAATCAAAATTGGATTGGTTGGCTTAATTATTAATGCAAGTTGATACAAATAGGAATCAAGGCAAACCAAAAAGAACCAATCAAAAAAATGAGTTGGGTGTGAATAGTGGAGCAAACTAAGAAAGAATCTTTGTTGGAGCGTTATTGGAGACTTAGAGGAGAGGCGGACGAATTATATCAGAGGCGAATGAGACAAATCAAAATCAGCGAGGAAATGAGAAAGTCTATACAAAGAGAACTTGATGCCTTGGAAGACGCCATAGAAAGAGCAGACCTTATTGAGGTTTTACGTCACAAACTAATATTAGAAGTCCTATTGGGAACCCAAGTGACCTTTTCAACTCAAAAGTTAGATTTTTAGCACCGCCTAGATTTCTCCAAACATCCCTGCGCGTGGGCAAAACAAAATAAAAAAAGAGGAGACAAGTACTGCTGGAGTTTCTTCATTATCAGGACTCATTGGGCTCATATTTTTCGTTTGCTTAAGGCAACTCTGAACTTACTGTGGCATTTTGGACACTCGAAGAGACCAATTTCTAGCTGCGTTCTCTTGCCTGTCTTATCTGGTCGTCCAGTCATTTTCCATCTTTTCTTCGGCGAGCCAACTTCTGCTCCGCACTTTATACATTTAGCCATTTTTCCTCTTCACTACCGTCAATTGCGTTGCGAACTTAATAAATAAAAAGTTTATGATAGACGCGCATGCAGATGCACACTTTGTACATATTTGAATGATGGCTGTACCCTCGACTGAGTCCATTCCAAACATCTTGTCTGATGCGACAAAGCAGAAAAACTTCGACAATTGTCTGATTGAAATCAGCGCCTATCCTCGAGGCTAGTGTATTGAGGAGGTGTTCGTCTATGCCTTTATAAGGTTGAAAGCCCTATTATGCCTAGAAAGGTTATCCTTTTATCCTGCGGGGCTTGTCCTGCCGAATAACCGGATCTTTTCTCATTATGTCAAAAGAGGTAAACATGATTGCGTAGTTTAAGACTGGATGTATTGGACAAAAACCAAAAGTTGCCGGGAAAAGTAATCAAACTCACACTCAAGGGCAAGCTAACCCCAAAATTGAAAATGAACCCATTTAATAGCGAAAATCCAGCAGACCTTTGGTACTTTACTCGCACCTAAAGACGCGCTAAACACGAAAGAGAGAAAGGAGAAGAGGGCGAGAAAAGAGGATAGCGGAAAGGAGTGGCAGAACACCAAAAGATGCCCTCCACTATCCCATCCCCATCACCATTTCAACTGCATGAAACCTTCTAGTTTTCTTGTACACTTTCACAAATCTTAGTTCTCATACTCTGCGTATCGAGGAAAAGAATTTTTTGCTAACTGTTAAACGTTGTTTTTGCCGTCGGAGTAACTCTGATATCTCATCCATCAATGTCAAACTAATGCCTTCTCCTCATCCGGCAAAACAAAATAACTCACACGGAGCTAAAAACCATTTGCGCATGCTGGACAATTTCAGAAAAAAGGGGTGTTGCGGGAGAAATCGCCGCAGCCAGTGAGTTTTATGAATGCTTAAGCAGATAAACAGTTATTGCTAATTCTGCAGTTGCGGTTCCAGTCATTGTTAAGATGGCGGAAATGTGGTTAACTGTAATGAAATATGTGGTTACATATGCAGCTTCAGGAATCAACGTAATTATGACGCCTGCTAGCAACTTCTCTAAATCATGAATCAATGCTGCTATTCTTCCTTGAGTGACGAAACCCAAGAATAACTTGATTTCGATGATGCTTGCCGAAGCAATTGCCAATATAATGACGAATGGAATGAGAATTGCTATGGGTGAAGTCAATGGTTTCACGAATGCCATGCAGAGCAAAGCCAAAGGCACAGGAACGTAGGTTACCGTAGAAATCAAAGTTTTGGAAGTTATGATTCTACTAGTATTCACAGGCAATGTCTTAGTGTATTCCAATCCTGCTCCCTCAGCATTCAACAAAGCAAGTGGCAAAAGCAGAGAAAAAATTCCTCCCATAACCGTAGCTACAAGCACTGTGGAAACCCTCAGCATCGTATAATTCGTCATCAGCAATGATATGGTCACGGTTTCCAAAAGAGGAAAGGCAAAAAAGAAAGCCGTAGCAGGGTTTCTTGAAGTAATCTTCAAATCTTTCACAACGTAGCCGAGTAAGGGACTGCGTGTTTTAATCGAGAAGTCTTTAGCTACCACCCTCGCTATTTTGACTCCAGTTCCCTGTGATATGCGCTTTACCGTTTCTAGGCTCCACTGTCCTGCAACCCCCGCAAGTATGATGTATCCTATCATAGCAACGGATGCTGTTAACGCTGTAGAGAATGCTGCATTAGGATAAACTAGGTTGGCGATGGTTATGCCAGCTGAGAAAGGATAGGTGATGCAAAAAAACAGGTTTGAAATGTGGGTAATGCTGTGCAACGTTCTTTCCAATTGAGGCACAATATACCAAGGTACACTGAGCAGGAATCCAACTCCTAGAAGCAGAGACCCCCACATCAAAATTAAGACCAGACGCAGAACTGTGCCACCTTTAGATCTTCCTCCACGCATCAAATTTCTATAGAACAATCTTGAAAACCACAGCGCCATGGCAACGGCAAACACTGCATTCATTACAGACGCCACAAATGTGAGCAGAATTGCAGCTGGAGATGCAGTTAAGTAGGCTACTAACATGACTTGGCTAAGGATTGCTCCCAACACCATGTAATCCACTGATCTGATGAAAGAGAACAACGTAATCAAGGAGAAATCATCTTTCGCTAAAGGCAAAGTGGACAACAAGGCTGAAGATTCAGCGCTGACAAACGATGAAAGCGTCTGAATTGCATACAACGCCGTAAAGCCAAAGGTGATAGCTAAACTCAACGAAATTGAACTTGTCAATCCGAGGCTAGGAGATCCAGAGAACAGCGACATGAAAGGCATAATTGACGCTATCACGCTAAATATAGACACGACTATTTTGTCAAATTTCGCGATTCTCAACGCTCTCTTGGTTAATTCAATGTCGCTTTGCGCTTCTTTTTCAAGGTGGCTTCTGCCGAAAGCGCCCCACCACATGCGCCCTCTTTCTTCGGCTAATGACCTGTAAACTGCTTCTTTATACGGTGTGCGACTCAACTGCCAAGCTTCTGTTAACTTCATTTTTGAAGAATGCCTCCCGCAAGGTCCTAATTGTATCAGCGACCTCTGCTTCTTCATTTGTCAATTTCAAGAAGACTTCTTCCAGAGTCTCACTTTTACCTCCAGTCTTACTCTTCAACTGATCCAGCGTTCCTTCAGCTATCACTTTACCCTCATATATTATGCCAATTCTTGTGCAAATGTGCTCAGCTACTTCCATTATGTGTGTAGAAAATAACACTGCGCCGCCTCTTTGCGCATGTAACGAAACCAAATCTTTGACTATACGACTGCTTTTAGCATCCAACCCATTCAATGGTTCATCTAATAAAAGGATGGACGGTTGATGAAAAAACGCTGCAATCAACGCTACCTTCTGCTTCATTCCCAAGGACAAAGTAGCTATAGGCGAATCAAAATACTCAACCATATTGAAAGCCTCCGCCAATCGAGTCACCATCCTGTTAGCAGTGTCTTGATTGATTTTTCTTATAGAAGCCACAAATTCAAAGAAATCTCTAGGAGAAAGAGACTCGTACAGGATCGGATTTTCCGCCACGTAACCTATTTTCGATTTGACTTCGATGGGATTCTTCGCTGGGTCGAACCCTGCCACTTTAACCCATCCTGAAGTGGGCTCCACTAAGCCAGTGATAATTCTGATAGCCGTAGTCTTACCGGCACCGTTGGGACCCAGTAAACCATAAATTTCTCCAGGCATGACTCGCAAATCTAAGCCAGCCAAGGCTTGAACGGAGCCGAACTGCTTAAAAAGCCCCGACGTTTCGATTAAAGGCGTAGATATAGACATTTTCTTCATTTTCCTTTAAAATCATGCTTTTCTACCATGCAACAAGTTATGCTTTGTTGATTCACAATTCATATTCAATTATTGATAATTTTCTATGCGCGTCCACAATTTCCCAGCTAACTTTTAGATGTAGTTTTTAAAGTGAAGGGCTTCTATGTTTTGTATAACGGGTGATTTGAGTCTTGTCGAAATCAAAGGCAAAACTGTCAGTGTTGCTGAAATTTTCTGGTTTATGTGGTGTGATAGCGCCTATTATTTCTCTCTCGTTGATTACAGCTGCCATAATCTATACTCCTCAGTTTAACTGGTATACATGGGCTCTAAGCGACCTCGGCGTTCACCAAGCCGCATTAATTTTCAATTCTAGTCTTATCGTTGGAGGCGTTTTGACCACAATATTTGCGATTGGGCTTATGCAGATTTTGAGGAAACAAATTCTAGGCTTCTTGGGAACATTTACTCTAATTCTGTCTGCACTCAGTCTCTGTGCCATTGGAGTGTTTCCCGAGTCGGCGGGTAGAATTCACTTGTATGTTTCCATCTCTTTTTTTGCACTACTAGCATTTTCGCTCCTTATTATCGGGGCTGCATTGTTGCAGGAATCGTCTCAAAGATATTTTGGTTTATATTCAATATTGACTGTTGTTGTTGCAGCAATTGCTGCTTGGTTGGTTCCACATGAGGGTGCAGCGATTCCTGAAATAATTGCGGCATTTGCAGCGTCTGTTTGGTCTATTGTCTTCGGCATTAAACTCTTCAAGACCACATGATTTCTACTTAAATATACAAATGATTGGAAAAGAGCGTTGAATGTTTGACCGTGAACATGTTTTCAAGGCTAGAATTGTGCAGTTGATTCTTATGAAAGAGACTGGTGAAGCCCTCGAAGTTCTTAGCGAACATTATAATGTTGATGTTCCAAATTTGAAAGTTGGAATGCCTAAGAAATACAGTAAGAAACTTGGCTGTTATGTTTCTAAGACTAAAACTATTCATGTAATGAGTCGAGAAAAACTTGAGGACCCCTTTCTGATTCTTCACGAGTTTTATCATCATCTTCGAACACAAGATAGAAAGCATAGAGGAACCGAGAAGTACGCTGACAGATTTGCAAAAGAATTCATAGAAGCCTTCAAAACTTTTTCTACGTACTCTTTTCGTGTTTCCTACTAATACGGAATTTCTGTGGGGCACAGATTATTTTTATGGGGCAAGAAAGTTGTCGAAAGTCATAAAAACTTATGCGTTGAAATTTGTTTTTGGTGAGTCGGTTTGGCTACGCAAGAAAAGATGCTTGAAGAATTGAAAAAGATAAGAGAAGCTTTAGAGCCAAAGCCTGCACCGCCCCCTCCGCCTGCGCCGAAAGGACTTTGGAAAGAGTTCTTGGATTTTATTTCAAAGTATAAAGTTCTTGGACTTGCTGTTGCTTTCATTCTTGGTGTTTATTCAGGCGCCTTAGTTAATGCGCTTGTTAAAGACTTGTTAATGCCGTTGATAGGTCTAGCTGTGCCAGGTCTTGGAAATTTGTCAACTTTCAAAATTCCAATTCCCCATGTTCAATTAGACAGTACTGGAAACCCACCAGAGGGTTACACTGGGCAATTATTTGGCGTCGGAGACTTCTTAGTGGCGTTGATAACTTTCGCAATCGTTGCCTTTGTGATATTTCTCGTCGTAAAAGTAACTAAAAAATGGGGCATACAATAAACTTTCAACAAGCAACAGGGGCACTCTCTTTTTTTCTATTATCTTTTTCAGGTGTTCTAAACCGTAGAATTAACGGTTACGAGTTTTACAGTTTCTTGTTTTCTTTCGGATTAAGAGCCAGTTGTTTTCTTTGAAGTGAATTAAGGCGTAATCGCCGCTTAGTCTTGAACCGTGCAACGTGAATTCAATCATTTTGTCTGTTCTGTTTTTAAGCGTGTACGTGCCATTGTCCCAGATTTCAACTGTGCCAGCACCATATTCGCCTTCGGGAATTGTTCCTTCAAAATCAATCCAACTAAGCATATGGTCTTCCACTTGCACGGCTAGTCTTTTAACGCCTACTTCAGTTGGTGGTCCTTTGGGCACAGCCCAACTTTTTAAGACGCCGTCCATTTCTAAGCGAAAGTCATAGTGTAAATGTGTTGCCTTGTGTTTTTGAATGACGAATCTCCCTGACAAAATGGACATTTTTGCTTTCTCCACTCTGGTTTAAGGAAGAGTTTAAATGATAAATAGATTACTACAAGAGCAAACAATTGAAGTGAACTCAACTTCAAAGTGATTTCTTGAAATTCATTCGTTTCCTACAAGCTGGAACTGAATCCTATGGTGTACTGATAACTCCCTCAGAAATTCTCGACTTGCGCGGTCTTTCCAAGGCTTTGAAACATCCCATTCCTTCGAATCTAGACAAGCTGATTTCGTTTGGAATAGAAGGCTTGAACACGATAGACCGTTTGATTCATGGGTTAACTAAAAGCGAAAGAAGAAAGGCAACAATAAAACTGAGCAGTGTAAAAGTGCTTGCACCTGTTGCCTCGCCTTCGAAGATAATTTGTCTTGGTTCAAACTATCGTGACCACGCTGCGGAACTGAACACCCCTTTGCCGGACGAACCAGTTATTTTTTTGAAGCCTCACACAACAATCATCGGTCCAGATGAGCCTATAGTTAAGCCTGCTTTTGTAAAAGAATTAGACTACGAAGTAGAATTAGCTGTCATTATTAGCAAGAAAGGCAAAGACATTTCGCCTGAAGACGCAAAAAACTATATTTTTGGATACACCTGCTTTAACGATGTTTCCGCCAGAGACATTCAATTCAAAGACAAACAGTGGACACGTGGAAAAAGCCTCGACACCTTCGCGCCGATAGGACCATGCATAACCACAACCGACCAGATAGGTGACCCAAACAACCTGCGGATTTACACACGGGTCAACGGTGAACTAAGACAAAACTCTTCTACAAGCAATATGATTTTCAACGTTTACCAGATTGTTCAGCAACTCAGCCGCATAATGACACTGGAACCAAGCGACATAATAGCAACAGGCACACCTGCAGGCGTAGCTTTTGCAATGAAGCCTAAACCCAAATTTCTGTCACCAGGCGATGTCGTGGAAATAGAAATTGAAAACATTGGAAAATTAAGAAACCCCGTGGTAGCAGCAACCACTTGACTGCCATATTTAAAGTAGATATATCTGGGTGTTAGCAAGTTTTTTAGGCGAAATGCTAAAATTAAAATTGGGTCTCCACATGGCTTGACTTCCCGCACAGTGATTGATCCAGTAGGTCTAAGTGAAATTTCCAGTTACACTCGAATGTTGTTCGAAATAACGTGGAGACCCTTTTAAAAAAGGTTGATTTTTTGCTCACATCTGCTGAAGAGGTTTAGGCGACAGCGCTTGTCATGAGTAAGTGAGAGTCTAGACGTTCTGCCCACGCTATTTCTTTAAGAAACACTTTGCCAAACTTGTTTCTAGGCGGGATTGTATAGTAGAGCGCTGAGCTTTCGTTGTTGCTTCTGAATGCTTTGGTTATGAGCACGTTAACTATTACTGAACCATCTTTTAGGTGAAGGTTAACTTTGCATCCTATTTTGGAGCGAGCCCAGTTTAGGTCAAATCTTAGCATGGTTTTTCACCATTCTATGTCTTTGTCGGCGATTTGGCTCCAGCAACGGCTACAGATGGGCAAAGCCTTGTTCTTGTAATAAATGTAGAGTTCAATGTTGCTGTTACTGCATTTTCCGTTCCAAGGGTTTTTGCAAGTTTCTGGCATCCCTTTTTTACAACTCCTCTAACTGGTGACGTCTGCATTGAAAATATAAAATCGCTGGTGAATCGACTACTCATGAATTGGGGAGACCCTAGTGAAAGTGAAGTTAAATTAGACTGAGCAGCCGTTTTTATTCGATTTGTCTTTGTCGCCAAGTGTTGTAGGGGCATTGGCGCCAACAATAGAACGTTCCCTTTAAGGAACAGGTTTTGCACTCGGTGCTGCTGAAGGGGCTGGGTCTCCGAACACGTCTTGCCAAACCTTAAACTCCTCAACAATAACAAATGAGAACGCTAAAATAAATTGTTATTGAGTTAAGTCACCTTACAGTGCTATTGTTGTGAATTTGAGTTGTTTGACGCCTTTCTTGGTCATGAGTTCTTGGCTTAGGCTTCTGATGTCGCTGGCTTTGCCTTTAACCGCAATTATTTCTAAGCACTTGTCTTTGGCAAGGTGAACATGCATAGTGGATGAGACAACGTTTTCAAACTTGTGCTGAGCCTCAACAATCTGATTCAACAAACCAGGCTTGTCAAAATAATAAATCAGAACAA